>ENA-OYYM01000441-OYYM01000441.1-human-gut-metagenome-genome-assembly--contig:-NODE-441-length-6250-cov-4.103148_pt1 | contig 6250 bp, 6 predicted proteins | sample MGYA00244065_ERZ653452 | MGnify/ENA primary metagenome ERZ653452 (study PRJEB26926, sample SAMN06165072) | human gut metagenome | biome: ENVO:00009003; feature: ENVO:2100002; material: ENVO:00002003... | reverse complement strand
AGATGCTCAGGAGTCTCGTGGGCTCGGAGATGTGTATAAGAGACAGATATAAGTCACTACCTTATAATCCGCATCCGCTAAAGAAAAGTCCACTGTATCCTTCCCTTGAATAGTAAAGATGGAATGGGTAGGAAAGAGAATTTCTTTCCCTTCCCATTCCTCAACCAAACGAGCGATTTTATCTTTTTCTGATTCCTTGCAGGAGGAAAAAAGAGCAAAAACACATAGTAATAGACAAAGGTATCTCATTGATTAATCCAAGCCAAAAGGTCTAATTACGCACTCTACTTTTTCTCCGGTACTGCAAGTCACATTCCCACTACCCAGACATGTATCATACCCGGATTCTCCTGCAGCCAATGCTTCCACATTATCTAAAAGAAACTCACTCTCTACCGGCTTTCCGGATTGCTTTTCCCAAGCCATTACCGCCATTAGCATAACAACGGTAAATAACACAAATACTTTTTTCATTGGTTTATCATTTTTTGTGTGAAGGTAGAGAACATCTATCGGGCACGCAAATTTTTTCCCTTAAATTGATCTTAAGGTGACCTTAAAGTTTTCTTAAGATTCAAAAAATCCCCATTTCATCGGAAGGATTATTTTAATGCCCTGATCTCCAAATCATAAGGTTCATCCAATTAAATCATATTCTTTTTTTAACTTATAAGTTCCTTTTTTATAAATATGCGTATCTTTGCAATCTCTAACATGAACAAGAAACATGAAAATACCGACAAACTTATTCAAGTTTAGCTTTATTGCATTGGGATGGATTGTATTCATCCTGCTATGTTATGTTGCTTTTAAAGATGAAAAAACAAATGTTCTGATAACAATGAAGGACAGCCTACGTGAAGCAATCAATATTGATTATCAAGAACGCTTAAACAAGATTCTTATTCATTATCGCCCTTTAGGCAGAAAGGTAAAAGGTGTCCAAATAGAATACGGTGATAGTCTAGAAATCATTTATTTTGAAGACAGCACCCATGAGTCACTGGCTACCCAACTGGCCAACCAGTATGTGATGACAAGGATTATCCCCGTCAATCCAGACAATTTCAATAAGATCTTCCAAGAAGAATGGGAAAAGAATGGAGTTTCCGCCGCTAAGACGGGAATCATTTACCGCTACAACAAGAAAAAGGTATTCAGTGACAATGATTCAATCTCTTTCCAGAAAGCTCTTGTCACCCCTGTACAAGCAATAGACGCTAAAAGAACCGCCGGCGTACAGGCATGGGCTATGATTCATTGGACAGAAATAGTAAAACATACCACTCCAAAAGTGTTATGGAGTATCATTGCTTATTTCATTGTCTTGATATGGGTGTCTCTGTCATTTCTGAAAAAACCACAGGAAAAAGAAACTCCCGCCAATCCGGACTGCATACCATGTGAAGAAATTCCTGACAATCCGGACTACATACAATTGGGGAAAATGACTTTAAAGTTGGAAAGCAAGAAACTATATATTGGCGACCGGCTTTGCCACATAGCACCGGCAGATTTCAATCTGCTGGAACTGTTTATCAAAACGCCCAAACATCTTTTGACTAAAGAAGATATTAAAAATGCTTTCTGGCCGAAAGATAACAATCCCGAAAATAAAATATATAGTCATATCTCCACCCTTAAATCCTCACTCAAGGACTTTCCCGAATATCAGATAGTGACAGAAAAAGGAGGATACCGACTGGTTATCTCCTCAAACGAATGAATAGCTCCTATTTCCAATAATAAGCATACATAAGGTATACAATCTTACTTAAAATCACCAACCCACCGCAACAGGAACAAAGCATTTCTCACAGCGGAACGAGTTGTTTCATTAAGGTGGAATAATTTATTTCATCAAGGTAAAACTAAATATTCCACCATATAAAACTATTTGTTCCACCATATAAAATTAATTGTACCAAACAGTGAAACACACTGTAATACACGGGAAACAAAGAGATTCTCGTTACTATATTCTGATTCATTCATTATAAGGCCACAGGACAATGCAGTGCAGGACAATAACACTGTGACAGACTTTTATCTGTCACACTCTCCGTCACGCTATCTGTCACATCTTAACAACCTGTTTTTCAGCAAAATAATTAGTACTGTGACAGTGTGACAGATAATTCTCACTTTTAAACTCTATGAAAGCAAACTTGAAAATCATCCATATTCCTTCACCCTGAAGGATTTTTTTTGGCTGAAGCTTTCCGGGTACAAATCCGTCATTATAATCAGCTAAGAACTAACATCTTACATAAGGATGAAGGATTTGAAAGAAAAAACGCATGAATTCTAAATTGGTATAAGCAGACAGTCCAGCTCATAAAACACTAGAACCTTTTTAAAAAAGGCCCTGTTCTTTTCAAAAAAGATCCGGTTCTTTTCGGAAAACGAACTTATGTTTTTCCAACCATACACTACAATAAATTATCCGCCATTATAGGATAACACGGTGATTTCTTTTCAAAACTTCCTCTATTCCAATTCAAGGGGAAATTTCACTATCTGCTCGTCAGCATTGACATCCAAACCGAATAACATACCGGCAGCCTCATCTACATAAATACCGGCAATAGGACGATCCAATACATAGGTTTTCACCACATCGCCCTCGTGGGTGGATATACGTAATATTTTACCACCCTGCTGATAGGCATCGGCCAACTTCATAATATCCTTAAATTTACGACCGTCATAAATGGTATAAATGTATTGGTCAGTCACCTGCACATCATAATAACAGATTCTCCCCGCCGGAAGTCCATACCCTTCAGGACTCACTTTAAATTGGGGTTCACCATCCCCACCCAATTCTCCTATATGCTTTTGTGAAGCCATGCTATAAATATCGAGCCTATCTCCAAACTGAGTGACAGAAACCAATATCTTCTTATCAGGACTGAATGATACAAAACTGTTCCAGCCTTGAGCCACAGCAGGCGCACTTTCTCTCAACAGTTCCGGATCGGACACAGGTATCTGCTCGGATTTACGAAGCAATTCGCCGGAAGAGAGTGAAGCCCAACTGAAACGGTTCTCACCGGAATAATCGGGGATAACAACAGTAGAGGCATCCTTCAAATCAAAATCAAGGGAACGGAACAAGCGCTTATCCAACAAAATATCCTTTTCCTGTTTGGGAGTTTTCCCCCCGGCTATACCGCTATATTGATACATCCTGCCCTTGCCGTCATCAAGCACCCACACCGTGTCCTGCCCTGCAAAACGGATATTCGCCGCATAAATGGACTCACCCGGACCTTCCCCACGCTTTCCAAAAGAAGACTGATATTGAAAATCGGGATAAGTAAATACATGATAATAGTAATCGGCATTGTGCAAATCCAATATCACCGCCTTGTCACCCTGTACACGCATACGATAGGCATACCGGAACAGAGCCGTATCAATGGGAACAATCTCCCCTTTCAGAACTTCTCCCTTCCGCACCGCTTCTTCTATGATTGACTCACTGGATACCTGCTGTTGGTGGCGTTGCCCGGTACACGCCACCAACAAAGGGAATAAAACGCATAATAGTTGTTTGTTTTTCATTTGATTTCTATATTTACTTATCTGGCACAAAGTAAACAAACTATTCATAAAAACAAGAAGAAACGACCTTAGATTTACCTTAAATCTTCATTTTAGATTCGTCATAGACATCTCTTTTTCACGAGTGGATTTTCATTTCTTCCCATTTCATCGAAGTTCAGATACTTTGCCATTTACTAAGTGCAAACATTTCAAAACAGCTCGGACAGACATACCCATAGAACAAGAAATACATCACAATAAATTCCATTTTCCACAAAATAGGTTTATATGATGAAAATCACTATCTTTGTTCTATGAATAGATTGGTTATAGTAGGATGTGGACGACTTGCTGAAATTATAACAAACGCAGTTGTCAAAGGAATGTTGCCCGACTATGAATTAGTAGGCGTATATTCGCGTACGGCATCAAAGGCCGAACACATTGCGAATAAAATGAGGCAACACGGAAAAATGTGTGCAGCCTGTCACACTTTAAAAGAACTGTTGGAATTAAAACCTGATTATCTGGTGGAATCAGCCTCGCCTGCCGCAATGAAAGAACTGGCCTTACCCACCTTGGAAAACGGAACTTCCATTATCACCCTATCCATAGGAGCTTTGGCAGACACCTCTTTTTATGAGAAAGTCAAAGAAACGGCCAAGGCAAACGATACACGGGTTTACTTGGTATCCGGGGCCACCGGAGGATTTGATGTATTAAGAACCACCTCTTTGATGGGAAATGCTACAGCTCGTTTTTTCAATGAAAAAGGACCTGATGCTTTGAAAGGCACATCGGTTTACAAGGAAGAGCTGCAACAGGAAAGACGCATTGTCTTTTCCGGCAATGCAACAGAGGCAATAAATGTTTTTCCAACCAAAGTAAATGTATCTGTCGCAGCCTCATTGGCTTCCGTAGGACCGGACAATATGCAGGTATCCATACAGTCCACCCCTGGATTTACAGGTGATACTCAAAAAGTGGAAATCAAAAATGAACAAGTACACGCAGTAGTAGAAGTGTACAGCGCCACATCAGAGATTGCAGGATGGTCTGTAGTGAACACCCTGCTCAATATCACTTCACCCATTGTATTCTGACAAATTGGCCAGCACCTTCTCGCTCAGGCGGTCAAACGCCTGGCGGGTACGGCCGGTTGATACTTGCATACAACGCACATGCGGATGGGTAAGCAATGCCGTACTCCCCAATGCTCCTAATGTATCACAAAAACAAAGATTATCTTCCTCCAACCATCGGGTAAACGAAGATTCATCCCACGCAGGTGACAATCCTGTGTTAAATAGTATCTTCCTATTTCCAAGTGCCTTGAACTCCGCCTCATGCAACAAAACCGTATTCTTATTCAAGCAACAGCATACCACTTCACTCCATGTCAAAAGTTCATTCAAAGGCATAAAACGATAACCTTTCGCACCGGCTTCTTTTTTTTCACTACGGGCATAATAAGCTATATCCGCACCAAAAAACTTCATTGCATCCGCTATCATACCACCAGATTTTCCTAAGCCTACAATACCCACTTTCAAGCCGGTAATCTCCCGGGGAATCCCTTCCCACGGCTTCTGACCGAATCCATGAAGACAACGCACCAGTTCGCTGACTACATATTCTATTACCCCTTCATCACCATAGTCACGAATACCTGTCACCGTAATACCGCGTTCATTAGCATAACGGATATCCACATTCGCACTTTCGGGAGAGTATAGTGAACAACACATACCGATATACCGGACATTCGGACATCTCTCTAAAATATACCGGTTTATTTGTGATGTATAACTTAACAATACAGCATCCGCATCTCCGATCCGAGCAATAATCTCATTATCCCCCGCCGGAATATCAGAGTACATAACAACCTCATCTGCAAAAGAATATAACGCTTTTTCTGCTGACAGAACCAGACTGACAGGTTCTATTGCTACAAGTTTCTGAAACATAGTATTTTTAATTTGACTGGTAAAGATAGTAAAAAATGCGGCAAAGAGACTTTTTTCATCCAAGATTGTTTATTTTTGCATCCAAAACGAAAAAATTAAAAGAATAATGGGAGCAGGAAAATGGATTGGTGGTATTCTGGGATTCATGACTATGGGACCACTGGGAGCTTTGGCCGGATTTGCCTTAGGCTCATTGCTGGATGGAAACAACGGACTTTTTGGCAATACATACGAAAAAGGACAGGCGGAAGCCGGAAACTATGACGAAGGCCAGCGGAATAGCTTTTTATTCTCCATGTTGGTTATGGCGTCTTACATCATCCGTGCAGACGGACGCATCATGCACAGCGAAATGGAATATGTACGCCAATTCTTAAGAATGAATTTCGGCGAAGAGGCAGTCATCCAAGGAGAACAGATTTTGCTGAATCTTTTTGAACAGCGCAAACAGATGGAGCGTCAAAACCCGATGGCATTTAAAAATACCATCCATGAATGTGGTGCACAGATTGCCGCGAACCTGCCTTACGAACAACGGCTGCAATTGTTGGACTTTCTGGTAAACATAGCCAAAAGTGACGGAAGCGTATGCTCTGAGGAAATAGCAGCATTAAAAGAAGTGGCACAATGCATGGAACTGTCGCCCAAAGAAGTGGAATCCATGCTGAACTTAAGCGGAAACTCATTGGACTGTCTCTTATACACATCTCCGAGCCCACGAGACTCCT
>ENA-OYYM01000432-OYYM01000432.1-human-gut-metagenome-genome-assembly--contig:-NODE-432-length-6284-cov-3.474073_pt1 | contig 6284 bp, 5 predicted proteins | sample MGYA00244065_ERZ653452 | MGnify/ENA primary metagenome ERZ653452 (study PRJEB26926, sample SAMN06165072) | human gut metagenome | biome: ENVO:00009003; feature: ENVO:2100002; material: ENVO:00002003... | reverse complement strand
CGAGATGCTCAGGAGTCTCGTGGGCTCGGAGATGTGTATAAGAGACAGACATAATGGAATGTCAGTCCTTCTAGATACATCGGCTGAATTTCTTCAATGTTCTTGCGGTTTTCCTCACATAAAATGATGTCTTTGATTCCGGCGCGTTTAGCGGCTAGGATCTTTTCTTTGATACCGCCTACGGGCAGGACTTTTCCACGTAATGTGATCTCGCCTGTCATTGCCAGATTTGCTTTCACTTTACGCTGGGTGAGGGCGGATGCCAATGAAGTCACCATGGTGATACCGGCTGACGGACCATCTTTAGGGATGGCTCCTTCAGGTACATGGATGTGGATATTCCAATTGTCAAAGATATCTTCCTGTAAATTCAGCAGTTTGGTATGTGCCTTGAGATATTCCAAAGCCAGCATGGCCGACTCTTTCATTACGTCACCCAAGTTCCCGGTCAATGTCAGTTTACCGCCTTTTCCTTTGCTTAAACTGGTTTCTACAAACAAAATTTCACCTCCGACAGCTGTCCACGCCAGCCCTGTGACAACACCGGCGTATTCATTTCCTTGGTATTTGTCGCGGCTATATTCTGGCGTGCCCAGATATTTGCGTACATCGGCAGGTTTTATTTCATGCATCACTTCATAGCCGTCACGTGCAAATTCCAACGCTATTTTACGCATTACCTTGTTTATCTTCTTCTCAAGTTCGCGCACCCCGCTTTCACGAGTATAATTTTCTACAATACATTCCAAGGCAGCTTTAGAGAACTTCACATATTCTTTTTTAATGCCGTTGGCTTCCAGTTCTTTGGGAACAAGATGCCGGCGGGCTATTTCTACTTTTTCTTCTGTGATATATCCGCTGACCTCTATCAACTCCATACGGTCCAGCAGAGCAGGAGGGATGGTGCTCAAATTGTTTGCCGTAGCGATGAACATTACTTTAGACAAGTCGTAATCTACATCCAAATAGTTATCGTGGAAAGTGTTGTTCTGTTCGGGATCAAGCACTTCCAGCATAGCGGAACTGGGATCTCCGCGGTGGTCACTGCCCAGTTTGTCTATTTCGTCCAAAATGATAACCGGATTAGAGGACTCGGCTTTTATCAAACTTTTGATGATACGGCCCGGCATGGCACCGATATAAGTTTTACGATGGCCACGGATCTCGGCTTCGTCATGCACACCACCCAATGACATACGTACATATTTACGTTTCAATGATGCCGCTATGGAACGTCCTAAAGAAGTTTTACCGACTCCCGGAGGACCATAAAGGCAGATGATGGGTGATTTCATATCACCTTTTAGTTTCAGCACTGCTAAATGTTCAAGGATACGCTCCTTTACTTTCTCTAGTCCGTAGTGGTCTTTGTTCAATGTCTTTTCGGCATTACTTATATTCAGGTTGTCAGTGGTAAAGACATTCCAAGGTAATCCTAACAGGGTTTGCAAATAGGTAAGTTGCACATTGAAATCCGGTGATTGGGAATTTGTCCTTTCCAATTTGGAAACTTCTTTTTCAAAGAGTTCTGCCATTTCCGGACTCCATTTCTTGGTTTTTCCTTTTTGGCGGAGTTCATCTATTTCATCTTCCTGTCCGGCACCCAGTTCATCCTGTATGTTTTTAATTTGTTGCTGCAAGAAATATTCGCGTTGCTGACGGTCAATATCTTCGCGTGTACGCATTTGAATGCTTTGTTTGATATCAGCCAATTGTACTTCACGATTTAAGATCTTGACCAGCATATACAGGCGGCTTTGCAAATCGCCAGCTTTTAGCAATTTTATCTTTTCTTCTACCGGAATAGGGAAGTTTGCACAAATGAAATTTACCAAAATTTCCGGATTGTCCAAGTTCTTGATTGCAAAAACCGTATCCGGACTCATCTTCTCGGAAGCCTCTATGAACTTACTCGTCAAATCCTTGCAGGTGTCAATCAATGCTTTGAATTCGTCCGTTTCCAGTTGGTCATTTGCCTCCGGAATAGGAGTCACCATCCCTTTCAAATATGGAGACGTTTTGGTGATACTGTCCAAATGTACTTTGGGCCCGTTTGACTGCATAATTACTGTGGTATTTCCACCTGGCATTTCGAATACACGGAGAATCTTCCCGATAACTCCTACATGGTACACATCATTAAAACCGGGATCGTCCATATCTCCCTGTATCTGACAAACTACCGCTATGGGAAGTTTTTTCTTGTATGCAGCATTTATCAATTTCAATGTGCTGGGGCGTCCAATGGTCACAGGCATTACTACAGATGGAAACATTACCATGTTGCGTAAAGGCATAACAGGTATTTCTTTATTAAATTCCATAGCAGTTACTTCATCCGGATCCGTTTGGATTTCAGCTAACATAGAGATGTCATCGTTATCAGTATTCAACAAAATATCCTCTTTCTTATTCCTCTTCATAATTTATTCCTCTTGTGTTAAATTGAGCCCAATGCCCAAAACGGGGACAAAGTTAATCATTCCTTGTCGAATAAGGAAAATTCATGGGAACTAATTGAGTTTTAAAAATCAAATATTTCCTAATAATTGGAGTAATTAAATGGATTTTCCTATTTTTGACAGCTAATTTAATAAATATAGTATGCCAAATCCTTATTTTTCTTTTAAGCAATTTACTGTTTATCATGATAGATGTGCCATGAAGGTTGGTACGGACGGAGTTTTATTGGGAGCTTGGGCCGATGTGGTTTCCGCCCGTAATATTTTAGATATTGGTACTGGAACCGGATTGATTTCTTTGATGATGGCACAGCGGTGCAATGCCCGGATAAGAGCGGTTGATATAGATGCGGATGCTGTGGAACAGGCTCGTGGAAATGTGGCGGCATCTCCGTGGCAGGATAGGATAGAAGTGGAGTTGCAGGATATTTGTCATTTTACATCGGAAACACTCTTTGATGTCATTGTTTCCAATCCTCCTTATTTTACCGATTCATTGAAATGCCCAGGGAAACAGCGTAATATCGCCCGGCATACAGATTTTCTTGATTTTGACAAATTAGCAGGATCTGCAGCCCGTTTGCTTCATCCCGAAGGCGTTTTTTCTGTGATTATTCCTGCTGATGGTAAAGAATCTTTTTTGATGGCTGCCACTCGTTACGGATTACATCTCTCACATCAGACTTTCATTCATACAAAACCTGGATCGGAGCCCAAACGGGTGCTGCTTGCTTTCAAATTCTCTGTGGATAAGTGTGTTATAGACGATTTGACCATCGAATTATCACGTCATGTGTATAGTGAAGAATATATAGCCTTGACTAAAGAATTCTATCTGAACATGTAGAGAGCGGATTATTCTGAACATCATAAAGAAACTGTTTTTATTTGCAGAGTCTTTACTGATGTTCAGAAAAAAGATATTTTTTATTGTTTTTTGGATAGACGACGCAATAAACTTTTGTTAAGTTCAAATAAATGGCTGTGCCGGAAAGCAAAAGTTTCAGCTTTAGGTTTCATACCACTGAATATTTCGGATATTTGCTGTAAGAGACTAAAAGGTTCGTTCTCTTTTTTTTTATCAGAAACAATGATGTTGAGTCCGTGTGGAATCAATTCTACCTCAATATCTTTTCCTCCCATGATCGGATCTCCGTCATAATGCATAACTCCGGGTTTTGAACGATGTATTTTAATCTTTTTAGTACGGAATGTCTTGATCCGGCTGTTTTGGTCTATGGTTTTGTTGAAAAGTTGAAAAGATAAAGAAGGAACATCCAGCACTGTGAACGGCTCTAATATTGTGACATCCATCAACCCATCGGTTAACGAGGCCTGTGGAGCAATATATGCGTTGTTCCCATATTGGGAGGCATTGCCGCAGGCTATCAGGAAAGCTTTGTATTTTACCGTTCCTTCTTCATTTTCTATTTCATAAGTTTCAGGTTTGTAACTCAGACTTTCATGCAAGGTATTTTCCAGATAGGTTAGTAGTCCGCGTTTACCTGAATCAGCAAACTTTAAGCTGACAAACGCGTCAAAACCTACTCCGCATGTGCAGAAAAAGGGTATATTGTTTATTTTTCCGTAATCAATACAGGCAACAGAACTTTCGTTTATAATGTCAATAGCAGCCTTGGGTTCCAAAGGAATTTGTAAATGCCGTGCCAGTCCGTTTCCCGATCCGCAAGGTATAATGCCTAATGCCGTATCCGTATGTATCAATGCACGTCCTATTTCGTTTATAGTTCCATCTCCTCCAATAGCCACTACTATATCTACTTTCTCTTTGGCAGCTGTAGCCGCAATCTTTTCAGCATGGCCGGCATATTGTGTTTTGACAATCGTATAATCATAAAGTGTACGGTTTATACGTTCGTCAATCCATTTTAATATGGCTCTTTTCCCCTGTGTCCCCGAGATAGGATTAACGACAAATACAATTTTCTTTTTCGTGGTCATACTTTTACTTTGGTAGTTTAGCTCTTTATTAAACGCAAAAGTAATACATTTTGTTTATAACTGCCCTAAATCCTAAAAGTTTTGATGCCCCTAAATATTTTTTTTGAAAAAAAGTACAATCGGTTGTAGAATTTACTATCTTTGCAGCCTGTTTTGACGGGAACACCTTGAAAACAGAATGTATTAGTGAGTTTATATACATTATTTTAAAGTAGGCCGACGAGGCTTACATATACAATAGGATATGGGATTATTACAAGACAAGTTAAGTAAATTCAGATTGCCTCAACTATACATGGAAAGAGGCGTTTACCCTTATTTTCGTGAGATAGACAGCCATCAGGATACAGAGGTTATCATGGATGGTAAAAAGGTGCTGATGTTTGGCTCCAACTCATATATGGGGTTAACCTACGATGAACGGATTATTGAAGCAGCTGTTGCTGCAACCCGCAAATATGGTACAGGTTGTGCAGGTTCACGCTTCTTGAATGGTACGCTTGACCTGCACGTTCAGTTAGAAAAGGAATTGGCGGAATTCGTAGGGAAAGATGATGCATTGGTTTATTCTACCGGTTTTACTGTAAATGAGGGTGTGGTATCTTGCCTGACAGACCGCAATGACTACATTATCTGTGATGACCGTGACCATGCTTCCATCGTAGACGGACGTCGCCTTTCTTTCTCCACCCAGTTGAAATACAAGCACAATGATATGGAAGCCCTTGAGAAAGAACTTCAGAAGTGTAAACCGGAATCTGTGAAACTGATTGTGGTGGACGGGGTTTTCTCTATGGAAGGTGATTTGGCTAACTTGCCTGAGATTGTTCGTTTGAAAGACAAATACAATGCAAGTATCATGGTGGATGAAGCACACGGCTTGGGTGTGTTCGGTCGTGACGGGCGAGGTGTCTGTGATCACTTCGGACTGACAGATCAGGTAGATGTTATTATGGGTACATTCTCAAAGTCACTGGCTTCTATCGGTGGTTTTGTTGCTGCGGATAAAGATACAATCAACTGGTTGCGTCACAACTCACGTTCATATATATTCTCTGCAAGTAATACTCCTGCTGCAACAGCTGCTGCACGTGCTGCACTTCATATCCTCAAGAGTGAGCCCGAACGTCGTGAGAATTTGTGGAAGATTACAAATTATGCTTTGGATTGTTTCCGTCAGGCCGGTTTTGAAATCGGTGATACTGAAAGTCCGATTATTCCACTTTATGTTCGTGATACGGATAAGACATTCGAAGTGACTAAACTGGCATTTGACGAGGGTATATTTATTAATCCTGTTATTCCACCGGCTTGTGCACCACAAGATACTTTGGTGCGTGTTGCTTTGATGGCTACTCATACAAAGGAACAAGTTGACTATGCTGTGGATAAACTGACTAAATGCTTTAAGAAGTTGGAAATCATAAAGTAAGATATCACAGGTTGCCTTTACAAAGGCAACCTGTTTTTTTATTATGTATTATTGTCTATCTTTGTATCCGCTTTACTTGAAAAGGACATGAATCGGATAAAAGGTATTTTATATGCAGCAGTGTCTTCTGCGACTTTCGGATTGGCACCGTTTTTTTCCATAAGCTTGTTGGCTATTGGATATTCTTCTTTCGAAGTGCTGACTTATCGTTGGGGAGTTGCTACAGTTGTCTTGCTTGTTTTTGCTTTTCTTACCAAATGTGATTTTCACATAGGGTATAAAGATTTTAAAACAATTTTCGGACTGAGCTTGCTGCGTGCGCTTACTTCGTTCAGTCTTGTCATAGCCGATCAGAATATTGCAAGTGGTGTTGCTTCTATCTGTCTCTTATACACATCTCCGAGCCCACGAGACTCCTGAGCATCTCG
>ENA-OYYM01000420-OYYM01000420.1-human-gut-metagenome-genome-assembly--contig:-NODE-420-length-6473-cov-4.818947_pt1 | contig 6473 bp, 7 predicted proteins | sample MGYA00244065_ERZ653452 | MGnify/ENA primary metagenome ERZ653452 (study PRJEB26926, sample SAMN06165072) | human gut metagenome | biome: ENVO:00009003; feature: ENVO:2100002; material: ENVO:00002003... | reverse complement strand
CCCTTCACATACTCTGTACTGGGACAAGCAAAAGCGGACATGATTTGAGGGATTTTTGAAAAATAATTATTCCTCTACCTATAAAGCGTTGGAAATGGTATTTACCAACCCCTTTTTGCAAGTTTTTTGTACATAAATGAAATACTTCTTCGCTAGTTGCATATTCCAGAGAACGTGAGGACATGGATTTTCTTGAAAAATCATTTTTCCACTAATCACATGTGGCAGAATGTATAAAGTCAGATGATTTTGAAAAAAAGCAAAAAAATAGGCACTAACCACTTATGGTTAATGCCCTTTGGGGTAATCATTATTTTTCTTTTGTCAATTTCTGATACATTCTCATTAATTCAGCAACACAGTCTGCTTCTGACATTTTAATGCTAAATCCATAAGCATGCATCACTGCTCTGTTATTTGCTTTATGTGCTTTCAGTAATTCTGTTGGCATTGTCAAAGGATCATAAAGATCTGCAAGATTGCTATCTGTATAAAGTGCTCTAGCATTCAAGATAGCCTGTGCCGTTTTTCTTATCTTTTCCTTTTGATCATTTGTTGGAGAAGGCCAAGGGAAATTATTATAAACAATCATATTAGAATAACTATAATCACTCTTTAGTCGACCACATACTGCTCTGGTCCATGCCATATGAACATTGGACATTAGTATTCCAAACTCGTAACTTGTGGCTGACGGCATTGTAAAAAGTTTATCGCCTGGAATTATTTCTCCTTCAAGATAATCCATCGGAATATATCTTCTGTTTTGCGAAGACACCTTTGGTATTGCAATATATGGCGAATACTGTGCAAGTTCTTTCCGTTGTCTTTCATCAAGCAAAAGTATCAACTTTTCTCCAATCTCTCTGCCGGATTCAGATATATCAAATACAGCTAATTTCTCATATTTTCATCTCACAATTAACCCTATATATTTGCTGTGCGACGTTTTTTTTTCTTTTGCCGTCGAGTGGCAGATGTTTTATACTATGTCACTTTCATAAAGTTCTCTTTATCCTTTATTACTTTTCTGTTTTGTCTGATTTAAAAGCAAGATAACCAAAACAGAAATAGCTATACTGCATAGAATGTATGTCCAATTCAAATATGATAGATTGATTAAATTCTGTGCTGATTGATTTTTAATGAAGTTTGTGTATGATGCGTTACTCTTAATCGCTTCCATAACTCCTAAAACATTTATCGGGCTTAAATTGTATAAGTACGCACCAAATAAATATATCGCTATTTTTTCAACAATGGACGGTATTAAAATAGCCGATGCAGAAAGCCATAATGGACATTGCTTGTGGGATTTCTGTAAATATACTGCCCCCAAAAGATATGGCAATACCGCAAGGCAACAGCCCAAAATGACAATATTCTGATGAAGCCCAAAGAGGGCGAAGAATACACGGATAAAAAGATATGTTCCAAATATAATCAACCAATCAATGAGCAAGCCTTTTATTGGTGTGCGCTCTTTTATTGTTTCGTTTTGTAACTGCATTTCATTACCTCCCAAATGGACGCTCCACTTTCGGGAACGTCAAGGTTACAGTTGTTCCACCGCAAGAATTGTTTTTTAGCTCCACCGTGATAGACAGGTCAGTTGCCATTTTCTGAACAAGGTATAACCCCATACCCGTAGAACGACTAAGGTAACTGCCCGTATCTCCAGTAAACCCCTTGTCGAAAACAAAAGGTAAGTCAGACAACGGTATGCTTGTGCCGTTGTCTTTCATAGATAAAGAAATCTGTTCATTATCCGCACTATCAGCAATGGAAAAGAGAAGTCGAGGAGCAGGATTGTTCCCCGTATATTTCACACTATTGCTGATTATCTGTCCTAAAATGAACATCAAACCTTTTTTGTCAGAAATCACTTGAGCATCGTTTTCGGTATATTCAACAGAAAATCCAGCTTCTTCAAGAAGCGTTAAATTATCTTCAACTGCTTCACGACAAATTTCAAGAATTGAAAGCGGCTCAAAAAAGTAATCCTTATGAGTAGCCCCAAGCCTTGAAAAGTATAGAATTTGTTCTATATCCTGTCGGGTATGGTCGCGTACATACAGCATACGGGTATGAACCAAAGGGGACATTTCATCTTTTCGATTGTCCAGTAGCAAGGTCATAAGGGATAGCGGCTTTTTGATTTCATGTACCCAATTTTCAATGTAGTGTTGATAATCTGTAACTGTAATTTTCTGTTCGTTGATATATTCCTGCTGCGTCCTCAAATGCTGCCCCAATTCACAGATATAAGGGCGTAATACTGCGGGAACAGCTTCACACAGTAAGTATTCGTTGGTATCGTCTGGCTCCAATAGAAAACGCCGAAAAATAGCGTCTGTCTTGTTGCGTTTTCTGATTGATATAGCAAGCGGGATAGCAAGTGTGGCAAATGATACGAAAATGATCAATGCAACATAATTGATAAAATAATCTGGATTAGCCAGCCAGGCAAGGAATATAAAGAATACGTCCAAACAGGCAAGTGTGATAATCCATACACGATTAGAGGAAATATAGGTTAAAAATATTTTTAGCTTCTTCATAATCGCACCTGCTCTTTCAAGCGGTAGCCTTGTCCGCGTACTGTTTCTATCCGTTCTTCAAGACCAAATTCACGGAGCGTTTTCCTCAATCGCGTAAAAGTTACTTGCAGCGCATTTTCGTCAATGCATTCTTCCGTTCCCCAAAGCACGTTGCACAGCTCATGTTTGGTAACAAGATTAGGGCTTTTCTTCAAAAGCGCAAGCAATATTTTTCCCTCATTGGGTGGCATGAGGGAAGAACTCTTCCCCACATAAATTGTAAAGGTGTTTGGGTCAAGTAAAAATCCGTTCCCGTCCAGTAAGCCTTGCCGTATCTGTTCCTCTTTGCGTCGTAATAAATTTTTAATGCGGGCAAGCAGGCGCTCTATATTACACGGCTTTGTTAAGTAGTCATCAGCTCCCAATCCTAATGCGTGAAGTTCGTCCTGCAATTTATCTCTTGCTGTCAATACCAACACTGTTCCAAGCTGCTTTGCTTTTAATTCTTTGCAGATTTCAAAGCCGGAATGAAATGGAAGATTTATGTCGAGTAAAACCAAATCGGGGGAATACTCTGTAATTTCCGGTATTGCGTTTTCAAAATCAAATAACGAGGCTGTTTCATACCCCGACTTTCTCAATAAATCCGTCAGTTCTTCCCGCATATAAACATCATCTTCAACTACCATAATTCGTGCCAATACGACCACCTCCTTTCACGTAAGCCTGTTATGAATTAGGCTTGTAATTTATTTTTCCGATTTCCCGTGTAGCTGTCCGCGCAACAGCCACACCGTAAATTGCCATAATAAGAACGACAGTAAATGCCATAATAATCAACAACGGATAAGATTGCCCGATCCTTGTGCTGTCAGAGTATAAATGCTGCTGCATTGCATAAAGACCAACCGTACCACTTATACAAGCCAACATTAGGGGGAGTAGAAAATACCATAAAACTTGTTTATAAATTGACCGTTTTATCTGTTCTCGCCTCGCACCCAAAATTGAGAGTGTCAAATATCTTGATTTTGTCGATTGCATTTGTGTTAAGAATTGCAAAGCAAGCAATGCACACGCGATAATCAATAGCATAAAGCCCATATATAAAGTCATGTAACTCCCGGAGATAAGATAAAATAGTTGCCGCCCGAAATTATCAAGATAGCTTTCGTAATACAGACCGGACGGCTTCAGCAAATCGCGTGCTTCCATAACGGACAGCATCAGTCCGTTTGCTTCTACAATCTCATTCGGAATACAGAAATTCCAATATACAGAACAGGTGTCCGGGTCTACATAGTTATGATATATCTCGTCGGAAACAATCAATGCGGTTACAATTTTAACATTTTCATCAGCAGTAAGTCCTTTCATCGGTACAGACGGAACAAGTGTAACTGACTTTTTGTCAATGGAAATCAACGCATTACCGCTTGTCTGTGCGTTCTCTGCAATCCTGTCTAACAGAGCAACGGTATCTTCCTGTTCATCTTCTAAAAAGTCCGGGTTGAGGTAAAAAACAGCTTCATCATTTTCAAGATTTATTTGCTTTTCTCCTGCGGCTTCCAACAGGCGATTATATGATGAAACTGGGAGCATATAAGGAGAAACACTCCCCGTATCAATAAATCCAAGCAGATTAAGGGCTGCGGGTTGATGTGAACCAAATTCGTAACTGGCAGCTTCTTGTGTCGCAGGGTCTATTACACCCTCTGGCAAGTTTTGAACAATCTCTTTTCTTAATACAGACCAGTCAACAAAGGATTTCATTTCCCCGGAAGCAGGACGTTTCATGTTCCCTGTTTCCATACGGTTAAGATTAGCTACATAAACTCGCATTTGGTCGTCGGAAAGGTATTGCTCAACATTCTGTTCTTCGCCCATTACTGTAAAATCATAAACAGCAGAAGTTCTTGTTAATTCATTCCCATGCGACATAATAGTTGCAGAACCATTTGCAATAAACATAATGGTAAGCATCATCAGAATAGACGCAACACTAATTGAAATATATTTATAAACAACATTCTCGTGAAGCTGTCGCAAAGTAAATACATAAAGTCCATTTGTCGCTTTCCGTTTGTTAGAAGCAGCTACTATACTTAAAAGCCGGGCAATGCCTCGGATAAAAAGAATTGTTCCAACAATTCCAAGCAGGACAGCAACAAGCAGCATTACACCACCGCCAGTCATGAAGTGTTCTATGACAACCCAGTATGCAACAAGTAAAACTGCCGTACCAATTACAAGGGATAGCAAACTTCCGTGTGTGCTGCCCGTGTGTTGTTTTTTTCCCATTTCTCCATAAAGCAGTTGGTGGACTTCTTTCTTAAACAATTTTCCGCATAGTATAAACAACGCCACACATTGGATGATTAAAAATCCCAATATCGTAAAGAAAACTGCGCTTAATGAAAAACTTGATTGATGTGCAATAACACCGTGTCCGACTAAACGTGCCGTTGCAAGGCTGATAACTTCGGATAGAAAACCACCGCAGATAAGTCCACCCAAGAGGGCGACAAGTGAAGTGATAAGCCCCTCCGTCATAATTTGCGTAAATAATCGGGTCTTTGTCATACCAAACATCAAATATAATCCTAGTTCCCGGCTGCGACATTCGAGCTGATACTTATTTGCAAATACTACAAGGAAAAATACAAATAATAATGCACAAACATAGACAGTAGGTAAAAGGTTTGTAAGCAGCCGTTCCACGGCATCGCTTTCAAGGCTGCTTAAAAAGCGTATAACGTCCTGCGCTCCGAGAGAAAGCACAATGTAAAATGCCGCTACCGCCGTTACCATTGTCAGAAAGTAAATCAGATTTTCATTGCGGCTACGTTTGGAATTTCTCCATGCAAGGTTAAAGAACATTTGCGCTCCCTCCTCCCATTTGCGCCATTACCTGTAATATGCGCGCATAAAATTCTTCCCGTGTTTCTGTCGGAACTTTGCGACGCAATTCATGGAAAATAACGCCGTCCTGTATGAACAAAATGCGGGAACAGAAACTTGCTGCGTTAGGGTCATGCGTAACCATTAAAATGGTACGTCCTTGCACTTGGTTGACTTCCTGTAATTTTTCCATAAGCAACCGTGCAGCTTTTGTGTCTAATGCGCCTGTCGGCTCATCAGCCAAAATAATATCTGGATTAGAAATCAAACTACGGGCTGCGGCTACACGCTGCTTTTGACCGCCGGACATTTGCGCCGGAAACTTTGAAAGAACATCAGTAATTCCAAGAAATCCGGCTATATCATTTAGGTGCTTTTCGGCTATGGAACTATCTATATTGTGAATGGATAAGGGCAACAGAATATTTTCTCTGCCTGTCAAATTATCAAGCAAAGCAAAGTCTTGAAACAGATAACCAATTCTATTTCCACGGTATTCCGCTAACTTAGCACCGTCAAAGGCACTTATATTCGCCCCGGAGAGCAAAATTTGTCCAGAGGTAGGTTTAATGACCGTAGCAATACAATTTAATAATGTTGTTTTCCCGGAACCGCTGGCTCCCATAATTCCCAAATATTCGCCACTTAGAACATCAAAGGTAATTCCGTTTAGTGCTTTTGTGGGAACGCCCTCTTTGGAATATGCTTTGTGCAGGTCGCGTACTTCTAAAAGTTTTTTTGTATAATCCATTCTTAACACCTCTTTTTTGTTCATACTTTTTTACAATTAAAATTTTACTACACAAAGCATAAATACACCACTTACATTTGATGTAAGGTTCCTTTGTTTGAATTTCACCGCTATTCTTTATGCTGCTTTTCATCTGTCACCAGACATTCTATCTTCTACAAAATATTCACTATATATCATAGTCGGTTGACCGAGTAATAACAACACACTATTTACCATCTATCATATTTATCCTGTCTCTTATACACATCTCCGAGCCCACGAGACTCCTGAGCATCTCG
>ENA-OYYM01000374-OYYM01000374.1-human-gut-metagenome-genome-assembly--contig:-NODE-374-length-7152-cov-8.934761_pt1 | contig 7152 bp, 9 predicted proteins | sample MGYA00244065_ERZ653452 | MGnify/ENA primary metagenome ERZ653452 (study PRJEB26926, sample SAMN06165072) | human gut metagenome | biome: ENVO:00009003; feature: ENVO:2100002; material: ENVO:00002003... | reverse complement strand
TTGCCGGGCTCGTTCCGTCGGCGGGGCTTTCAGCCAGACCTGCTCATGCCGCAGGGGGCACTCTTGCGCAGAGGGCGTTCCGACAGCTTCACTTCTGCCAAACCAGAAGAAGATGCTGTCGGAAATCAATGCCGGATACGGCAGAAAGGGGGAATCGTATCATGGCGATATTTCACTTTACAGTAAAGATTGTCGGGCGCAGTAAAGGAAAATCTGTCATATCCGCATCGGCATATCTTAATGGAGATGTGATGAAGAATGAGGAAACAGGCAGAATCAGTTACTATACTTCCAAAAAGGAAGTCGTCTACACCAGTCTGATGATGTGCGAAAATGCACCTCCTGAATGGCTGCATGTACCGGAAGAAAATATAAAAAGGTTTCAACAGTCTATCCGTTATAAAAGAGCGGATGATAAAGATGCCGCACTGGAAAAGTTTAAAATCACATTTCAGAAACAGCGTCTATGGAATGAGGTATTGAAGATAGAAAAAAATGCAGATGCACAGCTTGGACGCTCATTTGAATTTTCCCTGCCGAAAGAATGGAGCAGACAGGAACAGATTGATTATACAACCGAATATATTCAAAAGACTTTCGTGGACGAGGGAATGTGTGCCGACTGGAGCATACACGATAAGGGCGACGGGAACCCACATGTGCATTTACTTGTAACCATGCGACCATTCAATCCAGACCACTCATGGGGCAGCAAGGAAGTCAAGGACTGGGATTTTGTCAGAGATACTGACGGAAATATCGTGGTTGATGAATCCCACCCGGACTGGTGGCAGGATAAGAAAAATCCAGACCGTCATGGAATCCGTATTCCGGTACTTGATGAAAACGGAGTACAGAAAGTCGGGGCAAGAAACAGAAAACAATGGAAAAGGGTTCTGACTGACGCTACCGGCTGGAACAATCCAAAGAATTGTGAGTTATGGCGAAGCGAATGGGCAAAGATGTGTAACCGGCATTTATCCATAGACAATCTGATTGACCACCGCTCTTATGAAAGACAGGGCAAATTGAAAGTCCCTACGATTCATGAGGGTGCAGATGCAAGGAAGATTGAGGAAAAATATCTCACCGGGCAGATAAGGAAAGGTTCATGGAAGGTCGAGGAAAACCAGATGATAAAAAAACAAAATGCACTGCTGCAAAAGGTAATTGCAACCTTTGGTAAGGTATCCGGTGCATTGTCGATGTGGAGGGAGTGGTTGAATGACATTAGAAGAAAGCAAAGAAGTAATTCCCATGATGGAAGCAATGATTACACAGATAGAGGAACAGCAGAATATCATGGCAGAGATGCTTCAGGAGATACAGGAAAAGGACGAGAAGCTGATGTGCTTTCAGGAGCAGGAAGAACGATTGCAGCAATTAGAGAAAGAATTGTCAGAGCTGCTACAAATCTTACCGGATACAGAAGAACTGTTGATGCTTCTGGAAGAAAAGACAGACCAGATACAGAAACTCACAGACGAAAATCAGCAATGGCAGGAATTGGCACAGAAATTAAACAGCGAGAACCGGCTATTGCAGAAACAGAACAGCGAATTACTGAACTTGAACAGCAATTAGAGAAAGGAAGGTTGATTGATGAACGAATTAAGAAACTCAAAGAGCGACGATCAACTGGAAGAGTTGCTTCTGCTGACAGAGCAGATGCAGGAAGAACTCGACCAGAAAGACCGGACTATCAGGGAACTGAAAGTGCAGCTCGACGAATCGCTGACCTTGAACGAGAAGTTAAACAGCGAGAACAAAACAGAGAACATTCAAGCCTTAAAGAACGACTTGAGGAAAACAAAAGAATTGTTGCAGAGCGAGAAAGAGAAAACACACACCGTCCAAGCCATGATAGAGGAATGTCGAGATAAGCAGAGACAGGCAGAACAGGAACGGGATTATGCACTCTCCCATCAGAAAAAAGTAGAGATACCGGTTGAAAAGCCGGTACTCTATCAAAAGTGCGGGAATTGTAAACAGACAGCTTATCTGAAAGCTAAGGAAAAGTATGATATGCAGAGGGAAAAACTGGCAGGCAGATATAAAACAAAAACAGCCATGTATGAAGCATTGATGTTTCTGCTGATATGGTATTCCGTATCAACTACTCTTTTTCAGATGATACGGTCAAAAATATTTATTTCTGATTGCGTGGTATTCTTTGATACAATCGCAACTTTCACACAGACCATTGCTGGCTGGGTTGTACTGGCAGGAAAGAACGTGGCACAGATTAGTGATGGAATATCCAATCCTGTCGTTGCTGGAATTATAAACTGGCTGATAAGAATATTGATTTGCGGTGGATGTCTGGTGGGTGTGGGAATACTTTTGGCATTCATCGAAATAAAGATTGCAGGGCTATATAAGAAATACTGTTGGGATATGATTACCATAATGGTGATACTTGTAAGTATGGCAATAGCTATCTACTTTGGGGATTGGATAAAGGAAGTATTGCCAATCAATCTGCTATTTCTCTTATTATTCGTGCAACTGGTATATGTTGGAATCAGGTGGTATGTAAAGGGATGGCGGGAAAACAGAGGTTATGTTTAAAAATAAAAAAATTGTCTGAGACGCAGCGAAGTAAATAAAATGAGTAGTATTATAAGAAGTCAGCAGTGCGTGAATAAACTGCTGGCTTCTTTTTTGATAGATACAGTCACTCTCAGAGAGTGTGCAGGATAGTAAAGTAATAATATCAACATGCCGATATAGAAAATGCAGGGAAGCATTGTATTTCAAAGAGTTTGAGATACAGTGCTTCTGCGTTTCTATAGGAGATAGTCGTTCTATGCGGAAAATAGTCATTTGATGCGGAGAATGATCGAGCGGAAGATTTGTTTGATATAATAAAGAGTGCTAGGTGAGACTTGTATGGTTTACAGGTATGAGAGCAATCAAAGACAGGAATGAAAAATATGAACATTATTATTTGTGATGACAGGATAGATGACAGAAAAAATTTGTCAGATTTGCTGTCAGACTATGGTGAAAAAAAGAATTATGAGTTTACTATTACAGAATATGAATCCGGAGAACAGTTATGCGAAGAACAATCAGCTTTGGAAGCGTGTCAGCTATTATTTCTGGATATCAATATGCAGGGGATGGATGGGCTGAAAACAGCTATGAGGATTAAAGAAAAATATCCAAAACTTCCGGTTGTGCTGGTGACGGCATACATGAATTACGCACTGGATGGATATAAGGTGAAAGCAAGCCGTTTTCTGCTGAAAGATAACCTTGCAGATACTATAGAAGAATGTATGGATGATTTGATAGCAGAAATTAATAAAAACCGTAGGATTCTCGAATTTCGGTAAACGCTCCATAGGTGGTACTCTTGTAGACCTGCCTATTTTCCTAGATAATTAGCTTACGAAGGTAATCGGTATTTTCGCCGAATTCGTCGAATTCGCCGATTACGTCGAATAAATCGTAAGGAGTCAAAATTAAATGGGTAAATCTACTTCAGTAAAACGTGAAATCCGCTTCCAACAGTGGATTCAACAGGTTAAAGAGTACAATGAAAGGCCAGATGGCATGAGCATGTCCGCCTGGTGTAAAACACGGGGAATTGCGCAGTCTACATTTGCAACACGCTTACAAAAGGTTCAGGACAGATGCCTGGAATCATGTCAGATATCAGCTGAATCCTCTGAACTCTCAGTATCATCAGAGCCCGCTATGCCAGCTTTTGTTGAATTACCAGTTACCAAATACTCATGTGAAGACAAGCCAGCAGCTGTGATATCATGTCCCAACTTTAAGATTGAAATATCTGAATCAGTATCAGAAGCTTTTCTACTAAAGTTAATAGGAGTGATGAAGCATGCTTAATAATGCAACTGGATTCAAAAAAATATATATAGCCTGCGGACAAACGGATCTTAGGCGTGGAATTGAGGGCCTGGCAAACATTATCCGTTTTCAGTTCCAGCTGGATCCATATGATAAGGACACCCTGTTTCTATTTTGCGGCAAAAAGAATACCAGAATCAAAGGCCTTCTATGGGAAGGTGACGGCTTTCTGCTTCTCTACAAGAGACTTGATGTCGGAGCATTCAGCTGGCCTCGTAATACAGCAGAGGCCCTTGAGATTACCTCAGAACAATACAAACTTCTCATGGAAGGCTTCTCCATTGTTGCAAAGCGCCCTATCACAGAGCTTACTAACCCGCCTAGAGCCATTTAGTTTTGTGCAATACGTAGAAAATAAAATCCTTCATTATGGAGCATATTTAATTGTTACCGGCACTTATCCACGAACAGAATACAGATAGTGTAATAAGTCATCTGAATTACACAATCATTATTAATTTCGTGGATAATACCTCTGAAAAACTGGAAATATTCAGTTTCTCAGAGGTGTTATCCACCGTCAAAATGCCTATTGGTTAAATGCCTTAAATTGGCATAATTCAAGGCAATACGCTATAATAGAACTAGTAAAAAGAGAGGTTCCATTATGGCAATTAAGTACACAGAAGAACAACTTAATACAGTAGACAAGTCGATTATTATACAAATGTTTCTCAATCAGCAGGAAGAGTTGAGTAAAGCCGTAAATCAGATTGAGCAGCTAACAAAAGAGGTTCAATCTGGTAACGACAAGCTGCAGCGCATGATGGAACAGATAATTCTTTCCAACAATGCCCGCTTCGGACGTTCTTCCGAAAAGATGGATAATACTGACCAGATTTCATTTATGGAAGTAGATGGAAACATCATATTTTTTAATGAATCTGAAGCAGTATGCGATCTATCCGCCGAGGAGCCAGAAGACCTGGAGCCTAAGCCACGCGGAAAGAAAAAGGTTGGCAAAAAGGAAGCTGATATGTCAGGTCTTCCTGTAAATCGTGTTAATCACTACATGACAGAAGAAGAGCTTATTGCTGAGTTCGGTGAGAATGGCTGGAAGCAGCTTCCAGATGCAATCTCAAAGCGATATAAATTTATCCCGGCAAAGGTCATAGTTACAGAGCATCATGTAGGTGTATATGCCAGCAAGAAGGATAATCGTATAGTGAAAGCTGATTATCCAAAGGCTCTTCTTAAAGGAAGTCCTGTATCAGCATCTATTGCTGCAGCTATCATGAATGGTAAGTATGTAAATGCGTTTCCTCTTTATCGATTAGAAAAAGAGTTTGAACGCTATGGTCTGGCAATCACCCGCCAAAACATGGCCAACTGGATGATCCGTCTTGGTGAGACCTACATATCAGTTATGTATGATTATCTGCATAAGCTAATCTATGACTATCATGTAATCCAGGCCGACGAAACTCCGGTTCTCGTAAACAAGGATGGCCGAGCTGCAGGTAGCAAGAGCTATATGTGGGTCTACCGTTCAGGGTATATGAATCCTGAACAACAGATAATCCTATATGATTATCAGCTCACCAGAAATGCCTCACATCCTAGAGAATTCCTAAAGGATTTCAGTGGAATCTGTGTGACCGATGGATATCAGGTCTATCACACTCTTGAAAAAGAGAAAGAAAACCTAACCATTGCGGGCTGCTGGGTTCACATGAGACGCCGATTCGAGCAGGCTCTACAAGTGATTCCAAAGGGATCCCAAAAAGGAACCGTATCATACATTGCCATGAAGCAGATTCAGGCAATCTACCGGGAAGAAGGTAAGCTAAAGGATCTGACTTCCAATGAACGACTTGAGCAACGACAGGCAATAATCAAACCGCTTGTGGATGCCTTGTTTATGTACCTAAAACAAAATCAGGCAAATGTATCGGGCTCATGTAAGCTTCAGGATGCATTTAAATATGCATTAAACCAGGAAAAATACCTCAAGGTATTCCTCACAGATGGCGATGTACCAATCGATAATAATGCAAGTGAGCGAGCTATCAGAGGTTTCTGTGTAGGCAAGAAGAACTGGCAGATGATTGATACAATCAATGGTGCCAAAACATCAGCCATGATATATAGTATTGCTGAAACAGCAAAAGCTAATAATCTTAAACCATATGATTATTTTGAGTATCTCTTGGAGGAGATACCAAAGCATATGGAAGATACAGACCGTAGCTTCCTAGAAGATTTGTTACCATGGTCTGAGAATCTTCCAGCACATATCAGAAAATAAAATATCAAACATACAGTCGCCAGGGATGACGGCTGTAAAATTTAAGGAGTACTCGCTATGGTGCGTTTACGAATTTCGTTTTGTGGAGGGAACGATAAAACTCTATGCAGATGACATCATTTATATAGAAACAGAACTTCACAAAAATGTATTTTATACTGAAAAAGGTACGTTTCAGATTTATAAAAAACTGGATGAACTGGAAAATGAATTCAAGGATATGGGATTCGTGCGGGCACATCTAAGTTTTCTTGTAAATGAGTTAAACCAGATAGGGATAAAAATAGATATGTATCGGCAGGAGTACAGATTTACTCCTGCTTTCGCCTTTATTCAGGCGGTTTGACGTGTAGTACGCCGCATATATTCCCGCTCCATTTCCCGCATTTCCTCGTCTGTGGGAATATCCACAATCCCGACATAGGAATAGTAAATGTCGATTTGCTGTGTCCGTTTCCCGTCCTTTTTCTCACGCTCATGGATTACGATTTTATCCACAAATGCGTTTAGGATTTCGGGCGTGAGTTCGTCAATGCGGGTATATTTCTTCGTGACGGCTATCAGCTTTGCTACATTGGTCACTTCCATATCGGCTTGGCTGACCTCTGCGGTCAACGCTTCGATTTCACGCTTTAACTGTCCCTGCTCCGCTTCATATCCGTCTGACAGCTTGTAAAAGCGTTCGTCATTCAGTTTTCCGCTGACATTGTCCTCGTAGATTTTGCGGAACAGGCGGTCAAGCTCATCCATCCGCTTTTCGTCTTTTTCTATCTGTTTCTGCTTTGCGGACAGTTCGTATCGGCGTTCCGCAAGGGTGGTGTCTATCTGCCGTCGGATAAATACCCGCTCAAACTGCTGTAAATAGGACAGGAAATGCTGAAGCTGTTTCAAAACCAACTGGTTTAATGCGTCCTCTCGGATATAATGCTGCGTGCAGTTCTGCGTGCGGCTCGTCCGTTTGTACTGCGAACAGCCTTTAAGGTTGATTTAATAGGGTGCGTCTTTGTAACCGCCATATCTCGTCC
>ENA-OYYM01000368-OYYM01000368.1-human-gut-metagenome-genome-assembly--contig:-NODE-368-length-7319-cov-7.377203_pt1 | contig 7319 bp, 4 predicted proteins | sample MGYA00244065_ERZ653452 | MGnify/ENA primary metagenome ERZ653452 (study PRJEB26926, sample SAMN06165072) | human gut metagenome | biome: ENVO:00009003; feature: ENVO:2100002; material: ENVO:00002003... | reverse complement strand
ATCTACACCTAAGCCTTCGTCGGCAGCGTCAGATGTGTATAAGAGACAGATAGTGGGCAGCTCCTCCTCGACCAGGGGCTCCACATAGCGCTCGGGGCGCTTGTCGGGGACCGCGATACCGTCGCGGCTGCCCTTGCCGCTCCGCAGGACGCAGACCTCGCAGTTGTGATAGCAGCGGGGACCGTCGGTGCGGTCATCCAGGCGGACGTTCACAGTCTCCTTCAGCACGTTTACGTCGCTGACGTTGCCGGTGCCGTCCGGCGTCAGAACAAAGGAGTCGTTCTTGGGCAGGCGCTTAACGGCATCCTCATAGGCGTCCTGTTCATATTTCAGGCAGCACATCAGCCGGCCGCAGGTACCGGAGATCTTGGTAGGGTTCAGACTCAGGTTCTGGGTCTTGGCCATCTTGATGGACACGGGCAGGAACTCGTCCATGAACTGGGCGCAGCAGAAGGGTCGGCCGCAGATGCCCAGGCCGCCGATCATCTTGGCCTCGTCGCGGACGCCGATCTGCCGCAGCTCGATGCGGGCGCGGAACACGCTGGCCAGGTCCTTGACCAGCTCGCGGAAGTCCACGCGGCCGTCGGCGGTAAAGAAAAACAGGATCTTGCTGCCGTCAAAGCTGCACTCCACCCGCACCAGCTTCATCTCCAGCTTGTGCTGCTGGATCTTCTTTTTGCAGACATCGAAGGCTTCCTTCTCACGGCTGCGGTTGTAGGCGGCGGTGTGTTTGTCGTTGTCGGTGGCGATGCGGAGGACGGACCGCAGGGGTTTGACCACCGCGTCATCGGGCACCTGGTGGTTGCCCGCCGCGCAGTGGGCGAATTCCGGGCCCTGGGCGGTCTCCACGATCACGTCGGTGCCGGCGGGGATCGTGAGCCCCTTGGGGTCGAAGTAGTATTCCTTGCAGCCGCTGCGGAAACGGACAGAGATCACATCGGTCATAAAAGTTCCTCCCATTTCACGGCGAGGGCGCCCAATATCTGGCCCACGCCCGCATTTTGGTCACATTGTTCGGCAAAGCGCTGACTGGCCGCGCACAGTCCCAGCAGCTGCCGCGCCGTCAGCCTGTCCGCCAGCAGAAGGGCTGCCTCCGCACAGGAGGGATCCGGCCGCGCCTTGCCCTGCTGCACCAGCAGGGCTTCGGCCGCGGCGCGCCACAGCTCCTCCAGCTGGGCCTGCAGCGTCTCGCGCTTCAGGGACTGCTCGCGGGAGAGCAGCGCCGTGGTCACCGGCAGCAGACGCCCGGAGGCAAACGCACGGCACAGCTCCGCGGTACCGTCGCTGAGGGGCGCGTCTTCCCCGTCGTATTTCAGCAGAGCACAGCGGGAACGGACGGTCTCCAGCAGGGCGGCGGGAGCGTCGGCGCAGAAGATGAAAGCGGCATAGGGCGGTCCCTCCTCCACCACCTTCAGCAGGACATCCTGATCCCGCTGGTTCAGCTGGCGGCAGTCAGAGACGACGTATACCTTGCGCCGGGCCTCGTTGGGGCGGATGTACACATCCTTACGCAGGGCGCGGACTGCCTCCACCGTCAGCTCCTTGTGCTCTGTATCCAGCACGGGGATCACGTCCGGGTGGATGCCCTCCAGTACCTTGCGGCAGTGGCGGCAGCGCAGGCAGGGTCTGTCCGTCCCCTCGCAGACGTGGGCGGCGGCGAGAAACCGGGCAGCGGCGGTCAGGTCACCCCGGCCCGTCAGGATGACCGCGTGGCTGAGACGGTCCTCCCCGGCGGCGCAGCGCACGGTGCGGGCAAATATGCTGTTTTCCTGGGGCAGCTGGACCATGCGCGTACCTCCCGGTAAAGTGCCTACTAATTCAATATAATAGTATACCACAGGAGTGGGGGAATAGGCAAGACACAAAATCTTCCCTCCGTTCCGCCGGGAGAAGCGCGCCGGGACGGCGGCTTTGCGGGTGCTGCGCCAAAAAGGACGGAAAATAGAGGAAACGGAAATGTGTTATCGGTTTACGGCGAGTGTCCGCAGAGGAAACAACATTTTTTTGTAAAAATATCCGCGACAGGGTTGCTTTTAAAAAAAAATATGACTATAATAAATTGTTCTCAATGTTTGGTACAACTATTTAATATACGGAGGAACTGCAATGAGCAAGAAGTATTGTTACCTGTTCACCGAAGGCAACGCCAAGATGCGTGAGCTGTTGGGCGGCAAGGGTGCGAACCTGGCGGAGATGACCAATATCGGTCTGCCCGTGCCCCAGGGCTTTACCATCACCACCGAGGCCTGCACTCAGTATTACGAGGACGGCTGCCAGATCAACGGCGAGATCATGGCGGAGATCATGGAGTATATCGAGAAGATGGAGAAGATCACCGGCAAGAAGTTCGGCGATCTGGAAAATCCCCTGCTGGTATCCGTGCGCTCCGGCGCCCGCGCCTCCATGCCCGGCATGATGGACACCATTCTGAACCTGGGCCTGAATGAGGACGTGGTGGACGTGATCGCCAAGAAGTCCAACAACCCCCGCTGGGCGTGGGATTGCTATCGCCGCTTTATCCAGATGTATTCCGATGTGGTCATGGAGGTTGGCAAGAAGTACTTTGAGCAGCTGATCGATGCCATGAAGGAGAAGAAGGGCGTGACCCAGGACGTGGAGCTGTCCGCTGAGGATCTGAAGGAGCTGGCCATGCAGTTCAAGGCCGAGTACAAGTCCAAGATCGGCAGCGACTTCCCCACCGACCCCAAGGAGCAGCTGATCGGCGCCATCAAGGCCGTGTTCCGCAGCTGGGACAACCCCCGCGCCAACGTGTACCGCCGCGACAACGACATCCCCTATTCCTGGGGCACCGCCGTCAACGTGCAGTCCATGGCCTTCGGCAACATGGGCGACGACTGCGGCACCGGCGTGGCGTTCACCCGTGACCCCGCCACCGGCGAGAAGAAGCTGATGGGCGAGTTCCTGACCAATGCCCAGGGCGAGGACGTGGTGGCCGGCGTGCGTACCCCCATGCCCATTGCCGAGATGGCTGAGAAGTTCCCCGAGGCCTATGACGAGTTCGTGAAGGTATGCAATATCCTGGAGGACCACTATCGCGATATGCAGGATATGGAGTTCACCGTGGAGCACGGCAAGCTGTACATGCTGCAGTGCCGCAACGGCAAGCGCACCGCTCCCGCCGCGCTGAAGATCGCCTGCGACCTGGTGGACGAGGGCATGATCTCCGAGCAGCAGGCCGTGGCCATGATCGATCCCCGCAACCTGGATACCCTGCTGCATCCCCAGTTCGACCCCAAGGCGTTGAAGGCCACCGAGCCGGTGGGCAAGGCGCTGCCCGCCTCCCCTGGCGCTGCCTGCGGCAAGATCGTGTTCAACGCCGAGGACGCCAAGGAGTGGGCTACCCGGGGCGAGAAGGTGGTTCTGGTTCGTCTGGAGACCTCTCCCGAGGACATCGAGGGCATGAAGGCCGCTCAGGGCATCCTGACCGTCCGCGGCGGTATGACCTCCCACGCGGCCGTTGTGGCCCGCGGCATGGGTAAGTGCTGCGTATCCGGCTGCGGCGCCATCAACATGGACGAGGCCAACAAGCAGTTTACCCTGGCAGGCAAGACCTACCACGAGGGTGACTGGATGAGCCTGGACGGCTCCACCGGTAATATCTACGACGGCGCTATGCCCACCGTGGACGCCAATGTGGGCGGCGATTTCGGCCGCATCATGGCCTGGGCGGACAAGTTCCGCCGGCTGAAGGTCCGCACCAATGCCGACACCCCCGCCGACGCCGCCCGCGCCCGCTCTCTGGGCGCCCAGGGTATCGGCCTGTGCCGCACTGAGCATATGTTCTTCGACGGCGACCGTATTGCCGCCATCCGCGAGATGATCTGCTCCGACACCAAGGAGCAGCGCGAGAAGGCTCTGGCCAAGCTGCTGCCCATGCAGCAGGGTGACTTTGAGGGCATCTACGAGGCCATGGAGGGCTGCCCCGTCACCATCCGCTTCCTGGATCCCCCTCTGCACGAGTTCGTTCCCACCGAGGAGGCGGACATCGAGCTGCTGGCCAAGGATATGGGCAAGACCGTAGCCGACATCAAGGCCATCATCGCCTCCCTGCACGAGTTCAACCCCATGATGGGCCACCGCGGCTGCCGTCTGGCCGTCACCTTCCCGGAGATCGCCGTTATGCAGACCCGTGCCGTCATCCGCGCCGCCATCAACGTCCAGAAGAAGCACCCCGACTGGAACATGGTTCCTGAGATCATGATCCCCCTGGTGGGCGAGGTCAAGGAGCTGAAGTTCGTCAAGGACGTGGTGGTCAAGACCGCTGACGAGGAGCTGGCTGCTGCCGGTATGAACATGAAGTACCTGGTGGGTACCATGATTGAGATCCCCCGCGCTGCGCTGACCGCTGATGCCATCGCCACCGAGGCGGAGTTCTTCTCCTTCGGTACCAACGACCTGACTCAGATGACCTTTGGCTTCAGCCGTGACGATGCCGGCAAGTTCCTGCCCGCTTACTACGACAACAAGATCTATGAGAGCGATCCGTTCGCCCGGCTGGATCAGGTCGGTGTGGGCAAGCTGGTGGATATGGCCTGCAAGCTGGGCCGCGCCACCCGCCCCGACATCCATCTGGGCATCTGCGGCGAGCACGGCGGCGACCCCTCCAGCGTGGAGTTCTGCCACCGCGTGGGTCTGGACTATGTGTCCTGCTCCCCCTTCCGCGTGCCCATCGCCCGTCTGGCCGCCGCACAGGCTGCCATCAAGGACGCCAAGTAAGGGCTCGATTTCCCGCATAATCATAATACCAAGCGCCCGGCTATCAGCCGGGCGCTTGTGTTTTGGGCGGAAGCATGGTAAAATATAACAATAGATCAACAAAAGCAGACAAACGGGGTCGTATTATTTGCTGGAGGGATCGTATGGAAAGACGAGGGGATAAGGTCGATATTGTGCAGAGGGTGTCCTGCTGGATATCGGATATGGCGTTTGCCAGGTTTAAGAGCTTTAGTGATCGTGTGCTGGGAATACAGATCGATGAGATTCCGACTGTGGAGAGCATCCTTATGCGGCAGAATTTTTCGGTCGTATTTTATGCAGCCATTCTGTTTATACTGACCAACGGGATCTACCTGGTCAAGAACATCGCGGCGCGCTCGATGATCCCCATTGACATGGTGCCGCTTTACATGATGATCGGCGGCTCGCTGGCGATGCTGGTGTTTACGATCGCCTATAAAAAGCGTGGAGGAGAATACGATGCGCCGCCGGCGCGGTTTGCGCTGCTGGCCTACTATGGGGTGGTGATCGCCAGCGTTACCGTCTTTATGGTCTCCTGCAACTTTCACCGGGTCGGGTTGTCCATCTCCATGTGCTATCTGTTTGCGATCATGATCGCGCCCACATACCGCCGTGTGGATACCGTGGCAGTATGTGTTCTGATATTGATCAGCTGGTGGCTGCCCGGACAGCTTCCCTACGCGGAGAACTATGATCTGTTCAAGCATTTCCTGCTGCGATTTTCCATCATTGTAGGTTTTATCGTGCTGCGGTCCATCTTCCTTCGACAGTCTGCCAACGAACGGCACATCAAGGAAATGGGTCACGCTTTCATCAAGCTGGCCTACAACGACGTGATGACGGAAACACTGAATAAAAAGGCGATGGAGACGTATGGCACGTTCATTGCCGATAAAATCGCGCCGGAACGGGTCAGCGTCATTATTTTTGACGTGGATGATTTCAAATCATACAACGACAACTACTCCCACATGAAGGGCGACGAAGCGCTGCGGCGTGTGGCCGGAAGCGTGGTCGGGGTGTTGGCGGCGGCTGACCGGTATCTCTTCCGCTTTGGAGGCGAGGAGTTCGTGGTGATCCTGCCGGATATCGGTGAGGAGGAGGCCCGCCGTATCGCCGGTGCGCTTCTTGACGCGGTGCGCGCCGCGGCTGTTCCAAGAGAGGACCTGCCGGACCGGCACATTGTTACGGCCTCTTTCGGTGTTGCGTGCGGGACGGGCCGGGAATTGAAGGACTTTTCACTCATCGCAAAGGCGGACAGGCAGCTGTATATCTGCAAAAACAACGGAAAGAACTGTGTGGCGGCCAGCGGCGCCATATACAGATGAGGTACGCAGGCGCCCGGCTATCGGCCGGGCGCTTGTGTTTTGCGGGGAAATATGATAGGATGACAATACAAAGAAGCGGGAAAATATGATAGGATGACAATACAAAGAAGCGGGGGAATATGATAGGATGACAGCACAAAGAAGCAGCAAAACATGATAGAATGACATTACAAAGAGGCGGAAAAACTGATAGGATGACAGCACAAAGAAGCAACAAAGCATGATCGGATGGCGATACAAAAAAGTAACGGAGGGGATACCGCTATGTACGAACTGATACAGCTTACCGAGAGGACGTATTACATCAAGAGCCCCACCAACATCGGCCTCTTCCGGCTGGATGAGAAAAACGTCTGCCTGATCGACAGCGGCAACGACAAGGACGCGGGGCGGAGGATACGGCAGGTGCTGGACGCCAACGGCTGGCAGCTGACGGCGATCTACAACACCCACGCCAACGCCGACCACATCGGCGGGAACCGGTATTTGCAGGGACAGACGGGCTGTAGGATCTACGCGCCGGGAATCGACTGCGCGTTTACCCGGCACCCGGTGCTGGAGCCGTCGTTTCTCTACGGCGGATATCCGCCCAAGGACCTGCGGCACAAGTTTCTGCTGGCACAGGAGAGCGACGCGGCGGAGCTGACGGCGGACAAGCTGCCGGAGGGCTTTGCGTCTATCCCCCTGCCCGGGCACTTTTTCGACATGGTAGGCTTTCGGACGCCGGACGACGTGGTGTTCCTGGCGGACTGCCTTTCCAGCCGGGAGATACTGGACAAGTACCAGATCGGCTTTATTTACGACGTGGCCGGGTACCTGAAAACGCTGGAGCAGGTGCAGGCCATGACGGCGAAGGTATTTGTGCCCGCGCACACGGAGGTGACGGAGGACATCGCCGATCTGGCGCAGTACAATATCCGAAAGGTGCATGAGATCGCGGAGAGGATCGTGGACCTCTGCGCCGCGCCCCGCGGCTTTGAGGACATCCTGCAGCAGCTGTTTGCCGCCTACGGGCTGACCATGAGCTTTGAGCAGTATGTGCTGGTGGGCAGCACGGTGCGGTCCTATCTGGCGTGGCTGAAGGACACGGGGCGGCTGACAGCCCTGTTCGAGGACGGCTGGATGCGCTGGGCGCGGGTGTGAGCGCCAACGGAATACGAAAAAAACAAGCGCCCGGCTTAGGCCGCCTGGCATAAGAAAACATACGCCGCAAAAGGCGCGTTTCGCGCAGCC
>ENA-OYYM01000350-OYYM01000350.1-human-gut-metagenome-genome-assembly--contig:-NODE-350-length-7618-cov-3.768081_pt1 | contig 7618 bp, 8 predicted proteins | sample MGYA00244065_ERZ653452 | MGnify/ENA primary metagenome ERZ653452 (study PRJEB26926, sample SAMN06165072) | human gut metagenome | biome: ENVO:00009003; feature: ENVO:2100002; material: ENVO:00002003... | reverse complement strand
TTTTCAAGCAGAAGACGGCATACGAGATGCTCAGGAGTATCGTGGGCTCGGAGATGTGTATAAGAGACAGAGCAAGTCCTGTGCGACCTGCAAATCTTCTTTTGTCACAGCCTCCGACTTTCCAGCAAGAAATATCGGATCATGCACCAAATTCTTAATCATCACGAAAAACCTCTGTTATCTTTTTCAATATCTCTACATCCGCCGGACAGAATTCATAATTTGAAATTTCGCTTGGTGTGATCCATTTTATATCGTTATGTTTAAGCTTTTTGGGGATGCCTTCAAGGATAGCTGCATTGAATAAGGTTAGATGCACTGTCAAATCCGGGTATTCATGAACGACATCCATAAATACATCACCAATAGAAAGCGTCACGGCAAGTTCTTCTTGGCATTCGCGGATAAGCGCCTGTTCTTTCGTCTCGCCCGGTTCCACCTTACCGCCGACGAATTCCCACAAAAGGCCTCTGGCTTTATGCGTCGGGCGTTGACAAATCATAAATTTATCTTTATCCCATATCAGGGCTGCCACTACTTCTGTCATTATCCAACCACCAATTTGTTTGTTTTCTTCAGGTATTTTGCCGGAATGGGGGCATCTAATCTCCATGTAATGTTCATTGGTCTTGAACCATTATGCGAAACATAATTTGCAGTACCGAGATAAGTGTACGGTGCCGTATTGCCATAAACATCATTCTTAAATTCGCGCACAAACAAGAGAACCTTGCTGCCGTTTTTGTGATGATTGATATACCGCTGACCGACTTTTCCTTCTGCATTGGTCGTGCTTTGACTTTGCAAATGGAACAGTGTTTCGTTGATAGAATAATCCTGATACATGGTCGTCGGCGAGTAGTCTTTATCCGACTTGTTCAATGTAATAAAGAACACATCAATTTTCTTGTCTGGTAACCATTTCACACCTTCGCGAACAGTGCTTGGCTTCATAAAATCCATTGCAACAAGCAGTTGATCGCGCGTATAGGTACAATGCAGATCCAGCGGACAATCAAATCCGAGGCCGACAGGCTCATCAATAAAATCAATGCGATTGTAGTTATATTTGAGTAATGCAATCAGCTCAGAAAGCATTATCGGGCTATTTGAAAGAATTTTGAAGTTTTCGAATACTTTGTCCGCGTTCCAATCCTCAATCGTTTTTCCCCACATTGTAATATAGGACATCTGAAGCATACGCTTTTCTATATCCGAAAGTCTTGTAAGGTCAAAATGGTCGATATTTTCCAAAACACGTAGCATAAACACAATCCAACGTCTTGAATCAACCAAAGCAAAACGGCTGAGTGCTTTTGACATTACCTCTTCGATCGGTTCCTCGAAATCATCAATTATATCTGCACGCGCACACAGACGAGAAAAGGAAGCAAATTTATAGATTGAGCGAGGATCCAAACGATAGTGGTCAAGAAAGTTTTCGAGAGTAAGTTTTAGGCCGGTATCTTCTTCAAAGGTTGCTATACGTGCAACAAGGCCGGCGCTGTTCCCATAAGATGCGCGAATGTTATCAAGAATATATCTTGCTGCCTTCTTTTCAAGCTGAATATAGCATCCCTTTGGGAGTGAAATAAACCCATCCTTAATTTCACGTGTTACGCCTCGTGTGGTGTTGAAAAGTAGAGCTGCAAACTTATCTTCAAAATTATACTTTTTGTTTGCCTGTCCGATAAAATCAAGTACAGTCAGGCACTCTTTATCCTCGGATAAACGCAGTCCACGTCCAAGCTGCTGTAAAAACACTGTCAAAGATTCTGTTGGACGCAAGAATAAAACCGTGTTGACTTCAGGAATGTCCACACCTTCGTTGTAGATATCAACGACGAAGATAAACCGCACTTCACCTTTTACAAGCCTGGCCTTTGCCTCTTTTCTTTCTTCGTCCGGCGAATGTCCGGTCAGGAACATCGACGGAATTCCGCGGGCATTAAAGTAATTAGACATAAATTCTGCGTGTTCAACCGTTACGCAAAATCCAAGCCCCTTTACATCATCAATATCAGTAACATATTTGAGCAATGAAGAAACCACCAAGTCGGCGCGACGATTTGCCATCATGCCGCTGAGTGTATAAATTCGCGAAAGTTCGCCTTTATCATAACCTCCGGCTGCCCATTTTAAGTGATCCAGATCAACCGTATCAGTTACACCGAAATACTGGAACGGACACAGGAGCTTACGGTCAATAGCTTCGGGCAGACGAATTTCGGCAGCAATACGATTATTAAAATACGGCAAAATGCTCTTTCCGTCCATACGTTCAGGCGTTGCCGTCAAACCGAGAAGAATCTGCGGATTATAATAGGATAAGAGCTTTTGATATGTAGGCGCGGCAGCATGGTGGAACTCGTCCACAATAATATAATCATAAAAATCTGATGTTGTTTTTTCGGTAAAGCTCTTCGAGTTGAAAGTTTGAATAGATATAAAAAGATTATCTATGCTTTCCGGTTTATAGCTGCCTACAAACATCTCCCCAAAGTTTGCATCTTTCAGTACTGCGCGAAAGGTGTACATACTTTGTTTCAGAATTTCTTCACGATGAGCCACGAACAAAAGTCGGCAAGGCTTATCCGGGTTTTGCTTGCGGAAACGCTTGTAATCAAGCGCAGAAATCACCGTCTTTCCGGTACCTGTGGCGGCAACAACAAGGTTTCTGTGATAGCCACGAACCTTGCGCTCTGCTTCCAGCTTATCAAGAATTTCTTGCTGATAGGCATATGGCGCAATATCCATTGTATAAACTTCGGCATTATTACTGTCAAAGTATTTTTCAGCCTTTAGCGCACGGGCTAAACGCTCCTTTTGCTCCTCGTTGTAATATTCAAATTCATTGGAATTCCAATAGCTTTCAAAGGTGGCTTCGATTTTGTCAATCGTTTCCGGCTGGTCCTTCTTTGTGACCTTTACGTTCCATTCAAGGCCGCTGGAAATGGCAGCATTAGATAGGTTCGACGAACCAACATACGCCGTAGTAAAACCGGTATCCCGATACAAAACATACGTTTTCGCATGAAGTCGGGTGCGTTTGGTGTCATAACTCACCTTGATTTTTGTGTTAGGAAGTTTGCGGAGTTCTTCGATTGCCTTTACATCGGTCGCTCCCATATAAGAGGTTGTAATAATGCGGAGTTCACCGCCGTTTTGTGTGAAGGTTTTAAGCTCATCCATTATTAAGCGCAGTCCGCTCCATTTAATGAAGGATACCAGCATATCAATACGGTTACAGGATATAATTTCCTTCTTGAGCTCTGAAAACATCTGCGGCTCGTGGATTGCACCAGTAAATAGCGAGCTTTGCGCAATAGATGTTTCAGGACGAATAATCGCTGCCTTTTCATCGAGGGATAAAATGCTGTTCTTTTTGTCAAAGAGTGCGAGTAGCTGCTCGGCCCGCTCTGCAACCGTCATTTCATCAAGTTCGTTTTCTTTTGTTTCGTGGATAATCGTAGAAATAATACGGTTTGCAAGAGCCACTTGTGAGCCCACGTCACCGCCATTGTCAGCAACATTATCAAGCCCTTTTTCTACAACTTCGGCAATATATTTTGCCAGTACTTTGGACGCCTCAGCACTATCAATGGGCGCAGTAGTAGAAAGCTTGTCCGTAACGGATAGCTCTGTTTCTAATCCCTTATTGATAATTTGCTCATACAGCCCATCATGTAACATATTATAAAATGCCTTTCTTTTATTTTTCAATTATCTCCACTATATCATCCATAGTGCAACCAAGGGCTGAGCATATTTTCACAAGAACTTCGCTTGAGACAACGGCACCGTCTTTGCCCATTTTGGTGATAGTGGCAATACTGATGCCGGCCTTTTCGGCGAGTTCTTTCTTTTTCATATCACGGTCAATTAAAAGCTTGAATAATTTTTTATAGCTTGCGGCCATTGCATTACACCTCAATAACATTAAAATTCATTGATTATATCGTCTTTTACAGCATTATAAATTCCACGCAATAGTGCTGTTTTCCATGTGTTTTTTTGTGCGGTTTCGTAAGATTGCAAACACTCGGTCAAATATTGTAGCAATCTCTGCTTTCCACTCAGTTGATATACTTTTTTCCAAATTCCGATATTTTCTGATATTTCAGTTGATGCTTGAACGGAATATGCATGCTTCAATTTATATAAATCCAAATGTGCACATAACCGAGAATAAAGTTCAACATTAACCTCTTCTATTTCCGGATTAACATAATACTGTGCGACCAAAATATTGTTTTTAGGTACAACATCAGCACACAACCATATAACATTGTCAACATCATCAAAATATGGATGTAACGGCGCACTTAACTTGCTGTTAACAGGACTATTGCCTTTGTTGCTATTACAATCCTTACATGCCGGAATCAAATTATCCGGTGTAACTGAATATGTAGGATACAGGGTCTTTGCTAAATAATGATCAAGAGTCGAAGCTTGTCCGATTCCGCAAATTGGACATTTCCCGGATTTAACGTTTGCAAGTATTTTGTCATAATACCTTGTTCTGATATCTTGATGTGTTACAAATTTATTATTGTATAAGTACACCATCTCATCTTTGGTAATTATCGTATTGACGGTCTTGTGTGGTGAAATATCAGGCCAATCATTGTTATTAGCAACAGCAACATACTCTTTGCTCTTTTGCTCTATATACTCTGCAGAGCTAATATACTTTTCTTTTAAAGATTCATCTCTAAAACTTGAGGCACAATCAGTAACTATTTCTTTAACTGAGAATCCCATTCGACTTAAATGTTTCATTGTTCTTCACTATTTAATGACACAAGAGTTTGTAAAAGCGCTCGTGCCTCATCTCCGAGTTCATTATTAAAGTCCGATATTATATCATTGTAACTTTTCCCTTTTCGCAATTCATCAATAATCATTTTATGAAATCCGGATTGTCGAACTTCAAGTCCAAATACTTCTCGTGTGAGTGCGCCAATAGTTGCGCCAAATGACTCGATTTCCAATCTATCCGCAGTCACTTCACGCCCAATTCTATTTATTTTCCATACACAACTTTTGGGTACTTCTTGTAAAATAACTGGTGAATGCGTCGCGATTAACGCCACTCCGTTTCTGTCTATCAATAGTTCAGACAAGGCGCGAACAAAAGCTGACAACAGCGGAGGATGTAAATGATTTTCAGGTTCATCAAGTATTACCAAAGTTCGCTCTGTGATTTTTTCAATCAATTGCACCAAAGTTAACACAATAACTTGGTGGCCTGAACTCAGCTTTGAAAATAGCGTTTCTGCATGCTTTTTTGTTTCCTCAATTGTTTTTTTGTTATTATTTGCATCATCAGATGGAAGTAGTTCTTTTATATTAGAACGTTCAAAAACAGGATCGGTTTCAAGCGTAATCAATGCATTTGACAATAATTGTACTTTTCTATCTGAAGACATGCATTTTTCCAAACTTGAAACAAAGTTTCTTTTGAGAGTTCCATATAAATCATCAGATGTTAATCCAATATATCTAAATGGTGTTGCAGTACGTTTCTCGGTTAACTTTAATATTTCGTCATAGTTATCAAACGGGCTGAATGATACACACAGAATATTTGCAAAAGCTTGTGTTCTTGAAGATACCAATCTTCCCGTATTATCATTGGATGATCTCAATCGACCATATTTTTTTCGCTCGTCCGGGAAATAAATTGATTTTATAATATTCTTTATTAAATATGTTTTCCCAACATTATTCCTACCAATGATTACCTGGATATTTGTCGGCGGATTTGATTCGGGAGTAACAGAAAAAACCAATGTTGTGGGATCTTCTTCTCCGTTTTGTGGATATGTATATTCAATTTTATACTTTGTAAGTCTAGCACTACCTTTTGCAATTCTGCTGAACTGCCTTTGGATCATAAAATCAGATACATCACGCATAAGCGAAATTCGTGTAACATCTAATTTCCGTACTTTTGCGTAAAGAGAGTTGTCATAAGCAATGTCACGAAGCGCTGAAAGTATCTCAATTCTAAAATCGTCTCCACGCTGATTAAGTGCATCATAATAATAATCACTTTGACCCAAGGAAAAACAATCTACGGGCAATTGCGTAAAAGTATCAGGAATTTGCGGCGAACGCTGTCCATCGGCCATTCCTTTTTGCCCTATTTTAATATTACCTAAAGACTCATATTTACCTAAATCACTTATATACAGCAAATTAAATTTTGTTTCGAATCTAAACCAATCATCCCAGTTATCCCTAATAAGCACTATGACATTTCGCAAAGAAAGATTTTGTGGATAATAATTGTAGACATAAAAATTCATCATGACAACTCTTTTCTGCAAATTCTAACACAAGTACTATACCACATTTCGGCCCGAATATCAACAGTTTTCGGCATAATAATACTGTGATTTCAGTATTAATCTGTTCTTCTGAAAGTGCACATTCTGCTCACGTTTATAATTTCAGACATAACAAAAGGGCTGCCGTGGGCAACCCATTTGAAAGTTATTTCTTTTGCTTTTCTTTCAGTGATTTCAGGATATCCTCTATATTTGATTCCTTTGCGACCGTTGGATACTCCTTTTCAAAGCCGACCAAAATATCCTTTGACTCGTTTTCATCATTTTTGACCGAAGTATAAACAGCTTCCAAGTCTGCCGTTTTAAGCGCGTCCTCGATAAACGGTTTTGAATCTTCAGAGAAATCATCCCAACCGCCGTAAAGGTCATTCACTGCCGTATTGATCCTAGTTCTTGCCACGTTTACACAACCAACGATCAGGCGGTGCTCAAAATCATCAAGGGTTACTTTGTGCTTAACATCTTTAACTTTCATAATGCAAAATCCTCCTTTGCGTGTACATTGTACCGCAAAAGAGGATTATTGAAAAATATGCGTTTTTGAAATATGATTGTACGTTTCGGTTGCTTATTAAATCCCTTATGAACATTCGCACCAAAAATCCTCTGAAACCGAACGTTTCAGAGGATTTTTCATACCGTTCCAGCCTTTTTCTCTGTCTTTACGATACAAATTTTGTTAGGTTGAGAGTATAATAATCAGATAAAATTAGCAAAAGATAACCCCCAGAAATAATCCTTGACAAATGATATTATTGTAGTATAATATAACGATTTAACTCAGGTTAGATGGTCGGTTAGGGAGATAATATTAAGGAGAAACAATAATGCATGACTTTAGGTATGTAACCAAAAAACAAGCTCAGCCTATAAAAGATGAGCTAATCTTTACGAAAAATATAAATTATTCGACTTGCTGGAAGAGAATTTCAAAAAGATATCCTATGAGTCTAATCCCTTGCTTTACATTCTCGGAGTTTCCGACACAATAGAACCAATAAAAGTATACCAGAAACACAATAAAAGTCTCTCGGCACAAGTAATTGCCGATGCAATTAATATAGAATATATTCCGGGGACATGGTCGTTATCTTTTTCAAGTGTCTCAAAAATAATTGATATAAGCCTCTTGTATCAAAATGCAAAAGGGTTAATGGATTGGACATCTGCCGAGTGTTCTGAATTAACAAATGGATCGTTTACCTTAAGACTGTCTCTTATACACATCTCCGAGCCCACGAGACTCCTGAGCATCTCGT
>ENA-OYYM01000345-OYYM01000345.1-human-gut-metagenome-genome-assembly--contig:-NODE-345-length-7740-cov-4.056864_pt1 | contig 7740 bp, 5 predicted proteins | sample MGYA00244065_ERZ653452 | MGnify/ENA primary metagenome ERZ653452 (study PRJEB26926, sample SAMN06165072) | human gut metagenome | biome: ENVO:00009003; feature: ENVO:2100002; material: ENVO:00002003... | reverse complement strand
CTTCGTCGGCAGCGTCAGATGTGTATAAGAGACAGGCCTCCAAAGTCGTTTCCAGTATCTGAAACTCGTCTTCGGGATCAGCGGTCACAAACTTCAACGGTTCGTGCAAACGAGACAACTGGAAAACAGAATCATTGGCAAAACGTTCATAAAACTCAAAGAAGTCCTCCTTACCGGTATCCTCTCTCGGCATATCCGCAAAATCTATGGCTTCCAGTTTCCACAGCCCCTTCAGCCGCTCAAAATAGTACCGCTTGATTTTTCCCTTCTTCAAGTAAATCCATTCTATCTTGACACTGGTTAGACCCGTATCTTTCTCCATTTCCATGTCTTCCGCCTTATCGAACAGAACTGTATAGGCATCCTGCCGGCTGAATAAAGGATCGTGTTTCCATTGCTCCTTTTCAATGTGCTCTTTCTTTTCCATTGTATAATACGGCAAAGGGAACACGATGCGTGACAATTGTAATTTTTCATCACTGGCAAAATTGTAGAAAAAGTCGGCAAAACTTTCGTCGGCCGTAGCGGGAACCATTGGTTCTTCCTCTACCACAGCCATCGCTTCTGTTGTGTCCGGGGTTGCAGTCAGCGAATCAATCTCCTCAGTAAGCGTCTCGAAGGGGTCCATTTTCTTTTTCCCACCTCCACAGGAGCTTATCAGCATAAGCAGACAAACTCCGATTATAAGTTTTCTCATTTTCTATATTTAGAAAAAATCGATGCAAAAATATCGTTTTTTTTAGTTTTCAGCAAAATATATGGGTTTAATTCGCTAACTTTGCGGTCATTAAAAAATAAAGAAGAAACTATGTTAGCTAAAATAGAACAATTACTTCAGGAAATTGAAGGCTTGCAAGCAGCCAATGCGGAAGAATTGGAAGCCTTGCGCATTAAATATCTTAGCAAAAAAGGAGCGATTAATGAGTTGATGGCAGACTTCCGCAACGTACCTGCCGAGCAGAAAAAAGAGGTGGGTATGAAACTGAACGAGCTGAAGAACAAGGCTCAGGAGCGTATCGCCTCATTGAAAGAAGCTTTCGAAACCCAAGATAACAGCGCAGCCGAAATGGATCTTACCCGTACGGCTTATCCCATCGAACTGGGAACACGTCACCCGCTGAGCATTGTAAAGAATGAAATCATTGATATATTCCATCGGCTGGGCTTCAGTATTGCCGACGGTCCCGAAATAGAAGACGACTTGCACGTATTCACTGCCATGAATTTTGCCGAAGACCATCCTGCACGTGATATGCAAGATACTTTCTTCATCGAAGCCAATCAGGAAGATGTGAAAAAGAACATCGTACTTCGCACTCACACCTCTTCCGTACAGGCAAGAGCTATGGAACATTCGCAACCTCCTATCCGCATCATCTGTCCGGGACGTGTATACCGCAATGAAGCGATCAGTTATCGTGCCCATGCATTCTTCCATCAAGTGGAAGCACTCTACATTGACAAGAATGTATCATTCACTGATTTGAAGCAGGTATTGCTGTTGTTTGCCAAAGAAATGTTCGGCGAAGATACTCAAATCCGTCTGCGTCCGTCCTATTTCCCGTTCACCGAACCAAGTGCCGAAATGGATATCAGTTGTAATATTTGCGGCGGAAAAGGTTGTCCGTTCTGTAAAGGCACAGGCTGGGTGGAAATTCTGGGATGTGGTATGGTGGATCCGAATGTATTGGAAGCCAACGGCATTGACAGCAAAGTTTACTCAGGCTATGCGCTAGGTATGGGTATTGAACGCATCACCAACTTGAAATATCGTGTAAACGACTTACGATTATTCTCTGAAAACGATACCCGCTTCCTGAAAGAATTCGAAGCAGCCAATTAATAATGTGTCAATGTGACCATGTGCTGATATGCCAATTGCCATGCGGAATAGAACGCGGTCAATTGGCATATTAACATATTGCCACATTAGCATATTGATACATTGACATATTAGCACATTATTGCTTATGAAGGACAAGCTGATTACCAAAAATTATATAGAAATACTGGCAGCCAATTTTCTATTATTCTTTGGATTCTGGTTACTGATGCCTGTATTGCCTTTCTATCTGGCAGAAGTTTTCGACGCCAACAAAACAACCATAGGGGCCGTACTTTCCTGTTACACCATTGCCGCCCTGTGCATACGCCCCTTTTCCGGCTATCTGTTAGATACATTTGCCCGCAAACCACTTTATCTGTTGGCTTATTTCACTTTTACCGCCATCTTCGGAGGATATCTCATTGCAGGAACACTAACCTTATTTATTTTATTCCGCATTATACACGGAGTATCATTCGGCATGGTGACAGTCAGCGGAAATACCATTGTCATTGATATCATGCCTTCTTCACGTCGTGGGGAAGGATTAGGATATTATGGGCTGGCAAACAATATAGCCATGTCCATCGGACCGATGACCGGACTCTTCCTACATGATGCAGGAGCAGACTATACGCTTATCTTCTGTTGCTCATTAGGTTCCTGCCTGATAGGATTTCTATGCGCCTCATTGGTAAAGACCACCTACAAACCTCCTGTAAAACGAGAACCGATATCATTGGACCGCTTTATTTTGCTTAAAGGAATACCGGCAGGTTTCAGTCTGTTATTACTATCCATCCCTTATGGCATGACCACCAATTACGTTGCAATGTATGCCAAGCAAATAGGTATCCAGGCATCCACCGGTTTCTTCTTCACCTTCATGGCGTTGGGAATGGCAGTTTCCCGTCTTTTCTCCGGACGCCTGGTAGACCGGGGAATGGTTACTCAAGTTATTGAAGCCGGTCTGTATCTGGTCTGCTTCTGTTTCTTCGGTTTGAGTTCATGCGGATGGCTGACAACATGGAGTCTGCAATGGATCACTTATTTTCTGTTCACCATAGCTCTTTTACTAGGTATTGGGTTTGGAACCATGTTCCCCGCCTATAACACGCTGTTTGTGAACTTGGCCCCCAACAACCAGCGTGGTACGGCAACCAGTACCTACTTGACTTCGTGGGATGTAGGTATAGGCGCCGGCATGTTATTGGGCGGATATATAGCAGAAATAGCCACCTTCAAGATGGCCTATCTATTCGGAGCCGCACTCACTGTTATTTCGTTATTTTATTTTAGAAGCAAAGTGGCTCCCCACTTCCACCGACATAAGTTGCGCTAATCCTTATATGTCAGTACCATGATATGGGAAAGCCGGTCGTTCACAACCGACAATTGGGTTGAAAGAATAAACGAATGGAATAAAGGAGCATTCTCCAACAGAAATGCCGGCAAATAAGGCTCGAAACGTTCCGGGTTGCGGGAAATCTTGTTCATGTCCGCCACAAGCATAAAGGCTGCATCACGTGAAAGATTAGCTACACATTCATTGAACAATGTCCTGCTATTTCTTTCGTAGGCCTCTTCCATATAATTTGCCATGGAATCTTTATCAGCAGAAATAATCAAACTATCTTCCCTTATATCCGGAATATTCTTCAATTTTTCGGCCATCTGGTTCACACAGCCGCATGAATCAGGCATAAAAGTATCTCCGGTGAGGTACACCACATCACTGTTCATGTGAAAGTCAAACTCACTCCAACAGCCACTGTTATCCTGCAAGAAAGGCATAGACGGCGTACGTCCGTATAAAGTCAGGAAGTTATGCGTTTTCTTTTTCTGCATCGCTTTGGCAAACACGGGATCATTACTCAATGCTTTCTCTTCATCCTCACGCGCATCAATCACTTTCTCTATCAAACTCTTCTGATAACTCACCACATAGAATCCCGCCTCGCTATAGACAGCTAGAAAATCATTATTGCCCAATGGATAGACTGCTATAGTTTTTCCTCTGTATTTCTCTTTTTTAGGTGAAAAACTTCCCGGAGTTCTCTCTAACAACATATCTCCCAATGTTTCCTTATCATCAGCCCCCATACGGAAATATACCACCTGGTCACGCGGAGTACCCGGAGAATGGAAACTGACCACTACCCGGCTCATCTTACTGCTCAGACCATGAGCAGTGTTAGTGGTATATTCGTTCAAACCTCCCAACACATAATTAAACAAACCGGGAAACTGGAAATTACCCAGTTCTTCAGAATAGTTCAATTGAGGAAATTCATTCAGAAAATAATTAATATTATCACTCTCCAACACACCGATGCAATCAGCCGGTACAAGTGAGAAGAGATTGATCTCACGACTCTTATCCGTCAGGCTTAACTTAGCAAAGCCGTAAAAGCCCACAGCCGTACAAAACAATACCACTGATAGCACCATACCCAACTTGGCAACTGTCCGCAATCTCATACCCTACCTATATTTATATTTTTTTTGCAAATATAGCAAATTATTTAAGGAAACAAACAAAAATCTTCAAAATTCCACCTTCTTTCTTATTATCCGTAAATGGTTCCGGTAGAAAATTCCAACGCTCCCCATTTAATCATAGCGTTAAATAACCTAACAAAAGAATAAGAGGATAGTTCTTCCGGCCGGATATCTTTTTCTTTTATAATTCCGTTGTCAATCAATGCTGTACGGCAAGTCCCTCTCAACAAAGGTAATTTAGGTGTGAACCAATCCTTACCATCAAACAAGGCAATATTAGCTATGGAAGTATCGGTCAGCAGTCCGCGTCTGACAATTAAAATATCATCCCGTTCTCCACGGCAGGCAAAAAGCCGGTTTAAAGCTTCCCTGTCTGTACTTTTATAAGTATAATCTATATCATCCGAATAAACCAACTGCAAAGAATGTACCGGACGCATCTGATAGGCTTCATAACTAATTTCTTTTATTCCACCTCCATCATAAATCACCCTACATTTCATTCCGTTCATCTCCGGTGTCAATTTCAGGTATTCACCTAATTCTATGCCGGCACAGTCCGGCCAGAAATGATGAAGGGTATTGTTCAGTCTTTCATTATGATAAGACAAATTACACGCTTTTCCTTGTTCTATCCGTATAGTTTCAATAAATGGGTACATAAATCTTCTGTATCATTTCATTATATTCACTTTGTAAATCACTCTTTGAAGTAATTCCTCCCCCCGCCTTATAATAAAGATTCTCTCCTTCCTGTTCTAAAAAACGGATCATCACCGCACTGTCTAAAGTCCTGCCGTCACAATAACCCATTATGCCCGTATAAAATCCACGCTCATAATTTTCCGCTTCTTCAATAATATCCATCGTCTTGGATTTGGGCGCTCCGGTTATGGAACCGGCTGGTAACAAACGAAATATAATATCTCCTATATGCGACGGGTAATCATTGGGCAAGACACCACATATTTCGGAGCTTGTCTGAAAGATAGGTCCCTTATTGGTTTCAAGCCGGTCACAATAACGATAGCGGACAACCCTGACCTGTTCCGCCACCATACTCAAATCATTACGAATCAAATCTACAATGGTAGCATGTTCGGCAGTTTCCTTAGGATCATCCATCAACAGTTTTTCCGCATTAGGTAAGGTAGCGTCAATCGTTCCTTTCATGGGGAAAGATTTTATCTCGCCATCTTCTATACGAACAAAAATTTCGGGTGAGAAACAGACCAGTTTATCTTTCAACCAAAGTCTATAAAGCGCTTTGGAGTACCGGAACACATCCTCCAAAGTAAGATTAGTACTGACAGGAACCTTGCAAGTCAAATTAGCGAGATAGCTGTTACCTGCCAGAATATTCCGTTTTACGATTTCAAAAGCCTGCCGGTAGTCTGTCAAAGACATTGGAACAAAGTTCCAGTCTATCCGCCCACTGTAACTTTCTGTTACAGTATCCACATTTTTCACTCCATTAAAGTTATAACGGCAACGGGTAGAATCAATCCGACTTATTTCCTCTATCAAGGAACACTGCTGTTTATAATCTATAATAAAAAGGAAAGGCTTCCGGCTACCCGCCAGCTCATTCATACGTTTTATAGCTTCCGGTCTTTTATATTGTTGCATTTTTAGCTGTTAAATTATCTTGTAACAATCATTTTTCAAGGGGAACAAAGTTAAGAATTTAAAGTAAACTGTTATCTTAACATAGAGAAATTCTTTCTTTTACTTGTTTTATTCAATCAACAACGTTTTGGAGAAAGACCTACCTATTTTCCATTTCCATAATCCCCCCCTAAAAAACAAATGATACCTACTCATCGCGAGCAAGTATCATTCAAATTAAAATCTAAATTCTCTACGAGAATAAGGTGACCTCGCCTTAAATCTGAACACAAGCATCCAACGAGACCACCAAAAAGTATTGTACGCTTACAATACCTATGCGTTTTATTTATAATATTTATTATAGATCAATATCTCATCCTCTGATTATATTGCAAAGGTAAACTTTTAACTTATCCGACAGACAATATGTTCTTCAAAAGGAAAACATTAAAGAAATACAGGTCACACATTAGATTTATTTAAAAAATAAATACAATACAGAACATCACTATCTATAATAAAACCATATCATTCCTTCAAAAAAAACATATTCCATAAAAGAAAAAACAGTAGACCGGACATTCCCAGCCTACTGCTTTATGAGTTAAAAAACACATTTCTTTATTTTGCTCCGTTTACAAACTTTTCGACGGTATTATAAAGATCATCTCCACGCAACTCCTTCGCTACAATTTTACCTTCCGGATCTACTAAAATTATATGTGGGAAACCGACAATACAGTATGATTCCAACACATCCTTCACGTCGTCTTTCTGCAACAGAACCTGATTCCAATAGCTCTTGTCTTCTTCAATAGCCTTTTTCCAATCTTCCTCACGACGGTCTGTAGACACACCATAAATAGTAAATCCTTTATCTTTGAAAGCATTGTACGTCTTCAACAGATAAGGAGTTTCCTTACGACACCAACTACAACCGGCAAACCAGAAATCGACTAGAACATATTTACCCTTGAAATCGTTCAAACTGACAGAATTCCCTTTCAAATCAATTCCTGTTATAGCAGGAGCAACGCTACCGGTAGCACACCTAGCAAATTTATCCAAACCTTCTTGCATTTTTACATATATACCACTTTGCCTGGACGCCTCATCAAAACTGCCTATGAAGTTACGTACCTCATCAATCTCCTCAACTGTATTAAAAGTATGATTTTGGAAGCGATAAGTATAATAAAGATACAAACCGAAGTATGAGCCTTTATTTTTAGCAATTTCCCCATTTATCAGTTTACGAGTCTGTTCCGAGGCACTCTCATAATAAGGACTGGAAACCTCCCGGATACGCTCCATTTCCTCACGATCCCCTTTTTCACGAGCTTCATAGAACATATGATCCAAAGAATCGAGAACCATACGATTACCTGCTACATATTTCGCTTCTTGCAAGGCTTCGTATTGCTCCTGCAATGCAGACCCTGTAGCATGTAAACTCAGTTGATCATACTTATCCTTACCCAAGGTAAGCTGCATGGATTTGGGTTCCAAAAACAAATTAGCGTATTGCTGTAAATACTCTCCACGCTCCATATTCTGCAAAGAGAAACAATAAAGACCGGCTTGTATAGAATCAGTGGGATAAGCAAACCTACCATCGGTAACAGCAATAGATTTAATCAGTTTCACACTACCATAATGCTCATTGTCTACTTGATATAAATAGATAGAATCAGCCTGGATTCCATCAAGACTACCCTCTAAAGACACAGACTTAGACTCATTGCAAGCATTTAACATGCATAAAGAAACGCCCTGTCTCTTATACACATCTCCGAGCCCAC
>ENA-OYYM01000342-OYYM01000342.1-human-gut-metagenome-genome-assembly--contig:-NODE-342-length-7794-cov-4.749063_pt1 | contig 7794 bp, 7 predicted proteins | sample MGYA00244065_ERZ653452 | MGnify/ENA primary metagenome ERZ653452 (study PRJEB26926, sample SAMN06165072) | human gut metagenome | biome: ENVO:00009003; feature: ENVO:2100002; material: ENVO:00002003... | reverse complement strand
CATTTTCAACTATGTAACCGGAAAACTGACAGATGTTACGTTTGAAGTCTATGCTGAGGAAGACATTAAGGCTGCCGATGGCGTCAGTGACGATTACTATAAAAAGGATGAACTGATCGCAACGATCAAGACAGATGAAACCGGTATTGCAAAACTGGAAAATCTTCCACTTGGTAAATACTATGTGAAAGAAACAGGAACTGCTTACGGTCATGTACTGGATGGTGAGATTCGTCATGTAGATCTGACTTACGTGGATCAGAATACACCAGTTGTAGTCTATGACAAAGACTGGCAGAACAACCGCCAGAGAGTAGAAGTCAATGTACTTAAGAAAGAAAAAGATTCTGACCGTACATTGGAAGGCGCTATCTTTGGATTATTTGCCAAAGAAGACATTAAGTCTGAGACAACAGGTAAAGTCCTGATCGAAGCCGATGAGATCATTGAGCTGAAATCTACGGATGAAGAAGGAAAGATCACATTTGTTGCAGATCTTCCAATAGGAGCAACTTACTATGTAAAAGAGCTCTATGCACCGGACGGATTCGTAACCAACGATGAAGTAAAGGAATTTACCTTTGAGTATGCAGGTGAAGATCAGCCGACAGTCACTTATGATTTTACCTTTGATAATCAGCCAACCGTCGTTGAATTTACCAAATCCAGTCTGACAACCGGAAAAGAACTTCCAGGATGTAAGCTGAAAGTGGTAGATGCTGATGGAAATATCGTGGATGAATGGACTTCCGGTAAAGAAGCACATGTGATCCGTGAGCTGACTGTCGGAAAAGAATACACACTGGTTGAAACAAAACCTGCTGATGGTTACGTGACAGCTGAAAGCGTAAAGTTCACGATCAAAGATACTGCCGATGTGCAGAAAGTTGAGATGAAGGATGATGTAACGAAGGTGAAAATCTCCAAACAGGATATCGCCGGAAAAGAACTTCCGGGAGCGAAACTCACAATCCTTGATCAGGATGGAAAAGTTGTGGAAAGCTGGACCAGTACAGAGAAAGCACATTACATCGAAATGCTTCCGATCGGAAAATACACTCTCCGTGAAGAAACGGCACCGGATGGCTATCTGGTTGCAAAAGATGTGGAATTCGAAGTAAAGGATACCTGTGAAGTACAGCATGTAACTATGGTGGATGAGAAAAAACCGGCAGAAAAGACACCGGAAGGTGGAAAACCTGTCAGTGATTCACCAAAGACTAGGGATAACACCAATCTGTGGCTGTGGTTTATGCTTCTCGGCATTGGTGCGACTGGTACAGGAGCCCTTGCATTTATGAGAAAAAAGAAACACTAATTAAATAAGAATGAGCGTTCATGGAAACCGAAAGGAATCTGTGGACGCTTTTTTAGATGGGAGAAACCATGAGAAATATCATTATTTTTGTTGCTCTTCTGGGAGCAGCGGCAATATTTACAGTTTTGTATTGTCTCATTGCTGCCGGAAGTCAGGCAGAGAAAAAACTGACAGAAATCATGAGAAAAGAGGAAGAACAGAATGAAGACTAATAAAGATCTGATCATAGAACCAAATGCAGCTATTGAGGGAAGAAAGTACAGCGAAGAAAAGCCATGGTCCTGCAAGTACTGTTACTGGTGGGGAGGCAAAAAGAAAGGCTGTAGCTTGAAACAGTGCCACTATCTGCTTCCGGAAAAGAAAAAAGCAGTAAAAACAACACCATGTGGTGGCTGTCCGTATGGAAAACATGTTCCATGCATCGGATATTGTATTGCCCGTCTTCATTCTGAAATGAAAGGAAAGAAAGGACGTGGGTAATTGCAGGAAGAAGTAAATCAGAAAGTGATCAGCCTGAGCATCCAGGGAGTCAAGATCACTGCCAGTGTGCTAAAAGCAGCCCTTCGGAAGTTCCTGGAAATGGACAACCGGAGGAAACAGGAAACAACGCAGGTGAAAATGGCTGAAAAGACCGGACGGGCTCAGGAGAAAGGAAGGGAAAAAGCCCGAAAAAAGATTGAAAAGAAAAAGCCACATGGAAAGCAGACCATCAAGCAACTGAATGCACAGGGAGTACAGCTTTCCAACATAAAGATCACAGATGAAAATATCAAATCCTTTGACCGTGTGGCAAGAAAGTACGGGATTGATTACAGCCTGAAAAAAGAGGTCGGTGCGGATCCACCAAAATATCTGGTCTTCTTTAAGGCTAAAGATGTGGATGTGATGACAGCGGCTTTCCGGGAATATGCCGGAGTAGAACTGAAAAAGAAACAGGCGAAGAAACCATCCGTCAGAAAGAAACTGCAGAAATCTGTAGAAAGAAAAGCAAAGCACCGCCAGCGTGTGAAGCAGAGACAAAAATCCAGAGGTCAGGAACGATGATCCGGGAAAAATTACAGAAGATCCAGGTCAAACGACTGGTGATCTTAAATCTCCCATATTTCTTTATCTTCTATGTAGCAGATAAAGGATTCTGGCTGTACAGGCATTGCCTGGGAGAAAGCATGGTCCAGAGACTTGGCGTGATGTTAGTCAATTTCCGACTGGCATTTTTAAGCTGGCTGCCAAGTATCGCTTTGCAGGATCTTACAGTAGGTGTTCTGGTTGCAGGTGCATTAAAACTGGTGGTCTACTATCGTTCTAAAAATGCAAAGAAGTTCCGACAAGGTGTGGAGTATGGATCTGCAAGATGGGGAAACAGAAAAGACATCGAACCCTTTATGGATCCGGTCTTTGAAAACAATGTCATCCTCACAGAAACGGAACGTCTGACCATGAACAGCCGGCCAAAAGCCCCAAAGTATGCCAGAAATAAGAATGTGATCGTCATCGGTGGTTCCGGATCCGGAAAGACAAGATTCTATGTAAAACCCAATCTTATGCAGATGACGGATCACGTGTCCTATGTGGTCACTGATCCGAAGGGAACGATCATCGTTGAATGCGGGAAGATGCTGGTAAATGGAGGATACCGGATCAAGGTATTAAATACGATCAACTTTAAAAAGTCCATGCATTACAATCCGTTCCATTATATCCGGAGTGAAAAAGACATCTTAAAGCTGGTCAATACCATTATTGCAAATACCAAGGGTGAAGGCGAAAAATCAACGGAAGATTTCTGGGTCAAGGCCGAACGTCTTTTGTATTCTGCACTGATCGGATACATCTGGTATGAGGCACCAGAGGAAGAACAGAACTTTTCTACTCTGTTGGAATTTATCAATGCCAGTGAGACCAGGGAGGATGATGAAGAATTTAAAAATGCAGTGGATGAATTGTTTGAAGAACTGGAAGCAGAAAATCCGGAACACTTTGCAGTAAGGCAATATCGCAAGTACAAGCTTGCAGCCGGCAAAACTGCAAAATCGATTTTGATTTCCTGTGGTGCCAGACTTGCACCATTTGACATTCAGGAACTAAGAGAAATTATGTCGTATGACGAAATGGAACTGGATATGATCGGTGATCAGAGAACAGCCATGTTTGTTATCATCAGCGATACAGATGACACATTCAACTTTGTGGTAGCGATCATGTACACCCAGCTTTTTAACCTGCTTTGTGATAAGGCGGATGATGAGCATGGCGGCAGGCTTCCCTATCATGTACGACTGCTTCTTGATGAGTTCAGCAATATCGGACAGATCCCAAAATTCGACAAATTGATTGCTACGATCCGAAGCAGGGAAATTTCCGCTTCTATCATTCTGCAGTCACAATCTCAGCTGAAAACCATCTATAAGGATGCTGCTGAGACGATCACAGGTAACTGTGACACTGTTCTTTTCCTGGGGGGAAAGGAAAGTTCCACACTGAAAGAAATATCAGAAACCCTGGGAAAGGAAACCATTGATCTTTACAACACATCAGACACCAGAGGCAGCAACCGATCCTATGGGCTGAACTATCAAAAGACTGGAAAAGAACTGATGAGTAGAGATGAGCTGGCGGTCATGGATGGAGAAAAATGTATCTTACAGCTTCGAGGAGTCCGGCCGTTTTTGAGCAACAAATATGACATCACAAAGCATAAACGGTACAAAGAGCTTGCCGATTTTAATAAGAATAATGCGTTTGATGTCGAAAAGTATCTGGCACACCGACTGGTGATGTCGGAAGATACAGAATTTGAAATGTATGAAGTAACTGTAACACAAGAAGACGTATCAGTGATTGAAGCTGAGGAAGGTGAGGACTGATATGAAAGAAAGAATTCGAGCACCCTGCTACTACTGATAAGGGTACAAAAAGGTCTGAATAAAAGGGAAAGGAGTAGAGCCAAACGCTTACAGACCATAAGAAAAGCGTTTGTTCAAACATTTGATTATGGCTTTTTTTAGCAGTGCAATCAATATCCTTCAGACACTGGTTGTTGCAATCGGTGCAGGCCTTGGTGTCTGGGGCGTAATCAACCTGATGGAAGGTTATGGAAACGACAACCCGGGTGCAAAATCCCAGGGAATTAAACAGCTGATGAGCGGTGGTGGTGTTATCCTGATCGGAACACAGCTGATCCCGCTTCTGAGTGGATTATTTGGTTAAGAGAAAGGAGTAGAGATCCATGTTCAGTCAGATTTTTGATGCGATTGAGGAATGGATGAGGGAACTCTTAACCGGGATGATCACTTCCAACCTGGACACGATGTTTACTGATGTCAATCAAAAGACTGGTGAGATCGCTACCCAGGTTGGACAGACCCCGCAAGGGTGGAACGGCAGCATATTCAGTATGATCCGGAACTTATCGGATTCCGTGATCATGCCGATCGCAGGTATTATTATCACACTCGTACTCTGCTACGAATTGATTTCTATGCTGACCGAGCGCAACAACATGCATGATATTGATACCTGGATGTTTTTCAAGTACTTCGTAAAAATGTGGATCGCTGTGTATCTGGTGAGTAACACATTTACGATCACAATGGCGGTATTCGATGTGGGCCAGCACGTAGTTAATTCTGCGGCCGGTGTTATCACAGGAAGTACCGCCATTGATATTTCTTCGGCATTGACGGATCTTTCCACAACACTGGAAAGTATGGAAATCGGAGAACTTGTTGTATTGGCGCTGGAAACCCTTATCGCCGGCTTCTGTATGAGAATCCTGTCTGTACTGATCACAGTGATCATGTATGGACGTATGATAGAGATTTACCTATATACCTCAGTTGCGCCGATTCCATTTGCAACTATGAGTAACAGAGAATGGGGACAGATCGGCACGAATTATTTCAGAGGACTCTTGGCCCTGGCTTTCCAGGCATTTCTGATGATGGTATGCGTTGCAATCTATGCAGTGCTTGTTGCAGGTATCCAGTATTCAGATAATCTGAGTTCTTCATTATTTGGCGTTATGGCTTACACAGTGATCTTATGTTACAGCCTCTTTAAGACGGCCTCTTTAAGTAAGTCGATATTCAACGCGCACTAAATTACAGGAAGGAGTGAAAATCATGGCATATGTCAGCGTACCGAAAGATTTAACGAAGGTAAAGAATAAGGTAGCATTTAACCTGACCAAAAGACAGTTGATCTGTATCGGGATAGGTGCTGCAATGGGAATTCCAAGCTATTTCCTCTTGCGTAATGTGATGGGAAACAGTAATGCAGCAACAGTCATGGTGCTTTTGATGTTACCGGCATTTTTATTTGCCATGTACGAAAAAGACGGGATGCATCTGGAAGATGTTCTGATGCATATGATCAGGGTGAAGTTTCTTCGTCCATCCGTCAGAAAATATGAAACTGAAAACTATTATGAGACAGATCCGGAACAGATCAGACAGTCTCCGGATACAGGAAAACCGAAAGGAGGAAAAACGGTTGCGAAAAAAGAAAAATAAGAAAACTGTCGCAGATACCGGATACAAAAAAGTAGACAGAAAAGAGAAAAAGAAAAAAGAAAAGCAGGAGGAAAAACGCAGGCAGAAAAAACTGTCCGTCCAGCAGTCGATCGCTTATAAGGAAATGGGAAGAGATGGAATCTGCAGGGTACAGGGAAAAACGTATTCTAAGTGCATCCGCTTCTATGACATCAACTACCAGCTGGCTCAGAACGAAGATAAAAATGCAATCTTTGAAAACTGGTGTGACTTCCTCAATTACTTTGACAGCAGCATCCATTTTCAGCTGAGCTTTATCAACCATAAGAGCAGCATGAAGGAGTTTGAGCAGGTCATCCGGATCCGACCACAGGAGGATGCTTTTGATGATGTCCGTATGGAATACGCAAAGATGTTGAAACAGCAGCTGGCAAAAGGAAACAACGGTCTGGTGAAGTCAAAATATATCACCTTTTCCATCGAAGCGGATAATATCCGGGAAGCAAAGCCAAAGCTGGAACGTATTGAATCAGATATCCTGAACAACTTCAAGATCCTTGGAGTTCCAGCCTATCCATTGAATGGAGTGGAAAGATTGCAGATTTTGTATGAGACTTTCAATCCGGATATCATGACAGACTTTCAGTTTGATTATGGTTCCATGATCCGTACCGGACTCAATACCAAGGATTATGTGGCACCGACCAGTTTTGTATTCCGAGACAGAAATACGTTCCAGATGGGAAATACTATCGGGGCTGTCTCTTATCTGCAGATCCTGGCACCGGAGCTTACGGATAAGATGCTGGCAGAATTTCTGGATATCGATAAGAACCTGATCGTCAACCTGCATGTCCAGTCTGTGGATCAGATGAAGGCAATCAAGCTGGTAAAAAGCAAAGTGACGGATATCAACCGTATGAAAATCGAAGAACAGAAAAAAGCAGTCCGGGCCGGATACGATATGGATATCATTCCATCGGATCTGAACACGTATGGCGGAGAAGCTAAGCGTCTGTTAGAAGATCTGCAGTCACGAAATGAGCGTATGTTCCTTGTAACAGCGCTCTTTTTAAATACCGCAAAGACCAAACAGGCACTGGACAATGCCATCTTCCAGACTGCCGGAATTGCACAGAAATACAACTGTGTACTGAAACGTCTGGACTATCAGCAGGAAGAAGGATTGATGAGCAGTGTTCCGTTGGGAGTAAATCATATCCCGATCAAGCGGGCTCTTACGACTACCAGTACAGCAATCTTTGTTCCGTTTACGACACAGGAACTTTTTATGGCAGGAGAATCCTTATATTACGGATTGAATGCACTCAGTAACAACATGATCATGGTGGATCGTAAAAAGCTGAAAAACCCGAATGGATTGATCCTTGGTACGCCTGGATCCGGTAAATCCTTTGCAGCAAAAAGAGAGATTACCAATGCGTTCTTTGTTACGAAGGATGACATTATCATCGGAGATCCGGAGGGCGAGTATTATCCACTGGTCCATGCACTTGGCGGACAGGTCGTACACATTTCACCGACCAGTAAGGATTATATCAATCCAATGGATATCAATATGGATTATTCCGATGATGACAATCCACTTGGTGTAAAATCCGATTTTGTCCTGTCCTTATGTGAGCTGATCATGGGAAGCAGGGATGGTATTGAAGCAGAGGAAAAATCAGTGATCGACCGTTGTCTTCCACTAGTGTATCAGAAGTACTTTGCAGATCCAAAACCGGAAAATATGCCGGTCCTCGGTGACCTGTATGATTGCCTCAGAAAGCAGAAAGAACCCCAGGCCCAGAGAATTGCAACAGCACTGGAAATCTATGTAAATGGATCACTGAAAGTATTCAACCATAGAACCAATGTGGAACTGAATAACCGTATTGTCTGCTTTGATATTAAGGAACTTGGAAAGCAGCTGAAGAAAATCGGAATGCTCATCGTCCAGGATCAGGTATGGAACAGAGTTAC
>ENA-OYYM01000323-OYYM01000323.1-human-gut-metagenome-genome-assembly--contig:-NODE-323-length-8205-cov-4.565890_pt1 | contig 8205 bp, 6 predicted proteins | sample MGYA00244065_ERZ653452 | MGnify/ENA primary metagenome ERZ653452 (study PRJEB26926, sample SAMN06165072) | human gut metagenome | biome: ENVO:00009003; feature: ENVO:2100002; material: ENVO:00002003... | reverse complement strand
CTACACCTAAGCCTTCGTCGGCAGCGTCAGATGTGTATAAGAGACAGTTCTTGTACGAATCCTCCCATCAAAGACCATTTTCCCATAGCCGGTTCAAAATTTCGTTTTAGTAGAAGCAGTTTTAATTCTCCTTCGTCAAAACCGAAAATGATACAGTCTACAGATACATAGAATTTAGGGTTTATGTTATAATAGGTGGTCATGGTTTAGCGTCGGTTTAAAATTAACAGGCTGTATTCTTCAAGATAATTCAAAGCATACAGCCTTTAATTTATGGTTTACCAGAAATAAGCATAGAATAGTGCACAAAGCAGAACTACACCTAAAGAGGTAATAACATCCCATTTGTTCCAACTCTTTCTGATAAGTTCCTTGTAACTGCCGGTAAAGGTGATGGCTTCCACTTGTTTGGCGGTTGGAGCCGGAGTGAAGCATGATACAACAACCATTAACAACAAGAGGAATACAAGTAGCCATATTTCAAAAATAAGCCAGTTTGTCTGCCAAAACCAAGTTGTATTTTCCCAAAACCAGCTGGTCATCACATCTTTTCCGGTATTGGTGAGGATATTAGTCAGCAAACGGAGCATACCAATTAGGAAACCTACAATCATGGCTGTTTCACCGGCTTTCGGAGTGATTTTCTTGGAGAATATACCAAGTGCAAATACGGCTACCATTGCAGGTGCAAGGAGGGACTGTATGCCTTGCAGGTAGTCGTAAAGGCTGCCGAGGCTCATCATTACAGGAATCCATGCCATGCCGAGGATAACTACAACTACGGTGGCGATACGTCCTACCATAACATAAGTAGCTTCACTTTTGTTTTTAAACATGGGCTTGTAAAAGTCTTCTGTAAAAAGTGTGGCGCATGAATTAAAGAAAGCAGCCAGTGAAGCAACCAATGCGCAGATGAATCCGATAGTTACAATACCTTTTACACCGGCAGGCAGAACATCCTTTACCATTACAGCAAAAGCCGCATCTGTATTTGACATATCAAATTCACCTTTTGCAGCCAAGGCGGCAGCTACCATCCCCGGAATAAGAAACATGAAGACAGGCAGGATTTTAAAATAACCGGCTGCAATAGTACCTCTGCGGGCACGCTTCATTACCACATCATTATCTTCGCCTTTACGCTGTCCAAGTACACGCTGTACGATATGCTGGTCGGTACACCAATACCAGAAACCGATGATGGAAGCTCCGATAAATACCCAGAATCCAGGATAATCTTGATACATCGGGTCTGCTTCGGTCCAGTGAAACATATGGTTGGCACCATAAGCGTGTCCGTCTGCTCCTACATTCATGGCGCTACGCGCATGATCCATCATTTCTGTCCATCCTGTAGCAATATTACCGTCTCCCAAGGCTGACAGTCCCAGGAAAAGAACCAAGAAAGAACCGATGATTAAAATAGGGGTTTGAATAGCTGAGAGGGTCATTACTCCTTTCATTCCACTCAGTACGGTGAAGATGCCGGTCAGGACAATAAGTCCGATTGCCCCATACCAAAAAGGAAGTCCAAGTAAGAACTCCAAAAAGATACCTCCGGTATAGGCGGTTACACTCACTTTAGTAAGAATGTAGGCTATCAGTGTGATGATAGAAAGCCATGAACCGGTACGCGGGGTATAACGGTATTTAAGGAAATCGGGCATGGTAATGATTTTGCCCATTTTATTGTTTAATAGTTGGTAGAATGGAACAAAAAGCCATCCTAGAAGAAGAATCATCCAACCTTGCATTTCCCAGTGTGCCATACCTACTCCGGATTTGGCACCGGTTCCTGCCAAACCTACCAGATGTTCCGAACCGATATTGGCTGCAAAGATAGCAGCACCAATGATGTACCATGGCTCACCTTTGCCAAATAGATAATCTTCACTGCTTGCTCCTTGTTGCGAGCGTTTGTCTTTTTGTACAGAGCGCCATACCGCCCATATCACAGCTACAATGCCGACTGCCAGTATTGTCCAGTCCAGCCAGATGAATTCATGTGAATTCCAATTCATGATATTAAATATTTAAAGTTTAACAATTATTTTTCAACACCGAATTTAAAGATACATTGGCTGTGATAGGTCTGTCCCGGTTCCAGAATTACAGAAGGCCATTGTGATTTGTTGGGGCTGTCGGGATAGTGCTGTGTTTCCAGACAAACAGACGCGCGTTGCAGATAAGTGATTCCCTTTTTCCCTTTTACGGTTCCATCCAAAAAGTTGCCTGTATAAACTTGTATTCCCGGTTCATTAGTATATACTTCCAAAGTGATACCACTAGTAGGGCTGGTCAGTTTGGCAGCCAGCTGGTTAATATCGCCTTTCGTGTTAAGTACCCAATTATGGTCGAATCCGTTACCGAATTTTATTTGTTCGTTTTCAAAGTTAGTCACATCGGGGGCAATGGTTTTAGGAGTATTGAAATCAAATGGAGTTTCTGTTACTGCCATCATTTCTCCAGTGGTCATGAATGTGCTGTCAACGGGAGTGATGCTGTCTGCATTTACATAAAGAATATGGTCGGTGGCCGGATTGGCAGGGTTTCCACTCAAGTTGAAATAAGAGTGGTTGGTCATATTGATAACAGTCTTTTTGTCAGTTGTCGCTTCGTAATTTATGTCGATGGCATTGTCTCTTGTCAGTGCATAAGTAACAGTAGCGGTTACATTTCCCGGAAAATTGGCATCTCCATCCGGTGACTTCATAGTCAGTGTCATAGTACTGTCGTTTAATTGGTTTGCTTCATAAACTTGGTATTGCCATCCTTTAGGACCTCCATGCAGGCAGTGACCAAAATTATTTTGGGGTAATTGAATGGTTTCTCCATCCATTACGATGACTCCTTTATTAATGCGGTTGGCATAGCGTCCGATAGAAGCACCGAAGTCGCTTGGTATATTTTGGTAGTCAGCAATGCTGTCAAAACCCAGCACTACATCTTTTAGATTTCCATTTTTGTCGGGGACCATGATAGATACAATACGTCCGCCAAAATTAGTTACGCATACTTCCATTCCGGCTGCATTCTTTAGCGTATACAGTTTGACAGGTTTTACGCCATCCACTATTGTTTCATAATTAGTGGGGTTTAATCCGGACTTTGTAAGTGTTTCTTGAGATTGTTTGGGAGCGCAAGCACTTAACAAGGTCAGTGCGATACCGGTTCCCAGAAAGGTTTTTTTCATGCTTTTCATGATATAAAAGTACTAATTAGTAATAGAGTATATGATTTTGGGTGTAAAAGTAACACTATTACTAATACATTGGATATGAAAAGAGTATGTTGTGCAACATAAAAGTGTATTTCCTACACTTTTATAGCATAAAGAAGAAAAAACCGCTTTGAATCCAAAGCGGTTTTTTCATATGTTAGCGAATTTGAGATCTTTTTTATACCAGCTTGCGAGAACCGTCACTGATGACTACATCGTAAACTTTGGGACTTCTTCCGAACTTCTCTTTGAATCTTTCTTTGGCAGTGGTGATGAATGTTTCGTATAGTTCATTTTTAACTAGGTTGATTGTACATCCACCGAAACCTCCACCCATGACACGTGAACCGGTGACACCGCAGTCGAAAGCAACATCATTCAAGAAGTCAAGTTCTTCACAGCTTACTTCATACAATTTACTCATGCCATAGTGAGTTTCATACATCTTCTGTCCTACGGTTTCGTAATCACCTCTTTCCAAAGCATCGCAAACATCAAGTACACGTTGGATTTCTTCAATGACGTATTCTGCACGCATATAGTCTTCTTCACTGATCTCGGCTTTTGCTTCCTGCAACATTTCCATTGTACAATCACGTAAAAATTCTACATGAGGATGTTTTTTCTGGATGGCGGCTACAGCAGCTTCGCAGCTTTGGCGACGTTTATTATAAGCAGAAGAAGCCAATTCGTGTTTGACTACCGAGTCAACCAATACCAATCGGTAACCTTCCGGTTTGAACGGGAAATATTGATATTCCAATGAACGACAGTCCAAACGGATCAAACTACCTTCTTTTCCGAATACAGATGCAAATTGATCCATAATACCGCAATTTACACCACAATAATTATGTTCTGTTGCCTGACCTACCTTGGCTAATTCAAATTTATCTATTTTGTTGTCACCGAAAAGTTCGTTGATAGCGAAAGCATACGTACTTTCCAATGCAGCAGATGAAGACATACCTGCACCCAAAGGTACGTCACCCGCAAAAGCAGTGTCAAAACCTTTCACATCTACACCACGTTTGATCATTTCACGGCAAACGCCGAAAATATATCTTGCCCAACTGGCTTTAGGGGCATCTTCTTCGTTCAAGCCGAATTCTACATAGTCTTTTAGATCAATAGAATAAGCACGTACCTTATCAGTACCATTAGGTTTGATTTCAGCAATCATACCTTTATCTACTGCTCCGGGAAAGACAAAACCACCGTTATAGTCGGTATGTTCTCCAATAAGGTTAATACGTCCGGGTGATGCATATACTGAACCTGTTGTGCCATCAAAATGTTTGATGAAGCGACTTCTTACGTATTCTATATCCATGATATTAATAGTTTAAAGTTAATACTATATGTTTTTATAATTATTCTACAGGAATGTCTTTGTTTACGTTCTTGCATCCTACCAAACCATAGAACAACAGATAAGCAAGCAAAGCGATAATTAACCAATAGCTGGCCATATATCCCACAGCGTCAGAAATGAATTGCTGCAATAATGGGAAAATACCGCCACCGACAACCATCATCATAAAAATACCTGAAGCTTGTGCGGTATATTTGCCTAAACCTTCTACAGCGAGGTTGAAGATACCTCCCCACATAATGGACGTACATAAACCACAAAGTACCAAAAATAGGGCACTGACAGGTACAGAGGCCATTTCGAATCCATTTTCTACACTATATCCCGGCATAGAGACAGTGATTTCTTTTGGAGTGAAGATTGCGATTAATATAAAACAGATAGCTGTTGCGGAAACAACAATCAATTGTGTACGTGTAGCTACTTTACCGCTGATGACACTACTTGCAGAACGTCCCACTAACATGAGCAACCAATAGATGGCAGCAATAGCACCACCGATAGCGGCACCGTTGGCAAGCAGGCCCGCACCTTTTTCCGTTGGGTCGGCAAGATAGAAATTTAATGTGCCTGGAATACCGATTTCAATACCTACATACACAAAGATACCGATTACACCTAATACAGTATGGCGGAAATTCCAAGGGCTATGAGAGAATTTCTCTTTTTCATGACCTGCTTTTCTTAGATGAGGCTCTGGAATGGCGATGAATGAAAGAGCGATAAACGCTGATACGAATACACCCATTGCGATGAAAAGCAGAGGAGCTACATCTGACATAGCTGTTTGAGGGGTAACAGAACCAATCAAGGCACCTACGAAAAGCGGAGTCAAAGTACCTGACAATGAGTTTAGAGCACCACCGGCTTGGATTAATTGGTTACCTTTGTTACCACCACCACCTAAAAGATTTAGCATCGGGTTAACTACAGTGTTCAGCATACATACACAAAAACCACAGACGAAGGCACCAAGCAGGTAGATGATAAAATTCATTTTAATGGCATATTCTCCTAAATTGAATACGTCTATATCTGCACCGAACAAACTGGAAATATATTGGATAAACAAACCGATGAAACCTACTGCCATGGCAATGAGGGCTGTTTTTTTATATCCGATTTTTACAAGCATATTACCTGAAGGAATCCCCATAAACAGATATGCGAGGAAATTCATCATATTTCCCATCATACCCAAGGTATTGGCACCTGCATATTGGTTTTTCCATATTGTGCCGAAAGGCGCAGCAAGATTAGTAACGAAGGAAATCATCGCGAAAAGGAAGAACATTGTAATGATAGCGATGATATTACCGTTCTGTTTTTGTTGATTCATGGTTTTGAAAAAATTATAAGTTTATTAATTAGGTTATTTCATAAAATTATTTTTCTACACCGAATTTGTAGATGGTTACTTGATTGTAAGTTTCCCCCGGATGTAGAACACAAGAAGGGAAATGGCCTTTATTGGGCGTATCAGGAAAATGTTGTGCTTCAAAACAGATGGCACTTCTTGCTGGGAAAGTTGCTCCATGAGCACCTTCGAAACCATTGTGCCAGTTTGAAGTATAAACTTGTACACCGGGCTCTGTAGTGTATACTTCCATGCTACGACCGCTTTCGGGCTCCACACATTTTGCTGCAAAACTCAGTGTGCCTGCTTCACGTTTGTTTAATACATAGCAGTGGTCATAGCCGGCACCGAATTCTAGCTGTTCGAATGGGTCATTGATTCTACTGTCTACTCTTTGAGGAGTACGAAAATCCATAGGAGTACCTTCTACTTTGGCAATTTCGCCTGTAGGGATGGATACATTATCTATCGGAGTATAAAAATCAGCATTAATGGTTACGATGTTGTTATCAACGGTTGCCGTAGGATTGGCAATGCCTGATAGGCTGAAAAAACCGTGGTGAGTAAGATTTACCAATGTTGTTTTGTCTGTTGTAGCGTGGTAAGTAATGATGAATTCATTTTGATTACTTAAAGTGTACGTTACGTGAATATCCAAATTTCCCGGAAATCCTTCTTCGCCATCAGCAGATAAATAATGCAATTTCAAACTTTGGGGAGTTTCCTGTTCTGCATCCCAAATGCGGGTATGAAATCCGGTAGGACCGCCATGCAGCGAGTTGGGACCATTGTTGATAGTCAGTGAATATTCTTTCCCTTCTAAAATGAATTTGCCTCCTGCTATACGGTTCCCGTAACGACCGATAAGAGTACTGAGGAAAGGTTCGTGGCTATTGATAACATGGGTTATACTATCATGTCCTTGAATGACATTGGCATATTTACCGTTTTTGTCCGGAACCATAATAGCTAATACTGCTCCACCATAGTTGGTGACAGCTATTTCAGCTCCGTTTTCATTTTTCAGAATGAAGAGGTCTGTTTGTTTCCCGTTCACTGTTGTCTGAAAATCGGCCCGTTTCAGGCCGCATAAATTCTCATCGGAAGTAGATGTGTTTATCATGTTATTGAAAATCTTTTTATTTTATGTATAAAACTAATGCAAATAAAAAGATTTTCTTCGGTATTCCCAAACTTTTTCTATAAAAGTGAACGGACTAAACGTGAAATTTTAATAAATCCGCAACGATAAAGCTGCTTCCTCCAACAAAAATAAAGTCATTTTTGTTAGCCTTTTCTTTAGCGGCTGTTACAGCTGTTTCTACATCAGGATAAGTATCTCCGTGCAGCCCGGATTGCATCGCTAAACTTTGTAATTCTTTTTCGGATAAAGCACGCTTTACGCTGGCTTTGGTAAAATAATAGGTGGCATTTTTAGGAAGCATGGACAATACTCCACTGATATCCTTGTCGTTTACCATACCTATTACAATGTGTAATCGTTCATATTTCTGATGTTTTAATTGTTCTATGATATACGAAATACCTCCTACATTATGTCCTGTATCGCATATTAAAGTCGGTTCACTTTCTAATTTTTGCCATCTTCCCATCAGGCCGGTGAGTTCACATACTTGTGAGAATCCTTTGCGTATATTGCTTTCGGTAAGTTGATAACCTGCTTGTTTTAATAGGCGGATGGCAGATAAAAGTGTATTGGTGTTTTTAAGTTGGCAAAGCCCTTCCAGTTCGCCTTCCAGATTGAGGTAGTCGGTTGTTTGATATATTCGTTTACCTTTTTCATTTATGCTGGAGGAGTGTAATAACTGTTCTTCTTCTGCAAAGTAGATAGGAGCGTTTACTTCTTTAGCACGGGTTGTAAATATAGGTTTGGTTTCGGGTGTGGTTTCACCGATAACTACCGGGGTCTTTTCTTTGATGATTCCGGCCTTCTCTGTGGCTATTTTGGCTAATGTGTTACCTAAGAATTGTATATGGTCGAAACTGATATTGGTTATGACACATAGATCCGGACGGATGATGTTTGTACAATCTATTCGTCCTCCCAGGCCGACTTCTATAATGGCTACATCTACTTGGCTTTGGGCAAAATAGTGGAAAGCCATTGCGGTAGTCAGTTCAAAGAAAGAAGGATGCAGAGGTTCAAAAAAGGCACGGTGTTTTTCTACAAAGTCTATGACATATTCCTGTCTCTTATACACATCTCCGAGCCCACGAGACTCCTGAGCATCT
>ENA-OYYM01000318-OYYM01000318.1-human-gut-metagenome-genome-assembly--contig:-NODE-318-length-8289-cov-7.558538_pt1 | contig 8289 bp, 5 predicted proteins | sample MGYA00244065_ERZ653452 | MGnify/ENA primary metagenome ERZ653452 (study PRJEB26926, sample SAMN06165072) | human gut metagenome | biome: ENVO:00009003; feature: ENVO:2100002; material: ENVO:00002003... | reverse complement strand
CCCTATTGAGTTGGATAAAGACAGCAATATTTCTCTTCTTCAGAATTTTATTCAAAAGAATTTTGTAGATATGGGAATGTGTGCCGATTTCGCCATTCACGATACAGATGGTCACAATCCCCATGCACACATTCTACTTACTGTCCGTCCATTAAACGAAAACGGAACATGGCAGTATAAAACCGAAAAAGAATATCTCTGTATCAAAGATGGAGAAGAAAAAGGATTTACTGCTTCTGAATTTAAAACTGCTCAGAAACAGGGATGGGAAAAGCAATATCGCTATAAAGTTGGGAAAAAGAAAGAATATCTGACTTCTTCTGTTGCACAGGAAAAAGGATATGAACGGATTGATAAACACCCCAAGAGCAGCCGATATGGCAGACAGAATCCTATTTCCGAACAATGGAACAGTGATGAACAACTTTGTATCTGGCGGGCAAACTGGGCAGATGCCGTAAATGAAATGCTTGCACGTAATCAGATAAATGCTACCATTGATCACCGCAGCTTTGCAGATCAGGGAATCACCGAACAGCCAACCATCCATGAAGGCTACATTGCCCAGAATATGGAAAAGAAAGGCATGATAGCAGACCGCTGTGAAATCAACCGTCAGATTCGTGCGGATAACAAAATGCTCCGAGAATTAAAAGCAAAAGTAGCAAAACTGGCTGAAGCTGTAGAAAAGTCTATTCCAATAATTGCAGAAACATTGGAAGCAATCCGAAATCACATGATTTTTACACAATATCATTTGCTCCACAATGAGATGCAAAAAGAAGTGATCCATGACTGGATGAATCATTTTAATCCAATACTGAATAAATACAACACAGTTAAAAAGGAACTCAAAGCTAAAGTTACGGAACGGAAAGAACTGAATGTGCAAAAGGATAAAACCAGTATTTTGAATCCCATCCGGCATATAAAATTAAATCAGCAGCTTACCACTATTACCGAAGAAATCGAAGAACTGAAATCAAGGAAAGAGCAGCTAATCTTCCAGGCAGAATGCTCTACCGATAAAGATATGACGAATCTATCCAAGAAATACGACCAGATGAATAACAATCTTGATATCCTAGATTCTCAGGACATCTCCCTTAAAAAGCAGCTTGAAAAAGATGCTGCCGCTTTCTGGGAAGAAAAATTTCGTCCTGAACCTGAACAGTATACAGAATTGCTGGACACCAGAATCCAGATACGTCCTGATTTTCGGGATAAGCTGATTGAACAGCTCAAAGGTACTTTCGGTAAATATTATGACTATCATCGTCGTGATATTGCAGCCAATGAGGTGGATTATCTCAATGTGGAGGATCCTGATGTTTTCTCCTATCGTGCATGGGAACTTGAATATCAGAGGAAACAGGAGATGCGGCGAAATCAGCCTGCTCGGACTAAGAAAAGGTCGTATGATATGGAATTATAATTTGGTTCTTCTTTGCCCATTATAAACACAAGAGCTGAACAAATAGGATTTTTCGTCCTACCTGTTCAGCCCTTTGTTTACCTGTAAATCAATTCTTTCAACACAATCTCTTCTGCAGCATTCCGGATATTATTTACCGCTCTGACCCATTCCATCTGATCACGAGCTTTCAACTCAGCACTGGTTGCATCCAACTTCTAAATCTAAGTCGATCTCTATCGTGTCATCTGGCTTTTGTTGGGACAAAAGAACTACCGTCTCACAGAACATATTTTATCGCAAGGCTTTTAAAAATGGAATAGATTTTACCAAACGACAGTTTTCAAAAAACTTATCTGTCAAAAATTAATTTCTCCCACGGTTCATATCCTGCCATGTAGCCGAATTCTTCCTCCTTTCTGAATCCTTCAAGAAGTTTTTCTTTTACACCATCTAATATAGCTTCATCAATATCTCTGAACTTCATATGCTTATATAAACCGGACTTTCTAAAATCATACATAGTACCCACATTATCAAGAAGATGTTTTACCACCTTATATGTTCCCTCTACATCTTTCCCTGCACATACAATATCAAGCATTGGCGAATACTCATTATATTTTCCCATTTCCAATGTATGTGCAACTGCCTGTACCTTCCCTGACAAAAATCTCGCATAACCGATATCATTTTCCCGCAATGCCAGTCCCGCCATTGTGGAAAGAACAAAATTAAGTGTACTAAAGCCGGAAAAAATAATATTTTCATATTTTTCATATGCTTCTTTGATTTTTCCATTGAACCCATCATTTATGATATATGGTGGCGCTTTTCGCCCCCAAATAGTGAAAGTGGGGGCACTTTCTGCCCCCACTCAGGAAATGTTGCTAAAATACTGTTTAGATTTATCATACATACAAAATGGAAGTTATCTATTTCTCCTCTTCGTTAAGACCTAGTTCATTACATATTACTTGCTATCCCTGATACCTTATTCTTTCTACCAGCGTTTCCTTTTTCAGATTACTGCTTAAAACGCAGGAAAGTACAATCTGCAACAGACCGACCAAAAAAATCATAATAAAAATTGGTACGATTGGAACATGATAGATATTCATTCCAAATATTCCATTATGTTTTGCATAGGAAAAAAGTGCATAGCCGAGCGGCAGACCAATGATCAAAGCTACGCATATGGTGCCAACCGTAAAAATCAGTCCCTGTAACTGCAGGCATAAATTTAATTGTTTATTTGTCATACCCACAGCCTGTAATACACCATATTCCTGCTTTTTTGTCGTAATATTCATGATCATGGTGTTTGCCATATTCATAAAACCGATGAGTCCTACAACCGCCATAAACAGATAACAGCCAAGCTTCATCATGCTGCTTGCAAATTCGGCAGATTGTAACTGCGCATGATAGGTATCCATTTTTATATGCGAAGTATTAGAAATCAAAGTATTCAGACTCTGTTCCACAGATGCAACATCTTTTTTATCACAGTCCACCCACAGATAGCCATAGGCTGTTCCCCTCGGATTCATGGAACGGTATACACCTTCCGGAATGACAAGATAAGTGTCCGCGCTTACAAAGGATCCTGCAATCTTTCCCTGATAGGTATAGGTTCCACTTCCATTCTCAAAGTCAAATGCAATGGATTCACCCGGAGCATATCCATCTTGTTCCATCCACGTTGACCAGCCAAAGAAAATATCACCATTCTTTACCGCCTGATCATAGTCCATAGAGCCAATATCCCCTTCTTGGCGCATAAAATCAAAATCCTTTTTACTCACAATAGTAGCCGGAAATCTTGTTCCGTTCAGATTTACAGAGACAATCTCTCTCGTCATGACATCTGTTACTCCCGGAATGCTTTTGATTTCTTCAATCAGCGAATCATTCAATGGATCATCCGTCAGAATCGTATCCAGATTATTCTCCGGATATCTTTCATCATACTCAGCAGAATAGTCAAGCTGCAGTTCAAATTGTCCATGATTAACGGAAAGACGTGCTTCATGCTCCGTGTCAATATTTCCCACATAATTAGAGATAATCACAAACAATACGCAAGAAAAACCCATTGTGAGGATAGTACCAATAGTTCTTTTGGGATTACCCGTTACATTTGCCATTGCCATAGAAAACACGGTGACATTTTTTCTGCCATTTCGTTTTCCTTTTTTTTGTGTTTCTGCATTTTCTAAATACCGTGTTGCTTCGATAGGTGAAATCCGTGAAACAATTTTCATTGGTTTACGCAGTGCCAAAGCAACGGTAAGAAATGATACGAAAATACAGAGAAGCATAACAGGCAGGGAAAACAAAGGCACCTGCTGATTTTGAACTCCCATAGAGCCAGTTCCGGTTGATACAAGGTTCCCCTGTTCTACCAGCCAGTTAAAACCGCATTTTGCAATCAGAAAACCAAGAAGCAATCCAACTGGTATTGAAGAAATTGTCAAAAACATACCCTCTCTGAAGATCAGTTGTTTCATCTGCTTTTTTGTCGCTCCCAGAGCCTTGATTTTTCCATACTCCTGTATCTTGTTGGCAATACCGACCTGAAAAATATTATAAATGACCACAACAGAGAAAAGTACAATTGCAAGAATCAAAACCCCGCATACCGCAATCGTTTCATAACTCGGCTGCAAGACCCATTGCAAATAGAGATCATTGACTATAACGTTTTTTTCTTCGATCCCACAAGCTGCTGCAATCTGCTTTATAACCGAATCAATATTATTCATAGATACATTTGCAGAATCATTTAAAGTAAAATAAATATTATACTGTCTGTCATTCTCTGCGACGTGCTCATCATAAAACTCCTGTGACCCGAAAGCAACATAAGATGCCTCGATGGTATACTCATCCCGATCATATAGGATTCCGCTGACAACAAATTCTTCCGGCTTATATTCTGACTGCATCCCTGCGCGGTAATCCAGTGTAACCGTATCTCCGATCTTTACATCACCATACCCCATTGCACGAAAAAATGCTCTTCCTGCGGCAATTTCCTGCATTTTTTCCGGATACTTTCCTTCCTTCAACTCATATTCTTTATTATAAGGAAGCATTTTTCTTGCAGTCTCATCCATGCAGACAAACCCGCCTTTTTCATTGCCTTTTATGATACCTTCGGTGCACATAGTGCCTGTAGCATCTATTTCCGCACGGCGGTTTACTTCTTTTAACTGCGATCCGTCTGCGGAAACAAACAGACCATAATTGCTTCCATATGATCCTGCCGCCTGACTTTTCTGTAAATGAATTACCCCATTTCCCACAGTACTGATGATAACAAGCAGCATCGTGGTCAGACAGATTGCCATCATGATCAGTATACTTCTTGTCCTGTTCCTTTTGTCATTGCTATATGCAATCCTGCTTATTGTCTTCATCTGAAATCCACCACCTGTCCGTCCTCAATCACCAGAATACGGTCAGCGACCTGTGCAATTTCGTCATCATGGGTAATCATTACAATTGTCTGTCCATATTTTTTTGCTGTCATCTTAAGCAGAGCGATTACCTCATCACTGGTCTTAGAATCAAGATTTCCTGTCGGCTCATCTGCAAATATAATTTCCGGACGATTCACCAGTGCTCTTGCAATTGCTACTCTCTGCTGCTGTCCTCCGGATAACTGATTTGGCAGATTATAAATCCGGTTTTCAATCCCCAGAGTTGCAATAATATCATTTACATACGCTTCATCCACTTTTCTTCCATCCAGCCCCAGTGGCAGTACAATATTTTCCCAGACATTAACAGATGAAACCAGATTAAATGCCTGAAAAACAAATCCGATTTTTCTTCTGCGGAAAACAGCAAGGGCATCTTCCTTCATCCTGTATAAATCTTTCCCTGCTAAAGTAACACTGCCTTTTGTCGGGGTGTCTAGCCCTCCAAGCATATGAAGTAATGTACTTTTACCGGAACCTGACTTTCCAACAATTGCGACAAATTCTCCCTGCTCAATCTGAATGTCCACCTGATTGACCGCTTTGACCTGATTCTCACCTGCGCCATAAAACTTACAAAGCTGCTTGGTTTCTAATATCACACTCATGTGTTGCCTCCTTTTCATCCTACATCCAAATTGTATCAGGACAATCTTTCATTTCACTTTCAAAAAACGAGCAGAAGTCTTACAGAATTGTAAGATTTCTGCCCACTTAAAATTTAACCAACATATGGTAATTGAATCACAAACGTGCTTCCTTTTTTCTTTTTGCCGGAGGTTACCGTAATCGTACCTGCGTGTTTTTCGATAATTTCTCTCGATAGAAAAAGTCCGATTCCTGTACCACTCTTTTCCATGACCTCCCTGGAACTTCCTCTGTAAAATCGTTGAAAAATTTTGTGATACTCATTCTGCGGAATACCAATTCCCTGATCCTCAATTTCCATTCTTACAAGATCGTTTCTTTTTTGTAACCGGATAAATATTTTTGAACCACACGGACTGTACTTGACCGCATTATCCAGAACGTTGATCACAGCTTCACCAAGCCACCTTTTATCCTGCATAATCGTGCATGTTTCCAGCTCTTTTTCATAGTCAAAAACGAATTCAATTTCTTTCTCATCCGCTTTAGGATAAGTGCGGTTCACAGCAGATATGACAGTATCCATAAGCGGAAGTTTTTTCTTATTAATCTGAATCAGTCCAGTTTCCATCTTGGATATTTCAAGAAGCGACTGCAATAATGTCTCCAGTCCATCCAGAGCACTCCGACAACGGATACGAAACTCCTCCTGTTCTGTGGCACTTAAGTCATTCTGCATCAGCACACTAAAACATGTATCCAAAGCTGCAACCGGTGTCTTTAACTGGTGAGAAATATCAGAAACCATTTCTTTCGTGTTCTCCTTTTCTGCCCTTGCTTCTTCCTTTATCAACTGAATATGATGTCCGATTGCTTCAAGCTGGTCATTCAATTTTTCCAGTTCTGCATGATTTTCCGTTTTCAGTAAATCATCAAATTTATTTTCACGGAATCTGATCAGAATTTCTTCCAACTGGTCTAAAATTTTCTGATGACACGCATCTTCTTTTTTCTTCCAATAAAGTAAAAAAGTCAAAAGAAGCACGCATATCACAGTGCTTACAGCACCGGTCACCATAACCTGATGCCGGAATTGCGAATAAAATGCATTCCCTTTATTCCCCCAGTATCCATATTGCTCCAATAATCGCCTTCCCTGTTCGTTAGTTTCAATATCCTTATCCTTAAGCAATTCCGAAACAGCATCCAGCCCGGAAAATTCTTCCTTTGCAGCAATCTCTGTCATAAGATTCATTTTATATTTATAATCTTCATAAAACACATACGTGGTAAAGCAATTTAATATTGCAAACAATAATATGACAGGTAATACCAAGGAGAGCACTACTGTAATCTTCTTGCGATATCTCTTTGTCACTGCCTTACCTCCTGATTCCATATATACCCAAGACCTCTGATATTCTTTATATAGACCGGTGCAGCCGGATTGTCTTCGATTTTCTCACGGAGTCTTCTGATATTGACAGCGATTGTATTTTCATCCACAAAATCCCCTTCCAGATCAAACACATTTTCCAATATTTGTGTTTTTGAAAGAATCTGTTTCGGATTCTGAAGAAAAAAAGTCAGCATTTTCAACTCCGTTTTTGTCAGACTGATTTCACGACTCTTTATCAGGACTTTCATTTCTCCTGCGATAAATACGATATCTCCCGAAATCATCTTTCCGGCTTCCGTTTTCTCCTGTCTGCGGCGGAAATGTGCTTCTATTTTCAAAAGAAGTACCGAAAGACTAAACGGCTTTGTAATATAATCATCTGCCCCTGCTTCATATCCCATGACCTGATCCATCTCCTGATCTAGTGCTGTAAGACAAATAATGTATGTATTATAATTGCATCTCATCCACCTTACAAATTCCAGTCCATTCCCATCCGGAAGATTCACATCACAAATGGTAACATCCACATTATTATCACTTGCAATTCTTTTCGCTTTTTTCACTGATTCTGCTGAAAAAACCTCATATCCGGATTTTTTCAGTGAAAATGTAATTCCACGATTTAAATTTTCATCATCTTCAACCACGAGTATACCTGGCATAGCATCTGCACCTCTCTTTATTAACTATTCATCTTAAAATGCTTCAATGCCTCCACAATTGCACTCTCTTTATCTTCTGGACACTGCGGTTGCCTGCTATCTTCATTTTTAGGTAAATTATAATTCTTTCCAACCTCAATTCCGCATTTTCTCTTTACCTGTGAAATATACAGATTGGAAACCTTCATGCCGGCATTATGTTCAGCCACATACTTCTTTATCTCATCATATGTAGCCTTAGTCTCTGCAGATGTTATATCCATATCATCAAGTTCAATCGTGACATTAATGTAATCATCCGGCTTTTGTTTCAGTTGGGACAAAAGAACAACCGTCTCGACATGAACAGTCATCCCAAATTGATCAACCGGGCATACTTTTCTAAGCTCATATCCCCTCTCACACAGATACTTCAGATCCCTTGCCAACGTCGCACTGTCGCAACTTACATACACAATCCTATCCGGGTTCATCTCGACCATGGTCTCCAGCAGGGTTTCATCACAGCCTTTTCTTGGCGGATCTACGACGATGACATCTGCATAAACGCCATTTTTCTTATACTCTCTTGGCAGCACTTCTTCTGCTTTTCCCACAAAGAACTCTGTATTCTCCAGGCCATTAAGTTTCGCATTTTCTTTCGCATTCTCTATAGCTGCCGGAACAATTTCCACACCGCGGACAAATTTTGCTTTCTGTGCCAGGAACAGGGAAATTGTTCCGATCCCACAGTAG
>ENA-OYYM01000294-OYYM01000294.1-human-gut-metagenome-genome-assembly--contig:-NODE-294-length-9014-cov-6.766492_pt1 | contig 9014 bp, 6 predicted proteins | sample MGYA00244065_ERZ653452 | MGnify/ENA primary metagenome ERZ653452 (study PRJEB26926, sample SAMN06165072) | human gut metagenome | biome: ENVO:00009003; feature: ENVO:2100002; material: ENVO:00002003... | reverse complement strand
ACGAGATGCTCAGGAGTCTCGTGGGCTCGGAGATGTGTATAAGAGACAGAAGTCGCGATAGGCCTCCTCCGGCTCATGGCTCTTGCGCCAGATAACGTGAAAACGCATAGACACTCCTCCTGCAAAATGGGGGTTATTTTTAGTATACCCCCGCCGGAAGCAAAAAGCAACGGTGGGTTTTGCCAAAAAACACGGGCAAAGTTCGTCACATTTTCCCCCGGGAAAGTTGTGATTTCTTCTTCCCCTGCCCCACAAGATATTGTATAATAGCAGACGATATTTTGGAGCGACAGAGGTGGATCAGGGTGAAGATCGGATTTGACAACGAAAAGTACCTGCAATTACAGGCGGAGCACATCACGGCGCGGCGCGCCCAGTTCGGCGGCAAGCTGTATCTGGAGTTCGGCGGCAAGCTGTTTGACGACTATCACGCCTCCCGTGTGCTGCCGGGGTTCCAGCCGGACAGCAAGATACGGATGCTGCAGACGCTGAAGGACGATGTGGAGATCGTGGTGGCCATCTGCGCCGGGGACATCGAGAAGAACAAGATGCGCGGCGACCTGGGCATCAGCTACGACGTGGACGTGCTGCGGCTGATCGACGTATTCCGGGGGCTGGGCTTCTATGTGGGCAGCGTGGTCATCACCCAGTACGCCGGCCAGCCGGCGGCGGACGCCTTTATCAAGCGGCTGAGTGCCCTTGGCGTGAAGAGCTATAAGCACTATCCCATCGCCGGGTATCCCTCGGACGTGGCGCACATCGTGTCCGACGAGGGCCTGGGCAAGAACGAATATATCGAAACAACGCGGCCGCTGATCGTGGTGACGGCCCCCGGCCCCGGCAGCGGCAAGATGGCCACCTGCCTGAGCCAGCTGTACCACGACAACCGGCGGGGTATCCGGGCGGGCTACGCCAAGTACGAGACGTTCCCCATCTGGAACCTGCCACTGAAGCACCCGGTGAACCTGGCCTATGAGGCGGCCACGGCGGACCTGAACGACGTGAACATGATCGACCCGTTCCACCTGGAGGCCTATGGCAAGACCACGGTGAATTACAACCGGGACGTGGATATCTTCCCGGTGCTGGCGGCCATGTTCCGGATGATCCAGGGCGAGTGCCCCTACAAGTCCCCCACGGACATGGGCGTGAACATGGCGGGCTTCGCTATCGTGGATGACGCGGTGTGCCAGGAGGCCAGCCGGATGGAGATCCTGCGCCGGTACTACACCGGGTGCGTGGAACGGGCCAAGGGGCAGGCGGACGAGTGCGTGGTGCGGAAGCTGGAGCTGGTGATGCAGCAGGCCGGCGTGACGCCGGACATCTGCCCGGCGGTGGCGGCTTCGCTGGAAAAGGCGGAGGCCACCGGCAAACCGGCGGGCGCCATGGTGCTGCCGGACAGCAGCGTGGTGACCGGGCGGACCTCCCCCCTGCTGGGCGCGTCGGCGGCGCTGCTGCTGAACGCGCTGAAGAAGATGGCGGGCATCGACCACAAGCTGGACCTGATCCCCTCGTCGGTGATCGAACCTATCAGCGCCATGAAGACCGGCTGCCTGGGCCACCGAAATCCCCGGCTGCACTCGGACGAGGTGCTGATCGCGCTGGCGATCTCCGGCCTGACGAACCCCCTGGCGGCCATGGTGCAGGCGCAGCTGAAGAACCTGCGGGGCTGCGAGGCCCACTTCTCGGTCATCATCTCCGAGGAGGACGCCAAGCTGTATAAGCGGCTGGGCATCAACGTCAGCTGCGAGGCGAAATATGAGGTCAAGAGCCTGTATCACAAGTAAATAAGCGTCTGTGCCCGCGCCGTGCGCGGGCACAGCTTTCTGAAAGGAGCACATATGCAGAGCATCGCACAGATATTGGCATCGGAGCTGGGCCAGCCGGTCCAGTACGTGGAAAACGTTATCGCCCTGCTGGACGAGGGCAGCACCATTCCGTTCATCGCCCGCTACCGTAAGGAACAGCACGGCTCCATGGACGACACCATCCTGCGGAAGCTGGAGGACCGGCTGCAATACCTGCGGAACCTGGACAAGCGGCGGCAGGAGGTCAAGTCCGCCATCGAGGGACAGGGCAAGCTGACCGAAGCACTGACGGCGGCCATCGACAGCGCCGCCACGCTGGCGGAGGTGGAGGACCTGTACCGCCCCTACAAGCAAAAGCGGCGCACCCGCGCCACGGTGGCCCGGGAGAAGGGGCTGGAGCCCCTGGCGCAGCTGCTGCTGGCGCAGGAGAAGGACTGTCCCGCGCCGGAGGCAGCCGCACAGGCGTACATCGATCCGGAGAAGGGCGTGGAGACCGCGGCCGACGCATTGCAGGGCGCCAACGACATCATCGCGGAGATCATCAGCGACGACGCGGACATCCGCAAGGCACTGCGGGGCCTGCTGATGCGGCAGGGACGGCTGAGGAGCCTTGCCGCCACGGATGAGGACAGCGTGTACCGGCTGTACTACGACTTTGAACAGGCCATTCCCAAGCTGGCGGGGCACCAGATCCTGGCTATCAACCGGGGCGAAAAAGAGGGGCTGCTCTCCGTCACGGTATTGCTGGACCGGGAGGCCGCGCTGCCGGCACTGCGGCGGGCGGTGGTAAAGCCCGGCTCGGCGGCCATGGAATTCATCAAGGCCGCCTGTGAGGACGCCTATGACCGGCTGATCTATCCGTCGCTGGAGCGCGAGGCGCGGTCCGCCCTGACGGATAGCGCCAACGAGGGCGCTATCGGACAGTTCGCGCTGAACCTGAAGCCGCTGCTGCTCCAGCCGCCGGTAAAGGGCCACGTGACCATGGGGCTGGACCCCGGCTATGCCCACGGGTGCAAGGTGGCGGTCATCGACGGCACCGGCAAGGTGCTGGACACCACGGTGGTCTACCCCACCTACGGCGAGCGCCAGAAGCGGGAGGCCATCGCCAAGCTGACGGCCCTGTGCAAAAAACACGGCGTGGCGCACATCGCCATCGGCAACGGCACCGCCAGCCGGGAGACAGAGCAGATGACGGTGGAGATGCTGCGGGGCCTTCCGGGCGTCAGCTATATGATCGTCAACGAGGCGGGCGCGTCGGTGTACTCCGCCGGCAAGCTGGCGGCGGAGGAGTTCCCGGACTACGACGTGAACCTGCGCTCGGCCATCTCCATCGCCCGGCGGTTACAGGACCCGCTGGCGGAGCTGGTGAAGATCGACCCCAAGGCCATCGGCGTGGGGCAGTACCAGCACGATATGCCGCAAAAGCGGCTGGACGAGGCACTATGCGGCGTGGTGGAGGACTGCGTCAACGCCGTGGGTGTTGACCTGAACACCGCCAGCGCCAGCCTGCTGGGCTATGTATCCGGGCTGAACGGCACCACGGCGAAGAACATCGTGGCGTACCGGGAGGCCAACGGCGCCTTCCCGGACCGGAAGCGCCTTTTGAAGGTGCCGAAGCTGGGGCCCAAGGCCTATGAGCAGTGCGCGGGCTTTTTGCGGGTGCCGGAGAGCAAAAACGTGCTGGACAACACCGGCGTACACCCGGAGAGCTATGGGGCGGCGGAGAAGCTGCTGGCCCTGTGCGGCTGCGGCGACGAAGACGTGCGCCGGGGCGCGGTGGACGGATTGATGCGGAAAGTGCAGGCCATGGGCGAGGCAAAGATAGCCGAAGAGATCGGCGTGGGCGTGCCCACACTGCGGGACGTGGTGAAGGAGCTGATGAAGCCCGGACGCGACCTGCGGAGCGACCTGCCGGCACCCATCCTCCGCACCGATGTGCTGGACATGAAGGACCTGAAGCCCGGCATGGTGCTCACCGGCACGGTGCGGAACGTGATCGACTTCGGCGTATTCGTGGACATTGGCGTGCATCAGGATGGGCTGGTACACATCTCGCAGGTGTGCAGCAGGTTCATCAAGCACCCCTCCGAGGTGGTGGCCGTAGGCGACATCGTGAAGGTGCTGGTGCTGGACGTGGACGAGAAAAAGCACCGCATCAGCCTGTCCATGAAACAGGTGAAGGAATAAAAAAGAAACCGCCCTGGAGGGCGGTTTCTTTTTTATGCGTCTTTTACTCGATGACGGGGAGCTTTTTGACCACGGCGGCGCAGCGGGGGCACAGGTCGGGGTGCTCGCTGTCGCTGCCCACGGTGGGCAGGACCTTCCAGCAGCGGGCACACTTGGCACCGTTGGCGGGGCGAACGGCCACCTTCTGCTCCGCGTCCACGTCCACGCGGACCTGGGAGACGATAAACAGATCGGCCACCTGGGCGGCGTCCATGGATGCCAGGAAGCCATCCTCCGGCGTAACGGTCAGGTCCACCTCAGCCTCCAGGCTCTTGCCGATGGTCTTGTCGGCACGGGCGGTCTCCAGCGCGCCGTTGACGGCGGTGCGGAGGGCAGCGATACGGGCCCAGCGGGCCATCTCGTCCTCGGAGAGGGCGTAGCCGTTATAGGGCAGCACCATCTCGTTGAACAGGACGTTGCGCGCGTCATCGCAGGAGCGATGGGGCATGGCCAGCCAGATCTCATCGCAGGTAAAGGCCAGGATGGGGGCAAACAGGCGGGTCATAGCGTCCAGGATCAGGAACAGGGCGGTCTGGGCGCTGCGGCGGGAGAGGCCCTCGGCCTCGTCGCAGTAGAGGCGGTCCTTGAGAATATCGAAGTAGAAGGAGCTCAGGTCCACCACGCAGAAGTCGTTGATCATGTGGGACACCACATGGAACTCGTAGTTGTCATAAGCGGCATAAGCCTTGGTCAGCAGGTCGTTCAGGCGGGTGATGGCCCACTTGTCCAGGGGCAGCATCTCGCCCGGCTCCACCAGATGATCGGCGTCGAAGCCGGTCAGGTTATCCAGGCAGAACTTGGCGGTGTTGCGGAACTTCAGGTAGTTCTGGCTCAGCTGCTTGAAGATCTCGTCGGAGCAGCGGACGTCCACATGGTAGTCGGAGCTGCCGGCCCACAGACGCAGCAGATCGGCGCCGTACTTGTTGAAGATCTCGGCGGGGTCCATGCCGTTGCCCAGAGACTTGTGCATAGCCTTGCCCTCGCCGTCCACGGTCCAGCCGTGGGTGACACACTCCTTGAACGGTGCGCCGCGGCCCAAAGCGCCCACGGCCACCAGCAGGGAGGACTGGAACCAGCCGCGATACTGATCCAGGCCCTCGATGTACATGGTGGCAGGCCAGAAGCCCTGATCGCGCTCCATGGCGGCAAAGTGGGTGGAGCCGGAGTCGAACCAGCCGTCCAGCGTGTCCGTCTCCTTATCAAAGCCGGCGGCCTTGCCGCAGTGGGGGCAGGTGAAGCCCTTGGGCAGGATGTCGGCGGCGTCTCTGTCGAACCAGGCGTTGGAGCCCTCCTTCTCGAACAGCCCGGCCACGGCCTCGATGCTCTCGGGGGTGCAGACGGGCTTGCCGCAGTCCTTGCAGTAGAACACGGGGATCGGCAGGCCCCAGCGGCGCTGGCGGCTGATGCACCAGTCGGTGCGCTCCAGGATCATGGAGCGCATACGGTCCTTGCCCCAGGCGGGCACCCAGCGCACGTCCTCGCAGGCGGCGATGGCCTCGTCCTTGAAGCTGTCCACGGAGCAGAACCACTGGGGGGTGGCACGGAAGATGATGGGCTGCTTGCAGCGCCAGCAGTGGGGGTAGCTGTGGACGATGTCCTCGCTGGCGAACAGAGTGCCGTTGTCCTTCATATCCTGCAGGATGACGGGGTTGGACGCATCGGTGGTCATGCCCTCGTACTTGCCGGCGTAGGCGGTGTGCTTGCCCTGATCGTCCACGGGCACTACCATGTCCATGCCGTAGCGCTTGCAGGTCACATAGTCGTCGGCACCGAAGCCGGGTGCGGTGTGGACGCAGCCGGTACCGGAGTCCATGGTGACGTAATCCGCCAGCACCAGGCGGGAGGTCTTGGGCAGGAAGGGATGGTCGGCCAGCATATTCTCGAAGAAGGAGCCGGGATGCGTCTCCACGATCTCATAGCTGTCGAAGCCGCCGATCTTCATGACCTTTTCGGTCAGGGCCTCGGCCATGATGTACATCTCGCCGTTGGGCGCCTTGACCACGGCGTAGCTCTCGTCGGGGTGCAGGGCGATGGCCAGGTTGCCGGGCAGGGTCCAGACGGTGGTGGTCCAGATCACGAAGTACAGCTTGCTGTGGTCCAGATGGCCCAGCTTGCCCTGATCGTCATGCATGGGGAACTTCACATAGACGGTGGTGCAGGGATCATCCTTATACTCGATCTCCGCCTCGGCCAGAGCCGTCTCGTCGTGGGGGCACCAGTACACGGGCTTCAGGCCCTTGTAGATGTGACCGTTCTGGTACATTCTGCCGAACACACGGACCTCCTGGGCCTCGAAGCCGGGATCCATGGTCTTGTAGGGGTGCTCCCAGTCGCCCACCACGCCCATGCGCTTGAAGCCGTCGCGCTGGACATCGATGTAGTGGTCGGCAAACTCATGGCAGGCACTGCGGAACTCAGAGACGCTCATGGCCTTGTGGTTCAGCTTGTTCTGCTTGATGATGGCGGACTCGATGGGCATACCGTGGTTGTCCCAGCCGGGGATATAGGGGGTATAGTAGCCGCGCATCGCGTACATACGGGTAATAAAGTCCTTCAGGGACTTGTTCAAAGCGTGGCCCATGTGCAGCGCGCCGTTAGAGAACGGAGGGCCGTCGTGGAGGGAGAACAGAGGCTTGCCCTCGTTCTTCTTCAGCAGCTCATTGTAAAGGTCCAGCTCTTCCCAGTGCTTCAGCATCTCCGGCTCGCGGGCGGGCAGGCCGGCGCGCATGGGAAAGCCGCTTTTGGGCATATTCAGTGTCTTCTTGTACTCCATGTTGCTTCTCCTTTATCTGAATAGTTTTGAAAACAAAATAAAAAGCGCCTTTGTCTCGTTCAAGAGACAAAGGCGCGGAAAAACGTCCTCTGCGGTACCACTCTCGTTGCCGCCGGGGCGGCCACTCATCCCCCACGGAATGGGGCGGGGAGAAGGTAACGGCTCCCTTGCCGTCCGCGCTTACTCGGCGAGCTTTCAGGCGGATGCTCCGGGGTGATGTTCGGTGTCCCTGTCCCGTCCGCCTTGCACCAAACGGCGGCTCTCTTCGCGTGGACATGAGGCACGGCCTGTCCCCTTCATCGCAGCTTTCAATATTGCTGACAATGTAGCACGGTTTTGAAAAAATGTCAAGAGGAAAGCGGAAAAAGGCGGCACACAGCCGCCTTTTTCAGTTAAATTATCCGATAATCCCGCTGGGCCAGGGCCTGCTCCCGGCGTATTTTCTGGGTAGCCAGCGCCTCCTCCAGGGCCACGATGATGCTGTTGGACACCAGAAAGCCGCGGGGCGTCAGGCGCCAGCCGTTCTCCGTCCGGGCGGCCAGACCCGTGCGCTCATACTGCACGAACAGATCCTCCATGGGCTGGAACCGCTGGCGGTAGGTCGTCTCGAAATACCGGCGGTCGATGCCCTCCGCCGTGCGGAGGGACAGCATGACGTACTCATAATCCCGGGTCAGCGTGGCGTCGGACTCGGACTCCGACAGGATCAGGCGACCGCTTATGTAGCTGTCCAGGTCCCGGACGTAGGCGTAGCGCACACCGCCGAAGTCGGAGTGGGCGCCGGGCCCGAAGCCGGCATACTCCTCCATGTGCCAGTATTTCAAATTGTGGTGGGAGGCAAAGCCCGGCTTGGCAAAGTTGGATATCTCGTACTGCTCATAGCCGTTCTGCGCCAGAACCGTGACGGCGTAGAGATACATATCCGCCTGGCCGTCGTCGTCCGGGAAGCGCTCGCTGTCCCGGCGGTCATACAGGGGCGTGCCGGGCTCCAGCTTCAGGCCGTAGCAGGAGACGTGCTCCGGGGCCAGGGCGATGACGGCGGCGAGGGTGTCCTCCCACTGCTGCATGGTCTGGCCCGGCAGGCCGTAGATCAGGTCCATACTGAGGTTTTTGAACCCGGCCTTCCGCACGGCGGCCACGGCCTCCTGCACCTGGGCAAAGGTATGGACGCGGCCGATGGCGCGAAGCAGGCCGTCATCCGCCGACTGAACGCCCAGAGATATCCTGTTGAAGCCCGCCCGACGCAGCGCACGCAGGGCCTTGACGTCACAGGCGGAGTCCGGGTTGGCCTCCAACGTGATCTCGGCGTCGCGGGCCACAGGGCAGCGCTTGCGGAGTGTCCGCAGCAGCTTTGTCAGGCGGTCCGGTCCCAGATAGCTGGGGGTACCGCCGCCGAAGTACACCGTGTCCACCCGATGGGCAGCAGTGCGGGGCGCGACCTCCTCGATATGGCGCAGCAGGGCGGCGGTATAGGCGTCCATCTTCTCCTCGCTGCGGGGCAAAGAGTAAAAGTCGCAGTAGGCGCATTTCTGGCGGCAGAAGGGGATGTGGATATAGAGCCCGAGAGGGGCTTTTTCTTTCTGCATATCAGCGTACCTGAGGCGGCAGTATGGTCACAGCGCCGTAAAAGCAGTTGACCTTGCAGCTGCGGCAGCCGATGCAGTCATCTTGACGGACCTCATAATAGCCGTCCGGCCGCAGGTCGATGCACTTCATGGGGCAGAACATGGCGCACCAGCCGCAGCCGGTGCAGCTCACCGGGTCGATCACGGCCAGCTGGACCGCCTTGCGCCCGAAGGGATGGGCAGGGTCGTACATAACTGACGCCCTCCTTTCCTGAGATCACCGTATTATTATAGCCGTTTTCATGGGTTTTGACAAGTATAGCCGCGGCGAAAGCGGCACATATTACCGGCGAAAGGATGTGATGGCGTGACACCCAAGGAATATGACGCGCTGGTACGGCAGCTGTCGCCCAGCTCACCCATCGGCAAGGACACGGCGCTGGCCTTTGTCGTCGGCGGCGGGATCTGCGCCGTGGGACAGCTGATCGCCAACGGCTGGCAGGCGCTGGGGCTGACACAGCAGGAGGCGGCCACCGCCACCTCGGTAACGCTGGTGTTCCTGTCGGTGCTGCTGACGGCGCTGGGGCTGTACCACCTGTCTCTTATACACATCTCCGAGCCCACGAGACTCCTGAGCATCTC
>ENA-OYYM01000248-OYYM01000248.1-human-gut-metagenome-genome-assembly--contig:-NODE-248-length-10670-cov-22.416203_pt1 | contig 10670 bp, 10 predicted proteins | sample MGYA00244065_ERZ653452 | MGnify/ENA primary metagenome ERZ653452 (study PRJEB26926, sample SAMN06165072) | human gut metagenome | biome: ENVO:00009003; feature: ENVO:2100002; material: ENVO:00002003... | reverse complement strand
TTAAAGCGGTACGCGAGCTGGGTTCAGAACGTCGTGAGACAGTTCGGTCCCTATCCGGCGCGGGCGTAGGATATCTGAGAGGAGCTGGCCTTAGTACGAGAGGACCGGGCTGGACGGACCACTGGTGTATCTGTTGTCGACCAACGGCATGGCAGAGTAGCCAAGTCCGGAAGGGATAAACGCTGAAGGCATCTAAGCGTGAAGCCCCCCTCAAGATGAGATATCCCATTCGAAAGAAGTAAGACCCCTTGAAGACGACGAGGTAGATAGGGCAGGGGTGGAAGTGCCGTAAGGCATGGAGCTGACTGTTACTAATCGGTCGAGGGCTTGACCTAATTGGTTGTGTTCACAAGATGGAATGATAGATGTGTAGTGTATGCGGTTTTGAAGGTATATCAAATATCTTCAATTAAATAATCCTCGATAGCTCAATGGTAGAGCATTCGGCTGTTAACCGAAGGGTTGTTGGTTCGAGCCCAACAGGGGGAGCCACGAAGGGTGAGCCGCCATCCGAAAAGGTGGCGGCTCATTTCTTTTACTCAGAAAGCCAGCGTAGACTTGGGCCTTTAGCTCAGTTGGTTAGAGCAGACGGCTCATAACCGTCCGGTCCCGGGTTCGAGTCCCCGAAGGCCCACCACATAGGGGTATAGCTCAGTTGGTAGAGCAGCGGTCTCCAAAACCGCGTGTCGAGAGTTCGAGCCTTTCTGCCCCTGCCAAAATGACCACCCGATCGGGTGGTCATTTTTTCATATAAAAATGGGTACACCCATGTAACATACATGGTACTTCTATGTAGAGAACATGGCGTTTCAATGAAAGGTTGCGTGATAGTTGCTGGCGCAACCGTAATCGGTTTGTTATACTGGTGGCAGAAAAGGAGGGCATCACTATGAAAACGACGATCATTCTCATTCTGCTGTCCGTTCCGGTATGGGCGGTGCTGGCATACGTGGTGTTTCTGATCATCAAGGCGCTGCGGAAATACATTCGGTCCGAGCCGCTGCGGCAGGAAAAGGCGGAACAGGCCAAAACATTGGGAGAGACATTGAAGCGCCGTCGGACGGCGTGCAAAATGACGCAGGAGTTTGTGGCGGAGGCGCTGGGTGTCAGCCGGCAGGCGGTATCCAAGTGGGAATCCGGAGTTTCCCATAGTTAAAGATACCACACCAAATATGATGAACCCACGCTTATACACTACCAGCTATAATAAACCGCAAGGACAGCAATTTGATGATACTGCTGTCCTTTCTTTTATAAAATTGCAGTACACATAAAAAAGCTGTAAAATGATAAATATATTTGTCCTTGTAACAATTCTCGGACATTTGCCTGTTATACTATCTGCAAAAAGCAAAGGAAGTGAGAATATGGAGCAGATTTTAATTGTCGAGGACGACAGTTTTTTGAATAAGATGTTAGACTATAACCTGACCGCAGACGGCTACGGCGTGACTTCTGCCCTAAATGCCAGAACCGCAGCCGAAGCCATCCGCCAGCGGGAATTTGATTTAGTGCTGCTGGACATCAACCTGCCGGACGGGAACGGTTTTGAACTGTGCAAGCTGATAAAGCCCCAGCACCCGGACACCATCGTAATATTCCTGACCGCCAACGATCAGGAGAGCGACCAGATACGGGGCTATGAGGTGGGCGCGGTGGACTACATCACAAAGCCCTTTGTGATCGGGGCCTTGCAGCGAAAAATCAAAGCCATGTTCGCCATGCTGGAACACCACAAACCGGCCAAGGACATTTACGACGACGGGCGGTTGTTTCTGGACTTCTCGGAGCAGACGGCTTCCTTAAACGGCAAGCCCCTGACTCTATCCCCGATGGAGTACAAAATGCTGAACCTGTTTCGTAAAAATCCCCGGCAAGTGCTGACCCGTGGGCAGCTTTTGGAAAAGCTGTGGGATATAGACGAGCGGTTTGTGGACGAACACACCCTGACAACCTCCATCAGCCGTATTCGCAGCAAGATTGAAGCCGACGGCGGCGCACCCTACATCAAGACCGTTTACGGCATGGGGTATCAATGGACGGGAGGCGAGGTAAAATGAAGTTTCAAAACCTCTCGGTAAAGCGGCTGTTTGGCCGGGTGGCAATGGAGCTTGTCCTCTCCATGTCCGGGATCACCATAGCCCTGTTTCTTGTGACAAAACAGACGGCGGTGCTGCTGACAGGCGGGGCGCTGCTGCTGTGCGCCCTTGTGGGGATTTTTGTACTGACGCAGGCGTTTGGAAAGCGGCTGTCGCAGTTTACCGCTGACCTGTGCCAGACCTTAGACCACATGATCGCCGGGAATGAAGCGCCCCAGCGGCCAGAGGACAGCGAAACCCAGCTTGCCAGAATCGGACACCGGCTGGCAAGGCTTTACCAGATCATGCAGGAGAACCGCCGCCGGGTGGACGAGGAACGGCAGGAGTTACAGACCCTTGTATCGGATATTTCCCATCAGGTGAAAACGCCGGTAAGCAATCTGAAAATGGCGACGGACACCCTGCTGGAAAAGCCCATGACCGAGGCGGAGCGCACCGACTTTATCCGGGGAATCCGCAGCCAGACGGATAAGCTGGACTTTCTCTTTCAGGCCCTTGTGAAAACCTCACGGCTGGAAACGGGCGTGATCCAGTTGGATAAGAAACCGGGTCGCCTCTTTGATACCGTGGCGCAGGCCATGAGTGGGATTGTGTATGCAGCGGAGAAAAAGGAAATCGCTGTGTCCGTGGACTGCCCGGAGGATTTGACCGTTTTCCATGACAGCAAGTGGACATCCGAAGCCCTCTTTAACCTGCTGGACAATGCAGTGAAGTACACCCCGGCAGGCGGGAAAATCGCCGTGTCAGTGGTGCTGTGGGAAATGTATGTGGAGGTCAAAGTGACCGACACCGGCAAGGGCATTTCCGAAAGCAATCAGGCTGCCATCTTCCGGCGCTTCTATCGTGAGGAAGAAGTACACGAACAGCAGGGCGTGGGCATTGGCCTGTATCTGGCCCGCGAGATCGTAACGCGGCAAGGCGGCTATATCAAAGTGGTTTCGGAGCCGGGCAAGGGTTCAGAATTTTCCATTATGCTGCCGACAAAATAGAACGCGGCGGACGGCCATTTCCGGCTGCCCGCCGTAAATTTTTTTGAAATGTCCGAGCGTTGTAACATTTCACCCCGATTTTCAATGAAATTTTTTGGCCGCTGTAACATTTCGCGGACATTTAGGTTTTACAATACCCTTATCAAATATGGAGGTGATACAACTATGACATGGCCTTTTGAAAATGACACCAGCGCCATTACAAAGAAGCTGGCGCAAAGAAGCTTCAAAGCCAACAAATTACGAAATATTGTTGCTGTAATAGCAATCGTTTTAACATCAATGCTTTTTACTTCTGTAACGACTTTATGTGTTGGAGCGATCCAGTCTATACAGACAACTATTTTGCAAATTAGGGGAACCAGCCCGTCCACTGGTACATCTGTAAATTGGATTGCCATAATAGCAGCCCTGTTTTTTATTATGATTTTTGTAATAACGGGCTATTTGCTCATTCGCAATATTTTTGAGATTTCTGTTGTTCAAGAAATAAAGAAATATGGCTTATTAAGAACAATCGGAACAACGGAGAAGCAAATCAAGCGAATTGTTTATAAGCAAGCATTTTGGCTGTCTATAATTGGTATATCTATTGGGTTGATTTTAGGATATATAGTAGGAATACTTATGCTTCCGTGGATTCTTAATTTTATGAAAGGCGAGTATCACAATCTTTCTGTGAACTTGAGTTTTAATCCTATTATTTTTGTCGTTGCCGGGATATTTAGTGCGATTACTGTTTGGGTGAGCATAAAGAAACCATTCAAAATTGCAGCTACGATTTCGCCCATTGAGGCAACCAGATACTATGAAAAAGACAATTATCATAGTGCCAACAAGAATCGTCTTTCGTTTAAGAATAGAATAACAGAAATGGCATGGAGAAATTTAAGAAGAAATTCAAAGCGTACCATATTTATCGTCTTATCCATGATACTCTGCATTATTCTCCTAAACAGTGCAATCGCAATCGGAAATAGTGTTGATGTTAAAAAATATGTATCTTCTGTTACCTCATTTGATTTTGTTGTGGCAAGCCCAAACACATTTTCTAATGTGCAAGGTTTTCGATTTAAAGATGATTCTGTTAGTAATGAAATCATATCTGATATTGAAAATAATATTCCTGTGCTGAACGGAAGTCGAATTTATAAAAACACTTTGGATGATGTCAGTGTTACTTATGATTATGGTAGTTTGGTCACGGAAGTATTAGACGAATACACAGAAGATAATCACCTTATACGAAGTGGTATGGTTGATGGCAGAACTTATCCAGTAAAACTCGGTGTTGATTATCGACCTCTTTGCAATATTTACGGGGTAGAAAAATCAATACTTCCTAAATTGAATTTCATTGAGGGAGAAACAGATATACAGCAACTAACCTCATATTTGGAAAGTGGAAACTATGTTATAGAAATTTCAGCGATCAACCCAAATGAATCTCCTGAATTTCTTTGTCCGCTCAATCAGGAAGTTACCATTTACAAAGATGGATTGCCTTATAAAACGGTTTCGGTAATTGCGCGTGCAGTGGTTGATTTTTCATTGGTAGAATCTCCTGGTAAGAATGTTGGCTACACTGATGTTGGCGGCGATTGTCCTATTTTCTATATGAGTAATGAGATGTTTGTGGAATTGTATAACAATCCAGCCATAATGAGTTATGTGTTTGATGTGGAAAAAGAACACTTTTTGCCAGCGACCGAGTACATCAATTCTTTGCCTACCGTTGAATACGCATCGTCTGAAACATTGGCACAAACTATGAATGGATTAAAACAAACTATTTTTATCATAGGTGGCCTTATTGGGTTTCTATTAGGAAGTATCGGGCTTGTGAATTTTTCCAACATCATTATAACGGGCATTATAAACCGGCAACGGGAATTTGCTACATTAGAGAGCATCGGAATGACGAAAAAACAAATTAACAAATTGACCGTATTGGAGGGATTGTTTTACGCATTTCTGATTTGTGTAATGGGTTTACCTCTCTCTCTTATTGTTGCAAATACAATTCTTCCTACTTTCTTTAATCAACCTGACTTATGGCTGTTTACAATACAGCCTACGATTTTCCCGTTGATATTAGAGGGAATTGTTATTTGCGTTGTGGCGATTATAGTTCCTCATGTTTCGTTTCGCTATTTTAGAAAAACAAGTATTGTAGCTCGATTAAGGGTAGTTGAATAATAATTTTGAAATGTCCGAGCGTTGTAACATTTCACCCCGATTTTCGATGAAATTTTTTGGCCGCTGTAACATTTCGCAGACATTTGGGTTTTACAATGACCTTATCAACAAAAGTGAGGAGGCGTTGCAATGGAACTGACCCCGACCATGATTTTGAATCTGGCGCTGCTGATCGTCCCGCCCGTTGCCCTTGTGCTGGCGTTCTGGCAAAGGCTGGCCCAGCACATCCGCTGGACGGTTGCCTTGACTGCCCTCTGCGATGTTCTCCTGTTTTGGGATGAACTGTTCTACTATGAGAGCTTCGGACTGTTCGCTGTGCTGATTCTGGTACAGTTGGCGGCCACCGGCGCAGCAGCGTTCCGCATTTACAACAAACAAAGAAAGGATTGAATTTTATGAGAATTTTACAGACTATCGACCTGAAAAAGTATTACGGCACAAAGCCGAATATCACCCGCGCCCTTGACGGCGTGAACTTCTCTGTAAATGACGGTGAGTTTGTGGCCGTTGTGGGAACCTCCGGCAGCGGCAAGTCCACCCTGCTTCACATGATGGGCGGGCTGGACACCCCTACTTCCGGCAATGTGATTGTCCGGGACAAAGAACTGTCGAAAATGAACGATGAACAGCTCACCATCTTCCGCCGCCGCAACATCGGCTTTATCTTCCAGAACTATAACCTTGTTCCTATCCTGAATGTGTATGAGAACATCGTCCTGCCGGTGGAGCTGGACGGGGACACGGTGGATCAGAAGTTTTTGGACGAGATCGTTCACCTGCTGGGGCTGGAAGATAAACTGAAAAATATGCCGAATAATCTTTCTGGCGGACAGCAGCAGCGTGTGGCGATTGCCCGCGCTCTGATTACCAAACCGGCTATTGTGCTGGCCGATGAGCCAACCGGTAACCTTGACAGCAAGACCAGCGCCGAGGTGCTGGGACTTATCAAGCGCACCAGCGCGGAGTTCCGGCAAACCGTTGTAATGATTACCCACAATGACGACATAGCCCGCCTTGCAGATCGGATTGTCCGCATTGAGGATGGCAGGATTGTGGAATAAGGAGGTGGCAAGCTATGACATGGCCTTTTGAAAATGATACCAGTGACATTGAAAAGAAGCTGGCAAAGCGCAGTTTGCATCGTGAACGGCAGCGTAATTTATTTGCAATCATTGCTCTTGTGCTAACTGCATTTATGATAACTGCGACATTCAGTATTGGTTTTAGTTACTTTGAAACCTACCAAATGCAACAAATTCGGTTAATGGGAACTACCGCTGATGTCGGAATCACAAATGTAACAGAAAATCAGTTGGTTGAAATTTCAAAATCAAACCTTGTCCTTGACGTAGGTATACAGCAGCGTTTAGGCAGTGTTGATACAGAGCAACTGCAAAATGCGAGATTAGGTATAGTTTGGATAGATGATACCGAGTGGGAACACCACCGTCTTCCTACTATATCAGGTGTTGTAGGAAATTACCCATCAAGTAAAAACGAAATTATGCTACCTACATGGGTGCTTGAACAGATGGGCATTTCTGATCCGCAAATAGGGATGGAGATTGTGTTGTCGTACCAAATTGGCGATAGCTATAATTATGTCTCAGACACCTTTTTGCTGTCGGGCTACTATACGGACTACATTCCAATGCGCACAAATAATCGTGGTTATGTTTATGTTTCATCCGCTTTTAAGGATAGCTTAAATGTATCACTGGATAATAGTGTTACGGCAATGATCCGTTTTCAAGGCAATGATAATGCTGACAAAAACTGTGAAAGATTGCGGCGTGAGATTGACTTTACAGAAGGGCAAACATTTGAAATTGTACCATTAGAACAGGCAAATGGTGGAACTATTATTTTAGCTGTAATAATTTTAGCAGTTTTTATATCCTTTAGCGGCTATCTGCTGATTTATAATATTCTTTATGTCTCTGTCGTAAAAGATGTGCAATTCTATGGCCGTCTTAAAACGATTGGAACGACCCAAAGGCAGATAAAGAGAATTATCTATAAGCAGGCAATCAGAATCTCTTGTATTGGTATTCCGATTGGTCTGTTACTTGGTGCGGTTGTTTCCTTTGGCATTGTTCCTTACTTCCTGAATATGATGTATTCAACAAATTCTGATGTGGGAACAAAAGTATCTTTTTCGCCGTTTATTTTCATAGGAGCGGCCATATTTACGTTCATTACCGTTATGATTGCAAGCATGAAGCCCGCCAAAATTGCCGGAAGTGTTTCACCAATAGCAGCACTCCAATATACAGCAGCCAGCACAAAGAGCAGCGCCAGAAATTGTAGCAAAATGAAGTTGTCCAGAATGGCATGGAACAATGTCTTTCGTAATGCTAAGAGTACAACCCTTGTTTTTGCATCGCTTTTTTTCGGCCTTTCCTTGTTCCTTGTCGTCACAGGGCTATTACATGGTTTAAGCCCGGAGAATTATGTGAGCCAATGGGGAGTAAGCGATTTTGCACTCACATATAGTATCCACGAAAGAGAAGATTTAATTTCCAGCGAAATGGTTTCAGAGATTGGTCAGCTTGACGGCATTGAGAATTTGAGGTTGACCTATGCACCTTATCCTCAAGTAGCAGCAGATGTTGTATATGACGATGCTGTATTTCACGAGTTTCTTGCGTCATTAGACGGAGTAAACGGCATTGATTTTTCTGATCCGGCAAAATTAGAAAATTATCAGCAAAACTTTTTTAGCGGGGTTTTTGGAATTGACAGTGCATATTTGGAAGAAATCAATAAAACCTTAAACTTGCCTATTGACACGTCTGCCTTTGAACAAGGAAAGGTTGTGCTGCTGTCCAAAACAGTAGAAGGCCTTATTCAGCCAGGGCAGGAAATAACAATCCAGACGCAGAACGGACAGCATTCCTTTATTGTAGCGAACGGTTATTTGAATGAAGGGTTTCGAGCAGGAGGAGGCAATGAGAGAGGGACGGCTCCTGATTTGTATATTAGTCAAACAGCTTTGAAAGAACTCTTTCCGCAATATAGAGTGTTCCGCGTGGCCTTTGATACGGATGGTCAACATGACGAAAGTATACTGCAAGAATTAAAGCAAATCACCGCATCACAAGCTAACATTGATATTATATCCCGATATGAACGGCGAGAAGAAATGCAGGAATATCTCATTACAGCAAAGGTTTTAGGAACAGGGTTGTCCGTGATCCTGCTGCTTGTTGGTGTCATGAACTTTGTCAATACAATGGTTGTCAATGTAAATACTCGGCGCTATGAATTAGCTGTTCTTGAAAGCATTGGAATGACAAAGCGACAAATCAAACGAATGCTATTTATGGAAGGTTTCTATTATTGGGGCGTTTCCCTTTCCCTTGCAGTCACCATTGGAACAGCAATCTTCATCTTGCTATATATGATTTTTAGTAAAGTGGCCTATTATGCTGTTTTCTCCTATCCATTTATCCCACTGGTGCTGGTGTCTGGACTGGTGTTGCTAATCTGCCTTATTGTGCCTATATGGGTCTACAAAACTGACGTTAACCTTCCAGTTGTGGAGCGATTGCGGTTGACAGAGTGAGTTTAATCAAATAGCAAAATGTGTTTATTTTTGATTACTCTTGGAGAACCAGTCTCTTATCCTGTCAATCAGGTTGACGGCTTTGAATTGACCATTGAAAAGCCCACATGGTCTCCGTTTAAGGGATATACCATTTGCTGGGCTGTTACTGCGAATTCTAAAGAAATCTATTCCTTCGGTGAGGATGGTAGTCCTGGCTTTGAGTATCTCGAACGCCACATTGACAGGCAAGGGTATCGTTTGACATATTCGCAGGATATATTTCCTTTTAATAATTTAGAATTCTCATTGGGTGGAGACAGTACGGGCTTGCAGGGAAGTATTGTTCAAAAATATGATTATTATGGAACTCGCTTGGAGGCGGGAACCTATCGTGTAGTATTAGAAATGAAGGCAAAGGACGGAACACCGCATTATTTGGAGGCTGAATTTGATGTTGAGTAAATAAGCAGAAAGATAAATTCCAGTTTGATGAATTGAAAAAGAAACATAAAAATAGGTATTTGACAAAGGGAGAAAAATAAATGATAAATCTGAGAAAAATTACTGAAGCAACTTTCTTGATGCATTCCGTTTAAAACTGGCTGAGGGACAGGAGGAATATGTTTCCCATCCAATCCGAAGTTTAGCACAAGCGTATGTTTATCGAGATCAGTGCCAGCCATTTGGAATTTATGCTGGGGATGAAATGGTTGGTTACGTAATGGTCATCTACGATTATGATATTCCGGAATATGATGATAGATGCTTCCAAACAGGGAGAGGGTTACGGAAGTACTGCGCTAAAACAAGTCATGGAATACATTTTTTACCGACCGCATATCAATCGTTGCCTTGCAAGGAAATATTCAGAAAAAGTGCCTAATAAATTTGGGGAAAAATATGGTACAGATAAGATTGCAATTCTTTCATGTTAAAGATTTGTAAAAATGAGATACGAGAAAATGAAAATGGTTGTGGGTTGCGGATAAATATTGATATTGGTAATTGATTATGATACAATATCCGAAAAATCGGAATTAGCAGGCGTAGAAAGGGTATTGTACCATGAAGTTATATGAAAAAATCTTTGCCAGACTTAACGAACTACATATGAGTCAGACGGAACTGTCCAGAAGAACTGGTATTGCAACAAGTACAATCAGCGACTGGAGAAAGAAACAGATCAATCCTCAGGCAGATAAACTTGCCGCAATATGTAAAGCACTGGATATGTCACTAGTGGATTTGCTTTGTGATGAAGGAAGTCCGGTTCAAGTAACTTCTACGGATTATTTCATAGATGAAGATCATATGCTGGAATTGTTTAGAAAATCAGATGTTGAAGGAAAGAGGGGAATTATAAGATATTTGGAACTCCTCGAAATTTGTAAAGAGATTAATGAAACTAGCCATACGAAGAAACAGCGACGTAATATTTCTGTTATTCAGGATGTTGATGGGAACAATATTGTAGTGATAAATGATATTAGATTTAAGGGAAAAAGATCCATTCATTGGAAAGAAGTCCGGGCATACTTGAAAGAATATATCGGTGATTTTTATAAGGTGGCTTCTACTGGAGATGTTATATATATTGGAGCTTATTTACCAAATGAATATAGTGGTTCGAAATATACACATAGTCTTAAGGGAACAAATGCCAAGGCGAAAGCAAATGCAACACAGGGAATTCCTGAAATGATAGAAATTTCAACAGGCAGATATTTTAGAGAAAATAATAAGGGGAAACATAATTGGAATGCAAGGAATGGCTGGTATAGATACTGTCTCTTATACACATCTCCGAGCCCACGAGACTCCTGAGCATCTCGT
>ENA-OYYM01000247-OYYM01000247.1-human-gut-metagenome-genome-assembly--contig:-NODE-247-length-10682-cov-4.945046_pt1 | contig 10682 bp, 10 predicted proteins | sample MGYA00244065_ERZ653452 | MGnify/ENA primary metagenome ERZ653452 (study PRJEB26926, sample SAMN06165072) | human gut metagenome | biome: ENVO:00009003; feature: ENVO:2100002; material: ENVO:00002003... | reverse complement strand
CGAGATGCTCAGGAGTCTCGTGGGCTCGGAGATGTGTATAAGAGACAGGTTCCTGAGGTGTTAATGTAATGTCATGGGATGAACTCATTTGTATGCCTCCTTTCCACGGATGTTTGTATGGGAAGGAAGTTTTCCGGTTCCGTTTATAGCGCTGCTGGAATGATTATTTTGAACCATTCCATAAAGATCCTGAAGCTGGTCATGAATGTCACGTGTACTCATACCACGTGCATATAAAGAGATCACTTTTTCTTCAATTCCAGAAATATCCCTCTGATATTTAGGAATCAGCTTCGGTTCAAACTCCCCATTACGGTCTCTTGGTACATCAATTTGGAATTCACCGTACTGGCTTTTTAAGTTCTTTGTGGAATGACCATTTCTTTTGTTGTCTGTCTGCAGATCTCCCTTATGATTTTTTTCATAACCGAGAGTTGCATCCAACTCTGCCTCCATCAGCTCCTGCAGGATATCTTTGAAACTGTCTTTCAGAAGCGTGTATACATCTGCAACGCTACTAATGTTGTTTTCTGAGATAATCTGTCGAATTTGTTCCTTTGCAACTGCCATAAAAATACTCCTTTTCGATAAGAATTGTCATATCTAAATTCTTACCAAAAAGGAGCCATTTTTTACCAGAAACACAAACTATTTTACACTACCTGATATCCAGTACCAGCGTTATTGATTCCACAGGGGCTTGGGGGTGTAGCCACCAAATATACTATTCGTTTTCTGCTTCGGTAAGTTTGTTAAGGATCCACTCCCTATTGATAACAATATCCTCATCATCGCGGAGGTCTTTGAAATCAGTGCAGTGTGAAGAAGCAAATTCATACATATTGTCAATGTCAACTGCACCAGTAATCTCACCCTTATTAATGATTACAAGAATATTTGTTCCGTCGTCGTCGACAGCAAAGCGCAGTTCATCAAATTCTATATCGGGATCATTTTTGAGAATAGAATCTGTCGCAAGTAATTTAACAAGTTCCATTACCCTGTCATCTTTACCTGCATCAAAGATCTGGATCTTTTCAACGAGCTGATTTGCTGATGTCACAATCCGGTATAAGTACTTTTCGGTACGATAATCAGCCAAAGCATTTTTTTCATAAAATATTTCATATGTCTTCTTTACTTCTGATTCAGGAACCAGATAAATCATGACAAGATCTTCCATCTGGTGATAGAGTGTGGAGTAGTTTAAACGAAAGGTCTCTCCACAGCTCGGCAGGTATAAAGGAAAATAGATTGATTAAGTACCTTCTCTTTCATTTCAGGATCCAGTGCAGTATTAATACTGTCCCAGAGCTCAAAATCTCCCTCATGATGGCAGGAAGGACAAGTTACCTTTTCTATATGATGTCTTGACATAAATGATCCTCCTTTCAGTGAGATAAATCTATAGTTTTTCTATTGTAGAATAATCTTATCCGCTATTATTTCGCCAGAAAATTACTCTGTATCTCCATCGGCATATGATAAGCCTGGCCTCGTTTTGTCAGGCTGTATAGTTTAAAGCTCATGAGTTCCGGAGTCGCATTCAAAGAGCTGCAGAGTCCGAAATAATCCAGGTCTTCGTTCTGAACCATATCTTCAATCTCCTCATCATCAATCAGAAGATCGGCAGCAAACAGATTGGCCTGGTATTCTGTATTATCCGTCATATTGTAGAGGGTATCATCTTGCATTGGAGCCATTTTCAGCTGGGAACGATGCAGGATGATATGCCCTAATTCATGGGCGGCAACGATCATCTTTTCTTCTTCTGAAAGGAAACTGCTGATCATGACATAGATTGTCTTACAGCTCATAAAACAGTATCCTTTCAGTGTCTTATATCTGGAAGTTTCACCGACCACAATGTTCATCTGATCCATGATCTCAAATGGATCTCGGGTTCCATATTTCTTGATTAATTTCTTTGTTTCTGTATATATGTAAGTGTTTCTCAAATAAATCACCTCAAAAGTAAAAAATAAAAGGGCAGAAATATCCTTGTAACTATAAGGTAACAGATTAGGTGTACAATAATCCCGCCTTCTATTATTTTTCCTCTTGGTTTTTCAGATATTTTTTCGGTGTAAATTTCTTTGCACGTCTTTTGGAATCCAGATAAAGGCTCTGGATTTCATCCATAAAAGCTATTTTATCTTCGTCTGTCAGTGATCCACCGGCAAACATAGCTGCAGCCTGTTCCAGAATCTGCTGAGCCTGTCTGGCACCACGGTTACCAAACTGTTCGGATGCTTCTGTGATAAAAGCTTCATTCTCACTCATGAGATAAGAAACGTCACACTGTAATGCATCTGCCAGTTTCTGATACAGAACATTTTGTTTTGGAAAACGTCCTTCTACTTCCCAGGATCGAATGGTCCTATATGAAACACCAACCATACTGGCCAGTTCCTGCTGACTCATCTTTTTTTCTTTTCTTAATGATCTTACTTTTTCACCGAATGTCATAAACATACCTCTTTCTAAGCCTTGTCTTATAAGTTTCATTAGCCGCCTCAAGGCAAAACGGGAAATGTGTCTCCTAAAAATTAAAAATTAATCTTGACAAAGGGAAATATCTCTCCTATAATGTGAATCACAGATAAGGGAAACATCTTTCCTATAAGATACACAATATTTCCTCTTTTGTCAATGGATATGTGAAATGAATTTCCTGTAATTCAATGAAAACAGGAAGGATAGACAATCATTGATAGTCAAAATGGGATACATGTTACAAAAAGAGGAAAGACGTATGGGAGGTGGCAATGTGAGTCAGGATCAGACTTCTATTATCTGTATTGATTTGAAGTCCTTTTATGCTTCTGTAGAATGCGTAGAACGTGGGCTGAATCCATTTAAAACAAACCTGGTGGTTGCAGATCCTACCAGATCAAAGTCAACAATCTGCCTGGCAATCACTCCGGCCATGAAGGCGCTTGGCATCAAGAACCGGTGCCGGATCCATGAGATACCGGATTGTGTGAAGTACATTACAGCCATGCCGAGGATGCAGTTGTACATGGATTATTCCGCAAAGATCTATGGAATCTATCTGCGGTATGTCTCAAAAGAAGATATCCATGTGTACAGTGTTGATGAGTGTTTTATTGATGTGACAAACTATCTGCAGCTTTATCATCTCACTGCAAAAGAAATGGCGGTAAAGCTTATGCAGGAGGTTATTGAGGAAACAGGTATCACTGCAACCGCTGGTGTGGGAACCAATCTGTATCTTGCTAAGATCGCAATGGATATCGTAGCAAAGCATGTGGATGACCATATTGGAATCCTGGATGAATTCTCTTACAGAGAGCAGCTATGGGATCATAAACCATTAAGTGACTTCTGGAGGATTGGATCCCGGACCGAAAAAAAACTGGCCGGTTACGGGATCCATACGATGGGCGATATCGCAATGGCTTCTTTAAGATCCGAAGACTGGCTGTATAAGATGTTTGGGATTGATGCAGAGCTGTTGATCGATCATGCATGGGGATATGAAACATGCCGGATGAGTGACATCAAGAACTATCATTCTGAGGAACACAGCCTATCGAATGGCCAGGTGCTGATGCGAAATTATTCTTTTGACGAAGCACTCGTGATTGTAAGGGAAATGACAGACAACCTGGTCCTGGATCTGTTTGAAAAGGGACTGGTGACAAGTTCTATCACCTTATGGATTGCATACGACCACAGGTATGAGCATGAGGCATCCAAAGGAACTGTAAAACTCGAAAGAGGAAGTAATAGTTCAAAAAAAATCATGGATGCAGTGGAAAATTTATATCTCAGGATCGCAGACAGATACACCGGAATCCGAAGAATCGAGGTGTGTGCGAACAGGGTTGCTCCTGAAAGTTATGTGCAGTACAGCCTGTTTGATGATCCCAAACAGACAGATAAGGAACGGCATTTACAGGAAGCAGTATTGAATGTGAAGCAGCGTTATGGAAAGAATGCGATCATGCGGGGATCTAACCTGCTGGAGTGTTCCACCTATAGAGAACGCAATGAACAGATTGGTGGTCACCGTGCTTAGAGGAGGTGCAAAAAGTGCTGGCAAGTGCATATCAACCGTATTTATATTTACCAAGACCGGTTTCCAGGAGGCATCCCATGGATGTAGGACGCAGGGCAAAACAGTTTGCTCCATTTGCGGCACTTCGTGGACTGGATGAAACGATCCGGCAACAGGAAATCATTTACGAACCGAAAAGAGATTTATCTGAGGAAAAGAAAAATGAGCTGGATATGAAATTAAGAATCCTGGCATATGGAATGAAGATACAGGCGACTTATTTTCAAAAGTTCTGGAAGGATCCATCCGTTGGTCAGTACCATACATTATCCGGAACCATAGAATTTTTTGATCCATCAGTCCACTTACGGATTGATGATACCGAGATTCAGATCCAGGACATCTGTGATCTGACTGGTGATGTATTTGAAACTATTGAAATATCATGTTAATTAATCACAGCGGAATTTTTTATACCGGAAAGAGTGAGTGGTAGCTGGTGAAAGGATAAAAAAGGATGCACAGATCGACAAAGCAGATCTGATCAGAATAGAAATCGTGCTGTTCGTGTAGCTTTGGCACTTACGGAATGGATGGCATGATGCTCATAAGGCGGATTTGATTTCCCTTTGGTCCGTTGAGTAATAAATGGAGAAATATCTTATTGCTTAAAGGAGGAAGCCTATATGGGATCAGGTGCTATTAAATGGCATGTACACTGCTCTGTATGTGGAGCATTTATTGAAAAGAGCGCACAAAGCGATTCAGAAGTGGAGTGCAAAAAATGTCGCAGTACATTGGAGATATTTGTAAAGGATGATATGGTGTCGGTTCGTCCGATCCACATCAGAGATGAACAATTAAAGTCCAGGATGCGGACGTATTCCCGAAAGATGATGAATCAGGGATCATAACAGAATAGAATGAGCTGTCTGTAGTAAGTGTTGGATTTGGCAGGAACCATCAAGAACGCACCAGATAGCAAGAGTTTGTCAAGGAGCTGAACCTGACTGGAATCACTAAGAGCCCGGCAAAACATTTACGGATACACTGCAAGATCAGAAGTATTTTCTGGTTTTGGAGATTGTTGAAGTATTTGTTTTGTCGGGCTTTTTTGATGTATTTCAAAAAATTTTTAAATTTTTTGTCGTACCCCACTGTAAAACAGGCTCTCAGCGTTTCGTTATATAGAGGTTGAATTCTCTTCTGCAAAAATAATTGCAGAGAGAGATTTTGATAATATGACACAAAGGAGGAAGCAAAGATGACTGAAATCGAATACCAGGAATTTGTAAGGCATTGTCCTTACGATGCTATGGGCGATTATTCCATGTTTCGCAAAGAGCAAACAGAGAATGAATCAGAAGATGCACATATCAACTGAATAAGCCAGGCAATCTGGCAAACTTAATCTAAACGCAGATACATGCGTTACAAAGGAGTCGCGGACTCCCGTTCAAAAAAAACGGGTGAGTTCGTGACCTCTTGTACTGCAGTTCTTTATGTCTGTGCAGAAATTTCATAAAAGATGGAATGGACCACCCGGAGCCGAAAGGCAGAAAGGTGGTCTTTATGTTGACATTAAAAGAACTGAAAAAAATCGTGAAAGTTGCTGATGTGGAGAAGAGAATCCCAAGCGTGAAATCCTTGAAGGAACACAAAGTTGTAGTAAAGGAAATGATCAATGCAGATACAACAATCTCTGTTTATGATCACGGATATGTACTTTATACAGCAGGAAATCAATCAACCGTATTTCCGCTTCATAGTTGTGATGACTATGAATATGTGAGTGTAACTGGCGATAACAAGGAATTCAATAAAGAGTTCTTTGATAATGAAAACTGGTATATCCGTCTGCTGATGGAGGCTGAAGACCGTATGGCATACAGCCAGAGCAAAATCAGCACCAATCATGGTGTGTTTTCTAACAGCGATGTTACAGATGATGCGGAGATTATGAGAGGATCTTCAAAAGATTTTGTTGACGATGTTATCGACAGAGAAATTCTAAACGCTTTGATCAAAGAGTTAACAGAGAGACAAAAGACGGTACTCAATCTGGTTTATTTCGAGGAAATGCGTCAGCAGGATGTTGCAGATTATCTGGGAATCAAACAGCAGAGTGTAAATGACCTCCTGAACAGGGCATTAAAAACGATGAAAAAAAAGGCGGAAAACGAAGAATTTTAAAAAAATTGAATTAGACCACTGTAAAACAGGCTCTGAGCGTTTCGTTATATGAAGGGTTTGCATAGAACACCTTCATGTACCTTGAAAAATGAATAGCCTGCCCGGAGTGATATTCGGTCTGAACATGCATAGAGCGAAAAGCTGCGTGTCTGCCAGAAGAAAACGTATCAGAGATGGAAACTGATATAGGAACGGATCCGGGAAAGAAAACAGGAAAACGCTTAAATCTTAAATCAAAATAAAATGTCTGAATCTGAAAAGAGGATGACAGTAGAAATCATGTGGCGGTATTTGTGACAAACAGGTACCGCCATATATTTGTGCTGTTATCTCAGCTTGTGCTGACTGTCCCAAATAGCGCAAATTTCAGGAAAGGAGGCGATCATCTTCGTATAAAAGATAATACGCAGACACGAACAGATAACCATACACAAAAAAATCAGAAAGGAAGGATTTAAGAGAATGAACGTGAAAAAGAAAGCACGCAGGGTGATGTCCGGTTTACTGACTGCAGTAACGGTTCTATCGACGGTACTCTCTCCCGCTGTTGCCTATGCTTCTGATGATGCCGGATCTGTAAAAAAGATTCCGTATTATGAGGAGATCAAGGATCAGCTGGATAAAGATGAAGTGGTAACTGCAAAGGATTATGAGATCAAGGTTGGAGACAATTTCGATGTAAAGAGTGATTATACCGGTCTTACGATTCAGGATGACAGCAAAGTAAAAGTTACATTTCAGGAAGCAAAAGATACGGACGGGAATGATTTTTCTACCGATTATGCCAATTCCTATAAGGCAGTCTATTATGTAGAACCACAGACAACGGATCACCCAACCTACCAGATCAATCGAAAGATCGTGGTAAAAGAAGCGGATCAGCAGAAAGATTCGCAGTCAGAAAGTTCTTCTGATCAGGATGCAGGTTCTTCCGATAAGACAGAAACTGAGGATTCTGAGGCTGACTCGTCTACAGAGGAAACTGATGCTGCTGACACGGAGAGCAAAACAGAACTGACAGAAAAAGAATTTGATGCAGAGATCGAAGCAACGGAGGATCAGGAGACTGTTGATCCGGAAACAGGGATCACACTCTCAGAGGTTATGCAGGAAGCTGTTGACCAGGAAGTTGCTCTTGCAGATCTTGAAGCAGGCGAAAGTATTACTTTTGATATGCCAATGATGCTTGCTTCCGGTGAAACAGGAACAAAATCAGTCACAGTTACAGCCGGCTCCTGGTACTATTACGCAGACTATGGATTAGGTTCTTATCTGACTTGTCCATATTATGTGAAATGGGGAAGCATCAATGCGACAGCATACTGTGTTGAACCATCGAAAAAAGGACCGGGAAATGGAACTTATACGATCCAGAAACTTGCCGATGGAAAGACACTTGCAAAGGTCTGCTATTACGGAACAAAAGCAAGTGATGAGAATGGTTTCTTCGATGAGAAACATCCGGATTTTCCGGCAGGAAAGAGATTCATCATTACCCATCTTGCAGCAGCTTATGCAAATGGATCCAGTGACTGGGCATCCGGAACCAATGCAACAGGAAAGAACCTGGCAATGGAACTTTACAATTATTGTGTAAATATGCCGGACATTCCGTCTGTAGATATGAGCTTTTCCGAATCTAATGTAAAGGCTTATGTGGAAGGAAACAGCCAGCGAACAAGCGTGATCACATTCAAAGCAGATAAACTGCAGACAATCACATTTAAGTTGCCAAGCGGTGTAAAGCTTGTAAATGTGACAACCGGTAAAACAAGTGCTGCAGGAGCAAGTGTAGAAATCAGTGGAGGTACACAGTTTTATCTGACAGCACCACTTGATCAGGCAGAGAGCGTCAGTGCTACATTTTCTTCTCAGATGAAGGGAAGCATTGATAAAGAATACTCTGCTTACAAGATTGTAACAGGATCCGGAACACAGGACCTGGCTCTTGTTTTCGGTGAAGGTGTCGGAAATGAGAAATATGTGGATTTTAAAGTAACCTGGACAAAAGAATGCAAAGTATCCATTGTAAAGAAAGATCAGGATACAGGAAATGCACTGGCTGGTGCAGTGTACGGGATCTATTCCGATGCTGCATATACAAAGCTGATCGCAGAGATGCCTGCAACTGATCAGAATGGTGCTTCACAGCTCACAATGGAGAAAACACAGGAAGTTGTTTATCTGAAAGAAATCTCTGTTCCAACAGGGTATCAGATCGATACAAAGTCTTATAATGTGACTCTTGCTATCGGAAAGACAACGACCAAAAATGTAACAGACAAACGTGTAAATGCAAAGCTCAACATTGCAAAACAGGATGCTGAGACAGGCAATGAAGCCCAGGGAGACGCAACACTGGAAGGTGCGGTATATGGTCTTTATGCAAGAGAAGACATTGTTCATCCGGATGGAAGAACCGGAACAATCTATAAGAAAGACACCCTGATCACATCCCTGACAACGGATAAGAATGGCGAAGCTTCTGTATCAGATCTCTATCTTGGAAAGTATTATCTGAAAGAGCTTAGTGTTCCGGTGGGGTACGTACTGGATCCGACAGAACATGATGTGGACTGTACTTACGAAGGTGCTACTGTTCCGACAGTAGAAAGAACTTCTGTATGTAAAGAAACTGTCATCAAACAGCCATTTCAGATCATCAAGGCAGCAAACAACGGAAAGACCGATGCAGATCTTCTGCAGGGAGTTGGTTTTTCAGCATGGCTTGTCAGTGATCTGAAAGTAAAAGCAGATGGAAGTTATGATTTTGACTCAGCCAGACCAGTTGTACTGACTGCAGATGGCCAGGCAGAAATGTTTACCGATGAAAAAGGATATGCAAGATCGATTCCGCTTCCATATGGAACTTATGTGGTAAGAGAAACCACAAGCAAACACAACTATGCACCGGTTGATGATTTTATAGTGAAGATCACAGAGAATCATCCGGATACACCGCAGACATGGCGAGTGCTTCTGGATAAAGAATTCAAAGCAAAATTAAAGATCATCAAAAAGGATGCAGAAACACAGAAATCTGTACTCCTGGCAAATACAGAATTCAAGGTATATGACCTGGATAACCAGAAATATGTGGAACAGACAACATCCTATCCGAAGCCAACGGTACACAAATCCTATTTCACAAATGAGGAAGGATACCTGGTACTGCCAAAGAATCTGAAACCTGGCAACTACCGGATTGAGGAAGTGACGGCACCCGATGGGTACACAATATCCAAAAACTATGTGACAGTTGCAGTTGATACAGATACTGCTTATCTGACCGATCCTGTCACAGGAGATGCAGTCATTGATGTGGAATATACCAATGCCCCGGTCAAAGGTCAGTTAAAGATCTATAAACAGGGTGAAGTGTTAAAGGGATTTGATAAGGACTTCCAGTATGAAATGGCTGGACTTGCAGGTGCTGAATTTGAAGTCTATGCGGCAGAGGATATCTATACTGCCGATCATCAGGTAGATGCAGATGGACAGAGAACTTTGTACTTTGCAAAGGATGCACTGGTGGCAACCGTTACAACGGATACAGATGGTTATGCAACTGTAAAGAATCTTCCACTTGGCAGATACTATGTCAAAGAGAAGAATGCACCGGACACTTATGTGTTAAATACGGTGCCGGAAAATGTCGAATTTGCTTATGCAGATCAGGATACCGCAGTGATCGAGAAAGAAATCTCTGTCACAGATGAACGACAGAAAGTGTCGATTACGGTCGAAAAACAGGATGCTGAGACAGGCAATACAGTAGCCGGAGCAGTGTTCGGTATTTACAATGCAAAAGACATTCAGACGAAAGATGGAAAAGTGATCGTCAAAGCAGATACTCTTTTACAGGAAATGACTTCTGATGAAAAAGGTCAGGCAGCATGTACACTGGATCTTCCACTTGGAAGCTATTATGTAAAAGAACTGAAAGCACCAGATGGATTCGTATCTTCGGATGAAGTACTGAGATTTGATGCTTCTTATCAGGGGCAGGATGTACAGACAGTAACATTAAAATCCGTAAAGAAGAACCAGCCGACAACTGTTGAGATCACAAAATCAGATGCAACAACCGGTGTAGAACTGGATGGAGCTTATCTGAAAGTAACGGATAAAGATGGAAATGTAGTAGATAGCTGGACATCTTCCAAAGATGCACCGCATGTGATCAAATATCTGAAAGTGGGTGAGACTTATACCCTACATGAAGAGTTTGCACCGCATGGTTATCTGGTAGCCAATGATGTGACATTCACAGTCAAAGATACCGGAGAGGTTCAGAAAGTGGAAATGAAGGACGAGGTACCGGTTGGTGAACTCATCATCAACAAAAAGGGAGAATTTCTGGATTCTGTTACGCTGGCCGATAAGGTCAAAGGTGTGGTGGAACACATTTTAAACTACGTAACCCGAAACATGCACGACGTTCACTTTGAAGTCTATGCTGAGG
>ENA-OYYM01000241-OYYM01000241.1-human-gut-metagenome-genome-assembly--contig:-NODE-241-length-10914-cov-4.297725_pt1 | contig 10914 bp, 8 predicted proteins | sample MGYA00244065_ERZ653452 | MGnify/ENA primary metagenome ERZ653452 (study PRJEB26926, sample SAMN06165072) | human gut metagenome | biome: ENVO:00009003; feature: ENVO:2100002; material: ENVO:00002003... | reverse complement strand
TGCTCAGGAGTCTCGTGGGCTCGGAGATGTGTATAAGAGACAGTGAGATTTCCGCCGTAAAAATTTTTGCTCGAAAGTTTTGCACTCATAATGTTTGTTGATTAATTTAATAAATATATTATTTGTTATAACTCACTTTTCTCTACTATCTTCAATGTAAATCGTTTCTTCTTCGCGAGTAAAATGTACATTAGACACTCTCTCAATCACTTCAATAGCAAAATTCAACTCTTCATCCCTGAAAATGATACCTGCAAATCTTTTATCTTTCAAAGATTCATTTTTAAAATAGATATCTACATTATACCACCGTGACAGTTGGGCAACAATTTCAGACAAAGACGTATTACGAAACTCATAATTTCCTTTCGCCCAGGAAGTAAATAGATAAGCAGGCACATCACGTGTCACTATATCATCATTATTCGGTTCAATAACCGCTTGTTGGTCAGGATTTAACACAACCGAAACTTTAGTTGTACTTACTTTGATACGCCCTTCTGCAAGAGTCGCATATACCTTATAATCAGGATAAGCAGATATATTAAAACTTGTACCAAGTACCTCCACCGAATGTCTGTTTGTATGAACTATAAAGGGGTGCTTAGCATCTTTCGCCACTTCAAAAAAAGCTTCCCCTTCTAGGAAAACTTCTCTTTTTTCTCCAATGAAAGAAGTTGGATAACGCAAAAGACTTTCAGCATTCATCCATATCCTTGTTCCATCCGATAAAATCAACTGATATTCCCCTCCTCTTGGAATAGCCAATGTATTAATCTGAGGAGTTGAAGAAACCTCTTCCACTTTTCTATAAGTCAATAATTGATTGGCATTATTATTGATTACAGTAGAATTTGCATTAGAAATCGTACCCTTTTTAACAGACAGATCCACTTTTTCTCCATTCTCTAAAGTAAGGATAGCCTTGCGGCTGCCTGTTTCCGGAAATGAAACCACAGCAGCCACTACGGCCTCCTTGTTTTGTGTGTTATTGTGAAGAGAGAATATGTGACTGACTCCTAAAATAAGAAAAAGAAAAGCTGCCGAGGCTGCTACACAATATAAACTGAGACGGTGATTCTTTCTTTTTTGAAGCTTATATTGCAGGTTTTCCCATGAACGTTCATGATCATATTGACAACGAAATTCTTCTTTTCGCTGCGCTATATAATATTCAAAAGACTTTTTGTTCTTTTTTGGATTCTCTTTGTTCATTGATTACTTTCTTTTAATAAAAGAGAGTCCAAATTAATAAATGGGTGACAGAAAAAGAAGAAAAATTTAATTTTAGTAAAACAGTGAGTGCAGATTGTATTCTTTTCTTAATTGTTTCAATGCTCTTGTCAGATGAGTTTTTAGGGTATTCACAGAAATATGAAGTTCCTCAGCAGCTTCTTTATATTTCTTATTTTCCATAATGACAGCTCTCACCACTTGTAATTCCTGATGAGGTAATTTTTGTAGTTTTTCCAATAATAACTTATTTCGTTCCTCTTGCTCCTCTTCATCTATAGACTCTTCAGGAATACCCATATCAATGCCTGAGAGTTCTTCCATAGACAACATGTTGTTTTTCTGCAAAGCATTGATGGCCGCATTCCGCACAGACAAATAAAGATAATAACGAAGATTCTGATTTATTTTCAAATAATATTTCTTCTCCCAAAAATAGATAAAGAAATCCTGCACAATATCTTCAGCCATCTCAAAAGAATCGGTCAGCTGCACCGCATATATACATAATTTCATGTGATAAGCATCAAATAATAAACGAAAAGCCTCCTTAGGAGATGTCTGGAACAACTCCAAGATATACTTATCCTTTTCGCTATTATCTTTCAAATTTATCATCATGATAATACACTAATAGACATAAAAACTGAAAAAGGTTCTATAAATCATTAGATTTACAGAACCTTTCATAGGTGAAGGGGTGACTAGTGGGATTCGAACCCACGACATTCAGAACCACAATCTGACGCTCTAACCGACTGAACTATAGTCACCATGTTAGGCTTTCCTTTCGAAAGCGATGCAAAGGTACTGCTTTTTTTTATATCTGCAAACTTTTTGAGGAAAAATTATTCAAAAAAATACTCTTTTATGCCTCCATTCGATTTTCCTAATAAATTTTCAGTTCCTTTCAAGAAACGTTTCATCACATTAAGTTCCTCATTATTAATGGATTTATTAATAAAAGTAACAGGATATAATTCAAAGTTCTTTTTTTTACTTAAAACAGGTCTTGAAGTCCAAACCAATGCATATTCACAATCCGCTAAACGGGTTATTCGAAAAATCCGTTGCAACTTCAATCTTACCATAGCTCCTCCATCCGTTTTTTCTTTCGACATATTTGAGATAAAATTACCTAATGAATAAACAATGACATGCCGGGCAGGAGTCCGGGGGTCTTTTACAATTTCCATAGGCTGGAGTACATGCGGATGCGAACCTATTACATGATCAACTCCTTGTTCAATCAACCAGTTAGCCAATTCACACTCCGATCGTTCAGGGAACGAACAATATTCCACTCCCCAATGCATACAGGCTATAATAACATCAGGAAGTTTTCTGCGTGCATCAAGAATATCTTTTTTTATTTGTTCCCGATTAATATAATTCACCACATTCGGAGCATCAGTCTTCAAGCCATTCGTTCCATAAGTATAGTTCAACAATACAATTCTAAAACCATTCTTCTCAATCAATAACGGGTAGTTCTTATGACGTTCTTCCGGGTTCCTATAGGTTCCAGCATGATGTATTTTCAAAGAATCCAACATCAGAATAGTACGTTCCAACCCCAACTTCCCCTTATCCAGACAATGATTGTTAGCGGTCAGCAATACATCAAATCCGGCTTCCTTTATAGCATGAAGATATTCATCCGGAGCACTGAACGCCGGATACCCTCTATAAGGCTTTCCTCCCAATGTCACCTCTAAGTTCCCTATAGCCATATCCGCCTCACTTATTTCTTTCTTCACATGACGGAAGCAATCATTATAATTATACCCGTCTCCTTGCCTGGCTGCATCAATTTGAGCCTGATGTTGCATCAAATCACCGACAAACAACAAAGAGATCTGATCTTGCGCCGATAGCGACAAACCAAACCATAGCAAAAAAAGAATGAAGATCTGTTTCATCTATTCTAACATTAAAGGGTACAAGATAGGAAAAAATTCGTAAAGAACAAAGTTCTACACTAATTTACAGTTTTCATACGCTTGAATTCCGTAGGAGCAACCCCGAACTGTGCCAACAGGCTTCACTAACCTGCACCCGTTCTGAAACAGCAGTACCATCGTTTTTTTCAAGCGAATAATACAAATAAAAAATTAGAAAGAGGATCTACAAGCATTTGCAACAAATCTTTATATATCACACACATGCCTTATTGATGACAATGACCCCAACAGAAACCACGTCAGCAAGCATGCCAACCGCCAGTCCAAAAGACAAGGACATTTAAAAAAAAGACCAAGACGTTTTTAAAAAAGACCTGATCTTTTTTACCACAGCCGGAATCCGCCATATTCCATAAAGGTACAAATCCTCCATGCGCACTTCTTACAAAAAAAACCTAAAAATAGCCTACTTTACATCAAAACGGAATAGCCTATAAAAAGTATATATATAACTGTATTCAAGCATTTTATGCAAAATTCAGCTTCACAATACAGTGAGGGCATAAGAGCATAAGTGAGAGCAATATTTTTTGCCCTCACCATCTAAATCTTTTATAATAAACCTATTATACATGCAGTGAGGGCATGAGGGCATAAATGTCCCGAACTTCCCAGCGAGAAAGACCGATACATCAAGGACACTCCCGAAAGTATGATTACTCCGAAGAACAAAATAATCTTTTAAGAGCGAAAATCCTTCCTTATGATTTTACAGGTAAGTCCGAAAAACAGGCATAACTTTTGTTCATGAAAACAAGTGTGTCAAAAGCAGGTCAGCTTATCTTGTAAGCATTACCAAACTTTTGACACATTCTTTTTTATCCAGCAAGCTTCGCAAAGCGTGTGGCACTTATTTGTAAATGGCCTTTTTTCCAGCCAGCAACGTATTCTTCATTAAAGATACAATAGTCATAGGTCCCACACCACCCGGAACAGGAGTGATATAAGAACATTTGGGAGCCACTTCATCAAATTTCACATCTCCGGTCAGTTTGAATCCGGATTTCTTTGTGGCATCCGGCACACGGGTAGTACCCACGTCAATAACCACCGCACCTTCTTTCACCATCTCAGCCTTCACAAAATTCGGCTGACCCAGTGCAGCAATGATAATGTCAGCTTCCTGACATTCTTTTACCAAATCCTTGCTGCGGCTGTGACAAACAGTTACAGTGGCATCACCCGGATAAGCTTTCTGCATCATCAGGCTCGCCATAGGCTTACCCACAATATTGCTACGGCCCAATACTACACACTTCTTTCCCTGTGTTTCAATATGGTAACGCTTCAGCAATTCCAGAATACCATTAGGAGTAGCAGATACATAGCAAGGAAGACCAATGGACATACGACCTACATTGATAGGGTGAAAACCATCCACATCTTTCCGATAGTCAATGGTTTCAATCACTTTCTGCTCGGAAATATGCTTCGGTAAGGGAAGTTGTACGATAAAACCATCCACGTCAGCATCCTCATTCAGTTCTCTGACCTTTGCCAGTAATTCTTCTTCCGTCACATCTGCTTCATAACGGATCAGACTGGATTTGAAACCACATACTTCACAGGCCTTTACTTTAGCCGCCACGTATGTCTCACTTCCCCCGTCGTGTCCAACGAGGATTGCAGCTAAATGGGGACGCTTGCCACCTTTAGCCACGATTCCGGCAACTTCCGCAGCAATCTCCTGCTTCACCAGTTCCGAAATAGCTTTTCCATCAATTAGTTGCATACTATTTATTTATAAATAATCCATTGAGCAACAAATGTAGCATAAATCAGCCACGTTGCATAATAAAAAAAGGAGAAAGTTCCGCACTTTCTCCCTACCTGTTTATTTAAACCTTACTTTTTAAGTTTCGGCATCATCTTACCCATCTTGCTGCCGGTCACCATCTTCATCATCTTGCGGGTCTGGTCAAACTGCTTCAGCAGACGGTTTACCTCCTGAATGCTGGTTCCACTGCCTTTGGCTATACGCGTACGACGTGTTCCGTTCAGGATTTCGGGATTTGTACGTTCCTGCGGAGTCATGGAATAAATAATCGCCTCAATGCTCTTGAATGCATTATCATCGATATCAATGTCTTTAATCGCTTTACCCACACCCGGAATCATGGAAGCCAACTCTTTCAGGTTACCCATCTTCTGTATCTGATGAATCTGGCTCAAAAAGTCATTGAAGTCGAACTGGTTTTTGGCAATCTTTTTCTGAAGGCGCTTTGCCTCTTCCTCGTCATATTGCTCCTGCGCACGTTCTACCAAAGACACGATATCACCCATACCGAGAATACGGTCTGCCATACGTGCAGGATGGAACTGGTCGATAGCATCCAACTTTTCGCCGGTACCCACAAACTTGATAGGCTTATTCACAACGGTACGAATAGAAAGAGCGGCACCGCCACGGGTATCACCATCCAACTTGGTCAGCACAACACCGTTAAAGTCCAGACGTTCATTAAATTCACGGGCTGTATTCACCGCATCCTGACCGGTCATTGAATCGACAACGAACAATGTTTCATCCGGATTGACCGCTTTCTTAATCGCCTCAATCTCATTCATCATCTGTTCGTCGATAGCCAGACGACCGGCTGTATCGACAATAACCAAATCATAACCTTTCGCTTTTGCTTCATGAATAGCGTTCAATGCAATCTGCACCGGATTCTTGCTGTCCAATTCACTATATACAGGAACCTCGATTTGTTCTCCCAATACTCTTAACTGTTCGATAGCAGCGGGACGATAAACGTCACAAGCCACCAACAGCGGCTTACGGTTCTTCTTGGTTTTCAGCATACGGGCCAGTTTACCGGAGAAAGTAGTCTTACCGGAACCTTGCAGACCTGACATCAGGATAACCGCCGGACGACCTTCCAACACCAATTCGGCAGTCTCACCGCCCATCAATGCAGTCAGTTCATCATGTACAATCTTTACCATCAACTGGCTGGGCTTCACAGCCGTAAGCACATTCTGCCCCAAAGCTTTTTCTTTCACAGTATCAGTAAAGCCTTTGGCGACCTTATAGTTCACGTCAGCATCCAACAAAGCTTTACGCACATCCTTCAATGTTTCCGCTACATTAATCTCGGTGATTTTCCCCTCACCTTTCAGAATCTTAAAAGACCGTTCCAGTCTCTCACTTAAATTATCGAACATATATATTTAATTATAAATTACAAATTATGATTGCCTGTCCTTCTTTACTAACCTTCAGAATAACAACAGGGTGCAAAAATACAAAAAACTTATGAACCTTATATCTTTTTATTCTGCCATTTTGCTTTTTTCAAATAAATAATGCTGCTAAGCAGTAACAAACTATAGTACACCACCTCTATAGAAAAACAAACAGAAACCGGTGCTTTCACCACCATGCCTATCCATAGAATGTAAAGGGCGTAGAATACCAAAGTCCCCATTTCAAGTATCAGAGCAGCCTGCGTATTTCCAGTTCCCGAAATGGCATTGAAATAAATATTCGCCACTGATGCAATAATCATCGCTCCGGCAATGACATACAACGAAGGCACAGACTCTACCAGCAACGCCGGTTCGTTGGTGTAAACCGAAAGCATGGCATGAGGAAAAAGCACCACCACCGCCACACAGACCACCATAATGAGAAACGACATCCGGGCTATACGCCAAATCAAACGCATGACATGGGTTATCCCCCCCGCACCAATCAGATTGCTGACCAATGAATTGGTAGTAGTAGACAATGCCTGAACCGGAATGAGCATCACAATATAGATACTACGCACGATATTGGCAATCGCCAGCTCGCGTTGACCCAACCGTTCTATCGCGATGAAAAAGACAAACCAAGTAGCCATGGCCAAAAAATATTGTATCATGGTAAAACACGAAATACTCAGAATTTTTCCCAATAAAGAAAAGTCAATCTTCTGCCAGTGATTCAAGCCGAATTTCTTAAAATCCACCTTTGCGTAGGTATAAATCAAGAAAAAAGCCAATGAAGCGGCTTCAGCCATCACCGAAGCGACAGCTGCTCCTTTAATCCCCATCTCCGGCATTCCAAACTTACCGAAAATCAAAATATAGTCCAACAGCACATTCACCAATGCCATGACCACTGCATTCATTGTCAGCACCTTAGTACGTGTAATACCAATATACAGCGCACGGAACATCACGTTGACAAAGGCGAAGAAAAAGCCCCAAATACGCCAGTTGAGAAATTCCATGGTAGCATCAAAAATGGAATCAGATGAAATGAGCAAGCGGACAATGGATGGGGCCAAAAGATGTGTCAGCCCAAACATGAGCACCGCCAATCCCAGCAAGAATGTCCCTCCCTGTATCATTACGGGACCCACATCTTTGTAACGTCCTTCTCCATTACGACGAGCAATCAAGATTTGTGAACCGACACTAAAACCGAAAGCAATAGTGAAGACACAGATATAAAACAATCCACCCATGGCGGAAGCTCCCAACTCGACTTCTCCTACCCTGCCCAGGAAAGCAGTATCTGTCACATTGATAATGTTTTGCGCCAATAATCCGAGAAAAATCGGATAACTTACGTTCCATATTTCTTTGTTGGTATACATATATTTTTTTTGCATTGAGTAAAAGAGTTGCAAAGATACTACATTCTTTTCAATCCGGTGTTCTGAATGGAGTGAAGAAACTGTAAACAGACCAGGAATTTACTTAGCGGACAGGCGTGCCGGAACAAATATATCACAAAAGCATCAGCATGCTCCCTCATTCCACAGTTCCTACCAATCAATCACACAAATAAAAAAAAGATATTCATCATCCAGGCAAATAGTTTCTGTTGAAACAGTTGATTTTTTCAATAGACGACACAAATAATTGCACAAAAGGTTTGCCCGTGTGTTATTTTATCCTACCTTTGCGCCCGCAAACAAAAAATCAAGTAATAAATGAAGAAACTATTATTAATTAGTGCAGCGACACTAATCGTTTCAAATTCAACTTTCGCAGGAGGTATTTTAACCAATACAAATCAACATGCAGCTTTTCTCCGTATGCTATCTCGTGGTGCTACAACAGAAATAGACGGTGCTTTATCTAATCCTGCCGGCCTGGCTTTCTTGCCCAAAGACGGATTCCATGTAGGATTGAGCATTCAGAGCGCTTATCAGACTAGAAATATTGATGCCAGTTTTATGACATACAATGGCGTTAACGCCACAGGTCCTACTGTTGCAGACAAGCCTTTTGAAAAATATTACGAAGGAACAGCCGCCGCACCGGTTATCCCCAGCCTCTTCGCCGCATATAAAAAAGGTGAGTGGACAATTTCAGGATTCTTCGCCATCACTGCCGGAGGTGGAAAGGCGTCTTTTGATGACGGACTGCCTATGTTCGACGCCTCAGCTATGGCAGGTATTTTTCAAGAAGGTTTAAAAGCAGAAAAACCTACGGTTATAACTCCTGATATGTATGATATAACAAGTGCCATGGACGGTAAACAATATATTTACTCTTTGCAGCTGGGATTATCCTATAAAGCTACCGAATGGCTTTCCGTATTCGGTGGAGGTAGAATGAACTACTTTACCGGTGGCTACAAAGGCTTTCTGAACGCTATTGTAAAAGGAACAGACACAAACCTGTTGCCTCTTGCTCTAGACTGTGACCAAACCGGCTGGGGACTTACTCCTGTTATCGGTGTAGATGCTAAACTGGGTAAACTGAACATTGGTGCCAAATATGAATTCAAGACCAACTTGAATATCGAAAACAATACAAAGAACTTACAATATCCACCCAGTGCCAAAGATATGGTAGCCCCCTACGAACACGGTGTGAATACTCCCAATGATATTCCAGCCATGCTCTCTATCGCAGCCGCCTACGAATTCCTTCCGGTACTTCGCGCTTCTGTAGAATATCATTTTTATGATGACAAAAATGCAGGTATGGCAAACGGCAAACAAAAATATCTGACTAAAGGAACCAATGAATACTTGGCAGGTATTGAATTTGATGTAACCAAGCAACTAACTCTCAGCTGTGGTGGACAAATCACTGACTACGGACTATCAGATAACTATCAATCAGACACCAGTTTTTCTTGTGATTCTTACTCTTTGGGAGTCGGAGCCAAAATAAAGATGAACAAACACCTCTATTTAAATGTTGGTTATATGTGGACTAATTATGAGGATTATACAAAAAAATCAACCAACTATAACGGAACCGGACTACCCGGAACAAATGTATATAGCCGTACCAACAAAGTGTTCGGTTTAAGTGCAGATTATAGTTTCTGATTCCTGTATATGAAATAAGAACAAGACCATGTCCAAATAACTGAGACATGGTCTTGTTTTATAAAAAACTCCAAAGAAACTGATAATCCTTCAGCTGCACCCGCAACTGTTTCAGCGACCGGGTGATATGAAATTCTACAGTCTTTACAGAAATATCCAGCCGCAAAGCAATTTCCTTGTTCGGTAAATTTTTCATCCGGCTCAAAATAAACACCTCCCTGCTTGTAGGAGGCAATTCACTAATGGCTTCCTGCACCAAAGCTTGAATCTCATCACAAAACAATTTATCGGGATCACAAGCCTCCAAAGTCGAGATACGCAAAGCCAGTTCTTTCTGCCGCATATCTCCTATATGCTGCTCGGCACGCATACGTACCTCCAAGTGTTGCAAATGATTCAATGAACGATTTTTTATGGCAGTCAACAGCAACGCAGAAATATTGGTATCCTCCTGTAACTCATTCCGGTGCTCCCATACATTAGTAAAAGCCCCCATTACAATATCCTCAGCCTCTTCCCTGTTCCTGACATACGAGTAAGCAAACTGAACAAACTGTTGCTGACGTTTGCTAAACACCTCCGTCAGTTCTGACATAAAAACATTCTTCGTCTCTTTCATTTAACTAATTTTCTGTTTCCGTTTTTAGATCTTGACATAAATACCTTTCTTGTATAAAATATGAACAATACTCCAACAAAATAATACATACAACAAAGCATAGGCTAATGAACCGGGATAATTTCCCAACACCGGAACCAGTACCTTTTCATAAATAAAGACACTTGCCCCCGTAGCGCCCAATAGAATCCCCATTATTTCCGCAAACACATAGATAAACAAAGGGTTCACTCCGAACGACCGGAAAAAAACGCACCAACCTTGATAGCCTTTTATATCAATGATCCAGATAAGCAGAGCCAAAAAGCTGGATGCCAATCCGCAGGTTGTAATGACAAAAGTAGGCGACCACACTTTCTTATTGATAGGGCAGCCGTAACTTAACAAAAAGCCAGCAAATGTGAGAATAGTACCCACCAAAAACAATCGTTGTATCTTCTCGTCATTATCTTTAGCAGAAAACAATAACTTTCCACAATAAAACCCTACCATTACATGGCACACCGCAGGAAGCGTACTCAATAGTCCTTCCGGATCAAACGCCATTCCACCATCATGGTACATGTGGGATGTACCCAATGCCCATACATCAAAACGGGCCACTATATTAGTGGCCGACAAGTTAAAGCCGTCTCCCATAGCCAATAAAAGAAAATAGACGGCCAAAGTTACCAAAATGATAGCGGGAAAATATTTATGCTTCACCGTTATAGCAACCAGACTAGTCACACCGTATCCTATAGCAAGCCGTTGCATGACTCCTAAATAACTGTCTCTTATACACATCTCCGAGCCCACGAGACTCCTGAGCATC
>ENA-OYYM01000238-OYYM01000238.1-human-gut-metagenome-genome-assembly--contig:-NODE-238-length-10936-cov-5.705817_pt1 | contig 10936 bp, 8 predicted proteins | sample MGYA00244065_ERZ653452 | MGnify/ENA primary metagenome ERZ653452 (study PRJEB26926, sample SAMN06165072) | human gut metagenome | biome: ENVO:00009003; feature: ENVO:2100002; material: ENVO:00002003... | reverse complement strand
AGCGTCAGATGTGTATAAGAGACAGGCTGAAAGCGGGGTTCACGCGCAGGCCGATGGCCTTTGTCTCGCCGCGGGCAGCGGCCATAGCGGCGATTCGCCGCACCTCGCCGATAGAATCGGCGATCAGATGGCAGTTATCCCACGCGGCGGCCAGTGCACGATCGCTTTTGCCGGCTGCGGAGAAGTAGATATCCTCCTGCGCGATCCCGCATTCCGCGGCCAGGCGGATCTCCCCCGCGCTGGCCGCATCCGCGCCGATGCCCAGCGCCGCAAGGTGCCGTATTACCGGCGGGAAGGGGTTGACCTTCACGGAGAACAGAATATCAAAGCCGGGGAAGGTCCTGTGGAGAGTCTCTGCCTGTGCGGTAAGGATCTCGCGGGAGTAAATGTAGCAGGGCGCGTGCTGACGCGCCAAGGCGAGGGCATTTTCGCTCATGGGGCACCATCCTTTCGTGTACTGTTGATGACAGTATAGCATAGGGTGGAGGGGAAAGGCAAAACATTCCTTGCACGCCGACGTGAAGTGTGCTACAATACGGCGTGGATATGCGGGCGTGGTGGAATTGGTAGACTCGATGGATTTAGGTTCCATTGCCAACAGGCGTGCGGGTTCGAGTCCCGCCGCCCGCACCAAAAAGGGAAAGACACATATTCATGTGCCTCTCCCTTTTTGGTATGATGAACAGGAGGCGGCTCTATGAAACGAATAGCGTCCATACAGGACATTTCCTGTCTGGGGCGGTGCTCGCTGACGGTGGCGCTGCCGGTGATCTCCGCCATGGGGGTGGAGTGCGCCATCGTGCCCACGGCGGTGCTCAGTGCCCACACGGCGTTTCCGGGCTTTGTCAGCCGGGATCTCAGCGACCAGCTGCCGGCCATCGCCGATCACTGGCGGTCCCAGCAGGTGCATTTTGACGCGCTCTATACCGGTTACATCGCCTCCGCGCCCCAGGTGCAGCAGGTGATGGACTTTTTCGACGCGGTGAAGAGCCCGGATACGCTGCTGATCGTGGACCCTGCCATGGCGGACCACGGGAAGCTGTACAGCGGGTTTGACGGCGCTTTCCCGGCGGCGATGGCCCGCCTGACGGCTCGGGCGGACGTGGCGCTGCCCAATATCACGGAGGCCTGCCTGCTGACCGGTACGCCTTACCGGGAGGATGTGGACGAGGGCTTTGCCCGTGAGCTGCTGCGGGGAGTGGCCGCGCTGGGGGCGAAGAAGGTGATCCTCACCGGGGTGTCCTTTGCGCCGGATAAGCTGGGCGCTATGGGCTATGACAGCGGCGCGGGGACGTATTTCACCTGTCTCGGCCCGCGGAACCCGGCCTCCTTCCACGGCACGGGGGATATTTTCGCCGCCGTTGTCACCGGCGGGCTCATGCGGGGCATGACGCTGGAGCAGGCGGCTTCGCTGGCGGTGGAATTTGTACTTGCCTGTATCGACGCCACGGCACGGGACCCGCAGGCCGGGTGGTACGGCGTGGAGTTTGAAAAGGCGCTGCCGCTGCTGTGCGAACGGGTGCGGGAGCTGCCGGAAAACTGAAAAGAAAACAGCCCTGCGGCGCTGCCGCAGGGCTGTTTTGCATTTATTCGGGGTCGCCGTCCGCGTGCTCCGCCGGTTTGTCTTCGGCGGGGGTGCCTTCCGGGTCCTTATCCTCCGGCTTCTCATCGTAGTCCGGCATGGGGATGGGCTCGGACACGATGTTGATGTGCCTGGCGGGGGCCTCGATGGTCTCCGGTACGCTGGGCCGGAAGGCGGGCTGGCTGCTCTTGCTGGCGCCGTAGTTGTCCACGGTCTCTGGGTCACGGCCCTCGATGATGGCCATCATCTCCTGGCCGGTGATCGTCTCCTTCTTCAGCAGGTACGCGGCGATCTTGTCCAGCAGCTCCCGGTTCTCCCGAAGGATCTGCTTGGCCTCCTCGTGGCACTGGCGCAGGATCTTGATGGTCTCGCGGTCGGCTGCGGCGTAGGTCTCCTGGGCGCAGGTCATGGAGTAGCCGCCGTCCAGATACTGGCTCTGAACGCTGCCCAGGGCCATCATGTCGAACTCGTCGCACATACCGAAGCGTGCCACCAGGTTCCGGGCCATCTCCGTGGCGCGCTCGATGTCGTTGGCGGCGCCGGAGGTCATGGTGTTGCACACCACCTCCTCACTGGAACGTCCGGCCAGCAGGGTGCGGATCTCGGTCAGAATGTCCTCGCGGGACATGAGGAACTTTTCCTCCTCCGGCAGGTGCAGGGTGTAGCCCAGCGCACCCTGGGTATGGGGTACGATGGTGATCTTGCTGACGGGCTGGGCATTCTTCTGCTTGGCCGCCACCAGCGCGTGACCCACCTCGTGGTAAGCGATAATGCGCTTTTCCGCCTCGGTGATGACGGTGCCCTTTTTCTCGCTGCCGGCGATGACCAGCTCAAAGGACACCAGCAGATCGTCCTGATTTACGGCCCGGCGGCCCTTGCGCACGGCACGCAGGGCGGCCTCGTTCACCAGGTTGGCCAGGTCGGCGCCCACGCAGCCGGCGGTGGCCTGGGCGATCTTTTCCAGGTTCACGTCCTCGGCCAGGCGGATATTGCGGGTGTGTACCTGCAAGGTGGCCAGACGGCCGGCCAGGTTGGGCCGGTCCACGGTGATGCGCCGGTCGAAGCGGCCGGGGCGCAGCAGCGCCTTGTCCAGTACCTCGGGGCGGTTGGTGGCGCCCAGCACGATGACGCCCTTGCTGGGGTCAAAGCCGTCCAGCTCGGCCAGCAGCTGGTTCAGCGTCTGCTCGCGCTCATCGTTGCCGCCGAAGCGGCTGCCGTCGCGGGATTTACCGATGGTGTCGATCTCATCGATGAAGATGATGCAGGGAGCGACCTTGGCGGCCTCCTTGAACAGGTCACGGACGCGGCTGGCGCCCACGCCCACGAACATCTCCACAAAGTCGGAACCGGAGATGGAGAAGAAGGGGACGCCGGCCTCGCCGGCCACGGCCTTGGCCAGCAGGGTCTTGCCGGTACCGGGGGAGCCCACCAGCAGCGCGCCCTTAGGCAGCTTGGCGCCGATGGCGGTGTATTTGCCGGGATTGTGCAGGAAGTCGATGATCTCCTCCAAAGACTCCTTGGCCTCGTCCTGTCCGGCCACATCCTTGAAGGTGACGCCGGTGGACTTCTCCATGTAGACCTTGGCGTTGGCCTTGCCCACACTGCCGATGCCGCCGAAGCCGCCGCCTCCGGATTTGCTCATCAGACGCATGACCAGCATGAACGCGCCCACGATGAAGATGGTGGGCAGAATATACTGGATCATGATCATCAGGAAGGGGCTCATCTCGGCCTTGTAGAAGCCGGTATAGGCCACATTGTGCGCCTCCAGCAGGGGGAGTAGATCGGCGTTGGAGAGGTACACGGTGTACAGCGTCAGGCCGGAGTCCTTGGACTGGGTGTAGGTTTTTGTCTCCGTCTTGCTGCCGGAGGTGACCTCCTCGGTGAAGACGTAGCCGTCCACGGGGGTGACATAGATGGTGCTGTCCTTGAACAGGACCTCCTCCACCTGATCCTTTTCGATCATGGAGATCATGTCGCTGTATTTGATCTCGTGACTGGTGCTCTTATTGGCGGCGTTGTTGTTGTAGGCGTTGAAATACTGGAACGCCACCGTCAGCACCAGTGCCCACACGATCAGCGTGAGAACGCCGCGGAAACCGCCGTTTTTGCCGTTCTTGCCGCCGCGGTTGCTATTGTTGCTGCTGTTATTATTGGCCATATGTTTATCCTCCGTTTGACTTGTGAGGGGAATATAGTTTCCAAACAGTATACCACACCTGCCCAAAAGTCTCAAGGCAAAGGCAGAGGGTTTTCCTGTAAAATTTCTATGAATGTGCCTTTATATTGACGAAAGGATGTGGTATACTGATGACAATTATATGGATCGTGAGGTATACCCCATGAGAGAGATAAAGGACACCGAGAGCAGACGGCCTCTGCCCGACGCCGAGGCGGACGGCATCATCGAGGGCCGCAACGCGGTCATCGAGGCCCTGCGGACGGAGACGGCCATCGACAAGATCTACATCGCCAAGGGCGAGACGGACAAGACGCTGGGGCACATCGCCTCCAAGGCCCGCGCCGCGGGCATCGTGGTGGTGGACGCCGACCGGCGGAAGCTGGACGCCATGAGCCGCACCCATGCCCACCAGGGGGTCATCGCTCTGGCGGCCGTGCGGGAATACGCCACGGTGGAGCAGATCCTGCAGTCTGCCGCCGCCAGGGGCGAGGCGCCGCTGCTGGTGGTGTGCGACGAGATATCCGATCCCCACAACCTGGGCGCGATCCTGCGTACCGCCGAGTGCGCCGGCGCCCACGGGGTCATCATCCCCAAGCGGCGCAGCGCCGGGCTGACGGCCATCGTGGCCAAGACCTCCGCCGGCGCGGTGAGCTATATCCCGGTGGCGCGGGTGCCCAACATACCGGCGCTGCTGAAGGACCTGAAAAAGCAGGGCGTGTGGGTGTTCGGTACGGCGGCGGATGGGAATACCACGCTGTACAATGCCGATCTAAAGGGGCCGGCAGCCATTGTCATCGGCTCCGAGGGGACGGGTATGACCCGCCTGGCGGCGGAGAATTGCGATTTTCTGGTGAGCATTCCCATGAAAGGAAAGATATCCTCGCTGAACGCCAGCGCGGCGGCGGCCATACTGCTGTACGAGGCTGTGCGGCAGCGGGGATAACGGAAAGCGACGCGGAACAGGACGAAAACAGGAAAGAACAGCATGAGAAGGCGACGGGACGAGGAACTATACGGCGCGTTCGACGAGCAGGAGGACGAGCTTTCACTGGAGGCCATCCTTGCCGAGTACGGCAAGGGTGGGCGTCAGCCTGTCCTGGAGGAGCCGTCGGAGGGGCCTCCGTCCCAGCCGGAGCCCGTTCCTGAACCGGAGCCTATTCCGGAGCCGGAACCGGTCCAGAAAGAGGAGCGGGTCCCGGGACCGGAATATGAATCCCCCGCGCCGGATCGGGTGGCATTGAAGGATATCATGTCCCAGACGGTGGACGCGGTGCTGGAGGACGAGGATGACGGCGTCATCGCCCAGCCGGTGCCCCTGCGGGAGCGTCTTGCGGCGGTGCTGGAGAGGTTCCGCCGTCCGGCGGCGGAGCAGAGGCGCCGTCCGGCTTTTCAGGACACCGAGCAGCTGTTCGACGAGCCGGAGGAGGAACCGGAGCCGGAGGAACCGCCGGAGCCGGAGCCCCTGCCGGAGGACGTGCTGCGGGAGGCCAAGCGCCGGTGCAGCCGGCTGCGCGGCGGACTGATAGGGGGGATGCTCCCGGCGCTGGCACTGGTGGCCGCGGCGGTGCTGCAGGAGCTGGAAAAGCTGCCGTCGGCATGGCTGGACGAGTCGCTGCTGCGGTGCGCCGCCCTGGGGGCGGGGCTGCTGCTGACGGCGCTGGCCTGTATGCCGGTGTGGAAGCAGGCCGTGTCGCTGCTGCGTGAGGGAAGGGCGGGCTGTGAGCTGTGTGCCGCTGTCGCCGTGCTGACGCAGCTGATCTGCTGTGTGTGCGGCATGGTCACGGGCAGTACCCGGGCCACGCCCTATGCCGCCGCCGGCGCGCTGCTGATCCTGGCCTGCCAGTGGGGTTTGTACCTGGAGGCGTCGGCACTGCGGAACGCCTACCATCTGCTGGTGCTCAACGGCACCGTGCCCTATGTGGCGTCGGTGACGGCGGCGGGCGTATGCAGGCAGCAGGGGACGGCAGAGGGCTTTTACCGCCTGTGCAGCAAGCCCGATCCGGCGCGGAGATGGCAGAATTACGCCCTGCCGCTGGTGCTGGCCACGGCGGCGGTGCTGTCCGGCGTGGTGTGCTTTTCCGGTGGGAATATGAGCGATTTCCCCTGGGTGCTGACGGCGCTGACCACCGCCGGCGCGGGGCTGGGGATTCCCCTCAGCGGGGCTCTGCCCATGTACTATCTGTCCCGGCGGCTGAGCCGCAGCGGCTGCGCCGCCGCAGGCTATGCCGGGGCGAAGGCGGTCAGCCGGCCGCGGCGGCTGGTGCTGACGGACGACGATCTGTTCCCGGCGGGAACGGTGACACTGAACGGCTATAAGGTCTTCGGCGAGGAGCGCAGCCGCGCGGTGTCCTACGCCGCGTCGGTAGCCAGGGCGGCGGACAGCAGTCTGACGCCGCTGCTGGAGCGCCAGCTCACCGCCGAGGGCGGCTTCCGCCTGCCGGTGGAGTGGGTGAACTACTGCGAGGAGGGCGGTGTGGAGGCCAATATCCGGGGCGAAACGGTGCTCATGGGCAGTGCGTACTTTATGAAAAAGCGCAAGGTGGCCCTGCCCCGGGATATGAAGCTGTCTACCGGTGTGTTTCTGGCGGTAGACGGGGCGCTGACAGCGGTGTTTGCCGTGAAATATCAGCCCTCCCGCAACGCGGAATGGGCCCTGCGGACGCTGAAGCGGTTTCACATCGTGCCGGTGCTGGCCGTGCGAAGCGGCAACGTGACACCGGGGCTGATCAAGCGGAAATTCGGCGTGGACGCCAAGCCGGTGTATCCGGACGTGTCCACGCGGCTGGCGCTGGCCCAGCTGGCGGAGCAGCAGGGCGAGCAGCCCTGCGTGGCCATCTGCCGGGAGGGGCTTATGCCGCTGGTGGAGTCTGTGGCCGGGAGCCGCCGGGCGGTGAAGGCTGTACGGACCGCCACCATCCTTAGCTACATCGGCGCGGCGGCAGGCGTGGCGCTGGCCTACTATCTCACCTCTGTGGGCAATTTTGCCCTGCTGACGCCCATTGCCATGGTGCTGTATCAGGTGCTGTGGCTGCTGCCGACGCTATTGCTGGCGGGGCTGGTGAAGCACTATTGACGGAGACTCCGTCGCTTTGCCCATAGAACAAAGCCTGCCATTGTACAACCTGACGAAAAGTGCGGGAGTATCCCGCACTTTTCCCACAAATATCTAAATTAGAGGTTGTCAGGCTTGAAGAAATACTATATAATCGGTACGTTGAGCTACTGTCCGCGGCTGTGGGCGGCGGACTTCAAGAAAATGAAGGGAGAACATCATCACTATGACTGCTAACGACATTCGCAATATCGCCCTGCTGGGTCACGGAGGCTCCGGCAAGACCTCTCTGGCTGAGCAGATGCTCTTTATGACCAAGGGTACTGACCGTCTGGGCAAGACCGCCGACGGCAACACCACCTGCGACTATGATGCCGAGGAGATCAAGCGCCAGATATCCATCTCCCTGGCCTTTGCCCCCGTGCAGTATAAGGGCAAGAAGATCAACGTCATGGACGCCCCCGGCAACTTCGATTTCTCCGGCGAGGCCGTGTGCGCCATCCGCGCCGCCGAGTGCGCCGTCATCGTGGGCAACGCCAAGGACGGTCTGTCCGTGGGTATGGAGCGTACCTGGAAGATGCTGGGCAAGAAGCCCCGGATGATGTTCATCAACCGCGTGGAGGAGGCCAACTCCGACTACGCGTCCTGCATTGAGGCCATCAAGGCCAAGTACGGCACCGCCATCGCCCCCATCGTGGCCACCAAGGCCGACGCCAACAAGGCTGTCACCGTCATCGTGGACCTGCTGCACAACAAGGCTTACGATGCCAAGGGCGAGTGCGCCATCCCCGGCGACATGGCCGACGAGGTGGAGGCCCTGCGCGCTGAGCTGATGGAGGCTGCCGCCGGCGCCGACGAGGAGCTGATGGAGAAGTTCTTCGAGACCATGGAGCTGTCCGCCGAGGACATGGCCAAGGGCCTGCAGATCGGCGTGCGCGAGGGCAGCGTGTGCCCCGTGCTGTGCGGCTCCGCCGTCACCGGCATGGGCGTGGATATGCTGATGCAGACCATCGTGGACTTGGTGCCCGTGGCCACCGATATGCCCGCCGAGGCTGCCGAGGACGATGACGGCAACGCCATCGAGGTCGCCTATGACCCCAACGGCCCCACCGCCGCCTTCGTGTTCAAGACCATCTCCGACCAGTACGGCAAGTTCTCCATGATCAAGGTCATTCGCGGCAAGGTCACCAGCGATATGTCCCTGTATAACATGACCACCGGCAACACCGAGAAGCTGGGCCGCCTGTACACCATGAAGGGCAAGAAGGCCGAGGAGACCAAGGAGATCTGCTGCGGCGACATCGGCGCCATCGGCAAGATGGACAAGGTCAAGACCGGCGACACCCTGTGCGAGCCCAAGACCTATGTGAAGTTCGCGCCGCTGGCCTTTGCCCCCGCCTGCTACGAGCGCGCCATCTCCCCCAAGACCAAGCAGGAGATCGAGAAGCTGGGCACCGGCCTGAACAAGCTGAACGAGGAGGATCCCACCTTCTCCGTCACCAACAACGCCGAGACCCACCAGACCGTGATCTCCGGCGCCGGCGACATCCAGATCGACGTGCTGTGCAGCAAGCTGAAGAGCCGCTTCGGCGTGGACGCGGAGCTGGATACCCCCCGCGTTGCCTATCGTGAGAAGATCCGCAGCACCGTCCGCAAGCAGGGCCGCTATAAGAAGCAGACCGGCGGCAGTGGTCAGTTCGGCGATGTCCATATCATTTTCGAGCCCCAGACTGAGCAGGAGGATATGATCTTCGAGGAGAACGTGTTCGGCGGCTCCGTGCCCAAGAACTACTTCCCCGCCGTGGAAAAGGGCCTGCGCGAGAGCTGCCTGCACGGCGTGCTGGCCGGCTATCCCGTGGTGTTTCTGAAGGCCACCCTGGTGGATGGTTCCTACCACCCCGTTGACTCCTCCGAAATCGCGTTCAAGCTGGCTGCCAACCTGGCCTTCAAGGCCGCGCTGCCCGAGGCCAAGCCCGTGCTGATGGAGCCCATTGGCGAGCTGAAGGTCACCATTCCCGACAGCTATCTGGGCGATGTGATGGGCGATCTGAATAAGCGCCGCGGCCGCGTGATGGGCATGAACCCCACCGGTGACGGCGAGCAGGTGCTGGAGGCTGAGGTCCCCATGGCCGAGATGATGAGCTACGCCATCGATCTGCGATCCATGACCCAGTCCCGTGGTACGTTCACCTTCAACTTCGTCCGCTACGAGGATTGCCCCGCCGCGGCGCAGGAGAAGGCTATTGCCGAGGCTAAGGCGCTGGCCGAGGCCGAGTAAATTGAAATGAGGAGCCCGGTACGCTGTGCGTAGCGGGCTCCTTTGCATATTTTCCGCACCGATAGGGGAGGCTAACAGGCACTGGAAAATTTTTTTGGAAAAATGCAAAAAACCTCTTTACAAATCCAAACGGGTGTGCTACTATACTAATGCAAACGATAATTGTTAGCAACAAGAAAGGAGCGCAGCCAATGAACACCACACGGCACAGCCCCAAGCGGGAAGCCATATTGCAGTGCCTGCGTTCCACCACCTGCCACCCCTCTGCGGAATGGGTCTACGCCCAGCTGAAGCCCCGCATACCCGACCTCTCTCTGGCCACCGTCTACCGCAATCTGGCGCGGTTCCGGGCGGAGGGCGCGGTGCAGGTCATCGGCTGTGTGGACGGTGAAGACCGCTACGACGGCAACACCGCCCACCACGGGCACTTCGTCTGCCGCACCTGCGGCGCGGTCATCGACCTGCCGCCCATCCCGGTGGAGCTGCCGGATATGACAGCGGTGGGCGAGGCGGACAGCTGCGGCGTCGTATTTTACGGACGGTGCAACGGCTGCCTGGCCGAGAAGAAAACCAGTTGACAAATGCCGCTGCGGCGGCGTCAAAATAACAAACACAACGACATGAATACATTTATGGAGGTAACGATTATGAAGAAGTGGGTCTGTCCTGTTTGCGGTTATGTTCACGAGGGTGATGTTCCCCCCGCCGAGTGCCCGGTCTGCCACGTCAGCGGCGACAAGTTCCTGCTGCAGTCTGAGGAGAAGTCCTGGGCCGCCGAGCACGTTGTGGGCGTAGGCAAGGTCTTTGGCGACGATGTCCCCGAGGATGTCCGCAAGGAGATCATCGACGGTCTGCGCGCCAACTTCGAGGGTGAGTGCTCCGAGGTGGGTATGTATCTGGCCATGGGTCGCGTTGCTGCCCGCGAAGGCTATCCCGAGATCGCCATGTACTGGGAGAAGGCCGGTCTGGAGGAGGCCGAGCACGCCGCCAAGTTCGCCGAGCTGCTGGGCGAGGTCATCACCGACAGCACCAAGAAGAACCTGCAGATGCGCGTGGACGCTGAGAACGGCGCTACCGCCGGCAAGTTCGAGCTGGCGAAGCTGGCCAAGAAGTACAATCTGGACGCCATCCACGACACCGTCCATGAAATGGCCCGCGACGAAGCCCGTCACGGCAAGGCCTTCGAGGGTCTGCTGAACCGCTATTTCGGCAAGTAAGCAAGTTTGATAAGATAGAAAAGCAGGGAGCGTTTCGCTCCCTGCTTTTGCTGCTCCGGCCTCGTGTCAGCCGGCCATGATCTCGAATTTCAGCACGCCCTCTGCTGCGGCGGGGACGGGGAGTTTTACGCCGCTGCGCGGCGACACCTCATCCGCTCCCGGGGGAAGGCGTGGGAGGTCAGTCCTCGCCGTTTTCGGCCACCCAGCGGCGGACGTAGTCCACGAAGCGGCGGGTGGAGGCGGACTGGGCCTTTTCATCCTTGACGGCGATGCCGATATTGCGGTAGAAGCGCTCGGGGGCGTGGCAGGCGGCCACGGGATAGGGGCTGCGGCGGACCATCAGCTCCGGCAGGAGGCTGATGCCCAGGCCCTTGGACACCATGGCCAGGATGGTGCGGTCCTCGCGGGCGGTATATTTCACGTTGGGGTGGACGCCCATGGCGTCCAGGGCGGCGGTGAGCTCGTAGTCGCGGCCCTCCTCCAGACGGATGAAGGGCTCGGCGGACAGGGCCGACAGGGGGAAGGCCGCCGCGTCCGCCAACGGGTGGCCGCAGGGGACGACCACCAGCAGCTCATCCCGGTACAGGGGGCTGTCTCTTATACCCATCTGACGCTGCCGACGAAG
>ENA-OYYM01000237-OYYM01000237.1-human-gut-metagenome-genome-assembly--contig:-NODE-237-length-10949-cov-8.612539_pt1 | contig 10949 bp, 8 predicted proteins | sample MGYA00244065_ERZ653452 | MGnify/ENA primary metagenome ERZ653452 (study PRJEB26926, sample SAMN06165072) | human gut metagenome | biome: ENVO:00009003; feature: ENVO:2100002; material: ENVO:00002003... | reverse complement strand
TGCCTTTTTCCGAAGTGGCGGCTTCTTGCGTCGGTATGGCAGCGGTTGTCCGGGTGGATGCCATCCTGAAACGGCTCTTGCCGATGATGTCCGCCTTTTCCGCAGGGACTTCCTCGTGTGCCGCTATGCGTTTAGCCTCATTCCCGTCCAGTGACCGCCATAATCCGACAATGCCCTTGAAGAAGCGGACAATCCGCGTGTCCATGATGCGCTCGTAAAGGAGCAGGAACAGGAACCAGAGGTTGCAGCCGACCGATACCGCCAGCAGAATGTCTGTCATGCTGATTGTGTAATTCATATCCTTCCGTTTTTGGTTAGAATACTGAATTGTAATTTCGGGCATAAAGGCTCTTTATCGCATCTTCGCACTGGTTGAAGTGGTGCGTCAGCACATGGTCGATGTAAGCGGACAGCGTAAGCCGGTCATGCCCGATTACACGGGTGATACGCATGATACGCTCGTGGTACTCCGGGCGCACATACGCCATCTTCCCCTCACGTGCCTTTACTTCCGGGTCGCGGATGAACAGGCGTTCATAGTCCTTCTCACTGCATTTGCCGCTTACCGGGACAGGCGACAGTATTTCCACACTCGCCTGCACTTGGGTAAACATACCTCCGCAGTCTTGCTGTGGTCTTTTTTCATTCGGTGTCATTTCTTTTTCCATTTTCAAATCAGATCTTCACGTTGTTTCTTGTACAGTTCGTTGATTCTCTCCTTGTGCTGTTCCAGATGCTGGCGCAGCACGGTATCCACATATCCGCCTACTGAGATTTCCCCTCCGGCGATGTCGTTCACGATTCTGAGGATCTTGCCGTGGACGTCACGGCTGATATAGACACATTGGCGGGTCTTTATCTCGTTGCGGCGCAGGAATAGCTCGTTGTAGTCCTCGTCCTGCCTTTTCCGGCGTCCACTTTCCCTCTGCGCTTTTTCCCGTGTTACGGGTTGCACAGGAGATGGTTCCGGTGCGGCGGTGTCCTCTTCGGTCGGTGCAGCTGCGGGTACTTCCTGTGCGGGGCGCAGTGTCCCGTCCTGTGTGCGCCGCCCGATGGAGGCTAACAGCAGTTCCTCGTCGATGCCTTCCGTGTTCACTTTCCTGCTGCCCATGCTCACTGCGGTCTGATGATGTCGCTTATCTCTTCGGAAAACTCCCGGATGCCACTCCCTTTCAGCAGTGCCGTGTCCATCGGGAAGATGGTGGAGCGGAAAACGCTCTTGCGCTCTTCCGAAAGGTCACGGCGGAACTTCTTGCTGTCGGGCAAGCGGGTGGAAAGTACCGGAAAGCCCATTTCGGCTATCACTTCCTCGTAGATGCCGTACAAGTCGTTCCTCTCCCTGCCGTCCACCATCGTCCAGAACAGATGCAGCCCCTTTGTTTTCGCCTGTCCGGTAGTCATCAGCCTGTCGCGGAACATCGTGACGAATTTCAGGGTACTCTCCACGACAAAGCGGTCGGCACTCAGCGGAGTGAAAATGTAGTCCATCTGCGAGAGCGTCTTTATCACGCCGTTGCTTCGGAGTGTGCCGGGCATGTCGAAGAACACCACGTCGGGTTTCACGTCCTCAGTGGCAATCATCCTCTCGGCATCGTCGAGGGCGTTCACCGCATTGCTTTTGACGATGGTGTAGGCGTTCTTTTTGATCCGGCGGAAATGGTCGCAAGCGAGAGCCTTGAAGTAGGTGCTGCTGTCGATAAGCCCCATTTCGTGTTCGCGCAGCCCGTGGATGCTGTGCTGCGGGTCGTCGCAGTCCACGACGGCGACATTGTAGCCTTTCACGTTGTGCAGGTAGCTGGCGGCAAGTGCCGTGACAGTGGATTTGCCGATGCCACCTTTCTGTGTTGCGAATGCAACGAAGATTTCCTTACTCATAGTTCCATTTATTTTAATTGTTGATGATTTGTTTTTCTGTTTCCATACGGATTTGGCTGTCGCACCATCCGCTTCCGTGACTACACACGCAGGCGGGTCGTCGCGTATCCGGTTCTGTGGTGAAGCGGTGCGTCGGACAAATGGTGATTGACGACATTGCGTCATGAAGTCATTGAATCCATACGTCACCGAATTGTCGGAGAACCGGGTTTCCGACGGTTCGGGTATCCGTTTCGGCAAGTATCCGAAGAAGCGGATTTCCGGGTATTTGAATGTTCCGTTTATCATATCTTCAAATCGTTCGTTTCTTGAATCATGCTGCAAATAAACAAGTATATTTTGGAACCTGTATCACTTCTCCGGCAAGTGGCAGCACGTTGCGCCGGTTGACACTGATTGTCTGGGTCAAGCCTCTGTCCGACATCGCTTTAAGGGCGTAACTTTGCACCTGAACGGCAGGGTACGCCGCAGGTGGCGCAGCCCGGAGTTTGAAAGAAATCATCCCCAATCCGTCCCCAACGGATTTTTATGTTCACCTGAACATAGCAAGGTATGTTTTCAGCCGCTCAAAATATTTTGAGCATCCCGGAAAACGCCTTGCCCTTGCAGGGGGCGGGCTTTCCCTCCGAAGTCGGAAAGCCTTTCAGAACTGCGGTGCTGTGATCCGAAGCGGCGGCTTATGCCGTCAATCCGCTAAATCCAAAGTAATATGAAAGAGAAAAGGAAAAGCAAATCAGGGAGAAATCCCAAACTTGATCCGGCGGTGTACCGGTACACCGTCCGTTTCAACGAGGAGGAACACAACCGTTTCCTCGCCATGTTCGGAAAATCGGGTGTCTATGCACGGTCGGTTTTCCTCAAAGCGCACTTCTTCGGACAGCCGTTCAAGGTGCTGAAGGTGGACAAGACGCTGGTGGACTATTACACCAAACTGTCGGATTTTCATGCACAATTCCGTGCCGTGGGTACGAATTACAACCAAGTCGTGAAGGAACTGAGGCTGCATTTTTCAGAGAAAAAGGCGATGGCGTTGCTCTACAAATTAGAGCAACACACCGTCGAACTCGTGAAACTGAGCCGCCGGATTGTGGAACTTTCAAGGGAAATGGAGGCGAAATGGTCGCAAAAATCAGTGTAGGAAACTCGTTGTACGGCGCGATTGCCTATAACGGGGAGAAGATTAACGAGGCGCAGGGGCGGTTGCTTACGACCAACCGCATCTACAATGACGGTTCGGGAAAGGTGGACATCAACAAGGCGATGGAGGGTTTTCTCACCTTCATGCCGCCACAGATGAAGGTGGAGAAGCCGGTGGTGCATATTTCGCTCAACCCACATCCGGAGGATGTGTTGACCGATGCGGAATTGCAGGATATAGCCCGCGAGTATCTGGAAAAACTCGGTTTCGGCAACCAGCCTTATCTTGTTTTCAAGCACGAGGACATCGACCGCCACCACCTGCACATCGTGACGGTCAACGTGGACGAGAACGGGAAAAGGCTCAACCGGGATTTTCTCTACCGCCGCAGCGACCGTATCCGCAGGGAACTGGAACAGAAGTACGGATTGCATCCGGCAGAACGTAAAAATCAGAGATTGGATAATCCGTTGCGCAAGGTGGCCGCATCGGCAGGTGATGTGAAGAAGCAGGTAGGCAACACCGTGAAGGCTCTGAATGGGCAGTACCGTTTCCAGACGATGGGCGAATACCGTGCGCTCCTTTCCTTATATAATATGACGGTGGAGGAAGCGAGGGGCAACGTGCGCGGACGGGAGTATCACGGGCTGGTCTATTCCGTCACGGACGACAAGGGTAACAAGGTGGGCAACCCGTTCAAATCCTCGCTTTTCGGGAAGTCCGCAGGCTATGAAGCCGTACAGAAGAAGTTTGTCCGTTCCAAATCGGAAATCAAGGATAGGAAACTGGCAGACATGACGAAACGCACCGTCCTTTCCGTGCTGCAAGGCACTTATGACAAGGACAAATTTGTATCCCAACTCAAAGAGAAGGGCATCGACACCGTACTGCGCTACACGGATGAAGGGCGTATCTATGGAGCGACGTTTATCGACCACCGCACAGGATGTGTACTGAACGGCTCTCGCATGGGCAAGGACACTCCGGTTGCCGTTTGCCTGTTTCAACGCACGCAATATCCGCTCCTTATCCTCCGCGTCATTGCGCAGGGCGAAGTTGACAGTAGAGGTCGGTTTCGTCACGGCAAGTTCCAGATGCTCTTTCATGACAACACCTTCCTGCGCCTGCAATACAGCACCCATAACTTTCTGCCGAAGTTCCCGCACGTTGCCCGGCCATGCGTGTGTCAGCAACGCTTTACGTGCTTCGGAACTGAACCCGCTCACGCTACACTCCAGCTCTCTGTTTGCCATATCACGGAAGAACTCTGCCAGCGGCATGATGTCTTCCTGACAGTCACGCAACGGAGGAACGGTTATCCCGAAGTCGTGCAGGCGGTACAGAAGATCCTGCCGAAAACGCTTTTCATTCACCGATACCTCCAAATCTTCATTGGTAGCAGCGATGATGCGGACATTGAAATTCCGGTCTGCCTTGTCTCCGACCGGGCGATACCGCCTCTCCTGTATGGCACGGAGCAACATCTGTTGGGTTTCCAACGCGAGGTTTCCTACCTCGTCCAGAAACAACGTGCCGCCTTCCGCCTCATGGAAATATCCTTTCTTGGCATTGTCCGCACCTGTAAATGCACCTTTGACGTGTCCGAAGAAAGCCGACGGTGCAAGCTCTTTGGAGAGTGAACCGCAGTCCACCGCCACAAATGGCTTGCCTGCACGTTTGCTCTTGTCATGCAACAGGTGGGCAATATGCTCCTTGCCCGTGCCGTTCTCACCAAATATCATCACGCTCATATCGGTGGCGGCTACCAGCCTTATGCGGTGCATGATTTTCTGAAAGGCGGAACCTTCACGGGCGAATATAGGCATACGGCGTTGTCCTGCCTGACGTTCTTTCAGTATGGAACGGATCAGGGGGACAAGTTTATCCTCCACAAGCTGTTTGGGAATATAGTCTATCGAGCCGAGTTTCATGCTTTCCACGGCGGTATTAACTTCGGCGTAGTCGGTCATAATGATGAAGGGCTGCATCTTTCCCTCCTTTCGCATCCAGCGCAAAAGGTCAATGCCGTTACCGTCAGGCAGGCGCAGGTCGGCAACCACGATGTCATTATCTGTCGCCTGTTGTAGATGTTTCTTCGCGGTTGAGAGGTGGTAAGCCTTCATATTGCGGTAGCCCTCCCGTGACAGCATATTGCAGACATATTCGCAATACACGATGTTGTCTTCCACCACAATTATTTTTGTCTTATTCATCTTCGTATTTTCTCCTTTCCTCTTCTGCCAACCGGATTATTTCCGCTCCCTTATCCAGCACGGCAGTCACGGCATGGCTTAACGCTTCACCATCCGGGAGAGCATCGCCACGAAGCAATCCGTAAAGTACATTCAGCGGTTGGTCGGCACGGAGCACCTCCCACGAACTGCGCAGGTGGTGGATCAGGGAATCCAGCTTTTGCAGGTCTTTTTCTTTTGCTGCATCCCGTACCGCCTGCATTTCCTTTTCTGTTTCAGTTATCAACTTTTCCAGCATGACGGCTTCATTGCCATAGGACAATAAGGCGGAAAAGTCCGGTTTCCCGTCCGGTGTCGCTTTTATGGCACACCTGTCGGAAACCTCCATCAGTTCCGATATGGAGAACGGCTTGAACAGGCATCCGGCAAAGCCTTTTGCCAATAGTTCCCCTTTGTTACAACTGCCCGAAGCGGTTGCCACAACCACCGGGATTGTTGGTGAATTGCCCACGTTGGACGAACGCAACAGTTCCAGTAATTCGAAACCGTTTATACCGGGCATATTCAAGTCTGTCAGCAACAGGCTGTATTCTTTCTGGCGTATCATTTCCATCAGTGCCGCAGCATCGGTGCAAGTGTCGCAGTGTATTCCTTCTTGGGAATACATCTCTTTCAGCATCAGAAGTAATACCTCATCATTGTCAATGGCGACAACATCATGGAATTTATTGTTATGATAAACAGGTGTATTGCTTGTATATCCAAGCTGTTCTTCAGCTTCCTGCATAGAAATTTCAACTGTGAAACGACTGCCTTTCCCTTTCTTGCTGTCCAAACGGATTGTTCCGCCAAGCATCGACACAATATTACGCATTATGGCAAGCCCAAGCCCGAAACCCTCCTTTGCGGCGGCATTTGATAGACGTTCAAACGCACCGAACGCTTGTTTCTGTTCCTCTTCTGTCATGCCTGTACCTGTATCTTCAACGACCAGTGTCAGAACTCCATTATCATATTCAGTAATCAAAGAAACACCGCCTTCTTCTGTGAACTTGACAGCGTTTGACAGCAGGTTATTCCCGATTTGTATTATTCGCTCTTTGTCGGTCAATACAATGGCATCGTGTCCAGTCTTCACGGACAAGGACAGCCCTTTGTTCACGGCAACAGGCATGAACTCCGTTTCAAGTGTGTGCGTGATTGCTGAAATCCGGCAGGGTGACAGACGGGGCTGTTCCTTGCCGTTGTCCAGGCGGAAGAAGTCAAGCAAAGTGTTAAGCATATCCCGCATACGGTCGGAGGATTGCAGTATGTTTTGGATATACTGCCCGGACTTATCCTCACACTGTTCTTTCCGTATCAGTCCGGCATAGCCTGTTATTGCTGTCAGCGGTGTGCGCAGTTCATGGGTGATAGTATGTACCGCCTTCTTCCTTGACGTTATCAGTGCCTCGTTCCGTTGTACGGATTGTTCCAGTTGCCTTATCAAATCAGTTGTCTTGTGCTTGTATTGTTTAATGCTTTTTGCATCACGATGTATGATGATGTAGGAAATTAACAACAATAGAAGAACGAATCCCATTAAACCGCCTACTTGCATAAATGACTTTTCACGCATGGCAACTATTTCGTTTTCCCGGCTTTGCAGTTCGGTTTGTACCTTTTCTTCTATTTGGCAAATCAATTCTTGCAGTTGTCTGTTAAGTTCTGCATTACGAGCTGCAAGGCTGTCGGCTTGTTCCGACAATTGGCGATCCTGCACTTTCTGTTCGCTGATTACGTTTCTATTGACCGAATGAAGGATAGTGGTTGATACTGCTGGAGTTACTTCCTTTTTTTTGCCGAATATGCCTAAGAAACCTTTTCGTTTTGGCTTTTTGGACTGTTCCTGCACACTTTTCTGTACAATAACCGGAATTTGATTGGCTATCTTCTTGTTAATAGATTGTTGTTCATCCATTAACCGGACTATCTGGAACATCTGTCGTTCCTTATCCTCTAAAAGACTGCGCACACTATCGATGCGCTCTGCTGGATAGGTGGCCTTGAAACGGCAGAGCATACTGTCCATTGCCATACGCCGTGCATGGTAATGCTCGATATCTTTATCGTTCCATTCCAGTATTGTTTCACCCAATAGAGAAAATTTTATCATTTGAATATTGATATTGTTTATTTCTTTTCGGAGCTCGTCTATTTTTTTATTGCCAAGTTCTAATGCTTCTATCTCCTGCCATTCATAGAGGCTATTATATGCCATACATCCGATAAGAATGGAGATAAGTATATATCCCAACTGTATTGCCTTATAGAAATTTCCTGACCGCTCCATTATTTTGATGACATTGATTTTTGGAACATGAATAAAAGTTTATCTTTTTCGTTCATGCGGATATTATCAGAATAACCGTCTTTTGTTATTTGATACCCACATGGCTTAACCATAAAAATGCCTAAGCCCTTAGTGTACGAACTTACTTCTGAGGCATAGTCTTTACTTGTATTTAATGGAACTTTCCCTTTAATATGACACCACTCATTATTGCAACTGATGTCTTCAATCTCAGACATCATTTTTTGCAAATCTGTAATAGCTTTGGAACTTGCCGCTTGGGGTATCTGCAACTCAAAATAGAGCATCGGTTCGAGAATGTCCACACCTGACTGTTGCAAAGCCAGCCTGAAGACATAAGGGGTCAGCTGTCTGAAATCAGCAGGTGTACTTACCGGGCTATAATACTCGGCTTGAGTAAAAGTTACTTTCAGATCTGTCACTTCCCATCCATGTAAACCAGATTGGCAAGACATACGAATCCCTTCAAAAACGGCATTTTGAAAAGAATGGTTCAGATAACCATAGGAGATGTCACTTTCGATTTGCAACCCTGTCCCTAACGGCAAGGGTTCAAGCGTCAGCCCTATTGTGGCCCAGTAAGGGTTGGGTGGCACTTCGATCTGAATAATCTTATTGACCTTTTTTACAGGTCGTTCTTTGTAGATAGTCTTGATCTCATCAAAATGGACCTTTACGGAAAATCGTTCTTCCAGCAATGTCTGTATGATTTCCTTTTGGGTCAAACCATATAACGAGATTTCCAATTCATCACTATATGAGTTTATGGAAAAGGACAAAGACGGGTCTTCAATCCACAATGTATTCAGAGCGGATATCACCTTGCTTCTCTCTTCGGGCTTATTTGGCCGGACGGAGGATTTGAGAGCGGGATGCTGATGAGATAATCCTTGAATCAAACAAGGTTTAGCACCTAAATAATCTCCGATTCGAAAATCTTCTATATCTTCTACAATCGCGATATCATTGGCACCCACTTCATCAACATTTATCTCTCTGCCCTGATAAATAGTCTTTAGATTTTTAATCTTGATGAATTTTTCCGAATCGTTGATTCTTACAACGTCTCGAAGTCTCAGACTTCCGTCAATTATTTTAAGAAAACTTCTTTTATGCCCTTTGGGGTCATGCTCTATCTTATAGAGATAAGCTGAAAGTCTGTTTGAGACTGATTCTGGAGGAAGTATAAAAGAAGAGATGGCGTCCAACAACTCATTGATACCGATATTGAACATTGCTGATCCATGTAGCACCGGATAGACTTTGGCTTTTGCCACAAGAGCGATTATCGTATTCCAATAATCAGCCGGTGAAATTTCGCTATCCGCCAAATATCGTTCTAATATATTGTCGTCATGGTTGCATACAAATTCTTTGTATTCTTCCTTTATATATGTTTGGGAGCAAATCGGATAAACCAATCCATCGACAACAGTTTGCATAAACAGGACATCTTGAGACAGATTTGTTTTTATATCCAGATACAAACGCTCTAAATTCACACCGTCACGGTCAATTTTATTGATAAATATAATTGTCGGGATTTGCAGTTTTTGTAAAGTATTGAACAGCAACTTTGTTTGCGCTTGTATGCCTTCCTTTGCGGATAAGATGAGGACTGCTCCATCAAGCATTTTGAATGTCCGCTCCACTTCCGCAATAAAATCCATGTGTCCCGGAGTGTCAATGATATTGCATTTCACTCCATTCCAGATAATAGATGTCGTAGAAGCCCGAACAGTAATTCCTCTACGTTTCTCTATATCCATAGAGTCTGTTATGGTGTCACCATTATCCACACGGCCGCACTTTTCCGTTGCTCCACTGGCAAACAGCAGATTCTCGGTTACGGAAGTTTTTCCTGCATCAATGTGAGCAAGAATTCCTAAATTTATAATATTCATTTGGATTAAGCAATAATATACTACAATAGATGCATTGTCGAAACGCACCTTTTAATACCTCCTCGTAGCATGTGAGAACTACAGGATTACTAACTCGTATTAATATGTATATTATTACTGCCGCATAACGATTACAAAATTACACAAAAAAATATATCTAACAAAAGTGGGAGGATTTTTTAACTTTTTACCATAGACATTTTATTAGGGAAGCGTAGGTTCAACTGGCAAGTACAAATAAGTAGAAATGTTTGAACAACACCGTTTTAGGAAGTTGAAAAATCAAGTTTCTCTCTCGGTATAGCGTTTATTTTGGCCAATATCTTCTTTAGTTTAGCATTTGTGTATTTCCCATTCGTGTTCTATTTAGCTCCTTATTATGAGTATGTAGCAAGTTACTTATCAAATTCAGCCTCTTTGAGGGTCAAATATGGTTTTGCAAATGGTGACTGACAAGACATAAACAAGGTCAGCAGGATTTTTTACATAAATGGACATGAATGTATATAACCTAAAATAAGAATAAATTTTAATAAGGGCTGCCCAAAAAGAAAAAAAATGCAGTTGCCATCCTACAGATACTTGCAGAAAGGATAAAATTTACTTTTAGACCTTTTGGGATAGCCCTTATTAATACTTCAGATAAAATTCCTAAGGTTATATTTTCAATCCTTTGGACCGGGTTTCCTCCTTGGCATACAGTCCCGGACGCCCGATTATGACATGGTTGGCAACGATACTATCCGCCGGACTGCGTATCTGCGGCGGTGCATTTTCGGGATATTGCGCCTGCCTGTTCCTCACATCTTCCGCTTCCGGCTTGAGCTGTTGCCCTTCATTCTCCTTTTCTGCGACTTCGGGCGTGGGTGGCGCAAGCTCCAGCTGAATTTTTCGGTCAAGGGCGGCAAGTTCGGACTTCAACTGCTTCAGCTCGTCCTCCTTCTTCCACACCTTACCCGCTATCTCCTGTAACTGCGGTATCTCCATCTCCAGCACCTCGTTCTTCGCCTTGTACTGGTCGATGATGGAGGGTATCCTCTCCATCGCGTTGAGGAAGTTGCGGGCGGCGGCCAACGGGTCAGCCATCGCCAGATGCCCGTTGTTGTAGGTGTACTTGTAGTTCCCCTCGACCACGAAGCGGTTGTCGGTAAACTCCAATCCCTCTTTGAGTATCCTTTCGCTGACCACCTTTATCGGGAAACCGTAAAACTCTCCAACCTGCGTGTACAACCCTCCGGTCGTGGCATTCTTGGCTATCTCCTGCAAACGCTTTCCGATGACTTTCTCATCGGCGGAATCCACTCCGTCCACCTTTATTATATTAAGGTGATTGCCCTCCTTGTCGGTCTGCACCACAGAGAGGAAGCGGTTCCAGTCCTCCGTCATGGCATCTATGAAAGCTGTGTTGTTGCCCAGCTCGCGGGTCTTCGATTCCAGCTTGAACTCCGAATCACGCTTGCCCTTGTTGAACGACTTGCGTTCCCCTT
>ENA-OYYM01000233-OYYM01000233.1-human-gut-metagenome-genome-assembly--contig:-NODE-233-length-11179-cov-5.557174_pt1 | contig 11179 bp, 6 predicted proteins | sample MGYA00244065_ERZ653452 | MGnify/ENA primary metagenome ERZ653452 (study PRJEB26926, sample SAMN06165072) | human gut metagenome | biome: ENVO:00009003; feature: ENVO:2100002; material: ENVO:00002003... | reverse complement strand
CGAGATGCTCAGGAGTCTCGTGGGCTCGGAGATGTGTATAAGAGACAGGTAGTAACAGGTCTTGGTGCTCTTACTCCTGTAGGTAACAATGTTGCAGAAACATGGGACAACTTGGTGAAGGGGGTAAGCGGGGCAGGACCTATTACTCATTTCGATGCGTCTAAATTCAAGACTCATTTTGCATGCGAAGTGAAAAATTTCAATGGAACTGATTACATTGACCGTAAAGAACTTCGCAAAATGGATCTGTATACACAGTATGCCATTGCAGCTGCTAAAGAAGCGGTGGAGGATTCTGGAATGGACCTCGAAAAAGAAGATTTGAATAGAATAGGTGTAATTTACGGTGTAGGTATCGGAGGTATTCATACTTTTGAAGAGGAAGTAGCTAATTATACACTGAATAAAGATACTGTCGGACCGAAATTCAACCCATTCTTCATCCCCAAAATGATAGCTGATATTGCATCGGGACAGATCTCTATCATGTATGGTTTCCACGGTCCTAACTTCACAACAACTTCTGCCTGTGCATCTTCATCAAATGCTATTGCCGATGCATTTAACTATATCCGTTTGGGTAAAGCAAATGTAATTGTGGCAGGTGGTGCGGAAGCTGCTATTTTTGAAGCTGGTTTGGGCGGTTTTAACGCTATGCATGCTTTGTCTACCCGTAATGATGATCCGGAACGTGCATCCCGCCCGTTTAGTGCAAGCCGTGATGGCTTTGTGATGGGTGAAGGCGCAGGCTGTCTGATTTTGGAAGAATTGGAACATGCAAAAGCACGTGGTGCCAAGATTTATGCGGAACTTGCCGGTGTAGGCGCTTCTGCCGACGCTTATCACTTGACTGCTTCTCATCCGGAAGGATTGGGCGCTAAACTGGTTATGTTGAACGCATTGGAAGATGCGGAATTGAAACCGGAAGATATTGATTATATCAATGTACATGGAACTTCAACTCCTGTAGGTGATGTTTCAGAAGTGAAAGCTATCAAGGATGTATTTGGAGATCACGCTTATAAACTGAATATCAGCTCTACTAAGTCTATGACAGGACACTTGTTGGGTGCTGCCGGTGCGGTAGAAGCTATTGCCAGTGTATTGGCTGTGAAGAATGACATTGTTCCGCCCACTATCAACCATGAGGAAGGTGATAATGATGAAAACATTGATTATAACTTGAACTTCACGTTCAACGAAGCTCAGAAACGTACAGTAAACGCTGCATTGAGCAATACCTTCGGTTTTGGTGGACATAATGCATGTGTAATCGTAAAAAAATATGCTGAATAATCGTGTTTAGCAATATAAAGGATAGGATAAGACTTCTTTTTCGTAAGGATAGGGAGTCTTATCTTCGTTTTTATAAGATGCTTGGATTCTATCCCAAAGACATTAGCATCTACGAACAGGCTTTGCTTCACAAATCTTTATCAGTGAAGTCTGAAAAGGGGCGTTTGCTTAATAATGAGCGTTTGGAATTCTTGGGGGATGCTATTCTGGATGCTGTGGTGGCAGATATTGTTTACAAAAGGTTTGAAGGAAAGCGTGAGGGTTTTCTCACGAATACCCGCTCTAAAATAGTGCAGCGTGAAACATTGAATCGTTTGGCTATAGAGATTGGTTTGGATAAGCTGATCAAGTATACGGCCCGCCAGTCTTCTCATAACAGCTATATGTGCGGCAATGCATTCGAAGCATTGGTAGGTGCTATTTATCTAGACAGGGGATATCGTGCCTGTAAATATTTCATGGAGCATCGTATTATTGGGCCTTATATAAATTTGGAGAAGATTTCCCGTAAGGAGGTAAACTTTAAATCCAAGTTGATAGAATGGAGCCAGAAAAATCGTTTTGAGGTTACCTTTGAGCTGATAACCCAATCACATGATCAGGGATATAATCCGACTTTCGAGAGTGAAGTTCTGGTGGAAGGTATTTCGGGAGGAAAAGGAACCGGTTATTCTAAAAAAGAGTCTCAGCAAATGGCTGCGCGTGTGGCTTTGGGAAAAATAAAGAATGATTCCGGCTTTATTGAATGTATTTTTGCGGCTAAGACTGCCCGTGAGTTGCCTCAGGAGGAGGTAACGGTTTCTGATAGTAAGCCTTCAGACAGTGGGACCGTTACTCCGGATCTTTCTTTGGAGGAGATTAAGAAAACGGATGTGGTCGAGCAGATAATCAGTGAAGCGGAAGAAAAGGCTTTTAAGGAAAACGCTTAGCGGATTTTATCGATATTGTTTATAATTTATTAATTAGCTATTCCGGTGGTTTGGGATATGTCCGGCAGGAATACATAATACATTGGAATATGCCCGATTACATCAAGAAAATGTAGTCGGGCATATTTCATATACTGACGGGAATTAGATTTCATCAGGCCACGGGCAGGGTTTTCCTGTGGCTTTGAATGTGGGACGTTGTCCTCCTGTTGCTCGCAAATAGTTCCCTAATTCCTTGGAGAGCCGTTTTACGATGCCGGGATGTTGCTTTGCTACATCATTTTTTTCACTGATATCATTTGGTATGTTGAAAAGTTCTTTTTTACCGGTTTCATAATAATAGATTAGTTTCCATTCGTCTTTGCGGATAGAGCAGTCCAGATTGATGCCTGGTCCGTCATTCCCCCAGATATTAGGGAAATTCCATACCAGTGCGCGTCCTTTGGACGGGTCTCCTGTACCTTTCAGCAGGGGCATAAAGCTGATACCGTCTATAGGGTTGACTGTCTTATAGTTTGTGATACCCGCCATTTCAAGTATGGTAGGATAAAAATCTTCAATTATAAGATATTTGTCACAACGAGTATTCGGGGTGACTACTCCGGGCCAGCTTACAATCATTGGTTCGCGTATTCCTCCTTCATATAAGGAGCCTTTACCACTGTTGAGAGGAGCGTTTTGAGTGTGAATTTGTCCGTCGCGCCATCCGGGTTCGGCAGCTAGCCCTCCGTTGTCACTCATAAAAATAATAACGGTATTATTTGCTTCATCATTTTTTTCCAACCAGTTCATCAAATCCCCCAGACTTTTATCCATTCCTTCAATTAAGGATGCATATGCGGCTTCTTTGTCACTAAGTCCTTTTTTAATATACTTGGGGAAGAAGCGCATATCTTTGTCAACAGGAACGTGGATGGCATAATGTGCCATATATAGATAAAAAGGTTGATTGTATTTTTTTGCTTTGTCCAATGCTTTGATAGCTTCTCGTGTCAGGGCTTCTGTAGCAAATATACCTGTTCCCCAATAATCTTCCAAGCCGGGGATAGCCATTAGTGAATAGGGTTTTCCATCGCGGGTGTGCCCGTAGTTCTGTTCGCTCAGATAAGTAGCCAGACCACCGGCGGCATGTCCGGCTATATTTACTTCAAACCCCCAATGGGTAGGGTTCTCTCCCGGTGTGTCAATAGAACCGAAATGAGCTTTTCCGCAGTGGATGGTATGATAACCGTTCTGTCTGAGTAACTCAACGAAAGAAGTGCCGACAAAGGTATTGGACGTTCCTGTTACTTGGCTGACTCCGTTGTAGTTCCAGTCTGGTAATTGTATTGTATTGCTTGGTCTGTCGGTAGCTTTGTTTTTTTCAAGCGTCCAGTTTGTTACACGATGTCGGGTGTTGTTGGCACCCGTTATCAGACTGCAACGGGTAGCGGAACTGATATTGCAGGCGTATGCCTGTGTGAACATCATCCCTTTTTTGGCCAGACGTTCCATATTGGGGGTTTCATAGGTTTCGTTATAGTGGGTTTTCTGTGTCCAGAAAGGTAAGGATGTATCTTGCCAACCCATGTCGTCCACCATAAATAAGATGATATTGGGACGTTGTTGGGTTGTTTCTGAAGACATTTTTTCTTTTGCTTGCGTCGAGATTCCTGTTAAGGAAGCGAGAGCGAAAGATACAAGTAGTTTTTTATTCATATCGGCTGGTTTTATAAGTTATTTTTCGATTACAATTTTTTGGGGGGTATCTATGGAAATACTTCTCAGTTCTTGCTTGCTGGAATTTTCTATCCATACTTTTAGTGTACCTGTACATAGTACGTTCAGCTCCAACCGATTCTCTGTTAAAGAGATAGTTTGGACGGTGCTCGGGGATAGATATTTTTCCTGTACGCCAATGGCTGCCCATCCTTTCCGTATGGGGCAGAGATGAAACAGTTTGTCTGTAAATCCGATGAGTTCGAATGTACTGCTGTCTGATAGTTCTTCTGCCTTTTGTGATTCCCAATTATAAAGCAGCACGCGTTCTTCGGAGGTGGCAGACATTTTTTCAAAACTGTTCCGAAGAGAATAATCTTCTTTTTTTATAATGGCTTGGACTTGCTGATGCCGGGGGGAAACATTCAGGTTGTAACAGATTAATGTCATTGCTCCGTTGCCTGAGGGAGCTGCTACTCGATACGCTTTTCCACTCCATAATGGATTGGTCAGTATAGATTCTGGCATAGGTACGGCGGGAGCTTCGGGACGGAACAGTTTGCCTTGTTCGTCAATTAAGGGGAAAATGTTTTCCTTGATAAAGTCCCGAGGGGCGTCCGACAGGTAGACCGGACCTCCGGAAATAGCCTTGGAACGTGCCATCAAGGTGCCGCAAACGGTATCGCAGGAATGAAACATATCATGGTCGGGCCATACGGTTTGTCCTAGTAGCAAGGTATTGGTATAAGACTGGAATAGATGTGATTTTGCCATATCCTCATCATATTTCTTATAGTCTATGCTGACACGGGTGCTGTTACTGTATGACGTATGGTCAGTATTGATGACGTTCTGTGCCATACAGTTCATTAGTCCCATATTTTGCCGGTGGGTCTCGGCTTCTAGGCTTCGGTTACAGTCGGTTGCCTGGCGGATACTTTCATGGCCTCCCATGTAGAGTGGTAGTGTAAAACTTGGTTATCTACTTTCAGAAAATCGAATCCTTGTTCTTTTAAGGTGCTGACGTAGTAGCGATAGAAGGAACGGATGCGGGTGCTGTCCGTTCCTGGCAGAAGGCTGCCGGCGTGTGGGTATAGGGCTTGTCGGACGACTTGTGGAAATCCGTTTTCGGGGGATAATCCCATCCAGTATCCCGAAAGGCTGTACCACAGTCCGATCCATTTGATTTTATTTTCTTTTTTGTATGACATGATTTTTTTCCATCCCGACGGGAAACGTTGTTTATCCGGTATGAAATCGGTCAGTTGCCTGTTCTTGTGGGCGAGATGACCGTCGTCAATCAGTACATACCGGATAGGAATACCGGATGCCTCTATCGTTTTCATATCGTTTATTACCTTGGATTCGTTTATATCATCATGATAATGTTCCCATGTACACCAACCGAGATAGCGGAAAGCTTCGAAATATTCCTTGGCTGTGCGGCTTTTTAAGTCGGCGGCTTCTGTATTTTTCATCAGCGCTTGATAGGCTTGCCGAATGGTTGAATAAATATCTTTTCCTTGTCGGATGAGTAGAAGAGGGACTTCCGGTTTCAGATAGTCTTTTCCTAAAGTGGATACATATAGGGTGACAGAGCCGTTATCGTTTACTTGCAGCCAGCTTAAACTGTTACGGCCGGCAATGGCTTTGGCAAACAAGTATTCTCCGTTTGTCAGTTCCAGCAGTAATGCATCTCCCAACGTAGATGGGGCTGCATTGGAAGGTATTCCCGGATAGCGGGTGTCGGTTAATTCTTTTAAATCGTTGAACACCCAAGGTAGGAGCCGGTTGGTATTGTTGGGCCATTCAAAATCTCCCGGACGGGAGTCTCGGCTGAAGAAAATACCTCGGACGTACCCGGGTAACCGTACCGGACAGGCAATAGTCTGGGTTTGTCCGGGTATGGATTTCTTATAGGGTATGGGAGAAGAAATGGAAGTTAAATCAATCGTATCTGTCATTGACAAAGCGTTTGTGTTCTTGAAAGACTTTCCTTTTTCATATGTGTAATCTGTTTGCCCGAAGGATTTCGGACAAACAAATACATTGCAAATCAGGATACAAATGAATATTGCTTTATATTCTCTCATGATTTTTTATTTGAGGGTTACGTTATAGGCACTGAAATGTCTGATTTCGGGTAAGGCAACGGATTGGGTTACGGTGAGGCGCAAGGCGGTGGTTTCTACCGGTTTGAAGTGTGCAATGCGTTTGTGTCCCACAGACTCGCCGGAGCACACTGTCTGCCATTTTCCGTTGACTTTCGCTTCTATCTTGTATTGGCGTATTCTTTCGCCTTTGGCAATGTCTTCTTGGATGATGCAGTAGTTGACCGGTTGTTTTTCATTCAGATTCAGCGTAAGCCGTTGCCTCCGGCCTTGGGTTTCCGCCAATGGTGTACCAAAGCGCCGGTTTATTTCTTCTCCCCATTCTTTTAAACGCTGTTCGTCACCTGCCGGCAATAGCCCATCAGGATCGGGGGTCAGCCCGATGATTAACGTAGCGTTGCGGCCCACTGATTTTTCGTACATATCCATCAACGTTGTCAATGGATAGATATTATTCTCGTCATCGGGTTCCCAAAACCATTCGTGGCGGCCGTTGGCACCACGCAGGGGGCTGTCTGCCATAGCCGGTACCCAGTATTTGCCTTCGGGATCACCTTGTTTTAATAAGGCTATTTGGTCTTTTTGGCTTTCAATACGTTTATGATGTGAACAGGGGGCCGGAAAAGTGGACCAGCAGGGGTATCCCACTGTGCCGGTTTCTGAACCTCCCCAGCGGAAATCAGCACGGTCTATGTTGTGGTAGAACAGGCAGTTGGGTTGGTATTTATTGACGATGGGTTCCACATCAGGACCGTCACCTCGTGGGTCATCGGCTCCGCCATCAAACCAAATCATATATAAATCTCCATAGCGGGTACAAAGTTCTTCCACCATTTTCTCGCAGAAGCGTTTATACCACGCCTGTCGGTTGGCGGCAAATTCTCCGTCATCGGCTACCTTGAAATTATGGATACCCAGAAGTGAATTCCACCGGATGCCTACATAGATGCCCGGCTGGATACCATACTTACGGCAGGAGTTGACAAAGTCGCGGACAATGTCTCCTTTGCCATCACGCCATTTTACAGCTTTCAGGCAGTATGGGTTTACGTCACTTTGCCACAATCCGAAGCCGGTTTCATGCGTGGCTGTGAGTACGGCGAATTTGCAGCCTGCGGCTTTAGCTGCCTGAATCCATTGGTCAGTATCCAGTTGGGTAGGATTAAATATATTATAATCTTCAATGGGGCTGATACGGTTGTTGCCTTGTCCGTAGCGGATGCCGTCGAATACGTGGAGGTCATAATGAAATACGGCTCCCATTTCCGCTTCGTGCCATTTCAATTGATGCGGTTTGGGTACAATGATTTCCGGTTGTGCAACACTCAGTACACAGTTCATAAGGAAGAGAAGGGATGTATATAGTATCTTCATGGGTTATAAATAATTAAAAAATGGATCTTCTGTTTTTTGCAGCCATGTTTTTAATTGGCTTTTCAATCGGTTTACCAGTTTGGGATGCTGCATAGCTATATTATTCATTTGGTAAGGGTCTGATCTCCTATCGAATAGAATAATCTTATCTACCTTTCCATCGGTTGTATGGATAGTAAACGTATGTGTGGCGGTGCGTAATCCCCGGTAGCCTGTTGCCGGATTGGATGACTGTATGTAATAATAAGGTTGGACAATGCGGTTGTTTTCTTTTCCGCAGAGGAGAACGGAAGCAAGGTTGAATGTTTGTACTTCTTCCGGTATTTGTTGCTGAAAGCCCATGATGGAAAGCAGGGTCGGATACAAGTCGGCAAAAGCTATCATGGTTGTTCGGTCGGTTTTCGGCTTTATTTTTTCCGGCCATGAGATAAGGACGGGAATTCGCATGGATTCCTCATAAAAGATATCTTTTCCGGCTTGTTCATGAGCCCCCATGCAGATGCCGTGGTCAGAAGTGAATACTACAATAGTATTTTTTAATAAACCCAAACGTTTCAATTCGTTGATTATCCGACCTATATTTTCATCGACTCCGGTCATGCAGGCATAGTAATTGCGGATATTGTTTCGGAAATAGTCACCCATTTCAGTGCCTTTGGCGGGAATGTCGGGACGGTTGGCACATAATGCCTCTACATTCAGGTTTTTATACATCTCCTTGTATCGGTCGGGTACCAACTCGTAACCGGTGTGTGGAGGGTTCATGGATACGACTAAGGCAAATGGCTGCGTTTTATCTATATGTCCGTTGAGGTACTCAATCGCTTTGTCGGCTTCATACTCCGGTCCCCATTGATTGACATAATAAAAACTGTCCCGGGGAGCGTCAGTGTCCCAGTACATGGGTTTTAAATGGTAGTCGTAAGTACCATAAGCGGTCCAATAGTCAAAACCGTGCCGGCGTTCTTTTGGACACCATTCGTTCCAAGCAACTGCACCATGGTTGTTGTAAGTATCTATGTATGGTTCATAAGGAGCATCCAGATGCCATTTGCCGATATATCCTGTTTGGTATCCATTGGCTTTAAGTATATCACTCCAGCAGCGTGCATCTTGTGGAAGTTCTACTCCATAAGGAGCGTTGGCAGAATTGCAATTGCCTGTTACTTTGTTCTTATGCGGATACATGCCTGTCATCAACATGCCTCGTGCCGGTGAAGATACGGGATAGCTGCTGACAGCATTGGTGAAATTCACTCCTTCACGGGCCAGTTGGTCCAGGCAAGGTGTTTTGACAGGTTCTTTTCCGAGACAACCTAAAGCATCTCCTCTCCATTGATCTGCCATGATGAAGACCAGGTTAGGTTTTTCTTGAGCTTGAATCTGGAATACTGGACACAAAGGGAATGCCAGCAAGAAAATATTAAGTCTTTTCTTCATAATCTGCAAAGGGTTAATAGAGGTTTCATCATTCCTGACTGATTGTGTTTTATTGTGTAATTGTCAAAAACTTAATTTAAAAAGCTCTTATTTTAAGCGTTGATAAATAGCATCAGCAAAACTTCATCATTAAAACAAAGATATTCATATAATGTGAATATGTTATGGGAAGGTAGGAAAACTTTTCGGAAACTTTCCTTTTCCTTCCCATAAATGCTTGTTATTGTTTTGAAAGCTTATTCACCTTCAGGTAAAGTTCCATCATTTCTGCTCCATCCGGGATTCTGATAAATGGTAGAACTTTCATATTCGTTAGAACCCGGAACAGCGGTAGTCAGGCGGAATTGCTTGTTACTAATAGGATACAGGTATTTGCTTGTATTCCAATTTAGTCCACTGAAACCAATATTAGCAGCATTTTTACGATAAGGTAATAAATATTTTCCTTCTGCATATGGGTCGGATTTTGCTGAAATATTGGCTGTCTTGTCTGTTACGCCATATTCTAAAAGTGTTATTTGGGGAATTGGGGTTACAGCGTCTTCGGCTTGAGGGTTTGTATACAGTTGATACATGCTATCCCAAAAATTAAATCCTTGCACATGCACATCTTTTACTTGATCCAAAGCGCGCCAACGTTTTAAGTCTGCCATACGGAATCCTTCTGATACCAACTCGACACGTCGTTCACGACGGATGTTGTACAGAGTTGTGTTTATTTGTTGACCGGCAGAATAACTTCCCCAATTTTGCTTTTCTTTACTTATGTCTGTATTGTTTATGGTCTTTTGATAGTCTGTACTCATACCGGCACGTGTACGAAGAGCTTTCCAGTATTTATCGCAGTTGCCACCTAGATTACCGTTTAATTCGTAGTAAGCTTCTATATAATTCAGGTAGGCTTCTGCTGCACGGAAGATTGGGCATCCTGTATAGGATTCTTTTGTTGACTGCATATCTCCGGATGTATTCAATCCTTTGCGCAGACAGTATCCGGTCGGATTACTATTTTCTTTTTGGGGCTCGAAAATTTCAGGGCGGTAAAAGTAGCCGTATCCATCATTCTTCTTTATCCAAGTAGCAAAATTGGGATCGTCGGATAACAGATCTCCGGTTTTTAAAATCGTCTGTCTCATGCGTCCGTCTCTGTCGGTAAAGATATGTTCGTATGTATCGTCTCCTTGATAACTGGTACTGGCATAAATAGGTAGGCCGTCAGCCATCAGATAAGAATCTACCATGGAGCGCGTATAACCTGTGTTACCTCCGCCATTGCGTTGTAAATAGCTTACAACAAAGTGGAAAGAAGTGGCATCTGAGTTGACACTATATTTACGCCATAATAAAATTTCATTTATTCCGCTTAAATCAATAGAATTAAATAGTGCGGCATAATTGTTGTGCAAGCTATGTCCTTGAGCTACGATATCAGCTGCTTCTATTGCTTGCTGTAGGAAATATTTAATTTCAGCATCGATGTCAAAGCTGAAATCTTTTAAATAATCCATTGAAGCACCAGGCCATCCGGGACCACCAGGAACAAATGCACTTCCTTTATGATATTTTTCCCATGTTGCTTCAAACAGGGCAGCGCGACTTTTTACTAATGCAGCGCAGTCTTTGTTTAACCGATTGCTTACGGGAGCAGTGGGAAGCATATATTCGTAGGCTTTATCTAAATCAGATAAGATAAAGCGTGCGACTTCATTGCGTGGACGCCGTTTGGAAGCTTCACGTATGGCGTTGTAATCATCCGGTAATATTTCAGTCAGAATAGGAAAATCACCTAGATTCTGCAATGCTGTGAGATAAATATAAGCACGGAAGAAATATACCTCGCCAATATAGTGTTTGATATTTGCGTCATTACCGGATATTTCTCTGTTGGTATATCGTTCGGTAACTGTTTGAATAAAATAATTAGCTGCACGTATCTTACGGAAATATTTATGCCATAAGTCATCATCACCGACATGGTACTGTCCTTTTACGAAAAGTTTACTTGGTGAGTCTGCGGTTTGGTCGTCTGTTCCGTTATCTTTTTGGAATAATCCTAAATTATAAGTGGCAGAACCATGAGATGGAAGAATATTGCCATATTCGTCATCTTTTTCGTCTTCACTGTCATTATAAAATTTGGCAGCATAAGCAGCCAGGTCTGTTTCGGAATAAAGATAGACATTGGTGCTGACAGAAGTGATAGGTTCGCAATCCAGATAATCATTGCATGAGGTCGTAAAAACACTTGCAGCGGCTATGAATGTATATAATAGAATCTTTTCTGTCTCTTATACACATCTGACGCTGCCGACGAAGGCTTAGGTGTAGATC
>ENA-OYYM01000212-OYYM01000212.1-human-gut-metagenome-genome-assembly--contig:-NODE-212-length-12253-cov-6.440728_pt1 | contig 12253 bp, 15 predicted proteins | sample MGYA00244065_ERZ653452 | MGnify/ENA primary metagenome ERZ653452 (study PRJEB26926, sample SAMN06165072) | human gut metagenome | biome: ENVO:00009003; feature: ENVO:2100002; material: ENVO:00002003... | reverse complement strand
CGGCAGCGTCAGATGTGTATAAGAGACAGCCATACGGCGGACGGTGTGCTTCTCCCCCGCCATCACCGACGGCGAAACGGTGGTAGAGGATGTGCGGGCCGTCCGCGCCGACAGCCCGGCGCAGGCGCTGTCCCTGCTGGCGCAGGGTGCGGTACCCGTCCTCCCCGACCCGGAGTGCCTGTGCCGTGAGCAGCTGCACCCGGATGCCCTGGTGGACGCCATACTGGCCAAGCGCAATCTGGGCACCCGCATCACCGACGCCCCCGTGGTGGTAGGCATCGGGCCCGGCTTCACCGCTGGAGAGGACTGCCACGCGGTAGTGGAGACCATGCGCGGCCACACCCTGGGGCGCGCCATCTATCAGGGCAGCGCCCTGCCCAACACCAACATCCCCGGCCTCATCGGCGGCTACGCCGGTGAGCGCGTGCTTCGCGCCCCGGCGGACGGCGTCTTCACCCGGATACTGGACATCGGTGACGAGGTCCAGCCCGGTGACATCGCCGGGACCGTGAACGGCCAGCCCATGAAATGCACCATCGGCGGCGTGGTGCGGGGTATTCTGCCCAGCGGCACGCCGGTACACCGGGGGATGAAATCCGGCGACGTGGACCCACGGTGCCAACCGGAATACTGCACCACCGCCTCAGACAAGGCGCTGGCCGTTGGCGGCGGCGCGCTGGAGGCCATACTGCACCTGACTGGTGCACTGCGATAGGAGACAAGTCATGGAAGAGCAGAACATCAAGCTGACAAAGCTGACCAAGTGCGCCGGCTGCGGCGCCAAGGTGGGCGCAGGTGTGCTGGCGCAGCTGCTGGAGGGCATCCGCGTGCACCACGACCCCAATTTGCTGGTGGGCTTCGACAAGAGCGACGACGCCTCCGTGTATAAGATCAGCGACGAGCTGGCCCTGGTGCAGACGGTGGACTTCTTCCCCCCCATCGCCGACGACCCCTACCTCTTCGGCCAGATCGCCGCCACCAACGCCCTCAGCGACGTGTATGCCATGGGCGGCGAGCCGAAGCTGTGTCTGAACATCATGGCCGTGCCGGAGGATATGCCGAAGGAGGCCGTGCATGACATCCTTCGGGGCTGCTATGACAAGGTTTATGAGGCCGGGGCCCTGATCACCGGCGGTCACAGCATCCTGGACGATGAGCCGAAATACGGCCTGGCCGTGACCGGCTTTGTTCACCCGGACAAAATGCTCACCAATTCCGCCGCGCGGCCCGGCGACGTGCTGGTACTGACCAAGCCCATCGGCATCGGCGTGCTGACCAGCGCCGGGAAGGCCGACCTGCTGACGAAAGAGACGGTGGACTTCATGAACCGGATGATGACCACTCTGAACAAGGCCGCCCGGGACGTGATGGTCCGCTATCGGGTCCACGCCTGCACCGACGTGACCGGCTTCGGTCTGATGGGCCACGGCTTCGAGATGGCCCAGGGCAGCGACGTGGCACTGCATATCGACGTGTCCGCCATCGACCTGATCCCGGAGGCACTGGAATTCGCCCGGATGGGCGTGCTGCCCGCCGGTATGTACCGCAACCGCAGCTTCGCTGAAGCCGGTGTGGACGTGGGCACCACCGAGCTGGCCGTACAGGACCTGCTGTTCGACCCCCAGACCTCCGGCGGCCTGCTGATGGCCGTAGACCCTGCGGACGCGGACGCGCTGCTGGCGGAGCTGACACCGGTAGTGCCCAGCGCCCAGCGCATCGGCACCGTGGGCGAATATCACGGCGGCAAGCGTATTCTTCTGCGATAACCAAAAACCGGGCGGCAGTGCCGCCCGGTTTAATTCATGCCAAGGCCCGTATGGCCGCCAGTGCCGCGTCCACGTCCGCTTCCGTGCTGGCCCAGCCCAGCGAAAACCGCACAGTGCCCTGGGGAAACGTCCCCAGTGTTTTGTGGGCCGAGGGCGCACAGTGCAGGCCGCAGCGGGTCAGGATGCCGTACTGCGCTTCCAGCGCATAGGCCATCTCGGCGTTGTCGCGGCGCAGGAAGTCCACGGAGATGACGCCCACCCGACGGTCCATATTCCGGGGGCCCACCAGTCGGACCCCGGAAATATCCGCAAGACCGTCCAGAAACCGGGCGCACAGCGCCCTCTCGTGCTGCCGCAGGGCATCCACGCCCGTCTCCTCAATAAAACGCAGGGCCGCCTCCCAGCCGTAGCAGCCGGGGAGATTGGCCGTACCGGACTCAAACCGGTCCGGCAGATAGGGCGGCAGGTACTCGCTGTCCGAGGCACTGCCGGTGCCGCCAGCGATCAGAGGCGTCAGCTTTTGGGCGAAATCGTCCCGCAGCAGCAGCGCGCCCACGCCGCCGGGGCCCAGCAGCCCCTTGTGGCCCGGTACCGCCATGGCACTGAGGCCGAAAGCCTGAAAGTCCACAGGGAGGTGTCCCGCCGTCTGGGCGGCGTCCAGCGCAAAGGGCACGCCCTTTTCCGCGCAGATGCGGCCGATAGCCGCCGCGTCCTGTACCACGCCGCAGACGTTGGAGCCGTGGGCCATGATGACCAGTCTCGTATCCTCCCGGAACAGCCCCGGCAGGGCGTCCAGATCTGCAAAACCCTCGGCGTCACAGGGAACGCGGCTGACCGCCACCCCCGGCAGGCGCAGCAGCGGCCGCATGACCGCGTTGTGCTCCATGCTGCTGACGATGCAGTGGTCGCCGGGACGCAGAAGGCCGGAGATGATCATATTCAGCCCCGCCGTAGCACCCGGCGTCAGAATAACGTGGGTAGGCGGCTCCGGGAAATCGAACAGCCGCGCCAGCCGCTGCCGCAGCGTCAGCGTCACCAGCCCCGCCTCCTGGGCGGCGGTATACACGGAACGGTTCACGTTGGCTCCCACGCAGTCCAGATAGTATTTCATCCGGTCGCTGACCCCCGCCGGCTTGGGGAACGACGTGGCGGCGTTGTCAAGATAAATGGCCTCCATGCAGGCACCTCCTCACAGCTCGTGACCCATCATACCACAGAAAGTGAAGTTTGTCACGGTCTTGACTTTTCCGGTACAGTGTCGTATAATGGCATCGCTATTCTTTAAAAGAAATAACGCAAAGGAGAGACACATCACATGAAAAAAGTAAGTTGGATCGTGGTCATCGCCGGCGCGGTGGTCGGTCTGGCCGCCGTGGTGCTGACCCATCTGGGCAACCCCGCCAACATGGGGTTCTGCATCGCCTGCTTCCTGCGGGACATCACCGGCGCGGTGGGTATGCACAGCGCAGCCAAGGTGCAGTACGTCCGGCCGGAGATCATCGGTCTGGTGCTGGGCGCGTTCGTCATGTCCGTGGCCACCAAGGAATTCCGGGCCAAGGCAGGCTCCTCCCCCGCCACACGCTTCGTGCTGGGCGCCTTCGTCATGATCGGCGCACTGGCCTTCCTGGGCTGCCCCCTGCGGATGGTCCTGCGTATCGGCGGCGGTGACCTGAACGCCGTGGTGGGCCTGGTGGGCTTCACCCTGGGCATCTTCATCGGCATCCAGTTCCTCAAGCGCGGCTTCTCCCTGAAGCGTGCCTATCCCGTTGGGAAGGGCGAGGGCGGCGTGCTGCCCATCGTGATGACCGGCCTGCTGATCCTGGTCATCGCCGTGCCCAGCCTGTTCAAGTTCAGTGAGGAGGGCCCCGGCTCCAAGCACGCGCCCATGCTGGCCGCACTGCTGATCGCCGTGGTGGTGGGCGCTCTGGCCCAGCGCGCCCGCCTGTGCATGGTGGGCGGCATCCGCGACGCCATGCTGTTCAAGGATTTCAAGCTGCTGTACGGCTTCGTGGCCATCTTCGTGGTCGTCCTGGCGGGCAACCTCATCACCGGCAGCTTCAAGCTGGGCTTTGAACTGCAGCCCATCGCCCACAGCAGCCAGCTGTGGAACCTGCTGGGCATGGTCCTGGTGGGCTGGGGCAGCGTGCTGCTGGGCGGCTGCCCGCTGCGTCAGCTGATCCTGGCCGGCGAGGGCAACGGTGACAGCGCCGTGACCGTGTTCGGCATGATCGTGGGCGCGGCCTTTGCCCACAACTTCGGTCTGGCCGGCAACGCCGACGCCATGAACGAGGCCAAGGAGATCGTGGTGGGCGGCATTTCCAACAACGGCAAGGTAGCCGTGTGTCTGGGTATCCTCATCATGCTGGGTGTGTCCCTGTGGAATATGCCCAAGGCTGTCAGCGCGCCTGTTGAGGCCGCCAAGTAAAGGAGGAACATCACAATGACTGTTGACGCAAGAGGTTATTCCTGCCCCATGCCCGTGGTGATGGTGCAGAAGGCCGTAAAGGCCGACGCCCCCGCCGCCCTGGAGGTGCTGGTGGACAACCAGTGCTCTGTGGAGAATGTCACCCGCTTCGCCGAAAACAGCGGCTACAAGGTCGCCGTGGCGCCGGAGGGTCAGGACTTCCGTCTGTCCCTGTCCAAATGAGCCGCTATATCGCCACGTTCCACACCCATCTGTCCGCCCTGCTGACCTGCCAGTGCTTGACGGCGGCGGGGGTCCGGGCCCGGATGATGCCGGTGCCCCGGAAGCTCAGTGCCTCCTGCGGCACCTGCGTGGACTACGAGGCATCGGGGCCGCTGCTGGAGCAGATGGACACCGATGTGGAGCGCGTGTTCGCCGTGGAGGGCGAGATATACACCCTGCTGCTGGAAAACGAATGAAAAGAAGTGACCGCTTCCGCGGTCACTTCTTTTCATTCCCGGCCCTTGGTCCGTAGCGCCTATTTCTTGTTTTTACGGGCCAGACGGGCGATGTCGCCCACACCGTCCAGAATGACGTTGGGCTGATAGGCATACGTCTCCACCGTTTGACGGGTGGACACGCCGGAGAGCACCAGCACCGTGGACATACCGCTTTCCAGGCCGGAGATAACGTCGGTGTCCATGCGGTCGCCCACCATCACCGCGTCGGCGGAGTGGCAGTGCAGCAGCCGCAGGCCGGTCCGCATCATCAGGGGGTTGGGCTTGCCGCAGAAATAGGCCTGCTTGCCGGTGGCCATTTCAATGGGGGCCACCAGAGCGCGGCAGGCCGGAGCAATGCCGCTTTCGATGGGGCCGGACACATCGGAGTTGGCGCCGATGAGCTTGGCACCGGCCATGACCAGGTTCACCGCCTTGGTCAGCGTATCCAGGGAATAGGTGCGGCCCTCGCCCACCACCACGTAGTCCGGGTTCACGTCGTTCATGGTGAGGCCCGCGTCGTACAGGGCGTTCAGCAGCCCCGCCTCACCGATGGCGAACACGGAGCAGCCGGGAGCCTGGTCCTTCAGGAAGGCCGCCGTGGCCAGGGCACTGGTATAGAAATGCTCCTCCGGCACATCCAGTCCCATCCGGGCCAGCTTCTGCTGCAGCTCACGGGGCGTGTAGCCGCTGTTGTTGGTCAGGAACAGATACTCCTTGTTCTCCTCATGCAGCCACTGGATGAAGTCCGCCACGCCGGGCAGGATCCGGTTCCCGTGGTAGATGACGCCGTCCATGTCGCAGATAAAGCCTGTTTTCTGGTTGAAGTCGATAAAGTCTTTCGGCATAATGGCCCCTCCCGTCTGTTGCTGCTCCCAGTATACCACAGCGCAGCGGCGCTTTCCATAAGGAGAACGTAAAATTTTACCGCTTTCCGGCATAAAAAGGCCCGCTTTGCAGCGGGCCTTTTCGATGTACTTACTTGCTCAGGTACTCGTCGATGGACTTTGCGCCCAGCTTGCCGGCACCCATGGCCAGAATGACGGTGGCCGCGCCGGTCACAGCGTCGCCGCCGGCATACACCGCCTGGCGGGAGGTCAGGCCCTCCTCGTTGACGATGATGCCGCCCTTCTTGTTGACCTCAAGTCCCTTGGTGGTGGACTTGATCAGCGGGTTGGGGCTGGTGCCCAGGGACATGATGACCGCGTCCACGCTCAGGTCGAACTCGCTGCCCTTCTTCTCCACGGGGCGGCGGCGGCCGGAGGCATCCGGCTCACCCAGTTCCATCTCGATGCAGGTCATGGACTTGACGCAGTCCTGCTCGTCGCCGTTGATCTGGACGGGGTTGTTCAGCGTCTTGAAGATGACGCCCTCCTCGATGGCGTGCTCCACCTCCTCGTGACGGGCGGGCAGCTCCTCCATGCCGCGGCGGTACACCACGTACACCTCAGCGCCCAGCCGCTTGGAGCAGCGGGCGGCGTCCATGGCCACGTTGCCGCCGCCGACCACGGCCACGGTCTTGCCCTTCAGGTCCATGATGGGGGTGTCGCTGTCCTCGCGGTAGGCCTTCATCAGGTTGATGCGGGTCAGGAACTCGTTGGCGGAATAGACGCCCTTCAGGTTCTCACCGGGGATGTTCATGAACATGGGCAGGCCCGCGCCGGAACCGATGAACACTGCCTCAAAGCCGTACTCCTCCATCAGCTCGTCGATGGTGATGGTGCGGCCCACCACGGTGTTGGTCTCCACCTTGACGCCCATGGCCTTCAGGCCGTCCACTTCCTTCTGGACGATGGCCTTGGGCAGACGGAACTCGGGAATGCCGTACACCAGCACGCCGCCGGCCAGATGCAGCGCCTCGAACACCGTGACCTCATAGCCCTTCTTGGCCAGGTCGCCGGCGCAGGTCAGACCTGCGGGGCCGGAGCCGATCACAGCCACCTTGTGGCCGTTGGGTGCGGGGACCGCCGCGGCCTCGGTGCTGTGGGCGTTGTGCCAGTCGGCCACAAATCGCTCCAGCCGGCCGATGCCCACGGGGTCGCCCTTCTTGCCGCGGACGCAGTGCATCTCGCACTGGCTCTCCTGGGGACACACGCGGCCGCACACGGCGGGCAGGGAGCTGGTCTGATGGATGACCTGATAGGCGCCCTCGTAGTCCTTCTCCACGATCTTCTGGATGAATTCGGGGATACGCACGTTCACGGGACAGCCGTCCACGCAGGGGTGGTTCTTGCAGTTCAGGCAGCGGGCCGCCTCGTCCAGCGCCTGCTCCTCGGTGTAGCCCAGGGCCACCTCCAGGAAGTTTTTGTTGCGGACATTGGGGTCCTGGGAGGGCATTTCGTTCTTGTCCAAACGCATATTGATCTTAGCAGCCATCTTACTTTACCTCCTGCTTGAACAGATTGCAGACTTCCTCGTGCTTACGCACCTCGAAGTCGTGGTACATCTGGTTGCGCTTCACCGCCAGATCCCAGTCCACCTTCTGGCCGTCGAAGTCGGGGCCGTCCACGCAGGCGAACTTCGTCTCGCCGCCCACGGTCAGGCGGCAGCCGCCGCACATACCGGTGCCGTCGATCATGATGGGGCTCATGGAGACGGTGGTGGGCATATTGTAGGGCGCGGTGGTCTTACAGACGAACTTCATCATGACCATGGGGCCGATGGCGAAGATCTCGTCGTACACATTGCCCTCGTCCAGCAGCTCCTTCAGCGCCTCGGTGACCAGACCCTTGCGGCCGTAGGAGCCGTCGTCGGTGCAGACCTTCAGCACGGAGGAGACCGCCTTGAACTTATCCTCCAGAATGACCACGTCCTTGCTCTTGAAGCCGACCACCGCGTGGACCTCGGCGCCGCAGTCGTGAAATTTCTTCAGCACAGGATACGCGATGGCGCAGCCCACGCCGCCGCCGACCACGCAGACCTTCTTCTTGCCCTCGGTCTCAGTGGGCTTGCCCAGGGGACCCACGAAATCATGCAGGCACTCGCCCTGCTGCTTGTGGCTCAGCTTCTCGGTGGTGGCGCCCACGGTCTGGACGATGATGGTCACGGTGCCCTTCTCGCGGTCATAATCATGGATAGTGATGGGGATACGCTCGCCGTTCTCATCCACGCGCAGAATGATGAACTGGCCCGGCTCTGCCTTTTTGGCCACCATGGGTGCCTCGATCTCATAGAGGATCACAGTGGGCTTGAGCGCTTCTTTCTTGACGATACGGTACATACATCACGGCTCCTTCACTTTGTATTTTGCGGCGGAACAGCCGCCGTCGGTTTCCGTTCTTTCTATTGTATCATTCCACAGAGAAACCGTCAATTATCAGATATTCTAAATCCCGGAAACAAATGGAAAAAACCGCCGCCATACACGGGTATGGCGGCGGTTTCGTGTATCATTTGGTCACGCGCAGCAAACACTTGACTTCCGTGCTGCCGATCTTAATGGTCAGTGTAGTCTCACCGCGGCTCACAGTTTTCACCGCACCGTCTGCACTCACAGTGGCAATAGAGCTGTTCGCGCTGCTCCACGATGCCTTCAAATCAGTACCCGTCACTGTAAAGGTACAACTGATCCCCTCCGGCAAAGACACGTCAAACGCACCATCAATAGGCTCAATCGGCTTTGTTCCAAGATCCGTCTCTATCCGCAGCTTACTCACATCCACCTTGGTATTGCTGCTGGTATCACTGGGCTTGGTGGTAGTACTACCATCGTCGGGCTTTGTCGTGGTGCTGCCGTCGTCCGGCGCGTCGCTTTCATCCTTGACGGTGACGGTGCAGGTGACGGACTCGCCGTTCACCTCGGCGGTAATGACCGCGTTGCCCTTGGTCAGCGCCGTCACCTCACCGGCGGAGTTGACGCTGGCCACGGTGGGCGCGCTGCTGCTCCAGGCCGCAGCGTCCTCCGTGCCGTTGACCTTCAGCTCGTCCTTGTCGCCCACGTTCAGCACCAGAACGGTGCGGTTCAGGGAGATAGTCGGCGTGACGGGCGTGTTGTCAGGCTTGTCGATGGTGTCGTCGGGCTTGTCCACATCGGTAATGGGGGGCTTCTCGCCAGTGATGGCCTCCTTGATCTGGTCGCCGAAGATCAGCCACACCACCAGCGCCGCCAGCAGGATCAGAACGATGACGGCCACGGGACCCAGGATGCTGGGCGCCTTGCGGCGGCGGCTCTCGGCGGCGCGGCGGCCCTTGTGCTTACGCACCTTGCCGCTGTAATAGGCCTCGTCCTCCTCGCAGAAGGGGCAGGTCTTATAGCTATCGGAGAACATCTCTCCGCACTTGGGACATTTGATCAGACTCATTATGAAAAACCTCCATACCGGGCATTGGATTTACATAATACATATCATACTCATTTTTGTGCCGCCCGTCAACTGCATTTCGAGGAAATTCATCCTTTTTTTACAACACTTCGCGCCGGCACTTGCTTTTCCCGGCCGCGCTTCTTATAAGAGCCAGAGAAATGCGGGGAGGCGCAACTATGAACACCATTTTCATCGGCATCGCCGGCGGCACCGGCAGCGGCAAGACCACGCTCACCGAGCATCTGGCTGCACGCTTCGGCAGCGACATCAGTGTGGTACACCACGACAACTACTACAAGCGGCAGGACAGGCCCTTCGCCGAGCGCTGCCTGCAAAACTACGACCATCCCGACGCCTTCGACACCGACCTGATGATCGAGGACCTGAAGGCGCTGAAGCGGGGCGAGACCATCCACTGCCCCGTGTACGACTACGCCATCCACAACCGTACCGACGAGACGGTGGAGATCAAGCCCACCAAGGTGGTCATTGTGGAGGGTATCCTGATCTTCCAGAACAAGGCGCTGCGTGACCTGTTGGACATCAAGATCTTTGTGGAAACAGACGCCGACGTGCGTATCCTGCGCCGCGCCCTGCGGGACGTGGAGGAACGCGGACGGTCGCTGGAGTCCGTGGTAAATCAGTACCTGACCACCGTGAAGCCCATGCACGAGCAGTTCGTAGAGCCCACGCGGAAGTTTGCGGACATCATCGTGCTGGAGGGCGGACACAACCTGGTGGCGCTGGATATGATCATGCAGCGCATCGCCGGACATATCAAGGAGAACTGACATGGCAAAGGTCCTACGGCATATATTGGCTGTCCTCTGCCTGCTGGCGGCGGTATTCTTCCTGCTGCCGCTGGGTATGGGTATCCTGCACTTCGGCATGGTCTGGCCGGCGGCGCTGCTATTGCTGTGCGCCGCGTGGCTCACATGGCCGGACTTCTTCCGCCGCTTGCTGCGGCCAAAATGGCTTCGCGCGCTGGTGGGCTGCGTGATCGCCGTGTGTATGACGGCCATTCTGGCAACGCTGGGTAAAATGGCCATGGCCGCCGCGGACCGGCCCGCCGACGGACAGGACTGCACCGTGGTGGTGCTGGGCTGCCAGGTGTTCCCGGACGGCCACCCCAGCCTGATGCTGCGGGGCCGCATCAGTGCGGCCTATGACTATCTGACCGCGCACCCGGACGCCCTGTGCGTCGCCTCCGGCGGGCAGAACGGCAGCGAGCCCATCAGCGAGGCCCAATGTATCCGTGACACGCTGGTGTCCATGGGTATCGCGCCGGAGCGTATCCTGCTGGAAGACCAGTCCGCCTCCACCGAAGAGAACCTGGCCTTCTCCGCCGCGCTGCTGCGGGAGAAGGGCCTGTCCACGGACGTGGCCATCGCCTCGGACAACTTCCACCAGCTCCGTGCCGCCATCTGGGCGCAGCGCAGCGGCCTGACACCGTATTCCGACGGCTGCGCCAGCCCCTGGTTCCTGACCGCCGGCTACTGGGCGCGGGAGACAGCGGCACTGCTGTACATGGTAGTCACCGGCAGCTGACCGGGCGTTTCCCGGGATTTCGCGAGTTAGTGTATGCTAACTAAAAACCTTGAATTTCCACGGAAAATGGGGTTGATTTTTTCATTTTTCATGGTACAATGTGTTTACAATCTTAATGGAGGTACTTACTATGGCTTATCAGATCGGTTCTGCTTGCGTGAGCTGCGGCGCTTGCGCTGATGCTTGCCCCGTGGGCGCTATCTCTCAGGGTGATGATCGTTACGTCATCGATGCCGGCGCTTGCCTGGACTGCGGTTCCTGCGCTGACACCTGTCCCAACGGCGCTATCAGCCCCGCTGAGTAATTGAACCAAGCACAACGATGAGGAAAAGTGACCGGCGGTGCCGGTCACTTTTTTGTTGTATCCCCCCGGGTTTTGTATTACAATGGTGTCATCATGGTATCAACATGGTATCAACGCAGTGTCACCATGATATCATCCGCCGATAAGGGCAGACACCCCTTTGTCAACGGATAGTACAGCTATGTACAGAGGAGGAAGCGGCATGGAGCACTGGGATGAGCTGTGGCCGGGCGGTTTTCGCTTCCGCTTTGACGACAACGTGTTCAAGCCCTCCACCGACACGTTCCTGCTGGGAGCCTTTGCCGAAGTGCGGCGTGGTGAGCGCGTCTGTGACCTGGGCGCCGGGATCGGCCTGCTGGGCCTCCTGCTGCTGGCGCGGCAGCAGGAACTGCACATCACCAACATTGATATCGACAGTGCTGCCTGTGCGCTGGCGGAAGAAAACGCCGCCGTCAATGGTCTGGAGGACCGCGTTGCCGTGCTGCGGGCCGACCTGCGGGATCGGACAGCTCTGCCAAAAGCCGGGAGTTTCGACCTGTGCGTGGCCAATCCGCCCTATTTCCCGCCCCACACAGGACGGGTGGCGGAGGGAAGCCGGGGCACGTCCCGGTCCGAAACCGCCTGCACCTTTGACCAGTTGTGTGCTGCGGCAGCGTATCTGCTCCGCAGCGGTGGACGGTTCTGCCTGGTCCACCGGGCGGAACGGACGGCGGAGCTGATGGACGTCCTGCGCCGCCACCGGCTGGAGCCGAAGGTGCTGCGCTTCGTGCAGAAGGACGCACAGACGCCGCCGCGGCTGGTGCTGCTGTCCTGCCGCCGTCACGGCGGGGCCGGACTGGCGGTGCACACGCCGCTGCTGCTGCACGCAGACGGCGGCGAAAGCGGCGAGCTGCGCCGCATCTATTTCAAGGACAGGGGGTAATTCCCAATGGCAGGTATCCTGTATCTGGTGGCCACGCCCATCGGCAACCTGGGCGACTTCTCGCCCCGCGCCGCAGAGACGCTGACCCGGGCAGATTTCATCGCAGCGGAGGACACCCGCGTCAGCGTGAAGCTGCTGAACCATTTTGACATCAAAAAGCCGCTTGTCAGCTACCACGAGCACAACCGCGCTGCGGCGGGTCAGGCCATTTTGGAACGTCTGCTCTCCGGCGAAACGTGCGCGCTGGTCACCGATGCCGGCACCCCGGCCATCAGCGATCCGGGGCAGGAGCTGGTGGCCCTGTGCGCCGAAAACGGCGTGACGGTACAGGCCATTCCCGGCTGCTGCGCCGCCATCGCCGCCCTGGCCGTGTCCGGGCTGGACACCCGGCGCTTCACCTTCGAGGGCTTTCTGCCCTCCGGTAAAAAAGAGCGCCGCGCTGCCCTGGAGGAGCTGACCGGTGAGGCGCGCACCATGGTGTTTCACCTGTCTCTTATACACATCTGAC
>ENA-OYYM01000174-OYYM01000174.1-human-gut-metagenome-genome-assembly--contig:-NODE-174-length-14485-cov-6.270686_pt1 | contig 14485 bp, 10 predicted proteins | sample MGYA00244065_ERZ653452 | MGnify/ENA primary metagenome ERZ653452 (study PRJEB26926, sample SAMN06165072) | human gut metagenome | biome: ENVO:00009003; feature: ENVO:2100002; material: ENVO:00002003... | reverse complement strand
GGCACCATCAACGCCGCCATCGAGTCCGGCCTGTCCGGCGTGCGGACCACCAAGGCCTTTGCCAACGAAGAAGCCCAGCAGCAGCGGTTCGACGAGGCCAACGAGGTGTTCAAGACCGCCAAGCGTGGCTTTCACAAGGAGATGGGCCGCTTCAACGCGGTGATGGAGTTCTGCACCGGCATATTGCCGGTGGCGGTGATCGCCGTGGGCGGCTGGCTCATCATGGGGGAGAAAATGGACTATGTGGATCTGATCACCTTCTCCCTATACGTCACCGCCTTCGTCAGTCCCATCCGCAAGCTGGCCAACTTCGCCGAGATGTTCTCCAACGGCTTCGCGGGCCTGCACCGCTTCATTGAGCTGATGGCCACCGAGCCGTCCATTCAGGACGCGCCGGACGCGCAGCCCCTCGAACATGTACAGGGCCGCGTGGACGTGAACGACGTCTCCTTCGCCTACGGCGAAAAGGCCGAGGTGCTGCACAACGTGACGCTGCACATCCCCGTCGGCGAGACGGTGGCGCTGGTGGGGCCCTCCGGCGGTGGCAAGACCACCCTGTGCCAGCTGCTGCCCCGGTTCTACGATGTGGACAGCGGCAGTATCACCGTCGACGGCCGCGATGTCCGCGCCGTCACCCAGCGCTCCCTGCGCCGGGCCATCGGCATCGTGCAGCAGGATGTGTTCCTGTTTGCCGACACCATCCGCGAAAATATCCGCTACGGCCGCCCTGACGCCACCGATGCCGAGGTAGAGCAGGCGGCGCGGCAGGCGGAGATCTACGACGATATCTGCGCCATGCCCGACGGGTTCGACACCTATGTGGGCGAGCGGGGCGCGCTGCTCTCCGGCGGGCAGAAGCAGCGGGTAGCCATCGCCCGGGTGTTTCTGAAGGCCCCGCCCATTCTGATACTGGATGAAGCCACCTCCGCGCTGGACAGCGTGACGGAAGCCCGCATCCAGGGCGCCTTTGACCGTTTGGCCCGAGGCCGCACGACACTGATCATCGCCCACCGGCTGTCCACCATTCGTTCGGCCGACCGGATACTGGTAATACAGGACGGTGTCGTCGCCGAACAGGGCTCCCACCAGGAACTCCTGGCGAAGAACGGCGTGTACGCCACACTGTACCGCACGCAGAATTTGGGGGCATAACATGGACAAACGTGAACTGCTGGACAGAACCGCCCACAGCCCGGAGGAACGGCTGCTGCTGAGCCGCGTGTGGGATAAGTGTGAGCAGTGCCGCACGCGGAACATTCCCACGGCCACAGGCTTTCTCTCGCCCCAGGAACAGGCGGCGGCGCAGCATCTGCTGAACGCGCTGGGGTACCGGGAGGGCTATGTGCTTTGGGGCGGCTATGACGGCGCGGAGCGAAAGCGGCTGGTGTTCCTGCCGGACTGGCTGGAGACGCCTGACGACCAGGTCGCGGCGGTGCGGGCCGCGTGCCGCAGCGGCGGCGACCTGACCCACCGGGATTTTTTGGGCAGTTTGATGGCTCTGGGATTGACCCGGGAGAAGATAGGCGATATACTTGTGGAAAAGGGCGGCTGTCAGGTGCTGCTGGACCCGTCCATGACGGATTTCCTGTTGCAGAACTGGGACAGCGCCGGCCGGGAGAAGCTCACCGTAACACCGCTGCCGCTTTCGGCGCTGGCGGTCCCCCATGCGGCGGTGAAGGAACTGCGGGACACCGTCTCCTCCCTGCGGCTGGACAACGTGCTGGCGGCGGGATTTTCTCTCAGCCGGGGCCGGGCGGCGGAGGCCGTGGAAAAGGGGTCCGTACAGGTGAACTACGTCACCTGTGTGAAGCCGGACAAGCCCGTGTCGGCGGGGGATACCATCACCTGCCGCGGTCTGGGAAAATGCGTATTGGACAGCGTAGGCGCTCCCACGAAAAAGGGCCGCCTGCCGGTGGCCATACGGCGATACATATAAGGGAGAAACAGCTATGGACGAGAAGAAGATAGCACGCATCAACGAGCTGGCCCGCAAGGCCAAGGCCGAGGGGCTGACAGACGCGGAGATCGAGGAGCGCGCTGCACTGCGGCAGGAGTACCTGAACGCGGTAATGGCCAATGCCCGCAGCGTGCTGGAGAATACCTATATCGTGGACGAAAAGGGCAACAAGCGAAAGCTGCGGGGAAAGGGAGAAGGGGAAGCATGAGCTACGAATATGACGAGAACAACGGTCTTCAGCCGAAGCCGCCGAAAAAGAACAATAACGACCTGGGTTCGTGGATATTCATCGCGGTGATGTTTGCCGTGGCCTGGCCTGTGGGCCTGATCCTGCTGCTGAGCAAGCTCAGCGAGGGCGGCGGCAGGAAAATGCGCCAGCAGGCGCGGAATGCATGGCAGCGGACGGCGGCGGGCAGCGCCGAGGCGAAGCCCGCGCAGGCGCGCGCCTCCGCGGCGAAGAACACCGTCCGCAAGGTCACAGAGACGCCGAACTACTCCGACAAGGGCGCCAAAACCATGAAGATCATCGGCGCGGTGCTGGGTATTCTGGGCTGCGTGGCTATGCTCAGTGCCGTCAGCGACAACCTGTCCTACGCCTACCACTACAACGAGTGGTGGTACTTTGCCCGGCAGCTGTTCTATCCCCTGGGCATGATGGCCGGCGGCGCGTCCCTGCTGCTGGGCAGCGGCGCCATGAAGCGCCGCCAGCGGCGCTTTGCCACCTACCTCCGCACCGTCGGGCAGAAGCAGGCCGTGCCCCTGGACTATCTGGCCCGGGCCGCCGACGTGTCCCGCCGCCGGGTGGAGAAGGACGTGAACCTGATGCTGGAAAAGGGCCTCTGGGGTGACGAGGCCTATATCGACATGGGCAGCGGTATGCTCTTCAAGTCCCAGGCCGCCGCCACGGCGTACTTTGATGCCGCCCACCGCGCCAAGGCGGAGCAGGGTCAGCCCGCACAGACCGCGCCCGCGCCGGCGGGCTACGCCGCCATCCTGGCCCAGATCCGCGAGCTGAACGACCGCATCGCCGACGAGGCCATCAGCGCCAAGCTGGACCGCATGGAGCAGGTGTCCGGCCGTATTTTCAAACTCATTGAAGAGGACGAGGCCAAACGTGACGCCGCCGGCACGTTCCTGAACTACTACCTGCCCACCACCCTGAAGCTGCTGGAAAACTACGCCAGCTTCGAGGAGGCCGGCGTCAGCGGCGAGAACCTGAGCCAGGCAAAGGCCAAGATCGAAAAGACCATGGACAGCATCGTGGTGGGCTTCGAGCACCAGCTGGACGAGCTGTACCGCACCGATGCCATGGATATCGACAGCGATATCCGGGTGATGGAGACCATGCTGCGCCGGGACACCGCCAGCGTAGCGGACGACTTCGGCCTGAACAGCAGCAGCGCCGTGCAGCAGCGGGATGAGTAAACGAAAAGGGAAACGCAGCGCGCCTGCGTTTCCCTTTTGTGCTTGCGGCCCTTTTCCGCCCCCGCCGCGGCACAAAAAGCGCCTTGTTTGTTGACGGGACGGGAAAAATGGGGTACAATGTCGGTAACGTTACCAGCGACCTGTTTCGCGTCCTTTGACGGAACAGGCGTGCTACCATAGAGCAGACGAGCAGAGCGAGAGAAAAGGAGCTGAGCACATGACGCGGCACCCGGCCCACGACATCTACACCTACCTCGGCGCGCACCCGGCGGAGCAGGGCTTCACCTTCCGCGTGTGGGCGCCCCACGCCCGCGCCGTAGCGCTGGCCGGGGACTTCAACGGCTGGCAGCCCCGGCCCATGACCCGGCTGGATACCGGCGTGTGGGAAACGGCGGCGGAGAACGCCAAGGTCTACGACGCCTACAAGTATGTGGTCACCGGCGCGGACGGCCGGGTGGTCTGGAAGGCCGATCCCTGCGCCTTCCACGCGGCCACCCGTCCCGGGACAGACAGCAAGGTCTACGACCTGTCCGGATACCAGTGGCGGGACGATGACTGGCGGCAGCAGCGGCTGGAAAAGCCGCCGGTGAACGGCGAGCTGCTGATCTACGAGGTGCATCTGGGCTCGTGGAAGCGCCACGAGGACGGCTCTCCCCTGAGCTATGTGGAGCTGGCAAAGGAGCTGCCCTCCTATGTAAAGGCCATGGGCTACAACTTCGTAGAGCTGCTGCCGGTGACGGAATACCCCCTGGACGACAGCTGGGGCTACCAGTGCACCGGCTACTTCGCCCCCACCAGCCGCTACGGCACGCCCCACGACTTCATGGCCCTGGTGGATGCCCTGCACCGGGCGGGGCTGGGCGTGATACTGGACTGGGTGCCCGCCCACTTCTGTAAGGACAGCCACGGGCTTATCGAATTTGACGGCACCTGCCTCTACGAGTACGGCGACCCCCTGAAATGGGAGCACGCCGGCTGGGGCACCCGTGTATTCGACTTCGGCAAGCCGGAGGTCCGGGAATTCCTGCTGTCCTCCGCCGTCTACTGGTTGAAGGAATACCACATCGACGGGCTGCGGGTGGACGCGGTGGCATCCATGCTGTATCTGGACTATGACCGGCAGGGCGGCGCGTGGCGTCCCAACAAGGACGGCGGCCGGGAGAACCTGGAGGCCATCGACTTCCTGCGTGAGCTGAACCGGGCAGCCTTTGCCGCCGACCCGGCGGCGCTGATGGTGGCGGAGGAGTCCACCGCGTGGCCGCTGGTCACCTATCCGCCGGAGCAGGGCGGTCTGGGCTTCAACCTGAAGTGGAACATGGGCTGGATGAACGACCTGTGCCACTATCTGAAGATGGACCCCTACTTCCGCCAGTTCCACCACCGAGACGTGACGTTCTCCATGGTCTACGCCTTCTCGGAAAACTACGTCCTGCCCCTGTCCCACGACGAGGTGGTCCACATGAAGGGCTCTCTCCGGGGCAAGATGCCCGGCGACGACTGGCGGCAGCTGGCCGGTGTAAGGAGTTTCTGGGCCTATATGCTGTGCCACCCCGGCAAAAAGCTGCTGTTCATGGGCAGCGAGCTGCCCCAGTGGCACGAGTGGGACTTCCGCGGCCAGCTGGACTGGTATCTGCTGGACGATCCCGCCTGCCGGGCCAGCCATGAGTGCCTGCGGCAGCTGAACCGGCTGTATAAGCGCAACCGGTGCCTGTGGGAAAACGACCGGGACTGGGACGGCTTTACATGGCTGGTGGCCGATGATAACCACAACAACGTGCTGGTGTTTCTGCGGCGGGATCGCAGGGGCCACGAGCTGATCTGCGCGGTGAATTTCGCGCCGGTGCCCTGGGACAACTACCGCTTCGGCGTGCCGGCGGCGGCGCGGTATGAGGTGCTGTTCAACACGGACGACGCCTGCTGGGGCGGCAGCGGCTGCGCCCTTCCGGCAGGCAGCCGGATCGACGTGGACGATATCCCCTCCCACGGGCGGGAGACTTCCCTTTCCCTGACCATTCCGCCCCTGGGCGCGGTGCTGCTGCGCCGGGAGGGAAAACGCCCCCGGAAAAAACAGAACGCAGGAGGTACGCAAGGATGAAAAAAGAGTGTGTGGCGATGCTGCTGGCCGGCGGCCAGGGCAGCCGCCTGTACGTGCTCACCGGCAGCATGGCCAAGCCCGCCGTGCCCTTCGGCGGCAAATTCCGCATCATCGACTTTCCCCTGTCCAACTGTACCAACTCCGGCATCGACACCGTGGGCGTGCTGACCCAGTACCGGCCGCTGGAGCTGAACACCTACATCGGCAGCGGCCAGCCCTGGGAGCTGGACCGTGTCAACGGCGGCGTACATATCCTGCCGCCCTACCAGAGCGCCGGCGGCGCCGTCTGGTACAAGGGCACCGCCAACGCCATCTACCAGAACATCGGCTTCGTGGATCTGTACGACCCGGAGTACGTACTGGTGCTCTCCGGCGACCACATCTATAAGATGGACTACTCCCTGATGCTGCGCCGCCACAAGGCCACCGGCGCTGACTGCACCATCTCCGTGATGGAGGTCCCCTGGGAGGAGGCCAGCCGCTTCGGCATCATGGCCGTGGACGGCGAGGACAACATCACCGAGTTCGCCGAGAAGCCCAAGGAACCGAAAAGCAACCTGGCCTCTATGGGCATCTATATCTTCACCTGGAAAAAGCTGCGCCAGTACCTCATCGATGATGAGACTGACCCCCGCAGCGACAACGACTTCGGAAAAAACATCATCCCCGCTATGCTGCGAAACGGTGAGAAGATGTCCGCCTACCGCTTCGAGGGCTACTGGAAGGACGTGGGCACGCTGGACTCCCTGTGGGACGCCAACATGGATATGCTCTCCCCCGGCTCCGGGCTGAACCTGCTGGACAAGAAGTGGCGCATCTACGGCCGCACGCCCACCTGCCCGCCCACCTACATCGGTAAAACGGGCGATGTGGGCAACAGCGCCGTGGCCAAGGGCTGCACCGTGCTGGGCGAGGTAAAGAACGCCGTCCTCAGCACCGGCACCACCGTGGCCGAGGGCGCGTCCGTCTCCTATTCCGTGGTCATGCCCGGCGCCGTCATCGAGGCAGGCGCGAAGGTGTCCTACGCCATCGTGGGCGAGGGCTGCCGCGTAGGCAGAAACGCCGTGGTGGGCGGCGCCCCGGGCAGCGTCCCCTTTGAGGACTGGGGCATCGCCGTGCTGGGGCCCCGGACCTCCGTGGCGGACGGTGCGGTCATCGAACCGAAAATGATGCTGGGCGAAAACGGCAAGGAGGTGCGGCCATGAACGGAATGCACGGGATCATCTTCTCCTACGACAAGGAAAACGGTCTGCGGGAGCTCATCGAAAATCGCGTCCACGGCTCCATCCCCTTCGGCGGTGACTACCGCATCATCGACTTCATCCTCTCCAGCATGGTGAACGCCGGCGTCACGGACGTGGGCGTCATCATGCACGGCAAGTGCCAGTCGCTGCTGGACCACCTGGGCAGCGGCAAAAGCTGGGACCTGAGCCGCAACTTCGGCGGTCTGACGCTGCTGCCGGCCTTCGCCTATAATGAGCAGCACCGCGGCGACGGCCAGTTCCGCGGCCGCGTGGATGCCCTGGGCAGCGTGATGAACTACCTGAAGAGCATCCGTCAGGACTACGTGGTGCTGTCCGACAGCGACACGGTCATCAACGCGCCCCTGGAGGACGTGCTCCGCCGCCATATCGACACCGGCGCGGACATCACCGCCGTCTGCACCGCCGTCCCCGGCGACGGGCAGGATACCTATTTCCGGCTGGACGCCCGGGGCCGCATCACCGACACGGCCTACGGCCTGCACACGCCGGAGGGCTATCGCTGCCTGAACATCTTTGTCCTGCGGACCGAGCTGCTCATCCAGCTGGTGACGGAGTGCCTGAGCCACAACCGTTACAGCCTGCGGCGGGATGTCCTTCAGGGCATGAGCAGCCGCCTCCATCTGCAAAGCTATGTCTACGACGGCTACGCCGCCCATATCAGCACCCTGCAGAACTACTACGACCGCAGCATGGAGCTGCTGGATACCGCCACCCGCAGCGCCCTGTTCTGCCCGGACCGCCCGGTATACGGCAAGGAAAACGACTCCCCCTCCAGCTACATCGACCCGGAGGGCGGCTGCGTCAACTCCCTGGCCGCCGACGGCTGCGACATCCAGGGCAGCGTAAAAAACTGCGTGCTGTTCCGCAACGTGCGTATTGAAAAGGGTGCCAGCGTGGAAAACTGTATCCTGTTCAAGGACACGGTGGTCAAGCGCGGTGCCATACTGCGGGGCGTGATCACCGACAAATACGTCACCGTCAGCGAGAATGTGACCCTGATGGGCCACGAGCGCTATCCCATCGTCATCGCCAAGGGCGCCACGGTGTAAGGCAAGGAGGTGCGGCATGAGAGTTCTGTATGTGACCAGTGAAGCGTACCCCTTCTGCAAGACCGGCGGCCTGGCCGATGTGGCCGGCAGCCTCCCCCCCGCCCTGGCGGCGGAGGGTGTCGAGACCGCCGTCATCCTGCCCCTGTACGACAAGATCGGCCCCCAGTGGCGGGAGAAAATGACCTTCCGCCGGTATATCTACGTGGACCTGGGCTGGCGGCATGAGTACTGCGGCCTGTTCTCCCTCTATGACCGGGGTGTGACCTGGTACTTCGTGGACAACGAAAAATACTTCCGCCGCGGCCGCCTGTACGGCGAGTTTGACGACGGCGAGCGCTTCGCCTTTTTCAGCAAGGCCGTCGTCGACCTGCTGCCCAGCCTGGACTGGATGCCGGACATCCTCCACTGCAACGACTGGCAGACGGCGCTGGTGCCCATCTATCTCAAGGACGCGGCCACCCGCTGGTGGGAGATACGCCATATCCGCACGGTGTTCACCATTCACAACATTGAGTATCAGGGCCGCTACGGCAGCGACAGCGTAGACCAGCTCTTCGGTCTGGATCGTGGCTGGTACGATGACGGCACCCTCCGCATGGACGGCGACGTGAACCTGATGAAGGGTGCCATGCTCATGGCGGACGCCGTCACCACCGTCAGTCCCACCTACGCCGCCCAACTCCATGACCCGGCCTATGCCGAGGGGCTGGAGAGCGTGGTGGACGCCATCGGCTGGAAAATGCACGGCGTGGTCAACGGCATCGACACCGTCACCTACGACCCGGCGTCCGACCCGGCGCTTCCGGCGCATTACACGGCGGCAGACCCGGCCGGCAAGGCCGTGTGCAAGGCATCCCTGCAGGCTGCCCTCGGACTTGCCCAGGAGCCGGACACGCCGCTGATCGCCATGGTGACGCGGCTGGTGGGCCACAAGGGGCTTGATCTCGTGCAGCAGGCCATGGACGGCATCATGGCCACCGGCTGCCAGTTCGTGGTGCTGGGCACCGGTGACCGGGGGTATGAGGATTTCTTCCGCTGGAAAGCCGGGCAGTACCCCGGCCGCGTGTCAGCCCAGATCCTGTACGCCGAGGACCTGTCCCGGCGCGTATACGCCGCCGCCGACCTGTTCCTGATGCCCTCCCGCAGCGAGCCCTGCGGCCTGAGCCAGATGATCGCCATGCGCTACGGCGCGGTGCCCATCGTGCGGAGCACCGGCGGTCTGGCGGACACCGTGCGCTCCTGCCAGGTGGGGCAGGAGGACGGCACCGGCTACCTGTTCGGCGACTATGACGCCGGGGCCATGCTCTCCGTCATCGGTCAGGCCACCGGCCTGTACCGGGGCGACCGGGCAGGCTTCGACACCGTTCGATACCGTGGCATGACCGCGGACTTCAGCTGGGGCCGCAGTGCGGCGGCCTACCGGCACATTTATGAGAACCTTTGACCCAAGGAGGAGTTACCCGATATGACCTACAACAAAGAGACCCTGAAAGAGGCCATCGTGCAGAAGCTGCGCCTCAACTACGGCTGCACCGAGCAGCAGGCCACCGACGGCGAGATGATGAAGGCCTGCGCCATGGTCCTGCGGGACATCATGGCCGAGCACGGCGTACAGACCCGCGAGGAGACGGCTCACGAGGAAAAGCGCAAGGTCCACTACCTGTCGCTGGAGTTCCTGATGGGCCGCAGCCTGATGAAAAACGCCTTCAATCTGGCGCTGCTGGAGCCCCTGACCGCCGCCATCGGCGAACTGGGCTTCAAAGCGGCGGACATCTTCGACATGGAGCCGGACGCCGGTCTGGGCAACGGCGGTCTGGGCCGCCTGGCCGCCTGCTATCTGGACAGCATGACCACCCTGGAGATCCCGGCGGCTGGCTACTCCATTTGCTATGAGCTGGGCATTTTCAAGCAGAAGATCGTGGAGGGCCAGCAGGTGGAGCTGCCCGACGACTGGATGCAGCTGGGCGACGCGTGGCTGCTGCCCAAGCTGCAGGAGGCCGAGGAGGTCCGCTTCGGCGGTAAGGTCCGCACCCGCTGGGACAACAACCACCTGATGGTGGTCCACGAGGACTACACCCGCGTGCTGGCCATCCCCTGCGACATGGAGATCGCCGGCTACGACACCGACCATGTGAACACCCTCCGTCTGTGGCAGGCCCGCAGCCCCAAGCCCATCGACATGAAGCTCTTCAGCGAGGGCCAGTACCTCCATGCCGCCGAGGAGCGCGCCATGGCTGACGCCATCAGTCAGGTGCTCTACCCCGAGGACAACCACTACGAGGGCAAGTCCCTGCGGCTGAAGCAGCAGTATTTCTTCGTGTCCGCCACCATTCAGTCCATCACCCGCAAGCACATCCAGCAGTACGGTACCCTCAAGAACTTCCATGAGAAGAATGTCATCCAGATCAACGACACCCACCCCACGCTGGTGATCCCGGAGCTGATGCGTATCCTCATCGACGACGCCGGCATGGGCTGGGACGAGGCGTGGAACATCACCACCCACTGCGTGGCCTACACCAACCACACCGTGCTTTCCGAGGCCCTTGAGGTCTGGCCGCAGCAGCTGTTCGAAACGCTGCTGCCCCGCGTGTGGCAGATATTGCAGGAGATCTCCCGCCGCTGGCAGCAGCAGGTGGAGGAATTCTATCACGACCCGGTCAAGACCGCCAAGCTGGCCATTATCTGGGACGGCGGCGTCCGCATGGCCAACCTGTGCATCGCCGGCAGCATGGCCGTCAACGGCGTCAGCGCCCTGCACTCCGAGATTTTGCGGAAGGACCTGTTCAAGGACGCCTGCCAGATGATGCCGGATAAGTTCAAGAACGTCACCAACGGCATCGACCACCGCCGCTGGGTGCCCCAGATCAACCCCGGTCTGGACGGACTGCTCCGTGACCTGATCGGCGAGGGCTATCTCACCCATCCGCAGGAGCTGAAAAAGCTGGATGCCTACGCCGGTGACAAGGCGGTCCTTCAGCGTCTGGAGGACATCAAGCATCAGAACAAGCTTGCCTTTGCCGCCTTCGCCAGGAAGCACCAGGGCGTGGTACTGAACACCGACGCCATCTTCGATGTGCAGGTAAAGCGCCTGCACGAGTACAAGCGCCAGCTGCTGAACGCCCTGCAGATCATCTACCTGTACCAGCGCCTGCAGGATGACCCCAGCCTGGACCTACCGCCCCAGACGTTCCTGTTCGGCGCCAAGGCCGCCCCCGGCTACGCCGTGGCCAAGCGCATCATCCACCTCATCAACTCCCTGGCCGACCAGATCAACAGCGACCCGCTGTGCAAAGATCGGCTCCAGGTGGTGTTCCTGGAGAACTACCGCGTCTCCCTGGCCGAGGTCCTCATGCCCGCCAGCGAGGTCAGTCAGCAGATCTCCACCGCCGGCAAGGAGGCCAGCGGCACCGGCAATATGAAGTTTATGATGAACGGCGCGCTGACCGTCGGCACCCTGGACGGTGCCAACGTGGAAATGCACGACCTGCTGGGCGACGACAATATGTTCCTCTTCGGCCTTCATGCCGATGAGGTGGAGCACCTGCGCCACACCTATGACCCCAACCTGCTCTACCAGCGCGACCCGGTGCTGCGCCGCGTGCTGGACCAGCTGAAGGTTGGCTTCCGGGACGGCGTTACCTACGAGGACCTGTTCCAGCGGCTTGTCACCGGTGTGGACGGTCAGGCGGACCAGTACATGGTCCTGGCCGACTTCGCCGCCTATTGCGAAGCCGAATCCCGTATGCGCCACACCTACCGCGACCGGGAGACGTGGAACCGCATGAGCCTCACCAACATCGCCCGCAGCGGCGTCTTCGCCGCCGACCGGGCCATCTCCCAGTACGCCGACACCATCTGGCACGTGCCCTACAAGCAGTAACGCACAAGGGAGCGCCCCGCGGGGCGCTCCCTTTCTTCGCCGCACCTTCAAAGCCGTGCGGGAAACCTGCCCATATGCCGCCCCGGTAAAATCTCTATTGTAATCCCGGAGAAAGTAGTATATAATACTCCATATTATCGTGTGTTATTATGCCATTTCCGCAGAAAGGAAGTCCGCTATGATAAAAGTCCCCACCGAAAACGGCGAGATCACCATCAGCGACGCCGTGTTCACCACCATCACCGGCGCGGCCGCCACCAACTGCTTCGGCGTCAAGGGCATGGCCCAGCGCAGCATGACTGACGGGCTGGTGCATCTCCTGCGGCCCGAGGCCATGAGTAAGGGCGTCAAGGTCACATACAATGATGACGGCACCGTGTCCATCGAGCTGCATATCGTCGTGGAAAACGGCGTCAACATCGCCACAGTCTGCCGATCCATTATGGGCGAGGTCAAGTATGTGGTCAACCTCAACACCGGCGTCACCGTCAAAGCGGTGAATGTCTGCGTGGATTCCGTCACCGTGTGACGCGCCCGGAAGGAGAACAGACATGACAGATAAGATCAGCGGCGGCGCCTTCAAGCAGATGGTCGCCTTCGGCGCCGCCTGCATCACCGCGCAGAAACAGGCCATCAATGACCTGAACGTATTTCCGGTGCCCGACGGCGACACCGGCACCAATATGTCCCTGACCATCCAGACGGCGGTGAACGAGCTCCGCAAGGCCGAGCCCGCCACCGTGGACGAGGCCGCCAAGCTGACGGCCTCCGGCCTGCTCCGGGGTGCCCGGGGCAACTCCGGCGTCATTTTGTCCCTGCTGTTCCGCGGCATGAGCAAGGTCCTCAAGGGCCATGACACCGCCGACGGCGCCCTGCTGGCCGAGGCCATGCAGGAGGGCGTTTCCACTGCCTACGGCGCGGTGATGAAGCCCGCCGAGGGCACGGTCCTCACCGTCTCCCGCCTGGCCGCCCAGCGTGCGCTGGAGGCCGCCGGCGAGAAGAACGACGCCGAGTTCGTGCTGGACGAGGCCATCAAGACCGGCTATACCACCCTGGCGGAGACCATCGAGATGAACCCCGTGCTGAAAAAGGCCGGCGTGGTGGACGCCGGCGGCAAGGGCTACCTCATCATTCTGGAGGGTATGCTCCGCGCCCTGCGGGGCGAGCCCGTGCCTGAGGTGGCCGATACTGCCGAGGAGAAGGCGGACTTCGCCGCCATCGGCGACGAGGACATTACCTTCGCCTTCGACACCGTGTTCATCGTCCGCAAGACCTCCGACAAGCCCCTGGACGGCCTGCGTGCCTATCTGAACAGCATCGGCGACAGCCTGGTCATCGGCGAGGATGACGAGGCCTTCAAGGTCCACGTCCACACCGACACCCCCGGCGACGCCCTGAACGAGGCCCAGAAATACGGCACGCTGGAGCTGGCCAAGATCGAGAATATGCGTACCCAGGCCGCCGACCTGGCCGCCGGCAAGAAGGCCCAGTCCACCGACGATCTGGACGCCGTCGAGGCCGAGCTGGAGCGCGGCGAGACCGCTGTGGCCGCGCCGGAAAAGCGCTACGGCTTCCTGGCCGTCTGCGCCGGCGAGGGTCTCGAGGCCGTGTTCCGCGACCTGACCGTGGACCGCATCGTCTCCGGCGGGCAGACCATGAACCCCTCCACCGAGGCCATCCTGCAGGAGGTCAACCGCACCCCCAGCGAGATCGTGTTCATCCTGCCCAACAATAAGAACATCATCATGGCCGCCCAGCAGTGCGTAGGCCTGACGGAAAAGCAGGTCATCGTGGTGCCCACCGCCACCGTGCCCCAGGGCATCTCCGCCATGATGGCCGTGGACCCGGACAACGACGATCCCCAGGCCATCCTGGCCGCCATGACCGAGGCCGCCGCCAACGTCACCACCGCCCAGATCACCTACGCCGCCCGCAACTCCGACTTTGACGGCTTCGCCATCAACGAGGGTGACTACCTGGCCCTGTGCGACGGCAAGCTCCTGGGCACCGACCGCAGCCTGGACGTGCTGCTGGATAAGCTGGCTCATGTAGCCGCCGATAAGAACGCCGAGTTCGTCACCGTCTACTCCGGCCAGGGTGTCACCGAGGACGATGCCGCCCGCGCCGCCGAGGTGTTCGAGACGATCTGCCCCGACGCCGAGGTCGCCGCCCTTCCCGGCGGCCAGCCGGTGTACTACTACATCATCGCCATCGAATAACATACAGGGAAGCACCCGCCCGGGTGCTTCCTTTTTTCTCCCCCTGCACCCCGTCAGCCTTCCCCCCGAGGGCGCACCCCCGTAAGCCTTCCCCTTGAGGGGTCCGCAGTGTTGAATGACAGGCCGGTGGCCTGTCAGATCCGCGGACCGACCGACCCGCAGGGAGACAGGTGCCCCCGAAGGAGGCGGATAAGGTGTAGCCGCGCAGGCGGCGTAAAACCTCTCCGCCCCTCCACAATATCCCACAACTCTCCGTATAATTCGCAAAAAAGAACACCCTGTGTATTCGCACAGGGTGTTCTTTTCGATGTATACGCTCAGGCCAGCGTCTCCATCTCCTTGTTGACGCTCTCCTCGCAGCTGCGCATAGCCAGGATGGTTTTTTCCATCAGCTCCTCGATGGTCCAGCCCAGGCGCTCCGCGCCGGTGTTGATCACGTCCCGGGAGCAGCCGGCGGCGAACTTCTTGTCCTTATACTTCTTCTTCAGGCTGCTGACCTCCATGTCCATCACGCTCTTGCTGGGGCGCATACGGGCGGCCGCGCCGACCAGGCCCTGTCTCTTATACACATCTCCGAGCCCACGAGACTCCT
>ENA-OYYM01000171-OYYM01000171.1-human-gut-metagenome-genome-assembly--contig:-NODE-171-length-14567-cov-10.708448_pt1 | contig 14567 bp, 10 predicted proteins | sample MGYA00244065_ERZ653452 | MGnify/ENA primary metagenome ERZ653452 (study PRJEB26926, sample SAMN06165072) | human gut metagenome | biome: ENVO:00009003; feature: ENVO:2100002; material: ENVO:00002003... | reverse complement strand
GGTGTAGAGAGAGGCGGTGTAATCCCGCATATCCTCTGGGGCCTGCGCCGCTACATCCAGCAGCTTCTCCCGCTCCCGGACAGGGTCCAGCACCGGCAGGCCGTGTTCCTTCTTGTAGGCGGCGATGCCGGCGGCGGTGCCCCGCCAGCCGGCGTGGGCTGCGCCGATGACCCGGCGCACCGGGTCGTGGAGCAGCAGTACGTTGCAGTCGGCGGAGAACACGATCAGGGGGATGCCCGGCACGTCCGTCACCAGGGCGTCGGCGCTGTCGTAGTCCTGCGGCTGCCACAGGCCCTTGCCGCAGTCCATCGCCGTGACGCGGCGCACATCGCTGCGGTGCACCTGACGGCTGAGTACCGCCCGCTGCACATCCGTGTCCAGCGCGGTGCACAGGCGGCGGAAGTTCTCCTGTACGTTGGCAAGGTCGTCGCCCCGGCGGTCGTCCAGGTTCAGACTGTCCCAGGGCGCGGGGGAGACACCGCCCTTACGGGTGGAAAAGCCGTGGGTGATGGCGTTGTTTTCCAGCACGTCGGAGGCCAGATAGACCAGGTCGTTTTTTGTGTGGGGGTGGAACATAGTGTCTCCTTCCGGAGGGGAACGGGGCGTCGGGGACGCCGCCCCCTGCATAAGATGGGACGGGCGGCGGCTTCAGCCGCCGCCCGTCATTTTACAATGCCTCGCAGAGTTTGCGTCCGCAGACGCAAATAAAATCAAATCTATTTTCGGCGGCGGCGTGTACGTCGCCGAAAATTCTTCTCGGCCTGCAAACGTGCGCGTGCGCGTCTCTGGCGCGCACGTCGTGCACCGTAGCAGGCCGCAGCCTGCTCAAACGGCAGCCCAGCGGAGCGGGTGTCGTTTGAAGTTACTCAGGAGTGGTACTCCTTGCAGGTGCATTTCTTCCATTTTAACCCGCTGCCGCAGGGGCACAGGTCGTTGCGGCCGACCTTGACCACCTTGGTGGGGCGCTTCTTCACGGTGCCGTCGCCGCCCACGTTCTCGGTCATGCCGCTGGCCACGCGCTCGCGCTTGACTTCCTCGTTCTGGCGCAGGCGGACGGAGTACAGACGGCGCACCGTCTCCTCCTTCATGGCGTCGATCATCTCCTCGAACATCTCCAGGGACTCCTTCTTGTAGGCGTCCACCGGGTTGGTCTGGGCGTAGGCCCGCAGACGGATTCCCTGGCGCAGGTCCTGCATGGCGTCGATATGGTCCATCCAGTATTCGTCCACCACCCGCAGCAGCACCACGCGCTCCAGCTCACGCATGACGGGCGGTGTGATCTCCTGCTCCTTTTTCTCATAGAAGTCGGCGGCGGCCTTGGTGAACATATCGATGAAATCATCCTCGGTAAGGGTGGGGAGCTGGCTCTCGTCGATCTTTACGGTGTACTTGGTGAAGTACACACCCTCCAAGCCGCGGAGAAGCTCTTTGCACTGGACCATGTCCAGGTGCTCCTGGCCCATGAAGGCGCTGCGGACCTGGTGGCCGATGGCGCTCTCCATCATGCCCATGATGATGCCCTTGACGTCCATGCCGTCCAGCACCTGCTTGCGCTGGCCGTAGATGATCTCGCGCTGCTTGTTCATCACGTCGTCGTACTCCAGCACGGACTTACGGGCCTGGAAGTTGCGGCTTTCCACCGTGGTCTGGGCCTGCTCGATGGCGCGGGAGAGCATCTTGTTCTCGATGGGGGTGTCCTCGTCGATGTTCATGCGCTCCATCATGCCGGTGACGCGGTCGCCGCCGAACAGGCGCATGAGGTCGTCCTCCAGGGAGATGTAGAAGCGGGTCTCACCGGGGTCGCCCTGACGGCCGGCACGGCCGCGGAGCTGGTTGTCGATACGGCGGGAGTCATGGCGCTCGGTGCCGATGATGAACAGGCCGCCGGCGGCGCGGACCTTGTCGGCCTCGCCGGCGATCTCCGCCTTGTGCTGGGCCAGCTTCTCGGCGAACAGCTTCCGGGCGTCCAGGATCTCCTGGTTATCCGTTTCGGCGTAGCCGGTGGCCTCGGCGATGAGCTCGTCGGTGAGGCCGGCCTTGCGGAGGTCGTTCTTGGCCATGTACTCGGCGTTGCCGCCCAGCATGATATCGGTACCGCGTCCGGCCATGTTGGTGGCCACGGTGACGGCGCCGAACTGGCCCGCCTGGGCCACGATCTCAGCCTCGCGCTCATGGTTTTTGGCGTTCAGCAGGTTATGCTTGATGCCCTCGCGGGTCAGCATCTTGCCCAGCAGCTCGTTCTTCTCGATGGACACGGTGCCCACCAGCACCGGCTGGCCCTTGGCGTGGCACGCCTTTACCTGCTGGATGACGGCGCGGTACTTGCCGTTCTCGGTCTTGTACACGCTGTCCTCGTTGTCGATACGGGCGATGGGGCGGTTGGTGGGGATCTCGATGATGTCCAGCGCGTAAATGGTGGCGAATTCCTCCTCCTCCGTCAGCGCCGTACCGGTCATGCCGGACAGCTTGCGGTAGAGGCGGAAGTAATTTTGGAACGTGATGGTGGCAAGCGTCTTGCTCTCGCGCTGGACGGACAGGTGCTCCTTGGCCTCGATGGCCTGGTGCAGACCCTCGGAGTACCGGCGGCCGAACATGAGGCGGCCGGTGAACTCGTCTACGATGACCACCTCGCCGTCCTTGACCACATAGTCCACGTCGCGCTTCATGATGCCGTGGGCCTTGATGGCCTGGTTGATGTGGTGGGCGATGGTGCTGTTTTCCGGGTCGGACAGGTTGTCCAGATGGAAGAACTCCTCCGCCTTCTTCACGCCCCGGGCAGTGAGGGTGACGCTGCGGGCTTTCTCGTCCACCACATAGTCGGCGTCGATGTCGGTGGCTTCCTCCTCTTTGTCATCGCTCTCCACCACCACAAATTTCTTCAGCCGGGCGGCGAACATCTCGGCCATATCGTACAGCTGGGTGGACTTCTCGCCCATACCGGAGATGATCAGGGGGGTACGGGCCTCATCGATCAGAATGGAGTCCACCTCGTCCACGATGGCGAAAGCGTGGCCCCGCTGGACCTGCTCGTTGGCGTACAGGGCCATATTGTCACGCAGGTAGTCGAAGCCCATCTCGTTATTGGTACCGTAGGTGATGTCCGCCTGATAGGCCTTCTGGCGTTCCTCCTTTTTCATGTCGTGGATGATCAGACCCACGGTAAGGCCCATGAAGCGGTGGACCTTGCCCATCCACTCGGAGTCACGCTTGGCCAGGTAGTCGTTGACGGTGACGATGTGAACGCCCTCACCGGTCAGCGCGTTCAGATAGGCAGGCAGGGTGGCCACCAGCGTTTTGCCCTCGCCGGTCTTCATCTCGGCGATGCGGCCCTGGTGCAGCACGATGCCGCCCACCAGCTGGACGGGATAGGGGCGCATACCCAGCACGCGGTCCGCGGCCTCCCGCACGGCGGCAAAGGCCTCCGGCAGGATGTCGTCCAGCGTCTCACCGTTGGCCAGACGCTCCTTGAACTCCGGGGTCTTGGCCTGAAGCTCGGCGTCGGTCAGCTGCCTGTACTCGTCCTCCAGGGCGGTGATCTTGTCCACGATGGGGTAGATGCTCTTCAGCTCCCGCTGGCTGTAGGTGCCGAAGACCTTGGTAAACAGTCCCATATATTCTGTATCCTTTCTAAGTAAAAAGATAATCGTACATAATTATACCAGTAGAGTATACCACACTCTTTTGTCTAATGCAAAAAGATTTTCTGTGAACAGTTATCGGTCAGTCGTGCCGCTTTGCGGTTGTGCAGCGCGGAAAAGTGTGGTATACTGACGGTATTATCAAAGAGAAGGAGTTTTCGCCATGAAGCTGCGTTTTTACGGCGCTGACCGGTGCGTTACCGGCAGCTGCCATTGTCTGGAGGTCAACGGCAAGCATATCCTGGTGGACTGCGGCCTGCAGCAGGGCCGGGACGAGATCGACAACACCGCGCTGCCCTTTCACCCCGGCAGCATTGATGTGGTGCTGGTGACCCACGCCCATATCGACCACTCCGGCCGCATCCCCATGCTCATCAAAAACGGCTTTCAGGGTAAGATCATTACCACCCGCCTGACCGCCGATCTGCTGGACATTATGCTCCAGGACTCCGCCCATATCCAGGAGCAGGACGCGGAGTACCAGAACCGCAAGAACAAGCGCGCCGGACGGCCGGAGGTGGAGCCGATCTACACCGTGGCCGATGCCCTGCGGGTGCGGGAGTTTATCCAGACCTGCGAATACGGCCAGGACATTCCTGTGGTGGAGGGCGTGACGGCGCAGTTCATCGATGCCGGCCACCTGCTGGGCAGCGCCAGCATCAAGCTCACCTGCCATGAGGGTGATGAAACGCGCACCGTGGTGTTCTCCGGCGATATCGGCAATGTGGATCAGCCCATCATCCGCGATCCCCAGTTCTTCGACAGTGCGGACTATGTGCTCACCGAGTCCACCTACGGCGACCGCAACCACACCGAGGTGTGGAGCTATACCGGCCAGCTGGCGGAGATCATCGACGAAACGCTGGGCAAGGGCGGCAACGTGGTCATCCCCTCCTTCGCCGTGGGCCGCACCCAGGAGCTGCTGTATTTCATCCGCGAGATCAAGGACAAAAATCTGGTCACGTCCGTCAAGGACTTCCCGGTGTATGTGGACAGCCCGCTGGCCAAGAAGGCCACCACGATTTTCTGCGGCGATCTGCGGGGCTATCTGGACGAGGACGCCCTGGCGCTGGTGCAGGACGGCACTCATATGTTCAGCTTCCCCGGCCTGCACCTGACCGAGACGGTGGACGAGTCCAAGCTGCTGAACGTGGACAAGACCCCCAAGGTCATTATCTCCGCTTCCGGTATGTGCGACGCGGGCCGTATCCGCCACCATCTGAAGTATAACCTCTGGCGCGCCGACAGCGCCGTGGTGTTCGTGGGCTTCCAGTCCCCGGGCACCCTGGGCCGCAATCTGCTGGACGGGGTCGACAGCGTCAAACTCTTCGGCGAGGACGTGGCCGTCCGGGCCAAGATCGTCAATTTCCCCGGCCTCAGCTCTCACGCTGACCATGACCATCTGGTGGACTGGATCAAGCACTTTGATCCGGCAAAGACCACTCATGTGTTCGTGGTCCACGGCGACCGCGAGGTGGCGCCTGTCTATGCCGAGACGGTAAAGGGGCTGGGCTTTGCAGCCCACGCGCCCCAGTATACCGAGGAGTACGATCTGATCGCCGACAAGCAGCTTGCCCCCGGCTACCTGCCGGAGCGCAAGACCCGGGCCTACGAGGGGGCGCCCAAGGCCACGGCGGCGTACCAGAAGCTGGTCCAGCTGGGCGATATGCTCATCGGCCTCATCCGCCGCAGCAAGGGCCGGGACAACAAGACGCTGGCCGCCTTTGCCGATGCCATCGGCAAGGTCATCAGCAAGTTCGAGTTCTGAGCCGTGCCGGAGAAGAACAAGACCTACCGCGCCCGCATCGAGGGGTATACCTCCGAGGGCTTGGGCGTGGCCCGCATCGACGGGCAGGCGGTGTTCGTCCACCGGGCGCTGCGGGGCGAGGACTGTGATGTGCTCATCCTCAAGGTGCTGAAAAACGCCGCCTTCGGCAAGGCGGTGCGGGTATACGCGCCCTCGCCCCACCGGGTGGAGCCGGACTGCCCGTACTATGGGCGGTGCGGCGGCTGCGACTTCCGCCACATGGACAGGGAAGAGGAGCTGGAGGCCAAGCGCCAGCGGGTGCAGGACGCCCTGCGCCGCATCGGCGGCAGCGATGTGACAGTGGAGGGTATCCTCTCCGGCGAACCGCTGCACTACCGCAACAAGAGCCAGTACCCCGTGTCCGCCGATGGGCAGGTGGGGTTCTACAAGGCCCGCAGCCATCAGGTGGTCCCGGTGGACTGCTGCCGGATACAGAAGCCCCAGGCCGACGCGGCGGCGGAGGCCCTGCGGCGGTACATCCGGGAGTGCGGCGTGCCCTGTTACGATGAAAGGACCCGGCGGGGTCTGGTGCGGCACCTGTATGTCCGCACGAACAGCGCGGGACAGTCATTGGTCTGCGTGCTGGTCAACGGGAGGAAGCTGCCCCGCGAGGACACGCTGGTGTCGCTTATGCGGCAGGCCCTGCCGGACGCCGTGGGCGTGGTGCTGGGCGTGAACACCCAGCCCACCGGGGCTGTACTGGGCAGTGAATACCGCACCCTGTGGGGCGCGGACGTGCTGGAGGATACCCTGTGCGGCCTGTCCTTCCGGCTGAGCGTGCCGTCCTTTTATCAGGTGAACCATGACATGGCGGAGGTGCTGTACGATACCGCTGTGGACTTCGCGGGACTGACCGGGCACGAGACGGTGCTGGACCTGTACTGCGGCGCAGGCACCATCACCCAGGTGATGGCCCGGCGGGCGGCGAGGGTCATCGGCGCGGAGATCGTGCCGGAGGCCATTGCCGACGCCAAAGAAAACGCAAAACGCAACGGCATCGGAAATGTGGAGTTCCTCTGCGGCGACGCGGCGGACGCGGCGGCGGACTTCGCCGCCCGGGGCCTGCGCCCGGACGTGATATGCGTGGACCCGCCCCGCAAGGGGCTCAGCCCGGAGGTCATCGAAGCTGCAGCGTCGATGGCGCCGCAGCGCATCGTCTACGTCTCCTGTGACCCGGCGACCCTGGCGCGTGATGTGAAGCGGTTTGCCCAGGCGGGCTATGCCGCCGTCCGCGCCGCGGCTGTGGATATGTTCCCCGGTACGGCGAATGTGGAGACGGTTGTCTTGCTTTCCAAGGGCGAGGTCGACTCGAAAAAGATTCGGGTTGAGTTCTCTTTGGAAGATATGGATATGTCCGAATTTCAGGATGGGGCAACCTACACCCAGATCAAAGACTATGTGCTGGAGCATAGCGGGTTAAAGGTATCCAATCTTTATATCTCACAGATTAAGAGGAAATGTGGGATTGAAGTTGGCAAGAATTACAATTTGCCGAAGTCCGAGGATTCCAGACAGCCCATGTGTCCGCCGGAAAAAGAGAAAGCAATCCGAGAAGCATTCAAATATTTTGGGATGATCTAACATCCCGCAAAATGGAGGTTTCTTATGGATAGATTGATTTCTTGTGAGTGTAACATGGATACCGCTTGTGTGGAACTGAAATTCTTAGATGGCAGCATGATTGCCATTGATACCATCGCCGTGGAGAATGAGGTTGCTGACAATATGTATCAGCGGTCAGAGCTGAACTATCTAATCTACAATGACCCGATTGGATATGCAGACCTTGTTTTGAACGGTGATCCCGAAATTTATCTAAAAACTGTAACTGAATGTAAACCCTTAGATTAAAACTCAGCCCTCTGCCTTTTCCTTGGCAGAGGGCCGTTTTTTGCTTAACAGTTATTGAGCATCCCTTAATTGCTCTACAACGCTGCATTTCGCTGCGTTGTCATACATCATGCAAGGAATCAGCCACCCCAGCAGAAGAAATACCGGAATTGTCAGCAGGACAGGCAGAATGGTGAATCGATACTCAAAGAACCAGAACATACTGCCCAGCATTTTTCCTGCAAGAGGTCCCACCGCCAGCGACAGAATAAAAGCCACCGCTACGGAGGACATTGCGTAAAACAATCCCTCGTAGATCAGCATGGTTTTGAGCTGCCGGTTCGTCATTCCTACAGCCTGAAGCACAGCAAATTCACGGCGGCGGGAAAGAATACCGGTCATCATGGCGTTGAAGAAATTTAAGAGTCCCACCAGCCCGATGATAGCACAGAGGGTACCACCTATCAGAAGGAACATCTGCCGGTACTGAGCAAATTCAGAGCGAGCCGTGGCCTTGCTTTCATACATCAAGGGCGAAAACTCACCGGCAGTGAGCTTCGATAGATATTGCTCTGCTTCGGCCTCGTCAGCGTCGTCCGCTGTGTCGAACAGGTAGAGCATCGGAATGGCTGCACCACCGCTGTCCCGCTGTGCGGTATCCACAGACAAAACTGCATCATAGCCAACGCCGCTATAACGATAACTCATGGAATTCGGAAGATTTACCAAGGCGCAGACCGTGTACTCTACATCTCTGGCTCCATACAGTTTTTTCTGAATGTACTCCTCCGGTGTATCTTCGGTGCGGAGTTCTCCGGTGCGGCTGTCGATATATTTCACATCATCCGCATAGGTAGCGGTGATCGTGTCTCCCACCTTGGGGTAGTATTCAAGATTGGGCAGATTACCGTAATCATCCAAAGAAACCGCAATGGCAATGGCGTTATTGTCCGGCTCCAGCATAGGAGAAATATCTCCGTCGAGCACTTGCAGCTTGTCAAACAGACTGTTATCCAGAGCCTCGATTCTGGTATCTCCCATCACCATATTGCCCCGGTGCTCCAGACGGCTCATATGGCTGTCCAACTGCTCGGCGCTTTCGTACCTTGCATAGTCCTGCCGCAGAGCATCCTCCGCCATCCACAGATATTTGGGTTTTCGCACAGCATATCCCGTGCCGGAAAGACTGGCCTTTGTGTTTGCGGAGATATCCTCTATTTGCTCCTGGGTGATAAATTCATCTGCACTCAAGTTATAACGAAAATAGTCGGGCGTGCTGACGATAAAATCGGCGCAGGTCATGGTGGATACATACTTCTCCATGCTGAAGCCGCCCACAAAGGCACACAGCGCATTGAACAGTGTCACCGACAGTGCCAGAGACACCACCACCAGCACCGTCTTTTTCTTGTTTCGTCCCAGATTGGCAAAGGCCATCTGATGGAGCTTCGCTCCCCGGGTACTGCGCCGTTTTTTCTTCGTCTGCATCGCATCCGTATATTTGGTAGCCTCCACCGGAGAAACCTTGGCTGCCATTTTTCCGGGCTTGGAGCAGGACAAGAGCACTGTCAGCAGAGCAAACAGCACGGAGCCAACAAAGATCACAGGCGAGGTGCTGATGGTAGTGATGCCCACCCCCAACTGGGTGGAGCGCAAGACAACAGGTACCAGAACAGCGCCGATGCCGTAGCCCAGCAGCAGCCCCGCCGGAATGCCGATCAGACAAAGCAGAAGTGCCTGCTGGCGAATGATGCGTTTGAGCTGCCGGGGCGTTGTGCCAATGGTTTTCAGAAGTCCGTAAAACCGGATATCCCCTGCAACAGAGATCTGAAAAATGTTATAGATGATAAGATACCCAGTGAAAATCACCAGCAGCAAAAAAGCTGCTATGGCGATCACAAGTTCCGGATCAAGCTTCGACTCCAGCTGGGATGAGGTATATCCCCAGTTGACGCCGATCCGGACGCTGTTGGGATCGGTATAGCTGTCCCATGTGTAGCCAAGATCGGTATCCACCTGCTCCATCTGCCCTTGAATGTTTGTGCCGGAGGCCAGCATGACATTCAAATCGGTGCGGAAAGGCTGTAAACCTGTTTTTACTGCCTGCGCTTCGATGTCATCTGCGTAATCACGGCTGATGTTGATGTAATGAACAGGCATTAGTTCATCATAGTCCCAATAGCCTACCAGCGTAAAGGTATCTGTTACAGTAAATGCGGTTTGATCCTTGTCCGTAATGGAATAGGAAACCGTGACCTCGGCGCCCAGCTCCGGCGTTACGCCAAGCAGCTGCAACGCTGCCGTATCCATGGCTACCTCTTTGCCGCTTTCGGGCATCCGTCCGGTAGTAGGGGTTGCATAGCTCCATTTAGTGCAGTTGGCATCCATGTAGCTGATCTCTGCCGGTACTTTGGCAAAGACCCCCTCCGCAGTGATACCGATTACCTTCCGTATCCCCGCAGCCTTCACCTTTGGGTGGGCAGCGATGCGTTCCGCCTGCTCGGGGGAAACATCCTTAAAGGTGCCGTGTGCATAGCCGCCTACCTGCCGAAACTGGTAGGTTTCATAGCTGGCGTTCAGTGACAAGACAATGGTGAACATGGACGTAAATAGCAGCGTTGTCAGCGCAATGGCAAAAATAGCGATCAGATTGCGGCGACGGTTCGCATAAAGAGATTTTAAGCTGAGCTTTCGAATACATTTTCTGTTTTTGACATTCATCGTAGCCACCTCCCGTTAGTTCTGGGAGACGATCCGACCATCTTCGATACGGATAATGCGGTCTGCCATCTGCGCAATTTCTTCGTTGTGAGTGATCATTACGATTGTCTGGGCGAACTTTTGACTGGTGACTTTCAAAAGGCTCAATACATCCTGGCTGGTTTTGGAATCCAGATTGCCGGTGGGTTCATCTGCCAGAATGATAGCGGGTGCTGCCGCCAGCGCACGGGCAATGGCTACCCGCTGCTGTTGACCGCCTGAGAGCTGATTGGGCAGCGCATCCAGACGATCATCCAGCCCAAGTGTCTGTACAATCTGCTGTACGAAATCCTTATTGACCTTGCCACCGTCCAGCTCAATGGGTAGAACAATATTTTCATACACATTCAGCACCGGAACAAGATTATATGCTTGGAACACAAAGCCGATTTTCCTGCGACGGAAGATGGTCAGCGCTTCCTCCTTCAGGGAGAAAATATCCTGTCCGTCCACCATGACCGTGCCACTTGTAGGGCGATCCAGCCCGCCCAGCATGTGCAGCAGCGTGGATTTGCCGGAGCCGGATGTGCCGACAATTGCAACAAATTCGCCCTTCTTTACACTTAAATCAACTCCATCCAACGCATGAACTGCGTTATTGCCGGAGCCATAAATCTTTTTCAGGTTTTTTGCCTGTAAAACTTCCATAAATGAGTACCTCCATGAAAAAAACTGTATGTATGAAAGGAAATGATCCTTTGATACATACAGATTATCGCATAGGAATCTTTCCACATTCTTTCCGGCGGAAAATGAAATCTAACAGTTTTGATAGAATTGTTGTTATTTCGGCAGAAATATGGAAAACGTACTTCCTTTTCCCGGAACGGAAGCAACCTTGATATAACCGCCCTCGCCGGATATGATCTGTCGGGCAAGGTATAAGCCGATGCCCACACCTTCTTGTTTCTGCACACTATTTGAGCGGTAAAAGCGAGCAAATATCTTCGCTTGCTCACTTTCCGGGATGCCTGAACCGGTATCCGATATATCGATCCTTGCAAACATTTCATAGCTTACGGCAGAAATAGTAATGGTGCCATGCTCTGTATATTTGATGGCGTTGTCTACGATATTAGCCAGCGCTTCCGCTGTCCATTTGAAGTCGAATACAGCAAAAGCATCGGTATCTTGCAGTCGCAAAGACAATCCTTTTTCAGAAGCCTTGGCAGTATATTGTTCTACTACGCTTTCAAGCAGCGGCTGCAGCGCTGCTTGCTGAGGGGAGAGTGAAATGATCCCGTTTTCCAGTCTGGAAAGCTTTACGAGAGAATCGATCAGAAATCGCAGCTTTTCCGATTGTTTGTACAGCGCCTCCACATTTGCCTTCGCCGATGCAGGCAGAGTTTCCTCCTTCAGAAGCTCGCTGTATAACAGCAGGTTTGCAATCGGCGTTTTCGTCTGGTGGGAAATGTCTGCAATCAAGGTTTTGATTTTGTCTTTTTCCTGCGCTATATTTTGAGAAGATGCTTCTGCTGCGGAAAGATAGTGCGCAAACTTCGTTTCCAATGCAGACAGCTGGCTTTCATCAAAATTGTTTTCAGAAAAGGAGCCGGTCATGGCAGCGTCTAGCATCCTTTCGATTTCTTCCATCGTTTTTCTGGCCTTTCTCCGCTCCCATAACACAACAGCTGCCGCCGCCAGAAAACACAGCAGTATGATCACAATGCCGGTTTTATTCATCTTTTGTCACCCAGCTATAACCGATTCCATAGACGGTTTTAATATATTTCTGTGCACCAAGCTTATCCCTCAGACGCTTGATCGTAACAGACAAAGCATTTTCATCCACATATTCTGCGCCATCTGTCCAGATCCGGTCGACAAGGTCTCCACGGGTCATGGTTCGGCCTCGGTTTTCAACAAGCAGACGCAGTAATTTTTGTTCGGTTTTGCTCAATTCCACTTTTGAATCTGCCACATAAAAGGTCATAGCCTCAAAGTCAAAGTGAAATAGATCCATATGGAACGGCGCATTTTTATGGTTTGACGCTTGCTTTCGCAGTTGGGTATTCACCCTTGCCCGCAAAACCGAAAGAGAAAAGGGCTTGGTAATATAATCATCAGCGCCTCTCTCCAGTCCGTCTACGATATCCAGATCGGTGTCATTGGCAGTCAGCAGAATAACAGGAATCCCGGGCGTGTTTTCCTTGATCTCCCGGAGCAGCTCAAGCCCACTGCCATCCGGCAGATTGATATCCAGCAGAACCAGGGATACACTCCCGCAAAGCAATTGTTCTCTTGCCGCTTTTAGATCATGGCAGGATATAATCTGACGGTCATCTGCTTTCAGCGCTTTGCATAAGCCTTGATTCAAACCGATATCATCTTCAACAATCAGTAATTGCTCCATGTATCTCACTCCCTCGTTATTCAAAGGCCACCATTATTTCCTTGGGTAATTTTTCGTTCTCACAGTTCAGAAGATAGGCGATTGCTCTGCTTGCAAATTTGTTCGTTTTCACTGTATCCCAATCGGCAAGCAAAATGACCTCTGCCTTGCCGTTCTCAAAATCTAATGATATTTCGCCCCATTCGCCGTCGCAGTCTGCCTGATATTCGTAGATTGCGGCGGCGATTTTCTTTTTTCGCTTGGTCTTGGATTTCTGTTTTAGCCGGACTGCATGGATTGCGCCCTCGGCAACCAAAAATTCCGTCAACTTGTCCACTGCTTTTCGGTAGGCTCGTTCTGCACCGCTGGCTGTACTGCCCTCAAACATAACCGCCAGTTCTTCAAAGGTGGGGCGGTCTTTCCATGAGCTGACACGCCCACAGGTCATGCAAATTGCTAATCGTTTTTCGAGCAAGGTCTGTTCCCGGTAATTCAGTTTCTCAAATGCCCGCTGCACCTTTTCTGCCTGTATGCCGTTCCAGAGGATATCGGTATAGTTCCAGCTATCGTCAAGGGCTACATCCTCGCCTGTTTCTTCACCGTCCTCGTCTGTGACATAGAAAGGCTGCTGATTGCGGATACCTCGCACAACTTTCAGATAGTTTTCGGCAAGAGCAAGATCACAGTTGTATTTCTTGGAAAACTCATTGACCGCATCCTTGGTATTGTGGTACAGCCAAGCCATTGACCGCACCATTTTGTAATTAGTCAGAGAGGATACCGACCATTTTTCTTCGCCCATGCGAAAACGGAGCATAGCATCCCGGATGAACGGATAGATGTATGTAGCATACTCTGCGCCCTTGGTAAGGTCATAGTCCATCAGTTTTTGGAGCATTTGTTCCCGGCAGGAGAGCTTTATATCTATAAATCGGTCTGTGTCGTACAAATCGCCGCCATCCACACCGAGAAAGTCTTTGATGCGCTTGTTAAGCTGCGGCTCGTAGTGGTGTAGGAAGAATGAGAAATGTATCAAATTCTTTTCCTGCAAGGCAGACAGGATATATTCGTTCAGACTGCCTACCTTTGGCGGCTCAGGTTCCAGTTGGAAGATGCGCTCTGCCACATAGGGAATGATACCATCACCGTGCGGATTGACTTGGTGTTTCGGTATGTATCCGGTCATATTCCATGTAAAATCACTCAGCATAGCGCACCTCCCTTCTCATTTCTATAAGAATCCCTTAAGACATTCTTTCATAAAAAGCATGAAGTATTTCTGCCAATTCCTGCGGTGATTCAATATTAACTTCATGTCCGGCACCAATAATCGTTTTTAATTCCACGTTCTTAAGCAATTCTGCCAATTCAATAGAAGCATTTTTATTCGCAGTATCTTTCTCGCCATATAACAATAGTGTAGGGCATGATATTTTGTGCAGAGAGTTGTTAAAGTCCAACTCCATCATGGTTTCGCATAGAAGTAAGAAATCAGCTTTTCTAAATCCCATTTGTTGAAACATGGATTTAGGCATAAATCTAAAGAGAAGATTTTGAAATTTCAGAAGCTTCTTGGGCATTTTATATTGTGTGGCGATAAGCACCAAGGAGCGAACTTTTTTCGGATATTGTATAGCATAGTTCAGAGCTAATACGCCCCCAAGCGATAAACCGCACAAATCAATAGGCTCATCATATTGATTGCAGTAATCTGAAAATGCAGCATATAGATTATCATAGGTCACTTCTTTGCTATGAACTAAATCAGGAAGATTCGGACACAAGCTGTAATCAGTAGTTTGCAAAATATCTATTGTTTTTGTCCAACTGTCAGATGTTTGTCCTAATCCATGCACATATATTTGTTTCATATTGTTCCCCCACTAAATATGTATCTTAGCTTCTGCAAGCAAAGCAGCCTGTTCCATTTCTTTTTCATAAGCTCCTTTGGCATAAGCAACATCACTTTTTGCCCGGAGTTCTTTATCTTTTGCCAGTTTCTTCATGACCTCCGCAAGGTCAGCGTCCAGAGTACCACGCTTTACATAGCGATTTATGGTGTTCAGCCTCTTTTCATATATCTGGATAATCGGATGATCGTCTGCAAGCTCTCGCTGTTCTCTGCCTTTTAGATTGCCGATCTGCCGGCAAGTGCGGTGCAGCTTGTCCCCCGGTGCATAGCCGCCGCAGTATTTGGTGT
>ENA-OYYM01000163-OYYM01000163.1-human-gut-metagenome-genome-assembly--contig:-NODE-163-length-15063-cov-5.816698_pt1 | contig 15063 bp, 8 predicted proteins | sample MGYA00244065_ERZ653452 | MGnify/ENA primary metagenome ERZ653452 (study PRJEB26926, sample SAMN06165072) | human gut metagenome | biome: ENVO:00009003; feature: ENVO:2100002; material: ENVO:00002003... | reverse complement strand
GATGCTCAGGAGTCTCGTGGGCTCGGAGATGTGTATAAGAGACAGGTCTTGATAAAGGTTCAGATTTTGTGTCAAGACGAGGCGCGGAGGCGCAGGCGTACCGTGTGTACGTCAAGCCGACGCAACGAAGTATTGGCGCAAAAGATGTGCCTTTATCTGGGGCGCATACGTTTCAGGAGCTCTATATCTCCCTCAAGATACGTGCTGGCGGCGCGGGAGAGATCGTAGGTCATGCAGCCGCCCTTGTCGGGGCAGAGGGGCAGGATGACCGCTTCGCCGAGACGGCTGAGGGTGAGGTTGCGGGCGTAGAGGGAACGGAACTCGGTCTCGAGGGCCAGAAGAATGTCGCGGGCGTTTTCGAGGCAGCAGAGGGAGAGCTCCCAGGCGGTCTCGTCGTCCATGCCGGTGTACTCGGGGGCGGCGTAGGGCAGGATGCGGTAGACGGCGGGCTGAAGGCCGCCGGGCAGGGCCTCGCTGCGGCGGACGGTGTCGCCGCCGATGAAGGGATAGAGCGTGGACTCGACGAAGCGCAGGCGCAGGTTGGGCAGGTAGTAGATGGCGTCTACGTCGTAGCCCAGCTGCTCCATCAGATCGCGGCCCATGCCGGTGAGGTAGCCCACCAGCACCTGGTCCACGGGGGTGTTCGTCTCGGCGAGCAGCGGGGCCAGGCGGCGGATACGCTTGCCGTCGTGGAGCATATCGTCCACGAGAATGACGGGGCGGGCAAAGGCGTGGATGGTGCGGACCTGGTCGGGCAGGGGCGAGTAGTCCGGGTAGGCTTCGATGGAATAGGTGCTGAGGTCCGGCTCGTAGACCTTGTCGGTACGCAGGGTCTTGGTGACGGTGTTGGGCACGGCCACGCCGCGGAGGATCTTGCCGTAGGGGACGCAGATATCCGGGCCGAGGACGCGGGGCGTTGTGGGCTCCGCGGGGACGCCGTTGCGGCCGGTGATACGCTGGAGCAGCCGGTGGTAGATGACGCCGGCGGACAGGCTGAGCACCAGAGATCCGGGCTGCAGCTTTGTCAGCGCCGCCTGCAGGCGGCGGTGGGCGGCGGCGATGGCGGCAAGCACCCGGGGCGAGGAGCTGAAGGGCGCCTTCACCGCGGTGTCCACGTTGCGGCTGAGGACGATGGGGCAGCGCATATCCACGGCCAGGGCGTCCGTGCTGTCACCAGCCGGGACGAAGCCCTGAAGCGTCAGCAGCTGGCGGCCGTAGCCGGAGACGGCGCCCTCCAGGGGAAGGTAGAGGGCATAGGTGAACTCACGGCTGAGGGCCAGGGTCAGCACCTCGGTGATGAGCAGCTGGCAGAGGTCGCTCTGGCGCTCGCCCCGGGGCACGAACAGCCCGCTGATGAGCAGGGTGCGGCCGCCGGCGTTCTGGCGGACCAGACCGGAGAGGGCCGGGTCGCCCAGGCGGGCGAAGAGGCGGGCGGAGTCCAGGCAGGCGTAGCTGGCCGCGCCCAGAATGGTGCCGTCGGTGTCCCGGCAGACCATCACGTCGTCGCCGCGGCTCTCGATCTGCGTCCGCAGCGCCGCAGCGGTGGGCACGGAGAGCATGGTGCGGAGGAATTTCTCCGCCGTCTCCGGCGAGGCGGGCAGGAAGCTCAGGTCCTCGGTGCGGAGAACGGGCTTGTCCTGGGGCTCGCGGAGGTACAGGCCGCGGCGATAGATGAACTCCTGCACCGTGGGATCGATGAGGTTGGAGATGTCGCGGTTGGCATCCACCGCCTCGCGGATGCGGGTGGAGCTGATCTCCTCCAGCTGGGGCGGGAGCGTCAGCTCCAGCACCTTGCCGGTGATGCAGCTGTAATCCGCCGGCTCGGCGTCCGGCTCGGTGCGGCGGAAGACCACGTGGTCGAAGGTGTGGATGGAGTCCGGCGTGACGGGCTTTTTGTAGGACGAGGCGTGGAGCACCACGTCGCTGCCCACCACGATGGACACGCTGCGGCCCGGGAAGGCGGCGCGCAGCTCGTGGAGGTTCTCCGGGTTGGCGATGTTCACCGGGAAGTCCTCCGGGAAAATGCTGACGTGGAACACGTCGGCCACGGCCATGGCGGCGATGCGCCGGCGCAGGCGGTAGGGCTGGGTCTTTTTGGACCAGGAGAACTCGTCAATGGCCAGCAGGACCTCGAAGCCCTGGTCGCGGATGGCCCGGACGATGCCCTTGTGGGACAGGGTGAAGGGGTCGAAGGTGCCGGGGAAGAAGGCCACGGGGCGGGGCGCGCCGAAGTCAAAGCCCCTGTGGAACAGGCGCTCCTCGGTGATGAAGCGGTAGAGCTTGCCCAGCATGGCGGCCCGGTAGTAGAACGTCAGGCCCTCGCCGGGGAATTCGTCCTGGGCGGAGAGCAGCTTGCGCTGGGTGAGCATAAAGGCGCGGCGCTTTTCGTGGCGGCCCAGCTCTCCGGAGCCGAAGACCCGGCGGCCCAACACGAACAGGGCCTCCTGCCGGGTGGCGCCGTCAATGCCGCTGAGGCCCCGCATCAGCAGGCCCAGCAGCCGTTCACGGCGGCGGCGGTAGGCCTCGTCCGTCTCCGGGAAGCGGGCGCGATAGGCATCGTACGCCTCATAGATGACACCCACGGTATCCAGCACGGAGGCGGTAACGCGGCTGTCGGAGGAGCTGAGGTTCACGCGAAGGTCGTCCAGCACCTCATCCAGCTCCGCCGGGGGCAGCCACAGGGCAAAACGGCCCAGGTAGTCGGGGATATACTTGGTGAACTCCTGCTGGCCCAGCTCCAGGCCGCGGCACAGCTCCACCGCCACCTCGTTGCGCTGGTCGGCCGTCAGGCGGGGCGCCAGGGCCAGCAGGGCGTTGCCGGCGCTGTGGCGGACGGTGACGCGGTCGCTGACCTTGATGAGATTGGACAGGTGGGTGGCGATATGGAGGGCGGGGCTTTTGCCGCTGCGGGCAAAGTCCGTCAGCAGGCGCAGGTTGCCCTGCTTGGTGATCCAGGGGGTGGCGGTCTTCAGGTTGTCCAGGAAGATCTCGGAGACCACGTCCTCCGGCAGAAGAAGGGGCGCGCCCTGAGAGAGCACATCCTGCTTGAGATAGCGCAGGGTGCCGCTGTCGCCGTCGGGGACGGCGGTCACGGCCTCCAGCGCGCGGCCGTCCTCCGGGTACAGGCGGGCAAGACGGTCCAGCAGCAGCACGGCGGCCATGCGGATGGTCAGGTCCTTACGCAGGGACAGGGCGGCGGCAAAGTCCGTCATCTGCCGGGCGCGGCTGGCCGTATAGGCCGTATCCGGCAGGGCGGCGGCGGTATCCAGCAGCTGGAAGGCGGTGTAGTCGTCCAGATCCTCCGGCCTGCGGTAGTAGGCGAACACCGGGGCCAGGAAGCGCTCCTCCCGGCCGGGGCAGTGGCTCAGCAGGGAGCCGACGGCGAATTTCAGGGTATAGCCGATCCAGCGGCGGTGCTGGGGCATGAGCTTATGGTCGGGATACAGTATCTTGTCCAGATAGAGCCTCCACTGGTCCACATCGGTGATGGCCCGGGGGTCCGGGCGGATGTCGGCGGGGCGCTCCTTGGCGTAGCCGGCGTGGAAGCCGGCGATGATCTCGCCCAGCAGCGCCGCCGCCTGACGGCGGATATCGCCCTCGCGGTGCATCAGCAGCTCGTAGAGGAACGTCAGGGTCTGGACCTTCTGTGGGATATGCAGATAGAGGGAGTAGGACTCCATCACCGCCAGATAAGCGCGGAGACGGCGCCAATCCGTCTCGCCGCGGGCCTCCTCCAGCAGACGGGCGAAGCTGCGCTGGTCGGTGAGGCGGTGCATCAGCTCCATATTGTGGCCCACGCAGCGGAGCGTCAGGGCGCGGAGGGCCTCGTCGTCGGTCATAAGGGCGGTGTGCTTCTCCGGCAGCGGGGGCGTATCGCCGCCGGACATGGTGACATCCACGCCGCAGCTGACCATGAACTGCTCGAAGTCCTCCAGCCGGGCGTAGACCCGGGTATAGCGCTTCTGCTTCTCGCCGTCCACGTCATCCAGCTTATCCAGGATCACCTGAAAGGCCTGAACCAGGGTGGAGATACATGTGATCTCCCGGCCCTGCGCATCGTGGAGCTGCTTGACGCGGAAGTCGGCGTAGATCAGCAGCAGCGCCTCCACGGAGAGGTAGTCGGGCTCCAGGTCCCAGACGGAGTGGTTGGCGGCCACGTGGCCGATATCGGTCATCCGGCGGCGGCGGAACCACTGGTCGGTGTAGAAATAGTGCAGGTAGGGCACGCGCTCGCCGGGGCGGCAGCCGAACTTGCCCAGATCGTGGCCGGCGGCGGCGCCGGAGACCAGGGCCACGTCCACGGCCACGCCGCTTTTCCGCAGGGCGCGGGCGGCGGTGACGGCGAGGTGGTGGACACCGGCGATATGCTCAAGGGTGCGGTAGGGCGTGACCTCCAGGCCCAAACGCATCAGTTCATAGACGAACTCCCGCCTCCACAGGCGCAGGAAGCGCTGATAGGACGGGGCACAGGGACTGCCGGCCAGCTCATCATCGGTCAGGAAATCGAAGGTCCAGGCCGGGTCGTGTGGCAGCAGCTCCGCCTCGGCGGCAAACAGCACCTGCAGCACCGACAGCAGGAACACCGCACCGGGGGCGAAGGGCTCCGCATCGGTCTTTTCCGGGTAGAGCAGGCGGCGGGCATAGTCGTAGGCATAGGCCAGCCAGCCCTCGGACGGTTCGCCGGGGCACAGCGTCTCCAGCTCCGGGCGGCAGAGGGCCAGCACGTCGGCGCAGCGGAGGCGCGCGCCGCTGAACAGCCCGGCAAAGCGCTGCATATAGCCCTCGGTCTCAATGGCGCGGAGCAGGGCGTCCCCGGGGGCAAAATAGTCCGCGGCGGGACGGTCGGAAAGGCGGCGGCGCAGGGCCAGATCCATCTGGCGGATACGTTTTCTGTTCATGGCAAAACCTCCTGCCGGTGGTATCGTACGCGGGCCGTGTCCGCCGAAAGGTGCCCGTACACCGGTAAGATGTCCGGGATGGACACGGCACACCATAATAATAGGACACTCCCCCGCACGCTGTCAATATTCCGCGGGGCGTTTTGCCACCGTTTTGATACGGAACCTTAGTAAGGTCTTAAGCGTGTGTTCACGATTTGTTCACATTTTGAGGGCCAGGCGCATGATATGATATTGTCGGGGGCAGCGGCGGAACGGAATGACAATTTCTGCCGTCTAAGTAAATAGGCAAATCATCCCGCGGGCGCGCGGGAAGGAAAAAGGAGAACACGACATGAAAAAAGCGGCTTTTGTACTGGCGCTGGTGATGCTGCTGGGCTGTGTGTCCGGCTGCGGCGCAGCGGAGGGCGAGGCCTCCGTGCAGTCGGTGTCTATGATCTGCGGGCTGGGGTCCGTAGGTCTGGCGGACCGGTTCGCAGGCATCGTCAGCCCGCTGGGCGAGACGACCATCAAGAAAAACGACGCCATGACCATCGACACCATCAAGGTGAAGGTGGGCGACAGCGTGAAAAAGGGCGACGTGCTGCTGACCTATGACCTCAGCCAGATCCGCACCGACCTGGAGATGGCCCAGCTGGAGCTGGAGCAGCTGAACGCCACGCTGGAGGACCAGCAGGCGGAGCTGGAGCGTATACAGAAGCTGATGGACAGCACCTATGACGACGCCACCAAGCGGCAGTACGCCCTGGATCTGCGGGAGCAGAACGTGAAGGTGCTGGAGACGAAGGCCAACATCGCCACCAAGAAAAAGGACATTGAGAAGCTGAAGGCCAACACCGCCGACAGCACCGTCAAGTCCCCGGTGGACGGCGAGGTGCAGTCCCTGAACCCGGACGGCGGCACGGACAACTCCGGCAACGCCCTGCCGTTCATGACCATCGTGGAGACGGGCGGCTTCCGCATCAAGGGCTATGTGAATGAAAACAACGCCAGCGTGCTGACCGAGGGCACGGCGGTTGTCATCCGTTCCCGGGTCAGCGACCAGACGTGGAAGGGCAGCATCAGCTCCATCGACTGGAACAACGCCCAGCAGAGCCGCAGCGACTACGGCGACAGCGACACGGCTATGTCCAGCAAGTACCCCTTCTATGTGACGCTGGAGGGCGACGGCGAGGGCCTGCTGATGGGCCAGCACGTGTACATAGAGCCGGACTACGGTCAGGAGGACACCCAGGACGAGAGCCTGATCAACCTGCCCAGCTACTTCATCAACGACGCCGAGGGCAAGCCCTGGGTGTGGGCTCAGAACAGCAATGGCAAGCTGGAGAAGCGGAGCATCACCCTGGGCGAGTACAACACGGAGACGGACACCTATCCCGTGACGGACGGCCTGACGGCGGAGGACTACATCGCCTATCCCGACGACAGCCTGAAGGCGGGCATGACGTGCATCACCTATGACGACGCCACCTTTGACCCCAGCGCCGGCGGCAGCACGGGAGATATAGACGGCATGGTTGACACGGACGGCATGGAGGATATGGACGGCACGGGCAGCATGGACGGCATGGACGGCGGCGATATGCCCGCTGAGAACGACACCGTCACGGACGACGGCAGCACCGCAGCCGTGATTCCCGGCGGCGAGGCCGCCTCCGCGTCAGCGGTCATTCCGCCGATGGAGGGCTGAGCATGATTTTGGAAATGCGCGATATATGCAAGGACTACCCCATGGGAAAGTCCGTGGCACATATCCTGAAAAACGTGAACCTTGACGTGGAGGAGGGGGAATACCTGGCTATCATGGGTCCCTCCGGCAGCGGCAAGACCACGCTGATGAACCTGATCGGGTGTCTGGACGTACCCACCAGCGGCAGCTATCTGCTGGGTGGGCGGGACGTGACCACCTGCAACAACAAGCAGCTGGCGGAGGTGCGGAACAAGGAGCTGGGCTTCGTGTTCCAGAGCTTTAATCTGCTGCCGAAGCTGACGGCGCTGGAAAACGTGGCGCTGCCCCTGCTGTACGGCGGGGTGAAGAAGGCGGAACGGCTGGAACGGGCCCGGGCCGCGCTGGAGACGGTGGGGCTTTCCGACCGGGTGGACCACCGCCCTGACCAGCTGTCCGGCGGACAGTGCCAGCGGGTGGCTATCGCACGGGCCATCGTGGGCAAGCCGAAGCTGCTGCTTGCCGACGAGCCAACAGGCGCGCTGGACAGCGCAAGCGGCGCGGCGGTGATGGAGCTGTTTCAGCAGCTGCATGACGGCGGCTCCACCATCATCATGATCACCCACGACCATTCCATCGCCAACCACGCCGCCAAGGTCATGACCATACGGGACGGCGTACTGTCGGGAGGTGACGACTATGAGTGAGAAGCTGACGCTGCGGGAAAAGCTGCATATCGGCGAAAAGCGCCCCGACGGTGAGAAGCCGCGCATGAGCAAGAAGCTGAAAAAGGGCATTATTGCCGCCGCCTGCGTGGTGGGCGTGTGCGGCGCGGTGTGGGGCGGACTGACCATCGCCCGGAACGCCCAGCGGGGCGACGTGAACGTATACGCCGTCAACGAGTGCGCCATGACCGACTACTGGGGGGACACCTCCAACACCAGCGGCATGGTGACCACGGACAAATTGCAGAAGATCTACATCTCCCAGAGCCAGACGGTGAAGAAGGTGTGGGTCAAGGAGGGCGACAGCGTCAAGAAGGGTACGGTGCTGGTGAGCTATGACTCCACCCTGACACAGGCCACCGTGGAGCGCGCCAAGATCGACTATGACCGGCAGACGGAGAACCTGGAGGTCATGAAAAACGAGCTGGAGCTGCTGAAGAAGGCGAAGAACAAGGAGACGCTGCAGGCGGAGTATGATAAGCTGGAAAAGGAGCTGAACAAGCTTATTGAGGACGCCACGAAAAGCCCGGACGATAACACGGACGTGGTGGATCTGAAGCAGATCATCATTACCGACGACATGAAGCTGGGCACCGGCAGCGGCAACGACAAGGACAATGCCATCTACTACTACCGCACGACGGACAGCGACGGCAGCTTCGCGCTGTCGCAGGCTGACCTGATGCGCATTTTCAGCAGTCTGGGCAAGACGGACGGCACGCTGTATCTGGTGTTTGTCACCCGTGCGGGCAACAAGCTGGGCGGAGCTGTGATGGGCAACGAGGGCTATATCCTGACGGCGGTGACGGAGGATGTGCCCAGCGGCGGCGAGACCGGCGGCGGTGAAGCCGGTGGCGGCAGCCAAGACCCGCAGCAGCAGCCGGCCGGCGGCGAAGGCGGCGGCACAACGGCCAAAAAGCTGGTATCTGTGACCGTCAAGCCGTGGAACAACGGCTTCAAAGAGTTCACCGACGGCGCGCCGGATTACGGCGACAAGAAGGCCGAGATCGAGAAGCTGCAGCGGAAGATCGCCCAGGTGCAGGAGCTGCTGGAGTCCTCCATGACCCAGCTGGATCTGAACAAGGCCATTCTGGAGAAGGCTCAGGCGGTAAAGGAGCAGGAGGTCAACCTGAAGGTGGCGAAGCTGAAGCTGGACAAGAAGCTGGCGGAGCTGGGCGACGGCAACGTGTACGCGGAGTTCGACGGCACGGTGAAGGCCGTGCGGGACCCGGACGAGGCCTATAACAACAGCGAGGCCGTGGTGGAGCTGTCCGGCGGCGGTGGATATTACGTCACCGGCACCCTCAGCGAGATGGATCTGGGCAGCGTGCAGGTGGGCGACAGCGTATCCATCAGCAGCTGGATGACCGGCGCAGCCTGCGAGGGCACCATCGTGTCCATCGACGACTATCCCACCAGCAACGGCAACAACTGGGGCGACGGCAACAGTAACGTGTCCTACTACCCCTTCAAGGTGTTTGTCACCGAGGACGCGAATTTGCAGCCCAATGACTATGTGGATATACAGTACCAGAAGGACACCAGCGCGGAAGAAAGCGGCAGCTCACTGTATCTGCAGAGTATGTTCATCCGGACCGACAACGGCAAGAGCTATGTGATGGCCCGGGGCGAGGACGGCAGACTGGAGCAGCGGTGGGTGCAGACCGGCCGGGATCTGTGGGGCAGCTACACCCAGATACGGGGCGGGCTGACCATCGACGACTACGTGGCGTTCCCCTATGGACGCGACGTGGTGGAGGGTGCCCACACCCAGGAGGCCACGACCGACCAGCTGTACAACTACGGCATATAAAGGAGGCGGGATAACCATATGTTGGAAAATATAAATCTCGCCTTTCAGGGCGTGTGGAGCCACAAGCTGCGGTCGTTTCTGACCATGCTGGGCATTATTATCGGTATCGCCGCGATCATCACCATCGTGTCCACCATTCAGGGCACCAACGAGCAGATCAAGCAGAACCTGATCGGCGCGGGCAACAACGTGGTGCGGGTGACCATCGGCGCCACGGACAGCCAAAACTATTTCGACCTGAACTACTCGGCGCTGCCGGAGGGTATCGACCCAGTGACCCGGGAGATGCGGGATGAGATGGAGAAGCTGGGCAGCGTGTCGCTGGTGAGTATGTACTACTCCCGGGATTGGTGCGACAACGTATACGTGGGCAATACGGCGTTCAGCGGGTCGCTGTACGGCGTGGACGACCACTATCTGACGGCCGTGGACTACGCGGTGAACTACGGACGCTCCTTCACGGCGGCGGACTATGAGAACCGGCGGAATGTGGCGCTGATCGACGCGAAGTCGGCAAAGTCGCTGTTCCAGGGCGAGAACCCCATCGGCGGCACCATCGAGATCAACGGGATGCCGTTCACCGTGGTGGGTGTGGTCTCCTCCCGGTCCAGCAGCGGACCGGTGATCAACAACTTTAAGGATTATCAGATGTACGCCGGCAGCACGGCGGGGACCATTTTCATCCCGGACGTGTGCTGGTCGGTGCCGTACCGGTATGATGAACCCCAGTACGCGGCGGTGCGGGCCACCAGCACCAACGACATGACCGCCGCCGGCGACAATGTGGCCAAGTATCTGAACGAGAACGCCATCCGGACCACGAAGTACAAGTACGAGTCCAAGGACCTTCTGCAGCAGGCCAGCGATCTGCAGAGCCTGTCGGAGAGCACCAACAAGCAGTTGATCTGGATCGCGGCTATCTCGCTGGTAGTGGGCGGCATCGGCGTGATGAACATCATGCTGGTGTCCGTCACCGAGCGCACCCGCGAGATCGGATTGAAGATCGCCATCGGCGCGCAGCAGAGCCGCATCCTCTGGCAGTTCCTGACGGAGGCGGCGGTGCTGACCAGCATGGGCGGCATACTGGGCGTGGCCACGGGCATCGGCCTGGCGGAGATGATGTCCCACATCATGGGGACACCGGTGGCCATCAGCGTACCGGCGTGCATCATCGCCGTGGCCTTCTCCATGGTCATCGGCGTGGTGTTCGGCCTGGTGCCGGCCATGAAGGCATCGAAGCTGAACCCCATCGAAGCCCTGCGGAGAGAATGATACCCAGAAAGAAAAGACCGGCTTTCGCCGGTCTTTTTCTCTGTCTGCTCCCGGCAAAGACACAGCGAAAGCAGAAAACAGCCCCCGGCAGGGGGCTGTTTCTTTATTTACTGCGGCAGCTCGCCGGGGGCGACCAGGATGATCTTGTCGGCCCGGTCATAGTCGCTGTACGCCTCCTTGGTGCTGCGGAGGAGCGTACCGTCGCCGGCGTAGACGTTGCGGTAGGTCTGGACGGCGTAGCCGTTGTGGCCGTACTGCTCCACCTCGCTGGTGCCGGGGGCGATGCGCTCGGACTCCTGATAGACCGTCTTGCGCTCGGAGTAGGAGAGGAACTGGTTGGTCATCTCCACATAGTGGTCGTCGGTCTTGGTGCCCAGCAGGGTGATGGTCAGCTGGTTGGTCTCGTCGTTGTAGCTGGTGGTGATCTTGATGGGGTAGTTGGTGCTGTTGCGGAAGGCAAAGTCCGGGCCGCCCCAGCTGACCGTGGCATCACAGCCCGTGACGGGCATATAGCCGGGGTCGAACATATGGGCGTAGCGCAGGACGATCTGCAGGTCCGCCATGAGGGCGGAATAGTACAGCGTGGAGGATACCTGGCAGATACCGCCGCCGATGGAGGTGACGGTCTTGCCGCCGGAGTAGGCGGCGGCGGGCTGGAAGCCCCGGGCCTCGGTGCGCTGGCCCACAGTGGCGTTGTACCAGAACTCCTCGCCGGGGTTATAGATACGGCCGTTGATGGCGGCGGAGGCCAGCTTGATGTTCTGGCGGCGGCCCCAGGGGCCGGCGCAGGTGGTCGTGCAGGTGCCGATCACATCCCGGAACATGGCCTGCTCCAACTCCTCGGTGGCGGCGGGCGGGAACTGCACCTGGGCGTCAGCCAGGAATTCCTCGCCCGGCTGGGCGGCGTCCAGTTGCTTTTGCACCGTCTCCACATCGAACTGTACGCCCACGCGGGACTGGGTGGGCTTGCCGGTGGATTTGTCGCAGATGGCGGCGGCCATGGTGCCGGCGATCTCGTCGTGGAGCGCCTGCACGTCCATGGGCGCGGCGGTGTGGGCCGCGAACACACATTCCACGGACCGGGCTGCCGCGGACAGGTCGCGGCTCTCGAAGCGCTGCGCCAACTCGGCGCGCAGCGCCGCCGCGTCCAGCTTCTCGCCGTCCTGCGGCTTGGTGATGTACAGGCCCTCACCCTCCGCCAGCCGGTAGCCGCCGTCCGTTACGGTGCAGCCCACGGTGTCGGACAGCTGTTCACAGGCGGCGGTAAGCTTCGCCTCGTCCACGTCCAGCTGGGGCGTGACATCCACGGCCCTGAACCAGCTCTCGATAAAGCGCCAGCCGCCGCGGAGGAACGCGGTCACATCGCTGCCCCAGCCCCGGTCCTGCACGTCGCAGCCGGCAGCCTTGGAGACATAGACGGGCAGAACGGTGACGCCCAGGTCGGAAAGGGTGGTGCTGCCGATCTCCTGCCCGTCACGGGTCAGGCGGATGGTCATGCCGTCCAGCAGGGCACTCCCCTGCTCCGTCCAGCGCTGCTCGGCCTCCTGCGCCGACAGGCCGGACATATCCATGCCCAGCACGGAGGTGTTGGGAAACGCCGTGTGGGAATACAGCGCGTTGGCGGCCACACAGCAGCCTGCGTAGGCCAGCACCAGCACCGCCGCGGCGATGCCGATGATCAGTCCGGCCCTTTTGCCGGGGGTCTTGGGAGGCTTTTCTTCCGGGGCCGCGCGCTTGCCGGCCGTCTCCGGCGCGGGATCGGCGGTAACAGAGGACATATTCAACTCGTCGCTCATGGTGTCCCCTCCTTTGTATCATCAGGTTTGGGCAATACCGGCAAAATGCCGTGCCGTTACTGCATTGTATCACGGTTTGTCAAGGAATGGGTTACAAAAGCGTTACGACACCTCTTTCTGCGGCTTTGCGCGGGGGATGGTGACGGTGAGGCAGATGGCGTCCTCCGTGTCCCGGCGGGAGACTTTGGCGCCGACGCCGGCGGTCTGCATGAGCCGGACGCCCCGGTCCACGCTGTTGAGAAACAGCCGGACGTCCTTGATGATATACGCGCTGCGGCGGCGGGGCTGCGTCGTCTGGTTTTGCGCGACCAGACGGTCTATGTAGGCCTCGGCATCGGCGACGTTCAGCTGGTTTTTGCCGATATGCTCGACGGCGGCAAGGCGCTGCTCCGGGTCCTCCAGACGCAGGAGGGCACGGGCGTGGCGCTCGGTCAGGCCGTAGTGGTGCAGCGCCTCCGCCACCGGCTCCTCCAACCGGAGCAGGCGCAGCTTGTTGGCCACGGCGGACTGGCTGCGGCCCAGCCTTTCCGCCGCCTGCTGCTGGCTGAGGCCGTAGCGGCGGAGCAGGCGGGCGATGGCGGCCGCCTCCTCCATGTAGTCCAGGTCGCGGCGCTGGAGGTTCTCGATCAGGGCCAGCAGGGCGGCGTCCTCCTCATCCACCCGGGCCAGCAGACAGGGCACCTGCCGCAGCCCGGCGATCCGTGCCGCCCGCCAGCGGCGCTCGCCGGCCACCAGCTCGTAGACTGCGCCCTGCTGCCGGTCGGTGAGCGGCTGCAGAATGCCGTAGGCGGCGATGCTGGCCGCCAGCTCCTGCAAACTCTCCGAGTCGAACCGGCGGCGGGGCTGCTGGGGATTGGGACGGATATCGTTGATGGGTATGTATCGCACACGGGTAGAGAGGAAATCTGTCTTCTGGTCTTTTTTCATGGCGGTCGCCTCCTTTTTTCGCCTATTGTACGGCGGGAGGCCTGTCGAAAGCGGGCGAAGACCGTCGGGAAATAAAAAAATGCCCCCGCCCCTGTCGGGGCGGGTGCGGCGGTCACTGCTTTGTGCGGATATCCTCGCCGAAGAAGGGCAGGATCTGGTAGGCACCCTCGATACGGGAGAGGATGGGCGCGCCGTAGCGATGGCCCAGCTCGTCCGGGGCCAGGTTGGTGCTGATGATGGTGGACCTGCCGGAGAGCATACGGCCGTTGACGATCTGATAGAGGGCGCTCTGGACAAAGGCGGTGGTCATCTCGGTGCCCAGGTCATCCAGGATCAGCAGGTCGCAGCTCTCACAGCGGCGGACGTCGGCATCGCTGACCTCGTCGGGGCGGAATTTGGCGTCCTCATAGCGGGAGAAAACGCTGATCGCGGTGTCGTAGACCACGGAGAAGCCGGCGTCGCTGACCTCCCGGGCGATGCAGGCGGAGAGGAACGTCTTGCCCAGACCGGTGCCGCCGGAGAGCAGCAGGCTGCCGCTGCCCCGGGAGAACTGGCGGGCAAAGTCCCGGCAGACGTCGAAGTTGCGCTCCATGTTGGCCCGGGGCGAAACGCCGTAGCTGTCCCACACGGCGCTGTCGTACAGGTCAAAGCGGAAGGTGTCGAACCGGGCCTCGCCCAGCGGCAGGAGCCGGGAGAGCTCCGCCAGCTGTTCGCGGGCATAGTACTGCTTCAGGCAGGTGCAGACGCCGGACCGGGTATAGCCGGTGTCTCCGCAGAGGGGACAGGCGGGCTTGTCCTCCAGGTAGTCGGCGGGATAGCCCATGTCCTCCAACAGGGTGGCGCGCTCGCGCTGCAGGGAGAGGTTCTCATCCCGCAGGACCCGCAGGGCGGGCAGCGGGTCCTCGCCCTTTTTGGCGGCGGCGGCCACGATGCGGCTCATGGTGGTGCGGAGGGTTCGGTCGATGTCCCGCAGGCGGGGCTGGCGGGCAAAGGCCTCCCGGCGGCGCTGGTCCAGCTCGGCCTCCCGGCGCTGGCGGGCCTGGTCGAAGCGGGCAATGGCCCGCTGCATGATGATACCGTCGTATGACATACTCTCACCTCTTGATATAGCGGCGCATCCAGGCGTCCTTGTCCCCGGCGGGGGCGGCGGACTTACCGACGGCAGCGGGCCGCTTGCCAGCCGCCTCGCCCTCCTCTACCTGGCGGGGCGTATGCCAGCCGGCGTCGTGCCAGCGGCGCAGGATGCCGTTAAGATAGCGCCAGTTCAGGTCCTTCTTGTAGAACACCGTGCGCTCATAGGCCAGAGCCACCGTCTCCGGCGGGAAGCCCATGTCCATCCACTGGTCGATGTAGCGGCGTTCGGCCTCCACCGGCGGCCTGTTAAGAATTCGTAAATTCGACAAATAGGAAGTATACTTCCTGTTGCGCTCTGCCCATTTTTTCAGGTATACCGCAGCAGAATTCTGGTCAAATATGCCAAGCTGTGCCCAGCGATAGCCCTCTTTTTCCACCTGGCGCATGGTTGGTCGTCTGCCCTCGCCCCACTGGCTGCGAGCCCGTTCGACACAGTGGCACACCAGGAGATAGATCACGTCGGCGGGCATACCCAGGTCATCGTAAAGACCGGCCAATATCTGCAAGTCGGCGGTGCGGAGCTTCTTGCCCAGCTGCTGCTCCGTCTGGGGCACCAGCAGGCGGAAGCCCTCGTTGTCCGTCAGCAGTCCGGCGATGTCCTGGGCGGTGTAGACCGGGCGTTCGTCCGCCGGATCGGGCGGTGCCTGGCGGGCCGGTCGAGGCAGCAGGTCCAGGTCCTGAAGGACCTTCTCCGCCGCGTCGATCCGCAGGCGGCTGATGGGCAGGACCTTTTCCAGCTCCTCCGGCGTGACGCCCCGGCCGAAGCGGCGCAGGGCCAGATACAGCAGGGCGGCGTCGCCCTGACCGCTTTGCAGCAGCTTGTCGGCCTGTC
>ENA-OYYM01000142-OYYM01000142.1-human-gut-metagenome-genome-assembly--contig:-NODE-142-length-16950-cov-10.144303_pt1 | contig 16950 bp, 14 predicted proteins | sample MGYA00244065_ERZ653452 | MGnify/ENA primary metagenome ERZ653452 (study PRJEB26926, sample SAMN06165072) | human gut metagenome | biome: ENVO:00009003; feature: ENVO:2100002; material: ENVO:00002003... | reverse complement strand
CGAGATGCTCAGGAGTCTCGTGGGCTCGGAGATGTGTATAAGAGACAGGCCGGAACATGATACTCATCACCCTGGGCACCGGCGTAGGCGGCGGCATCGTGGCCGATGGCCAACTGCTGGAGGGCGTTGGCGGCACCGGCGCAGAGGTGGGCCACACCGTGCTGGTGCTGGACGGCGAGGACTGCACCTGCGGTCGGAAGGGCTGCTGGGAGGCGTATGCCTCCGCCACAGCGCTGATACGGCAGGGAAAGCGGGCGGCCGCGGCGCAGCCGGAGTCCCTGCTGGCCGGATACGGCGAGAGGCTGACCGGGAAGGACGTATTTGACGCGGCGGCCGCCGGAGACGCGGCGGCACAGGCTGTGGTGGACCGCTACTGCGTGTACATGGCGGCGGGCATCACGGACCTGGTGAACATTCTGGGGCCGGAAAAGGTGCTCATCGGCGGCGGCATCAGCCGCCAGGGCGAGAGACTGCTGGCCCCCATACGGGCGTATGTGGCGGCCAACTGCTTCGGCGGGCACGACCGGACACCGCCAGTCATTGAATGTGCCCGGCTGGGCAATGAGGCGGGCATCATCGGCGCAGCGGCACTGTGAGTAAAAACGCACCTTGGGTCAGACCCGGGGTGCGTTTTTTATGCCGTTTATGGGAAATAATATTGCACATTCTGGCAGAATATGGTACAATATGTCGTACCACAACAAATTTGGAGGGGCAACATATGGAAATGCGCCGATACGTAAGACACTCCCCTGCCTGGTGGATCGTGGGCGGCATACTGGCCCTGCTGACGGCGGGGTGTATCGTGCTGGGGCTGCTGGCGCAGCGGGACAGCGCAGCAGCGGAGGCCGTGCCCATCGGGGACGAGATCTATCTGGGCGACTACAACTACATCGACGTGCAGTACATGACCACCTGGGCCTATCGGGTGACGCTGGGCGACGGGCGCAAGCTGGTCTTCTATCTGGCGGAGGACACGGAGGGATACGGCTATCTGGTGCAGCTGAACGACGCGGAATATGCACGGTTCGCGGATATCGTGGACTATACCTATACCGACGACAGCGGTGACGGCGCAGTGCCGGACGATACGGCCGCGCCCTCGGAGCTGGCCATCTATATCCCGCTGACGGAGACCACCGCGCCGGCACCGGTACGTCTGGCGGGCGTGATCTGTGAGACGCCGGAGGCATATATCGACGATATTGCCGCCGCCGTCGGCATGACCGCCGAGGACTTTGTGTACACCTACGGCGACTATTACATCGACAGCGAGCTGACACCGGACACGGGGAGCAGCTTTTGGTCCCTCATAGCCAGCTTCCTCGGGCTGGCCGCCTTTGTGCTGCTGGTAAGCGCCGCCTCGTACACCGCGCAGCTGAACAGCACGCTGAAGCAGCTGAAAAAGGGAAAGCTGCTGGAACGGGCGGAGAGCGAATTCCACTATCTGGAGGGTGACCGACGCTCTGACGCACTGGTGAGCACGGCGTTTCTGTACGGGCGGCGGCAGAACATCGTTCTGCCCCTGGCGGATGTGCTGTGGGTCTATCGTCACGACCTAAAACTGCTGTGGGCAAAGCGCACCGTGGTGGAGCTGCTGACCTATGACGGGCGCAGCATCACGCTGCGGCTCGAAAGGGGCGGCAGCCGCCGGATGGCGGACGCTATCGTACAGGCGGTGTCCGCCCGGAACCCGGAGGCACTGGTAGGCCTGAACCGGGAAAATCAGCGGCTGTACAGCCAGCAGGTGCCCCACGCCAAGCGGAAACGGGTGTGGGCCACAGCCGCCGGCATCGGCGGCGGCGTGCTGGGCTATGCCATTGCCCGGGTACTGATACGCCTGCTGCTGTCGTAAACAGCGCAGCCCCGCCCTTCGGTCGAGGCTTTATGTGGAAAAAGCACCCCCTGTCGGGGGTGCTTTTCTATTCAGTCGATGGTGCGGACGAAGTTCATGCCGCTTTTCTGCATATGTACGTCCAGGCGGACCCGGTCGCCGCGTATGTAGCTGCGGGTGTACTCGTAAATACGGCCATCCTCCGTGCGGGTGAGCCGCTGGTGGAAAAAGGCACAGCTGCCGGAGGGCACACCCAGCAGGGCGGCACAGCTGTCATCCAGAATAACGGCCTCATAGCTCTCGTCCGCAGCGAAGGGGACGATGCCCACATGGTAAAGCAGGCTGTAAAAGCTGTGGGTCTGGAGCATATCGCGGGTCAGGTTGGGGTAGATGTACTGGGGGTAGTAACTGGTCTCCAGGATCAGAGGCTCGCCGTCCACGTTGCGGACACGGGTGAAGCAGTAGACCGGCGTTCCCTCCCGCAGCTCCATCTTCTCGCAGACGGTGGGCTTGGGGACCTCTACAGCGAAGTCCACCAGCGTAGATGAGGGGACCTTGCCCATAGAGGAGACCTCGGTGGTGAAGGAATAGCGGACACCCCGGCGGTTGGTGGCGGGGTCGGCCACGAAGGTGCCGCGGCCGCGCTTGCGGACCACCAGACCCTCGTCCTCCAGCTCTCCGATGGCCTGACGGACGGTGTTGCGGCTGATACTCAGGCAGCGGCAGAGCTCGGCCTCGCTGGGGAGCAGGGCGCCCACCGGCAGGGCGCCGGTGGAGATACTGCGCTTGATGATGCCCACCAGCTGGGCGTAGAGGGGGATATCGCTGTCCAGCGACAGCGTAGTATGCAGAATGGAGTTCTGTTCCATGACGGGGTTCCTTTCCCTTGCGTTACCCTTAGGTAAGTTGTACCTATTGTACCATACAATCCAGTGGAATGGTAGGGGGTAAATGAAAAAATTTTGTCACGCTGTCGATTTTCTTTCAAAAACCGCCGGAAGCGCTTTCCCCCTCTGTACAGGCGGCGCGCAGCGTCTCTGTATGCAGACAGCGCCGCGTGACGCGGCGCTGTCTGCGGAACAAAAAGAAGGAAAACCTTTCGGTAGTAAGCGATTTACTTGTGATCCACGCTGTACATATGCTCGATGAGGCAGAGGACCTTGTCGGAGTAGCCCATCTCGTTGTCGTACCAGCTGACGACCTTGACAAAGGTATCGGTCAGTGCGATGCCGGCCTTGGCGTCGAAGATGGAGGTATGGGTGTCGCCCAGGAAGTCGGAGGAAACAACGTCCTCATCGGTGTAGGCCAGAATGCCCTTCAGCTCGTTCTCGCTGGCCTTCTTCATGGCGGCGCAGATATCCTCATACTTGGCAGGCTTAGCCAGGTTGACGGTCAGGTCCACCACGGAGACATCCAGGGTGGGGACGCGCATGGACATACCGGTCAGCTTGCCGTTCAGGCTGGGGATGACCTTGCCCACGGCCTTGGCAGCGCCGGTGGAGCTGGGGATAATGTTGCCGGAGGCAGCACGGCCGCCGCGCCAATCCTTCAGGGAGACGCCGTCAACGGTCTTCTGGGTGGCGGTGGTGGAGTGCACGGTGGTCATCAGGCCGTCGGTGATACCGAAATTATCGTGCAGGACCTTGGCGATGGGGGCCAAGCAGTTGGTGGTGCAGCTGGCGTTGGAGACAAACTGCATATCGCTGGTGTATTTGTCCAGATTGACGCCGCAGACGAACATGGGGGTGTCGTCCTTGGAGGGGGCGGACATGACCACGTGCTTGGCACCCGCGGCGATGTGGCCGGCGGCCTTCTCCTTGGTCAGGAACAGGCCGGTGGACTCGATAACGTACTCGGCGCCGACCTTGGCCCAGGGCAGGTTGGCGGGGTCACGCTCAGCAAACACGGGGATGGCCTTGCCGTTGACAACGATGTTGTTGCCCTCGGAGGAAACTTCACCCTTGAACTTGCCATGCATGGTGTCAAACTTCAGCATATAGGCCAGGTAATCGGCGGGGCACAGGTCGTTAACGCCCACGATCTCGATGTTGGGGTGATCCATGCAGCAGCGCATGACCATACGGCCGATACGGCCAAAACCATTGATACCGACTTTAATGCTCATAAAACATCTTCCTCTCTGATGGAATATCCTAAATGTATGGTATGTTTAGAATTATATGCAGTTATTCCGCAAAATGCAAGCCTTTTTTGAAACTTTTTTTCGTTTCGCGGAAATTTGATAAAAATCTTGTATTCTTGCACCGCATTTGATATGATGTGAACAAGCTGACAGAAGTTGGCACGGTTGATGGCACCGGGAAACTGGTATGCTGACAACAGAAGGAGGCTGGTCTCATGGAACAGGCACAGCAGGAAAAGGTATACATGGAGCGGCTGCCGCTGGTGGCGATGCAGATACGGTCCGCACTGGGCAATATCTACTACGGGATGCAGAAGCTGGCCCCCGCCGATGAACGGGACGAGGATCCGATACTGGACGCGAACGCCGCCATGCTCTACCATGGCTATTTCCGGTTGCTGCGGTTGGCAAAGAATCTGGAGTCCGCCTCTATGCTGAACCGCAAGGAGCTGCTGCCCACCGAAAACACGGACCTGAAGGTGTGGCTGGACGAGATCATCCGGGAGGCGGAGGTCCCCTTCGAGCTGAAGGGCGTGCAGCTGGAGATGGTGTGCGAGGAGCGTTACGCCATCACCGCTGTCAACGAGCCTTGGCTGAGCCAGGCCCTGTGGCAACTGCTGTCCAACGCGCTGAAGGCCTGCTCCGCCGGTGGAAAGGTGACGGTGACGCTGGCCGTGCAGAAGCCCCATGTGCTCATCAAGGTAAAGGATACCGGCTGCGGCATTCCTGCCGACCGGCAGGAAATGCTGTTTCGCTGGCATATGCGGCCCATGACCCTGGACTATGTCGCCGGCGGCGTGGGGCTGGGACTGCCCCTGGCACATCAGATCGCACGGCTGCACGGCGGCCAGCTGCTGCTGAACAGCCGGGAGGGCCAGGGCACCACTGCCACCATCGCGCTGCCGATGGTACGGGCTTTGGGGACGCTGGGCGAGAACATCGAGGACTACACCGGCGGCTTCCAGCGGGTACTGCTGGAGCTGGCGGACGCGCTGCCCGACGAGGCATTCCTGGCAAAGCATCTGGACGAATAAGAACACGCTGTCGGGCGGAGGGCCGCCGCGGAACGGCAGGGACGCGCCCCTGCCTGCTATGGCGCTCTTCGCCCGATAGCTTTCCACATTTTCCCGAAAGTATGCGCCGCCGCTGAACGGCGGTGCATACGCCCCATGCGGGCGTGGGAGACATAGACTACGGAGAACGATCGTATGCGCAAGAAAAAGGTTCTGGTGGCCATGTCCGGCGGCGTGGACAGCTCCGCTGCGGCGGCACTGCTGGTGCAGCAGGGCTACGACTGCGACGGCGCCATGCTGAAGCTGGCCCCTAACGAGGACAGCCGCTGCTGCTCCGCCGACGATGCCGAGGACGCGCGGCAGGCGGCCACACGGCTGAGGATGCGGTTCTATGTATTCAACGAGACAGACCGCTTCCGCCGGTGCGTAATGGACAGGTTCACGGCGGAATACGCGGCCGGGCGGACGCCCAATCCGTGCATCGACTGCAACCGGGAGCTGAAATTCGGTGCCCTGCTGGACCGGGCGCTGACGCTGGGGTATGACTATATCGCCACGGGGCACTACGCCCGGGTGGCCTACGACGCGGAAAGCGGCAGATACCGCCTGCTGCGGGGTGCGGAACGGCGGAAGGACCAGAGCTATGTGCTGTATCAGCTGACGCAGCACCAGCTGGCCCATCTGCTGCTGCCGGTGGGAGACTATGACAAGCCGGCTATCCGTGACAAGGCGCGGGAGGCAGGGCTGGACAACGCCGACAAGGGCGACAGCCAGGACATCTGCTTCGTGCCGGACGGAGACTATGTGACCTTTCTGCAGCGGCAGGGGCTGACACTGACGCCGGGAGACTTCCTGGACGAAGCGGGCCGCGTGCTGGGACGGCACCGGGGCCTGCCCTGCTATACCATCGGCCAGGGAAAGGGCCTTGGCGTGGCGGTGGGGCGGCACGTATATGTGCTGGAGAAGGATCAGGTGCACAACGCCATCGTGCTGGGAGACGACGCGGCGCTGTATGCCTCCTCCCTGCTGGCGTCCCATGTAAACTGGATCAGCGGCCAGATACCGGCGGCGCCGGTACGGTGTGCAGCCAAGACGCGATACAGCCAGGTGGAGACCCCCTGCACCGCCTATCCCCTGCCGGACGGCGGACTGCGGGTGGTGTTCGATCAGCCCCAGCGGGCCATCACTGCCGGGCAGGCGGTGGTGCTGTATGACGGCGACGAGGTACTGGGCGGCGGCACCATCGAAAAAAGCGAATAAAAACCTCCCCGGCGCATGGCGCCGGAGAGGTTTTTATTCGCTTAGATTTATCAGAAATGCGTCTCCACGAACTTGTTGAACTTGGCCACATCCATCTCGTCCTTATAGGTGTTCTTGAAGCGCTTGACCGTTTCACTGTTGTACTGGACGATGGCGCGGTACTTCAGCAGGCCCACCACCAGACCCACACCGCCGCAGATATAGCCCCAAGGGGAGGCCTTGGCACAGGTAAACGCCAGCACCGCCAGCATGATCAGTGAGATCACCACGCCGGCGATCTGCTTCTTGGGGTGGATGCGGTCCACGTCCTCCTGCTTGACGACGCCCTCCTGGACCATGGCCTGGGCAAACTGCTTCTGCACGCCGAACAGGCTGGCCGCCTGCAGCATCATGGGCGCCACCACAAAAAAGGCAAAAAACGTGTCCACGACGCCGATGATCAAAATCCCTAAATCTCCCATTGTCTTACGCTTCCTCCTGTTGATGTTTGAATAGGAGCCGCATATCGCTCCGTGATGTGGCATACAGCATATGACTGTAGCACAGCGAGAATTCCACGATGTCGCCCACTTGCAGACGGCGGGGGCAGTCCTCCACGTCCACGATGCAGTGGTCGGAGGATCCGCCGATGACTGTCAGCCCCGGCTCACGGGGGAGCAGGCTCTCCAGGTCGCCCACGTCGGCCCGGCCCAGGGCCAGGAGGGCGCGGCGGCGGACACCACGGTCCACATAGGTAGGCTTGCGGCCGAAGGCATCGATGGCCAGCTCGCCGATGGGATAGGTGGGCTTGTCCTTGACCTCCACCACCTCAGCCCGAAGGGTAAAGGTGTCCATGCGGAGGTAATCCATGTCGCGGATGCCCCAGTCCACCTGCAAATCCTTGCCCAGCAGGATGCCCTCGCCGATTCGGAGGTGGTTGATACCGGCGGGCATGGTGCCCCAATGGACCAGCGTAAAGGAGCTGGTAGCGCCGCCGGAGACGACCTCCAGCGATCGGCCGATACGCGCCTCCACCCGGCGGGCCAAAGCGACCAGCTCGTTCATCTTGTCCGGGGTGGGCTTAGTGGAGCCATAGCAGGACAGGTTAACACCGATACCGGCCAAGTGTACATGGGGCAGGTCCTGCTCCACCCTCTGGCAGACGTCCACCAGCTCGTCCTTGTCCCAGAAGCCCTCACGCAGGTCGCCCAGGTCTGTCATCACGATGACGCGGTGGGTCCTGTTCTGGCGGAGACACTCCTCCTCCAGCGCCATCAGGGTGGCCCACTCGCTCTGCAGGGACGTGTCGCACAAAGCAACCACGTCCGGCAGCTCCGACAGGCCGGGGATGCGGATCAGGAGCCAGGGGCCGGGCACACCGGCGGCACGGCATTTGGCCACCTGCTCCAGGCGGCTGGTGCCCAACTCTGCGGCACCGGCAGCATGCAGCGTCCGGGCGATCTCCGGCAGGCCATCCGCACCCTTGATAACGCCGCAGACACAGATACCTGCGGCATTGCAGCGGGAGATCACCGCCCGGGCATTGCTTTGCAGCAGAGAAAGATCGATCTCTAATTGGGGATATTGCCGCACAGCGACACCTCCTATGTACTCAATAGGGACATTGTACCACATTCGTTGCGGTTTGTCACATCTTTTCGCAAAATTCCCGCGGCGGACAGCTTTTGCTGTCCCGCCGCCGATGCGAGGTGCCCTCCCCTGCCCTGCACGCAAAAAGAGACCGCCGAAGCGGTCTCTTTTTTTTGCTGGAGTATGTACTTACTTGGCAAGAGCCTTGTTGGCTTCGGCCATTTCGGCGAAGATGCCGGCGTGCTTCTTGGCAACGATGGCGCGGATGACCAACAGCGTACCGACCATCAGGGCCACAGCGATCAGCAGGTTGACAAACACGTTCTGGATCAGACCGGCCAGGATGAAGCTGACGAAGGACACTGCGGCCACGGTCAGCGCATAGGGCAGCTGGGTGAACACGTGGTTCAGGTGGTAGCAGTGGGCACCGGCGGAAGCCATGATGGTGGTGTCGGAGATAGGGGAGCAGTGGTCGCCCATAACGCCGCCGGAGCAGGCAGCCGCCAGACCGATGGTGCACAGTATGGGCTCCGCATCGTAGTTGAACACGGAGACAACGATGGGGGCCATGATGCCGATGGTACCCCAGGAGGTACCGGTGGCAAAGCCGATAGCCGCGCCGATGATGAAGATGATGGCGGGCAGGAACATACGCAGATCACCAACGTTGGCCATAGCATTGCTGACGAAGTCAGCGGAGTACATGGCAAAGCGGGTGAAGGAGCACAGGGTCCAGGCGAAGGTCAGGATCAGGATGGGGGCGATCATCTGGATAAAGCCCTGGGGAACGGATTCCATGGACTTCTCGAAGCCGATGGCGCCGCGCAGCCAGAAGTAGACGAACGTGAACACGCAGCCGATCAGACCGCCGATGGCCAGCGCCGGACCGGCCTCGGCAGCGGAGAAGGCCGCCATAAAGGTCATGCCGCCATCGAAGTAACCGCCGGAGTAGACCAGAGAGACGATGCAGACAGCGATCAGAACGATCACGGGCACCAGCAGATCCAGCACGGAGGACTTGCCCTTGGAGCCGGTCTCGTACTCATCGTCGCCGGCGAAGGGACGCTCGGGGGTGGTGAACAGGTCGTCCTTGACCTGGGCGTTGTACTCGTGGGTCAGCATGGAACCGTAGTCGATGTTCAGCACGGAGATGACCACGATCATCAGCAGAGTCAGCAGGCAGTAGTAGTTCCAGGGAATCTGCTTCAGGAACAGCTCAATGCCGTTGATGCTGGGGGACTGCACGTAGCCGGAAACGGCGGCGGCCCAGGAGGACACCGGGGCGATCATGCAGACGGGAGCCGCGGTGGCGTCGATCAGGTACGCCAGCTTGGCACGGGAGATCTTGTGGGACTCGGTGACGGGACGCATAACGGCGCCCACGGTCAGGCAGTTGAAGTAGTCGTCCACGAAGATCAGCACGCCCAGCAGCATGGTCAGCAGCTGCGCACCGCAGCGGGTGTGAACGGTCTTCTTGGCCCAGCGGCCGAAGGCCTCGGAGCCGCCGCCCTTGTTCATCAGGTCCACCATGATGCCCAGGGTGACCAGGAACACGATAATACCCATGTTGCCGCCGTCAGCCAGCACGGAGATGATACCGTAATCGGCACCCACCAGGGTCACGATGGTGTCCCAGGGAGCGAACTGGGTGTACAGCAGTGCGCCGACCAGGCAGCCCAGGAACAGAGAGGAATACACTTCCTTGCTGATCAGGGCCAGCACGATGGCCACGATGGGGGGCAGCAGGGACCAGAAGGTGCCGGCAAACGGAGTCTCGGAGTAGACCTTCTCCTCATAGGTGGTGTACTCCACGCCGTTGACGTCCTTGGACTTCTCTTCGGACTTGACGTACTCGGTACCGTCGGCGCCGACGATGGTGTTGCCATCCTCAGACAGTTCGAAGTAGGTGCCGGCCTCGGGGCTCACATAGTAGGAGCCGTCCAGCGCATACTTAGAGCCCTCGCTGTCGTCCACGGTCCGCTGGATGCCATCCAGGAACACGCCGTCGCCGGTGGTGTAGAACGCGCCGTCGCCGACGAAGACGGGGTTTTCCTTGCCCTTAAACTGGATCCCCAGGATGACCAGCAGGACAATGAAAACACCCAGCGCTACGAAATACGCTATTTTGGTGCTTTTCTTTTCCATGTGTGTGATTTACCTCCTCACAAATTGGTGGTGAATACCATCAGCCGGCGAAACAGCGTATCTGTCCCGCCAACCTCCTGTATCATACCGTCACGCCAAGATATTGTCAAGTTCTTAACGTCATATTCCATTATTTTAACAAATTGTGAACTCCGTTTTCGTCGTTTTTACAAGAGAAACCGGGCGGCAAACACAGCATCGTGCGCTTTTTACGGCAGACGGCACAAATCTTTCCGGGTCCGCGGACGCAAAAAGAGACGCCGGTGCGGCGGCACCGGCGTCCCCTCTGTTAAGTAAGAGTTTGTTTATTAACAATTCGTCAAGAGACTTTACAGGAAGAATTCCTTTATCTGACCGTACAGGATGAGGACCATGATCAGCGGCGTGATGAACTTGACGCAGACCTTGAAGAAGCCGTAGCTGCCCATGACATGACCGGACTGCTCCGTCTCTTCCTTGACGAACTCGGGGCCGATCTCCCAGCCGATCATCAGAGACATCAGCAGCGCGCCCAGCGGCATCATAACGCCCTCGGACAGCGCATCCCAGAAGTCCAGCCAGTCGGCAGCCCAGGTCTTGGGATTTGCAATGTTCAGCAATTCCGCAGGCGAGAAGCTGCTGGCACCCAGACGGTCAGCGCAGACCAGGATGCAGCCCAGGCCCACACAGGCGGCGGCGATGAGGGTATAGCTCTTGCGCTTGTCGCCCTTGCCCTCATCGCGGGCCTTATCCACAAAGTGAGCCACGATGACCTCCAGCAGGGAGATAGAGGAGGAGATGGCGGCAAAGACCACCAACAGATAGAACAGGATGCCGAAGATGGGGCCGAGGCCGCCCATGCGGCTAAACACGTTCTGCATGGTGACGAACAGCAGGGACGGGCCACCCACTGCGCCGGAGGGATCCAGAGCGAAGCGACCGGGCAGCACGCACAGGCCGGCCATCAGAGCCACCATCGTATCCATGACCACGATCAGCAGCGCGTTCTTCTGAATGTTCTCCTTCTTCTGCAGATAGGAACCGTAGGTGATCATGGCGCCCATACCCAGGGACAGGGAGAAGAACATCTGGCCGCCGGCGGTAGCCAGCACGGTCAGGACATCGGGTGTCTCCTGCTTGAAGGTCACGATGCGCTGCATGACGCCGTTGATCTCCACCGCGGACATTTTCACGCCATCGATGACGGCGGAGGCGGGAACATAGTAGCCGTTTTCAGTAGCCCAGCCGGGGGCAAACATGTACTTCAGGCCATCCAGGGCGCTGCCGTGGATCACGTGCTCCACCAGGGAGCCGTCCGCCTGGAGCACCTGCACGGTGGTGTCCACACCGTCCAGCGTGCAGGCGCGGATGATGCAGATCAGCAGAGCCACGAACAGGGCAGGCATACCCACGGAGCAGACCTTCTCGATGCCGCCGCCAACGCCGCCGAGAACGATAAGCATAGTCAGCACCACGAAGATCAAGCCATAGATAATGGCCTCGGTGGTACTGGACATGAAAGCGCCGAACACCGCGTCGCCCAGAGAAGCGCTGGCCGCGTCCGCCGACGCGGCGGCGATGGCACTGGCGCCAAAGCCCGCACCGAACAGGTCGCCTACATTGAGCACCACATACTTAATGCAGTAGCCGCCCAGAGCGCAGTAGAAGAACAGGATGAAGAACGCGGACAGGATGCCCATCCAGCCCATCCAGCTGAACTTCTTGCTAAGGGCCTTATATGCTGCCACAGCGCCCTTGCCTGTCTTACGACCAATGGCCAGCTCGCCCACCATGACGATGAATCCGCAGCAAACAGCCAAAATGAGGTAAATGATGAGGAACGTGAAGCCGCCGCAGGCGCCCATCTTATTGGGGAAGCCCCAGATGTTGCCCAGGCCGACCGCCGAGCCGACCGCGGCCATCAGGAATCCGAAATTGGATCCAAAGCCTTTTCTTTCTTCCATTGTTTTCTCTCCTTACAAGTTTCCCCCGCCGCGCCGCGGCGGGCGTGTTTGTATCTTACTGCGAAAAAACCGCCCTGTAAATACAGGCAGGCGTTTCTTAACACGGTGACAGCGGAAATGCGGTTTTTCTTTATCCGTACATTATAAATTTTCCGTAAAGCGTCGGTTCGTGTCGGCACATATTTTCTCCAAAAGAAACACCCCGCATATGAAAAAGACCGCCCGCAGGCGGTCTTTTCTTCTCGGTATGTATCAGTCTCCCTCGCGCATACGGTAGCCGACGCCCACCTCGGTGAAGATGTACTGGGGGTTGCCGGGGGTCGGCTCGATCTTCCGGCGGATATTGGCCATGTTCACCCGGAGGATCTGGTTGTCGGTCTTGGCCTTGGGACCCCACAGCTCGCGGATGATGAAGTCGTAGGTCAGGACCTTGCCGGCGTACTTGCCCAGCAGGGCCACGATCTTGTACTCATTGACGGTCAATCCGGCGTTCTCGCCGTTCATCAGCACCTGGTGCTTATCATAGTCGATGGTCAGATCGCCGGTGACGAACTTGCCGGACTGGGCGATCTGGGTGTTGGAAAGGGTGGTGCGGGTGTGGCGGATGGCGGTACGGATGCGGGCCAGCAGTTCGGAGGTGCCGAAAGGCTTGACCAGATAGTCGTCGGCGCCGTAATCCAGGGCCTCCACCTTGTCGTGCTCGTGGTTGCGGGCAGAAACCACCACCACCGGCAGATTGGACCACTTGCGGACAGATTTCAGCACCTCCATGCCGTCCATATCGGGCAGACCCAGGTCCAGGACGATCATGTCCGGGCAATGGGAGGCGATCATGGTCAGGGCCTCCTCGCCGGTGCGGACAATGATGGTGTCGAAGCCGTTGGCGGTGAGGATCATGGAGATAAAGTTGCTGATGGACTGCTCATCCTCCACGATCAGGACTTTGTCTTTAATCTTCATCGTTTTCTCCTTTCATGGGCAGGGTCACGGTAAAGACCGCGCCACCCTCCTGTCTGTTGTCTCCCCGTATCACACCGCCGTGGGCCAGCACAATGGTGCGGCACACGGACAGACCAATTCCCATGCTGCGCTTGCCGTCACTGCTGCGGTCGCTGCGGGCGGAGCCGTCGAACAGCCGGGGCAGCAGGTGCTGGGGAATGCCGCGGCCGTCGTCCGCCACAGTGAACACCGCGCAGTTGCCCTCGCTGGACAGGGTCACGTCGATATTGTGGGTCTCGCCGTGGATGACGGCGTTCTCCATCAGGTTCACCAGTACCTGCTCCATCAGCAGGGGATCCATGGGCACCATCATCAGTTCATCCGGCAGATGGACACGGATATCCACCTCCGGGTAGTGCTTGTGGGTCTTGGCCACGGCGGACTCGATGACCTCCTCCGCCGGCTCCGGCTCTTTCTTGACCTTAGCCTCCTCAGAGCTTATGCGTGTGATGGACAGCAAATTCTCTACAATGCGGATGAGCCACTGGGCGTCCTCGTTGGTGGATCGCAGCAGCTGCTGGCGCTGCTCCTGCGTCAGTCCGCCGTCCTGCTCCAGCAGAACGTTGGTGGCGCCCACGATACCGGTCAGCGGCGTGCGGATGTCGTGAGACACGGCGCGCAGCAGGTCGGCATACATCTTTTCGCGGTCGGCCTCCCGGCGCACCTGCTCGGTCTGCTTGGCCCGGCTGGTAACGGTAGCGGTCAGGATGGAGATGGTCATCATCACCAGGAACGTCAGCGGAAAGCCCGTCAGCGTAAAGCTGATATGCCAGAAGGGGTAGGTAAAGATGATGTCCACGCTGAACACCCCCACCACTGCCATGATGATGCCCAGCAGATAGCCGTCCGTCCAGTAGGCGGTAAGGAACACATCCAGCAGAAAGATCATGGCAACGTAGCTGGTGTCGTTGTGCATATCGAAGCTGCGAAGCAGCAGACAGCACATAACGGCTACCAGGTAGAGTCCCAGTGCTTTCAGCACATCCATGCCGGAAAAGCGCAGGCCAATGGTCCGCAGCAGCTGTCTCCGGCGGGCTTGTTTACCGGTCATAGCCGCCCTCCCCTCCTTTTGATGACGCTATTATAACATACATTGTCGCTAAGGTAACGCTAAGATATCGTTAAGGTATCACGAATATCTCATTAAGAGCAACCGAAAATAACAAATAAGAGACGGCGTTCCGCTACTCCTGATAGGGGTACCTTGAAGCGTGTCCTCGGATTAGGCAGGCAGTGCAATTGTACTGTCTGCCTTTTCTGTTGTCTCTCCGCATAGAAGCATATCGTCTGTCTCGTTGAGGTTGAAGTCCCGAAAACAGATGTGGATCTTCTGCGGTGCGTGCTTGGAGTATTTGACCTCTTTCTCATACACGATGATTTTCGCCACAAAGGTGCGGAGCAGTTCCGGGGTCAGTTCCGTCATGTCGGTGAACTTTCTGGCCTTGGCGATGAAGTTCTTGGCGTTGGCCATGCTACTGCGTAGTTTCTCCAGGCGCTCCTCCGTGGCAGGGATGGCTTCAGCCAGCTGCGCTTTCTCCTTGGAGTATGCCTCAGACAGCAAACGGAACTGCTCATTGCTCACCCGTCCCAAGGCGCTGTCCTCATACATCCGCTTGAACACTACATCCAGTTCGCCATCCCGTTTCCGCATCGTGGACAATTCCCGTTCCACCCCCCGGATCTCCTTTGCCACCTCAGTAGATTGCTTTTGCTGAATATATGCGGCGAACCGCTCCGGGTCGCTCCTGGCAAACTCTGTGGCTCTGCGGATTGTTTCCAGCACGATTTCCTTCAGTGCCACTTCCCGGATATAGTGAGCGCTACACACTTCTGCCCCGTCCTTCTTGTAGGTGCGGCAGGTGAAATGATTCTGTTCCGGCTTCATGGTGTGCGCCCGGTGCAATACCATGGGCTTACCGCAGTCCGCACAATACACCAATCCAGAGAACATATTCTGCTCATCCATATTCGTGCGGCGGCGCTTATGAGATCGCACCTCCTGTACGATATCCCAGGTTTCCTGATCCACCAGCTCTTCATGAGTATTCTCAAAGATAAGCCACTCTGATTTGGGGCGTTCACATCGTTTTTTGTCCTTGTAGGACTTGGTGCTGTAGCGAAGGTTGACCGTGTGCCCAAGGTAGACCATGTTCTGAAGCATATCCGCCACCATGTCGCCAGTCCAGTTGTAGTTCAGGCCGTATGAGTTGTTGGTTGAACGGGTTTCTGATGTGTTATATAGGTCGATTGTCTCCTTGCCGAGGATTTCACTGAGTTCCTTCAAAGTGGATTTTTCCTTGCCGCCAAGGAAGAGGGTACAGTCGCAGTTGCCGACAATCGTGTCCGCAGCGTCCTTGTAGATGGTTTTGAGCTGGCTCTGGGACTGCAAGATGATGGACGCTGAGATTTCCCGGCTTCGGATCGTAGCAATCAGTTTGTCGAACTTTGGGATTTGACCGATGTTCGCAAACTCATCGAGAAGGCAGCGGACATGAACGGGAAGCCGCCCGTTGTAGACATCATCCGCTTTGTCGCAGAGCAAGTTAAAAAGCTGGGAGTACATAATCGCCACGACAAAGTTGAAGGTATCGTCGGTATCAGAGATAATGACGAACAGCGCCGTCTTGCGGTCGCCGATGCAATCCAGCTCCATCTCGTCGTAACTCATCAGCTCCCGCAGCTCCGCGATGTCAAACGGGGCAAGCCGTGCGCCGCAGCTAATCAGGATCGACTTGGCGGTTTTGCCAGAGACGAAAAGTCAAGGACTTTTTCATCAAATTCAAAAAGAAGTCACATTTTGCGGACTTCCTCACGGAGCAGACGCTTGATTTTGTCCTCCATCGTCTCCTTTGCGGTCTGGCTGAAATGGACACGGACGATATAGGTTGTCTTGCCGATCTGCTTTCTGACAGTCGGGCAAGTGGCGGTGTTGGTTGCGGTATTGTTCATTCAAAATCCTCCTGTAAATGAAAAATGCCCGGTGACTGTTCATCATCGGGCGGTGTCGGTATGAGGGAACAAGGCAAGGCGGCAACATTAAGGTATCTATAAAAACCTTGCCGTCTTTGCCACGCTTGCCGTGTTCCTGTTGTCAGTCTCGGAGATAGCAGACCCATGCTGTGCCGTCTTTCTCGGTCACAAGTCTGTCCCCGATACGGCTCTTTGCCGTTCTCATGGTGCGTGAGGAAATCCCACGCTCATTGACTGCCTTTTCCAGCTCTGCGCTCGGCATACGCTTTCCGTCCGCAAGCAGTTCCAGAATGAGCATTTGCGCCTGTGCGGTCTTGCTCTCGGTCTTGGCGGTGTCTGTCCCGGCAAGAAGCTCGTCAGCGGTAATGTCATAAGCCCCTATCCACTCAAAGCCTTTCTCGTCTCCCAGAGAAAAGGCAAGGGACTGTCCGGGCGGCGCAAGGGAGCTTTTCTCATGGATAAGCACCCTCGTTGTGGGGCTGTCCTTCAGCTTGCCGATAAAGAGCAGACTGCGGACTGCCGCCGTAATGTCGATAGACCCCAATCCCCGGTAGGTGCTTTGCGTTCCTGCGGCTTTGTTCAGGTGTCCAATCAGCACGATAGCGCACCCGGTAGCCTGTGCAATGTCTCCCAGACTGCGGAATATCGGGCGCACCTCGTTTGCCCTGTTCATGTCCACATCTGCGCCCAGAAACGCCTGCACCGGGTCAATGATAACCAGCCTTGCGTTGTTTTCCCGGATTGCCCTTGCTATGCGCTCATCGGCAAGGGTCAGCGGTGTGTCCCTATCGTCAATGACAAGCACTCTTTCAAGGTCTGCTTCCGCTTCCATCAGTCGGGGCTTGACGGTATCGCCCAGACCGTCCTCTGCGGTCTGGTAGATGATGTTGAAAGGCTCAAGGGTCTCCATACCGGGTAAAGGCTTTCGGTTGGTGCAAGCCGCCGCAAGACGCATGGCAAAGTAGGTCTTGCCCTCGCCGGGGTTGCCCTGTATAATCGTCAGCTTTCCAAAGGGGATATAGGGAAACCATAGCCAATCCACGCTCGTCAGCTCCACATCTGCCATGCGGAGCA
>ENA-OYYM01000110-OYYM01000110.1-human-gut-metagenome-genome-assembly--contig:-NODE-110-length-22349-cov-6.747241_pt1 | contig 22349 bp, 27 predicted proteins | sample MGYA00244065_ERZ653452 | MGnify/ENA primary metagenome ERZ653452 (study PRJEB26926, sample SAMN06165072) | human gut metagenome | biome: ENVO:00009003; feature: ENVO:2100002; material: ENVO:00002003... | reverse complement strand
GGCCTCACGCGACTGCTTTGAGCAACTGGAGATGTACCTCCACGGCAGAAGTCATGACCGCGTGTGTCTGCTCTTTGGCCTGCTCCAGACTGGAAAAAACACCATGCTCCGTCAGGCCATTGGCAGAATGACAAAGGAGGACTTGAGCCGTATCGCATACATCAAAGCCCGCAGGACTGACAATATGGCGATGATGAACCGGGATCTCAAGAAGTTGTTTAACGCGGGATTCCGATATGTGTTCATCGACGAGGTCACGCTGATGGAAGACTTTATTGACTCGGCTGCCCTCTTTTCCGATGTGTTCGCCACCATGGGAATGAAGATCGTCCTGTCTGGTACGGACTCCCTGGGCTTCTGGCTGGCAATGGATGAAGAATTGTATGACCGGGCCAAGTCCATCCACACGACCTTCATCCCATATCGGGAGTATAGCCGTCTGCTCGGGATCGACAGCATTGATGAGTACATCCGATATGGCGGCACACTACGCGCCGGAGAGCTGGCCTTTGACGATGAAGATGTGAATGCTCAGGATGCATCCTTCCGGGATGACGAGTCCACCCGAAGATACATCGACACGGCAATCTGCAAGAACATCCAGCACTCCCTGGCCTGCTACGAGTCGGGCGGGCATTTCCGCCACCTGTACTCTCTGTATGAAGCTGGAGAGCTGACCAGCGCCATCAACCGGATCATAGAGGATATGAACCACCGATTCCTGATCTCAGTGCTGACCGATGATTTTCTCTCCCATGACCTGCGGCTCACTGCCGCAAATCTGCGGAAAGAGCGTGACCCCGAAAAGCGCACAGAGGCGCTGGATGCCATTGATACAGAGGCGGTCACCCAGCGTTTGATGGAACTGCTGGATATCCGGAACAAGGAGGAGCAGTCCATCGGTATCACAACTGCTCACATCATAGAGATTAAGCAATATCTTACCGCGTTGGAGTTGATTGTGGATTGTCCCATTGAATCGGCGGACCCCGGAATTGAACCAGTGGAACATATTCTCTTCACACAGCCTGGAATGCGATATTGTCAGGACCAGGCCCTTATCCATTCCTTGTTAAAGGATGAGCAGTTCTCGGCGCTCAGCGAATATGATAAAACGCAGATCACGGGCCGCATCCTTGAAGAAGTCCGTGGCCGGATGATGGAAGATATTGTGCTGCTGGAAACCATGAAGGCGGCCGACAAGGATCACCGTGTTTTCAAACTGCAGTTTGAGGCTGGCGAGTTTGACATGGTCATCTATGACCAGAAAGAAAACTCCTGTGAGATCTTTGAAATCAAACACAGCAGCAAACAGGTTCCCTTTCAATACCGGCACCTCGTCGATGAGGATAAATGCCAGAGGACGGAACGGCGGTTTGGTCCCATCCATGGGCGCTATATCCTGTACCGCGGCGAAGATGCGCAGATGGAAAATGGGGTCCAATACTGGAATGTAGAGAATTATCTGAAGGCTCTGCCAACATTGGATATCGTCCAAGTACAGGAAATCGGTATGCAGTCAATCGAACCTACTCTGTAAAAGGACTATCGCCACTAAGCGGTTACAATTAGAAATTGAAAAGCATCGGCTATCTTTTTAGGATAGCCGATGCTTTATTTTTAGGAGGATTACTATGAACAGGGTACTCAGAATCGACGAAGAAAAGCCTGAAATGCATATCTCGGTTCAGGGCTATAAGGTCACTCTCTGCTTTGCAGAAAAAGAAAATCCTGAAGTTGCTGTATTAGTAAAGCAGGCTCTCCTGAGCGCCTATGCAATGCCCCGGAAATAGAACGACTTGCTGAAGGTCTTGCATTCAGAAGATTTGATGAAGGGATGGTCAGTAAAATGGCTGAAAGAGTCTATTGCTTATACAGAGGTAAGGATCAGGAAAGCATTCTCATGCAGAAGAACGCCTGCCACGATTTTGCAGAGAAAAAAGGCTGGAACATTGTTGGCGAGGAGCAGGAGATCGGCGTGTCCGGCTATAAAGTCAGCACTGATGACCTTGTTAAGTTAAAGCGCATTAGAAAGGCTGCTGAGCAGGGTGAGTTTGATATCCTGCTGGTCTTTATGTATGACCGGCTGGGACGCAATCTCAACGAAACCCCATTCATCGCAGAGTGGTTTATCAAGAAGGGTATCCATGTTTGGAGCGTCTATGAGGGAGAGATCATAGACGGCGTTGATGCAGAACGCATGCTTGACTACATTCGCTTTTGGCAGACTGATGAGGCCCAAAAACTTTGAGCAAAGTACAGGATAACCCAACACACCAGCCCATTTACTGCAGATTTGTTTATAAAAAGATTATCAATTCCCCTGGCTATTCTGGCCGTAGTGTGAGATAATGGGTATGGCAAAAGCCGGGAACCTTGATAATCGAATAGAATGAATTGGGTGTCCGCCCTCTCACACAAAAAACATGAGAGGACGGATATCAATGGCTGAAAGAGTTTATTGTTTATACAGAGTTTCCACCAACAAGCAGGTCGATCACGATGAAAACAACCAGGCAGACATCCCTAGCAAATTGGAGTGTTCAAAGCATGATCAAGATACTTTTCCTCTGCCATGGGAACATTTGCAGAAGCCCGATGGCCGAGTTCATTATGAAGGATTTGGTGAAGAAGGCCGGTCTGGAGCAGAGCATTCAAATCGAGTCGGCAGCCACCAGCACCGAGGAGATCGGCAATCCGGTGTATCCGCCGGCTCGCCGCAAGCTGTCCGAGCATGGCATCGATTGCTCCGGCAAGAGAGCCCGTCAGCTGCTGAACAACGACTACGAGAAATACGACCTTCTGATTGGCATGGATCATGCCAACCTGCGGAGTATGTACCAGATCTGCGGCGGCGATTTTGCCGACAAGATGCATCTGCTGATGGACTTTACCAACCGTCCCGGCGAGGTAGCCGATCCATGGTACACCGGGGATTTCGATACGACCTGGCGGGATGTAGAGGAAGGCTGCCAGGGACTTCTTCAAAAAATAATCAACAAGGAGGTGTAAGTGCGTGGAAAAACTGGTTGTCAGGGGAACCGAGATCAGTGTACAATGGAATTCCAGCCGGAATGACTTTATCAGCTTGACGGACATTGCCAAGCTCAAGGATAGCGACAATCCACGATACATTATTCAAAACTGGCTTCGCAACCGGAATACGATTGAGTTTCTTGGTGTCTGGGAGTCCCTTTACAACCCGGAGTTTAACCGTGTCGAATTCGATGCGTTTAGGAGTCAGGCCGGTCTGAACAGTTTTGTGATGACTCCCCAAAAGTGGATAGAGGCAACCGGTGCTATCGGCATCGTCTCAAAAGCTGGTCGATACGGCGGCACTTATGCACACAAAGAGATCGCCTTTGAATTTGCCTCCTGGATTTCTGTTGAATTCAAGCTGTATCTGGTCAAGGAATTTGAGCGGCTCAAGACCGAGGAGATGAAACAACTTGGCTGGGACATCAAGCGAAACCTGGCAAAGATCAACTACCGCATCCATACGGACGCCATCAAGGAAAATCTTATTCCGCCTGAGCTTTCCGCAAAGCAGGTCTCCATGGTGTATGCCAGTGAAGCCGATGTTCTGAACATGGCTCTGTTCGGTATGACTGCGAAGCAGTGGCGGGACAGCCATCCGGATCTGAAAGGAAATATCCGCGACTACGCCAATGTCTCTCAGCTGGTCTGCCTGTCAAATCTGGAAAACCTGAATGCTGTGTTTATCAGCGAAGGCGTGTCTCAATCCGAGCGGCTGTCCAAACTCAATGCCATCGCCATCAGTCAAATGGAGATCTTGACGCAGGATCACCGCATCGAAGCTCTGGAGGCTCATAGCGGAGAGCTGTCTCCCGGGGAGTAAAAAATTATATACCGGACGCTTGCGAATGGGCGAAGGCCGTGGCATCTATAGTGTTGCGATGTTCCAAATAAAGACACCATTGAGATCTGAACCCTTAAGTTCAAGTTCAATGGTGTTTTTATTTATAATCTTAGACCGACGACGGTGGATGTACCCCAAAGCTTTTCGACCTTTGGTTTCGTGTTATAATATGCTGAAAGGCAGTGATTTAATGTTACATCCCTTAAGGAGAAAAAAGATATCCTCAACAGAGTGCGTAGATACAATTCAAGAGGTCGTATACGAATATCTAAAACCTTTAGGCTTTCACAAATTCGGCAGAACGATACATCGATTTGTTGAGGAAGATATTTCGCAAGTAATTCATTTTCAGAATGGGTGCCCGCAGAAAGGCATTCGTGAAAAACTGTGGATCAATATAGGTATTCGTGTTCCTGAATGTGCAGAAAAGAAATTTAAAATTTCAGAACCGATGAAAAAGTATTATCACGAATACGAGTGTAATATACGAACTCGCCTTGGTTCTTTAATAGATGGCGAAGATACATTTTATGACTTGCGAAAAAATCCAAAAATGATAGCGGCAGACATTATTGAGCGAATTAAAAAATATGTAATCCCTGTTTTTGATGTTCTAAATAGCCGCAAATCTATCTTGCTGTATCGAGCAAACTATCCGTCCTTTGATCAACTCGGAAATCACTTAATTACTCTTGAAGAAGCAATAATTTATGGTAGAAGCGGTGATATTGAAAAGGCAAGCGAGTTGTTTAACAAATACTACCAAAATGTACTTAGCAAATATAAAGTGGATCTTGAAAACGGCAAAGAGACTTATTTGCATAAGGGTGAGAGAATGGTCTACCGTAACACAAAAACAGGAAAAACCGAAACAATCATAGCAGACAAAGACGGATATGTTGTTACTAATTGTGCGAATCGCTGCCATATCGATTACCTTGAAACTTTAGCAACGCAACTTGGAATAGTACTAACCAATATAAAGGAGTAGCTGATCCGATAAGGAAAATAAGAATGTGAGAGATCAAAACCATAACGTAAATTTGAAAGAACATCTTTTTATAGCCCATTCACAAAAAGAAGAGGTACACAAACGTGTGCCTCTTCTTTTTGTGCGCGGCACTCTTGCTGTGCCAACATGACCGCCCCGCGGCGGAACATTTTATTCGACTTGGGTGGTTTCGCTCTTTCCTTTTCGGCGGCGGTGTGCTATAATAAGTCGATTTGAGGTAAAGGAGGCCGCGCCGATGGAATATTTGTCCCACAGTCCGGAGGAGACAGAGCATATCGGCGAAATGCTGGGCAGGCGGCTGCGCCCCGGTACAGTGGTGGCCTACCGCGGCGGACTGGGCATGGGCAAGACCGCCTTTACCCGTGGGCTGGCCCGAGGTCTGGGCTGCGCCGGACGGGTCACCAGCCCCACGTTTACCATTGTCAACGAATACGACGGCGCAACACCGCTGTTTCACTTTGATATGTACCGGCTGGGCAGCTCTGACGAGCTGTTCGACATCGGCTGGGAGGACTATCTGACACGGGGCGGCGTGTGCGCCGTGGAGTGGTCCGAGCGCGTGGACGACGCTATGCCGGCTGACACCCTGTGGGTGGACATCGCCCGGGGCACGGGCGAGAGTGACCGCATCATCACCATCTCGGGAGGCGAGGCACAATGAAAACACTGGCATTGGAGACCTCCGCCAAGAGCGTGTCCGTGGCCGTGACGGAAAACGGCACACTGCTGGCCCAGGCGTATCAGGACCGGGGGCTGACCCACAGCGTGACGCTGATGCCGCTGCTGGACGGAATGCTGAAGACCGCGGGACTGACATTGGACGATATGGACATCATCGCCGTGGCCCAGGGGCCGGGGAGCTTTACCGGGATACGCATCGGCGTGTCGGCGGCCAAGGGGCTGGCGTGGGCCAAGGCGCTGCCCTGCTGCGGCGTATCCACGCTGGAGGCCATGGCCTATGGCGTCACGGACTTCGAGGGCGTCGTCGTGGGCGCTATGGACGCACGGCGGCAGCAGGTGTACAACGCGCTGTTCCGGACAGAAAACGGCCGCGTTACGAGACTCTGCGCGGACAGGGCCGTGGCTATGGAGCTGGTGGCGGAGGAATTGGCCGCCATACCGGAGCCGAAGCTCATCGTGGGCGACGGCGCGGCGCTGCTGTACGACTTTTTGCAGAAGGCGGGGATCGGGTGCCGGCTGGCCTCTCCCCTGCACCGGCAGCAGAGCGCCGCGGGCGTGGCGCTGGCGGCGGAGCATCTTGCCGCGCAGGGGCTGACGTGTTCCGCCCAGGAATTGCAGCCGGTGTATCTGCGGCTGAGCCAGGCGGAGCGCGAACGGCTGGCCAGGGGGCTGTCCCTGACGGCGGAATAAAACGTATACCCTTAAAATTTCATATACACGGAGGATAACATCATGTACAGCGAGAAGGTCCACATCATGAACCATCCCCTGGTGGCGCACAAGCTGACCATCATGCGGGACAAGAACACCAGCGTCAAGGATTTCCGGGAGCTGGTATCCGAGATCGGTATGCTCATCACCTATGAGGCCACCCGTGACCTGCCCCTGACCACCAAGCACATCGAGACCCCCATCTGCGGGATGGACGCGCCCACGCTGGCGGGCCGTAAGTTCGTGGTGGTGCCTATCCTCCGTGCGGGCCTGGGTCTGGTGGACGGCGTGCTGCGGATGGTGCCCTCCGCCCGTGTGGGGCACATCGGTATGTACCGCGACGAGGAGACGCTGGAGCCGCACCCCTACTTCTGCAAGATGCCCAAGGATGTGGCCGAGCGCGATGTGCTGATCGTGGACCCCATGCTGGCCACCGGCGGCAGCGCCGCGGAGGCCATCGGCGAGATGAAGAAGCGCGGCTGCAAGCACATCAAGCTGATGGTGCTGGTGGCGGCTCCCGAGGGCATCGAACACATCCAGAAGCTGTACCCGGATGTGGACATCTATGCCGGTGCGCTGGACGATCACCTGAACGAGCACGGCTACATCGTGCCCGGTCTGGGCGATGCCGGCGACCGCATCTTCGGCACGAAGTAACAAACGCATACAGCAGCGCCCCGCCATCTGGCGGGGCGCTGTTTCTATCCTGCTGGGCGCGAGACGCTTGACGAAGGTCGGCTCGCTCCTGCCGCGCTGTCATTTTTATTGTATTTCTTCGTATTTTGTGGTATAATACCGGAAAATGGAAATGACACGCAGAAAGGGATACACTATGGAACGTAAGAAAAAGGCCCCGCGGCACCTGGGCCCGCAGCTGAAGGCCGTCATCAGGCGGCAGCCCACCGTGTTCGCCGTATACACCGTACTGCGGCTGATCGTACTGGCTACGCTGGTGTCCTCCATCATCCGCGGCGAATATGAAAGCGCGTTTATCTGCCTGCTGGTACTGGGACTGTTTGTCCTGCCGTTTTTTATCCAGCAGAACTTCGGCATTGAGCTGCCGTCCACGCTGGAGATCATCATACTGCTGTTTATTTTCGCATCGGAGATACTGGGTGAGCTGAAGTGCTACTTCATCACCTATCCGCACTGGGACTCCATGCTGCACACCACCACGGGATTTCTGTGCGCCGCCACGGGGTTCGCGCTCATCGACATTCTCAACCGCAACAGCAAGATCAAGTTTCAGCTGTCCCCTATCTATGTGGCTGTGGCGGCGTTCTGCTTCTCCATGACCGTGGGCGTACTGTGGGAGTTCTTCGAGTTCGGCATGGATCGGCTGTTCATGATGGATATGCAGAAGGACACGGTGGTGAACGCCATCACCTCCGTGATGCTGGATCCCACCAACAGCAACATCCCCGTGACCATCGACGGCATCACCTCGGTGACGATAAACGGGCAGGAGCTGGGGCTCGGCGGATACCTGGACATCGGGCTGTATGACACCATGGGGGATCTGTTCGTGAACTTCATCGGTGCGGTGGTGTTCAGTACCATAGGGTACTTCTATATCAAGCAGCGCGGCAAGGGCAAGCTGGCGAAGGCGTTTATCCCCACCATTACCGAGGAGGAGCGCGCAGCGGAGCTGCCGGAGGGTACAGAGGCTCTCCCGGAGGGAACAGAGGAAAGTGAATAATCTGCCGAAACCCGTCTCAAATTGAGACGGGTTTCCGGATAGAAGCAAAAAGGAAACCACGACGGATGTCGTGGTTTCCTTTTTGTGGTGGAGATAAGCGGGATCGAACCGCTGACCTCTTGAATGCCATTCAAGCGCTCTCCCGGTTAGTGCGGTTACATACCCCCATAAACCGGGTCAAATAAGTGCTTCAATACGCGGGACACCCTACCCAAAGAATGATTGGCCATTTATCCGCAGATATGTAAACCCGCTTACCGTCTGTTAGGCATCATCCTATTACTGTGCGCCTGCATTTTCATTCCAAAAGCGGCAATCCCGTATATTTCACTGCTGCTCCCGCTGATGGGCGTTGCTTTTCTGACCGAGTTGGTTAAAATCGAGGAAAAGAGCGATTGGAAGAATTACTTACCGGTTCTCCCTATCACGGATAAGGAGATTGTTGTCGGGCGCTACCTGTTCAGCGGAATACTGTTTGTTAGTCTCTCTGTGTTGACTTTCTTGCTTTGTATCATTGCTGTTTTTACAGGACATTTTTCGTTCACCACAGTTGTACCAAACCTTGTGTTAGGTATGTGTTGTACGGTGCTTACAATCTGTTTGGGTGTCCCCTCGGGCTTTGTTTTCAAACAGTCAAACTGCACCGGGGCAATGATCGCCGCCATCATGGTCTGTGCGGTAATACGGTCTACTGGTCTTGATACCGCCTTTTTCGCCGCATCCTCATTCCTTGCCTACGCACTGCTTATTATCGGTATGGCATTACTCCTTTACCTGTCCTATCGTGCGTCACTCGGCATTTTCAGAAAAAGGCGTCATGCAAGAAGTAAGGTGGCACCTAATGATTGAAAACAACTGGATTCTATGTCCAATATGCAGAAATAAGACACGCATCAAAATTCGGGGTGATACGGTGCTTGAGAACTTTCCTCTGTATTGCCCAAAATGCAAACAAGAAAATCTAATCCGAGCTTATCAACTAAATATAATAGTTATCAAGGAGCCAGACGCACAGACGCAGAGCCGATAACCCGTAGCCAACAGGCACACGGTTTATCGGCTCTTTTCTTTTGATAGCAACTGCGCTGGTATCAAAACAAGACCGTTGCAATCGGCCTTGCGGCGCAGAACGGCGGTTTTGAAATATTGTATTTCAAGCTGCCGTTTTCCTTTTGAAAAAATGGATCAACGGGGGTGTGTTAAAGTCGCCCTTTTTTAAGGATACGGCGGTGTCCGAGGAGGTATCGCCGTGTCCATTTTTCTTTTTCGCAGCGTCCATGATCTGCACCAGCTAAAAAAAGCGTAGCCCATCCGTCGGAGCAGTCCGGCTTTGAATGTGAAATTAAACATCATGTAACAAGAACTTTATTTGCTTGCGTCCGCATAGTGTCATGCTGTGCGGGCGTTTTTATATACCTGCACCTTGGGACAATTTGTCCCAAGGTAGTCAGCCCCGGCTGCCGATCCCCGCCGTTCCTCCGTTCTGTTCACCCACCTACACATGAACCGAATGGAGGAAATATAAATGACGACCATCAATCTGAAGGACTTTTACGCTTGGTACACCCATGATGAATACATCGAAGTTTCCGACGAAGTGGCCGCCGAGCTAAAGGCGGACAAGCTGTATGAGGCAGCCCATCAGCGGCGCACGACCCGCAACAAGGCGCAGTATTCCCTCGACTGTGACGATGGGATCGAATACTCGGCCTGCCTGCATGAGCCGACGCCGCAGGAGCTTCTGCATCGCATGGAGCTGTTCATCCACCTGTGGAACGCCCTCAACTCTCTGCCGGAGGTGCAGGGCATCCGGGTGGAGGCGCATCTGATCCTCGGCAAGAGCTACCGCCAGATTGCCCAAGAGCAGGATGTGGACAAGAGCGTTGTCCGACGCTCGGTGAAGCGCGGCATAGCTGCTATGAAAAAATATTTGAAAAAAGTTCTGTGAGCGGGGCTCCATTTGCCCGATTTTTGTCCTTGGTATATGAGAGGTAGTTTTCACTTCTCCGCAGCAAGGTAGTTGATGCTCCGTCACGGATCGTCGCTGTCCACTGTGAGGGAGCGCCGCATTGAATATGAGCTGTCTTATGACAGGCCAACAGGAGCGGGTGCGGCGCTCCCACCTTTCAAAAACACCTTGGGACATTTCGTCCCAAGGTCATAAGCCGCAGGCCAGCGCTTTTATGAGGCGCTGGCCTTTCCCTGTTGCCGAGAATTGAAAAGGAGGTCTTTATGCAGCAGAGAAAACAACATACCGCATTTGCTGTGGATGGCTACGCCATCACCGCCAGCTTTGCAGACTGCAAAAATGCGGCAGCGCTCCATCATGTAAAGCAGATTTTGCTATCTTCCTTTGCCAACAATACGGCAAAAAATAGCTCCGGCGACATCCTTGCAATCCCTCCCGAACAGAGGGATAGTCGGCCACGAGGACGGAAACGATGTCACCGCTCTCCAGCTTGCCGGACAGACCTGTGGCAAAGCTCTTGATGGTGACCGAAATGGCCTGTTTGGTGCCGTCCAGATTGTAGAGATAGGCATTCTCAGCAGCAGGCTCGTTGGAGAGCTTGCTGGCCAGAATGTAATCGCCCACCTTCAGGTCGGCAGTGGCGTATTTGCCGACGACCTCGTCTTTTTCTGTCATGATGCCGGAGGGCAGGTTATAGGCACCCACCTCTATGGTCTGTATCATCTCGGCGGTGATCTCGTCGCCCTCCTTGATGTCGGCGGTGACACGGACGATCTCAGCCTTCTCGCTGGCGCTGCGGCTGAACAGAGGCGTCACCCCGAAACAGATGACGAGCGCCAGGAGGATACACAGCACACCAATCACGGTGCGGTTACGGAAAATCTTCATATGAGCCTCCTTATATGAAATATGCGGGGATGAAAGCTACCGCAAAATATGGGACCAGCGGCTGTTTTGCCGATGCGCCCTTTCGCAGTGCCGGGATCACGCGCATGGCAAAGGAAGCCAGAAGGAGCGCAATGGCCATGATGCTAAATCCCATGATCACCCGGTCGAACCCCAGAACAAAGCCTACCGCCGCAGCCAGCCGCACATCGCCACCTCCCATCAGGCCAAAGCCCGCACACAGATAAAACGGGAGAGCGGCCAGCAGCGCCCCTAAAAGGGAGGCGGGGCCGATGGTGATCAGCCCCGCCAAAGCGATTGCGATGCAGACGATATCATTGACCGTTCTGGATCTCAGGTCATCCACGGCGGCATAGATAAGCCCCCCGCAGAAGACCAGCGCCTGTGCCCAGTGCATCAGCCGGCGTAGTCGAACATCTCCTGGATGCGCTGAGTCACGGTGGGCATGACCGTGTCGTTCAGCACAGCGTACAGACCGGCCAGCACCAGGGCGCCCAGGACGACGGCGATCAGCACCTTGACGGCGGTATCGATATAGCCCTCGCCGGCATTGCCGCAGACGGCGCGGCGGTGGAAGGCGGCGATGGAGGTCTGGCAGTTGATGGCGGCAGTCTTGGCAGTATTGGCGATATTCTTGAACAGCTTCTTCATAAGGTACATTCCTCCTGTAAGTAAAAATGATTTTTGATAGTTTGTTGGCTGGAAAGAGATCATGGGATGCGCTTGGGGAGGCCCCCGGCCTCGGCTGGGCAAAGGAAAATCCGAGCGGTTTATATCCGCTCGGACTACATGGTCATTTCGTGGCATTCGTTCTGCTCCTGACGCTGGTCGAACTGGATGGGGCGGAAGCCCACGCGGTCGCAGTAGAAGAACTCGCTGCCGGAATCATCGTACAGTTCCACCACATCGGACAGAGCCATCCGGTAGCCCTGGTATCCGGGAGGCGGATTGTCACGGCAGATGGCGTAGATCTGCTCCAGATCATTGGTACCCAGATCGCCGTCAAAGACCTGTGTATAATTGTCTGCGTCCGGTTCTCCGAACCGCTTTATCAGATCCTCATATCCGATAAAGCGCATGGTGACATCCACGCCTTTCCGGAGCTGCCAGATGCGGCAGCCTTTTTGCGGCTGCCCCAGCTCCTCGCCGGGCGCCTCTCCGGCTGCAAGACGGTCAAATATGCCTTCCTTCCACTGAGGCGTCAGATTCAACCGGGCCAGGTAGCGGGACAGCTCATCCGTCTGGAACATCTCGTCCACAACAGCGGCATCGTCCTTCACATATCCCACCGTGTTGCCGTAGAAGATCAAGCGGTTGCGATTATCAATTGTGAAGCGGACCAAAATCACATCACCTCCCTTCAGGGCGAGCGGCTCACATCTGCTGGCTCATGGCCTGGTCGTGAGCGTCGCCGTTCTGCTCCTGCTGCTCCTGGAGCTTCTGCTCGTAGGCGTCGTTGACGGCGTCCACCAGAGCGTTCCGGGCTTCGGCGGTGATGGCGTGGAAGGTGTCGTTGTACTTGGTCTCACCGTTTTTCTTGTAGGAGTCCTGGGGCATGGAGATGAAGCGGCCCTTGTCGGACTCGATGACCCGGATGCCGTGGACGGCAAAGGCCCCGCCGATGGTAGCGCTGGCGAAGGCTTTGGTCTTGAAATCTCCGTCCACCAGACGGTCGATCCGCGCCTCCACCTGGGGCGTGGTGGTTTCCTGCTGTTTCTTTTTGGTCGCTGCCATGGTTATCAAGCTCCTTTCACTCACATAGATGGGGTTGTCATGCCGGCAGATTCGGCAGGATCTTCCCGCCGGATCTGTTCCAGGCTTTCTCTTGCCCAGTCGGGCAGATGTTCTTCCTTGAGAATGCCGATGAAATCGCTCCGGTTCCACCGGGTTCGCTCCCCGTCACCGAGGCAGGTGGCGTATACCGCTCTGCCCGCGGCGTTGGGGGCGCAGCCGAAGCCGCCGGTCGCCAGCCAGAGCTGATTCTCCGGCGCCCAATAGGACTCCTTCAGCGTGAATGGACTCATGACCAGCACCTTGCCCTCCAGCTCCTGCCCGGTCATATCGTCGCAGTGGGAGCGCACAAACATCCCAAGCGCATCCTGGGCGTCGCGAAACTCATTTACGAAGATGTCCAGAACACCGGCGTGACTTTCCACCATGAACTCATAGTTTCGGTCGCTGCGGGGGATAAAGGCCGCAGCGGCCCATTCCTTGTTCCGGCGGCTGAAGCGCCCATCCTCCGGTTTCAGCTGAATGGTGGCGGCCAGCACCCATCCCACACGCTTGAAGCCAAAGTCCTCGATGACGCCCCTGGCGCAGTCGTGACTCAGGTGCATCCCATCAAAGCCCTTGCGGATGGCCTCCTCGATGGCCTGCTTACAGGCGATATTCTCCAAGTGGCTTGCCCGCCAGAGAGCCACCTCGTTTTGCCGTTTGGCCTCGGAGATGGAACTGAGGTGGAGGTAGGCGTGATCCTTAGTCATCGTTCTCGTCCTCATCCAGCTCCATGACTGCCTTGACCAGCTTTTCGAAACCGGCCCTGTCGATGCCGAGCTGTTCCAGGCTCTTGTCCAGCTCGGCCGCCCACTTGGTCTTGCGGTCATCGGATACCACCAGAACAGCGCCATCCACGCTGACCACACGGAGGTTGTCGTGCAGGATGCCGGCATCCGCAAAGGCCTCAGCAGGGATAGGCAGCATATCCGTACAGAGATGGTAAATTTGCCAGTCAAGATGTCCCATCCTACCCAGAGTTACTCGCTGGAATGCGATGGAGATGTCATCATCGTTGTAATGTTCATGATGGAAATCCGATGCGCTGATGACATCTTTCTTAATATCTGCGGCAAATCTTTCATCAAGGCTGGAGAAATATGTCCCAAAAGTCTTGTGAAGATATTCTTTGATGTCACTCTCCAACTGTTCCGATAAAGAAATGGCCATTTGCTTCACCTCCTCATGCGGAACAATACCACAGCTCAGCGGAAATAGCTATGACCAAAAGGCGTCCTGCCGGAGAAGTGGAGATAGCCGGCGACAGCAGCTCCCAGTGCTGCCAGAGATGCTACTGTGATCATGATTTTCTTCTTCATTTACATTCCTCCCAATCATCGGATCATGTCTTTCAGGTCATTTGCATATCAAATTCCGGCTCCGGGGACTCCATGACCTGTTCCAGGTGCCGCGGGTCTACGATGACCTCGCTTTCATTCCTGCCTGTAAACAGGGCCAGGATGTGTTCCTTCCGAATCTGCGCCTCATACACCGTTCCCTCCTCACCGAAGCGGTGGGCGAACCAGTCTGCCGTTTTCCGATCCAGTGTCCAGGACAGCGCCCTGATATTTTTGGCGTTGTAGGGGGTAACGCCCCGATAGACCGTCACCGTATCCTCCAGCGCCTGGTGTGCGGCGCGCTCCTCCTCGTCCATCAGGGACTCCGGAGGGACGGATCGGAACAAGGCCACCAGTTCTCGTTTGCTCACATTGCAGTCCTGATTGGGGCATTCCTCCTGGGTCCAGGCGGTGGATAAGAGCTGTCCCAGATCCTTCTCCGAGAGAGCGGAGGCGGCAAATTTGATAAAAGTCAGATAATAGGGCGGGTTGAACAGCACGAAGATCTGATGCACATTTTTTGCGCTGTCGATCTGCTCCCCGACCATTTTGCGCCACCTTGTGCAGTCATCCGAATTGTTGATCAGGTCGACCATGGAGAGGCTCCCATCCTCATTCCGAAGCGCGGAGATCCCGGAGTTTGTGAAGGGGTGGCTGACGATCACCGGGGAGAGGGCCGTTTCCTGGATCTGCACATCGAGGAGGGTGTGCGCCACCAGCTTTACGCGGAGCAGATCGGTTTCACGGGGCATCAGGAAAGGCCTCCCATCTCCATCGCCTGGGGTTCCTCAGCGAAGGGGCTGCTGCATCGGCGGATCAGGCCGAACTCGGTTCGCCGGACTCCTTCCTCCGCCATAGTGTCCTCACCCAGCTTCTCAAAATCCATATATCCGTCGATGGTATCAATCAGCTCGTCATCAGCACCGATGCGCCGAAGGACTGCTTGCCCGTATTCGTAAGTGTCCTCCGGAATGCGCTCATAGTCGTCCAGATTCATGGCACAGCGGAGAGCCTCCTGCATAGTCCCCGGCTGCTCCACAGAAAGAACCGACAGATATTTCAGCAGTTCACCATCTTCACACTGCATCCCCTCAATGGCCCAAGCCAATTCGTTTGCATCTTCCACGCAGACCCCTGTAGTGGGAATGTGCTCGTCCATATAGGGAACGGAAAACGACACCTTGGTTACTGCTGCCTCTGCAAAACAATCAATTCCCAGTGTTCTTTTTACTCGCTCCAATTCTTCCTTCGTTGCCGGAAGGCAGACACTCACTTGCGCTTGGGAAGAGGAGAGGTCAAGCTGGATCTTCGATTTTTTCTCTCTGACAAGCTCATCATCCTGCTTGCGGAGCACATAGCCCGCATAGGTATAGGCGCCGCCATGCTCGGCATAGTATTCTGCGCCGATTTTTGCGAAGTCCAGATAGGGCCAGGCCGCTTCGGGGAATCTGGGGTCACCCTGAATCTGACCGGCAACAGCGACATATCGGCCAAGCGTCACATCCGAGTTTACATTAGGGATGAGAATGTAGTCCGACACCTGTTCCGCCACACGAATCATATCGTTCAGATCATTGATGCTGTTGCCATCCAAGGCGCCGGCATAGATGTTCCGTTCGCGGGAGTCCATTTTGGCAATGATGCTCGAAAGCTGATTCAGCTGTGCAAGCTGCGTTCTGGAACCAGGGTCGAGTCCGCTGAGGTACGACGGCAGATTGGCGATCACGCTTTTGATCTCGACGATCTCTGTTTTTCCTGCTCTGCTGGCCTCATCAAGCTGGCTGGCCGCTTCTGTCATGGCGTCATGAGATGCGGGCAAATTGAGCGGGACAATGACAGGACTCCCACTTCGTTTCATGAAAAGTTGGATCATGTCATTCCTCCCATCTGAAGCCCCTGTTCCCGCTGGCACTGATCCACCGGATCTTCTGCCATCAGTTCCTCCAGATCTACTGTGCCAACATAGGCGATGTAGCCTCGGTCGGTAAACACGCCCGACTGATAGTCCATGTGCTGCAGGCCATACCGCTCGTAGTCATAAAACTCGTCCAGATTGGGGTCATACTCAAAATGGCCGGATCTCTGAATCATGTATTTCCCATATTCCTCGGGGGTATGAGCGCCGGGGGCGAATTCAAACAGATCCATGTTTTCCGCCAGACGGCGGATCTGGCTGGCGTTTTCCGGCTTGGCCATGCTTACTGCCGCTCCCAACTTCTTGCGGTCATGAATCGAAAACTTCTCCACAGCCAGCGCCAGCTCATTGAGTTCGTGGATGTTATCGCACTGGAAGTCCAGTGCTACATCCACTTCCTCTGGGAATGAACTGTCAGCTATAAAGAGGCGCATATCCTTTGGGTCAGCAATGCCGGAACGCTGCATGGCGCGCTCAATTTGTCCTTTTGATGCAGGGAGATAGATCCAGGTCACATTCCTGCTGTTCTCCGGCTCCCACCGGGTGGATATCCCGACAGCAGTCATATCGGCCTCATAGTGGTAGCAGGGCAGGTGTTTTCCATCATAGAGCTGTGAAAGCTGCATGCCGTTGTCATAGACCACGCCATAGCGGGTGACGGTTCCCTCATTGTCCTCAATCAGCAGAATGGCGGTTTCCGCTCCGTCCAACTGCTCCAATTCTTCCATGCTTGCGCAGCCGCCGTGGATGTTCATGTAGTGGTCACGGCCAATCTCCTTTAAATTTGTGAAGTCCGTAATCACCGTTGCCTGCTGACAACAAAAGGTCAGATTGATGAGATCCTTCATGCTGGCGAGATTCAGCTTTTCAGCCATCGCCTGAAATTGCGAAAACTCGCCCACAGTAAAGCTGTCCAACCGCTTTGCCAGATAGTCCAACTCATCAATGTTGACCTTGGTGCATACCAGCCGATTCAGCACAGGCCAGGCACTGTCGAGCGAGTCCAAGCGGCAGTCGGCTTCAGAGGCATCGCCGATCTCCAGTGCCTCCAACAGCGCAACGCAGTGGTCGTATTGATTTCTGGGAATAGGAAGAGGAATCGTCGCAACACCGTATTCCGGGTGGTCGGCGTTGCTCAGAACTGCTTCCATCATCACATTGCATCACCTTACTTTCCTTCAAAATTCAAAATCGCATCTCCGTACTTAGCCAGAAGCAGAGCGCAGACAATCAGGTGGAACGCCTCATCTGTGACCAATTCGGGGGATGCGAGATCGGCAAGAGTGATATTGCGGCTGCCGGTGGAGATGGCTTTGGCCGCCTGATAAACACTGTACAGCTCCGGTTGGATGCCGGCGAGCTGGACAGATTGGAAGTCAAACCCACTGACATCAAACTTCCAGATCATCCTGCGCCAGATGTCCCCATACGCCGTGAGAAGAAACAGTGCGGCCAGGTTACGGTTCGGCATTCGAAAACAGCGCTCACGCCAGTGCTGCCAGCGCTCACGATGACTATCGCTCAGGAAAAATTCAATGGAGCAGCCATTGAAACTCCTCTCTAACCGGGCCTGAAGCTGCGCTCCAGCTTCAGGGAAGAAGCAATCCCTGACAAACTCGTTGAGGTCAATCGCACCAGCCACGATCCGTTCATCCAGACAGACGCACTGCTCCAAAGGGCAGGGATGATTGCGTCTGAAGTTCATGCAGTATGGGCACTCCATGTCATCTCTGCTATATTGAAAACCGGGATAGTATCGGCCATGGCCTCTGGGCTTGAAATAGGGCGGGGTCATCATCTGCTGTTCCATCTGGCACAGCGGTGTATCCCGCATGAAGTAGCGTGTCATAAGGTCATGCCCATCCCTTTCTGCTTGATTTCGCAATCGTCTTCCCTGATTCCCTCATTCTCCTCCGTATCGCTTTTCTGGCCGGGCATAAGGCATTCGCCCGGATAAAGCTCCATTTCGTACAGCACGCTGTTATCACCGCTTCTGCGGTCAAGAACCTTGATGGTCGTGCCCTCAAATAAATAGTTGGATGCCTTTTCGAAATCAGAGCGGAATCCCTTCCCGTAATTACAGGTCGAATACTGATGAGTCGGCTGATCCTTGACCACGGAATAGTAAGCGTTGGTCTGAACCTCAGTCACCACCCGTACAAGCCCGACCAGGGCAGGGTGCTTGCTATGGCTGGTTGCCACCAACTCTGTCCCGGGGCGGATACAGCGTTTCAACTCAGCCAGGGTTTTGATGCGCAGCGGCGCTTTTTGTTCGTTCTTTTGATCCAATCTTCAATCCTCCTGTCTGGTTTGAGGCAATAAAAAAGCGCCGGAGTCTTATTTCTAAAACTCCGGCGCCTGAATATTACATGATCGGTTCCTGGTTGTAGGGTTCCATGGGGTGTTGCTCCTGCTCTCTTATGCGCTCCAGAGCATCGGGAGCTGCAATGGCAATCTGCTCCTGAACGCCCCGTATGCACTTTTCCTGCTCGGCAGTCAAGTCAAAACCAGTATCCAAGGTGTCAGAGCAGCACCGGTAGATTTCAACAAGCTGCTCCTGATTGAAAATTTGCTGTTTGGAAATGAGGCCGGCGCGGATGGCGAAGTCCTGCTTGGCACCTGCATAGTTTTCCTGAAAGTAATTGCCCTGATTGAGACCTGTGCGGTCGAAGCTCCAGTCCCATGTGACGAATTGAACGCCAAGCCGGGTGGGATGGGCAGCCAGCACGGCTCCGTTGAAGTCAGCCAGCAGGCGGTAGTCACCGGTCAGGCTCTGGGCTTGCAGGGGCGGAGCCTGTTCCAGCAGCGTCATGTACTCCCGCACGGTGCAGGCCAGATCGGTGGCTCGCTCACAGGCTCGTTCCCGTTCCGGCGTCGCTACATCCACCTGCCAGTAGCGAACGCCTCCGTCCGCTGTGATCCGGCAGAGGGGGAGACCATCCCACTCCACAGGAAGCAATTCATCCTGTTCCGGCTGCGGAGTGAATCCCTCACGGTGGAGAGCGGTGCGAAGCTCCTGAAAAAACTGTTCTCGGTTCATTTACTACCTCCTGATATTTAGTGCCCTTTTTGAATTTGTCTGAAAGCAAAAAGGGCGCCAATCTGATGGCCCGTCGTGACCAACAAATTGACGCCTCAAATTTTGTGTATTCTATTGATAGAAAAATAGCGCCCTTTTTGAAAATTGATGCTTCAAAAAGGGCGCTACATGGTTTCTGGTTTTGCCAACCTCCGAGAAGAGGGGGTTCGAATCCCACCAGTTAGGGGGAAACAGCGGTTGGCATCTGTAAGCGTAAAATAGCGGAGGACCTTTCCCCCTGTGGTAAGATAGGAGTAAAAAGGCAGGAAGGCGAAAGGTCATGAGAGAAGAAAAGCGAATCTTGCAGTGCCTGAACTGCGGACAGCCGTTTGAACCAACGTGCCATATCACACGGCAGAAATTTTGCTGTGATGCATGCCGGCACAAATACAACAACGCCAAGCGGCATTATGATGTGCCAGTAGATATCTGCCCAGGCTGCGGAGATATTGTGGAGCAGAGTGGAGAGCGTGGACGGCGAAGGCGGTTTTGCAGTGACCAATGCCGGGTCAAATATCATGCTCGTAAGGTCATGGAACGACGGCAGGCAAGAGAACGGACAAAAGCAATCTGCCCCAATTGCGGGAAGGAGTTTCAGGCAGAATGGGGCACGGGAAAACAACGGCGGTTCTGCAGCGACCCGTGCAGAATCGAATGGTGGGCGGCATATCACAAAGCGAATCCCAGCACAGAAGAACCGGCGGAGACATGCGCGACCTGTGGGACACCGCTGCGCGGGAAACAGAAAGGCCAAAAATATTGCAGTCGGTTTTGTTACCTGTTGGCGATGGACCAGACACATGTGGAAGGGGACTGCCAGTGGTGCGGCCGGCCAATCACTACCACCGCTGGGGCAGAGCGGACCTATTGCAGCCGGGAATGCGCGGCAGCAGGCCGGTATGCTTTGCGGGGATTTCGCAAGGGCAGTCACCGAATCAGTGCCGCAGATACCCAGCTATGGCTGGAAAAGCTGACACAGGCCGCCAGAGCGAGCAAAAGCGGCGTGCGTGGAAAGCGAGTCCGTCTTGTATGCGGAACGACCAGCATGTACACCGGCCTGGATGGATTGACCGCGATCATCCGATATCATTTGCGGTGTAACCCATACGATGGGAGCGTGTATGTGTTCCGTGACGGAACGGGCAGTATGCTGAAATATATTGAATGGGATGGTCAGAGTTTTCAGCAGGGAAAACGGCGGGCTCAGAGCGGCACATACCCCTGGCCGAAAGGAGAAGCCGGCCGTGTGGTCGAGATCAGCGAGAAAGAGTTTGCGTATCTTCTAAGTCAATCTATTGTGCCGTTCAAGCCCCATAAGAAAGAGATCTAAAAAGCAGAAAAAGTGCTGTGATGATTGAAATTACGGCACTTTTTTGCTATAATTTAAGCATGAAAACACAAGAGAGAAGCGCGGCGGAGTGGCGCGCGCTGCTGGATAAAAAAGAAGATGAAATCGCATTCCTGCATCGGCAGATCGACTGGCTGACACAGCAGCTTCGGCTTGTACGAGGGCAGCGTTTTGGTGCGTCCAGCGAACAGACACAGGCGCTCCTGGAGCAGGTGTCTCTGTTCCAGGAGGCGGAATCGGAGTCATGTGCAAAGATGCCGGAGCCAGAACTGGAGCAGGTCACATATAAGCGGAGAAAACAGAAAGGAAAACGGGAACTGGATTTTTCCGGCCTTCCTGTGGAACAAGTTATCCATGAACTGCCGGAAACCGAACAGGTCTGTTTGGAGTGCGGCGGGAAACTGCATGCCTGCGGTCATGAGGTGCTGCGCCGGGAACTGTCCTATGTTCCCGCGCAATATAAAGTGGTGGAGCATGTACAGACGGTATATGCGTGCAGGTGCTGTGAAAGGAACAGCGACCACGCCTTTTTGCGGAAAAGCGAAGTTCCCGCCCCACTGATTCCTGGCAGCGGGGTGGCTTCACCAAGCCTGCTGGCCCATATTATGAACAGCAAGTATACGTTGGCCCTTCCCCTTTACCGGCAGGAACAGGAGTTGCAGCGGAGGGGACTGTCGATTTCCCGGCAGACCATGTCCAATTGGATTATCTATACGTACAAGCGGTATTTTTCCGGTCTTTTCCAGGCCATGCACCAGGAACTGCTGAACAGTGAGATTCTCCACGCGGACGAGACCACGTTGACCGTGCTGCGGGAGAATGGCAGGCAGGCCAGGCAAAAGAGTTATGTGTGGGTATATCGGACCTCCGGCGATGCGGCAAGGCCAGTGGTGCTGTACGATTACCAACCCAGCCGGTCCGGCGTGTGTGCAAGCAATTTTCTGCAGGGCTTCACTGGGCTGCTGCATACAGATGGGTATGAGGCATACCACTGCAAACTGCCGCAGGAGATTACAGTTGCGGGCTGCTGGGCACATATGAGACGAAAATTCACGGATACATTGAAAACGCTCCCGAAGGATATCCGGGCACGCTCTCCGGCGCAGGCAGGTTTGGAGTATTGCAATAAGCTGTTCCATTTGGAGGAAGATTACACAAAACAGGGCCTCTCTTTTCAGGAAAGGTTTTCCGCCCGGATGGAATGTTCCAAACCTGTGGCGGAAGAATTCTTTGAGTGGGTGAGAGAGGAACAGGAGAAAAACCCCGTACCAAAAAGCATGTTTGGTGCGGCGTTGACCTATGCCCTGAACCAACGGGACTGGCTGATGAATGTATTTCTGGACGGACGGCTGGAGTTATCTAACAACCGGGTAGAGCGTGCGGTGCGTCCTTTTGCTATTGGAAGAAAAAACTGGCTGTTCTGCAACACGCCTCATGGCGCCGATGCCAGCGCAACGATATATTCCATTGTTGAGACGGCCAAAGCGAATGGCCTGTGGCCTTTCCAATATTTAAACTTCCTGCTGGAACGGATCCCACACGGCTATCCTCCAGAAGTTTGTCTCCCATGGGGGGAAGCTGCTCAGTCTATATGCAGATAAAGGCTGCCATTTGCGAAAAATGGCAGCCTTGTTCTATCTCTATATGTCCTCCGCTATTTTACGCTTACTGGCATCTATGGAATCATCCGTGAATTTTTGAGCTGAAAAAGCCCGGAAACGGTTGATGCCACTGGCTTTTCGCCAGTGGCATCTATACCGTTTTGATTTTATGGTCGGAGTGGGGGGACTTGAACCCCCGGCCTCTTGGTCCCGAACCAAGCGCGCTACCAGCTGCGCTACACCCCGTCAGCCCTCCTATTATATTTCCTGACGGCGCGGCTGTCAAGTATAATTTCCCAACTTTCACTTGTATGTCTAACGCCTTCGTCTATTGCATATAGTGCTCTGGAAAAGAAGGAGGTGTTCCGCCATGTCCCAGCGCCCCGTGTCTGTCTCTTATACACATCTGACGCTGCCGACGAAGGCTTAGGTGTAGAT
>ENA-OYYM01000071-OYYM01000071.1-human-gut-metagenome-genome-assembly--contig:-NODE-71-length-32190-cov-8.379679_pt1 | contig 32190 bp, 24 predicted proteins | sample MGYA00244065_ERZ653452 | MGnify/ENA primary metagenome ERZ653452 (study PRJEB26926, sample SAMN06165072) | human gut metagenome | biome: ENVO:00009003; feature: ENVO:2100002; material: ENVO:00002003... | reverse complement strand
ACACCTAAGCCTTCGTCGGCAGCGTCAGATGTGTATAAGAGACAGCCCCCATCAAGTATTACAATCCCGGTATCCGCGAGGCCTACAAGGCCGTGGAGCAGGTGGCGGAGGACAAGCTCCTCTCCATGCTGCCGGAGGACCTGCGTCCCGCCTACGAGGACGCCCTCCGTCCCGCCGACCCGGAGATCGAGCAGCTGGTCAGGGCGGCGGATAAGCTCTCCGCCCACATCAAGTGCATCGAGGAGCTGAAGGCCGGCAACACCGAGTTCCGTCAGGCCGCCGCCCAGACCGCCGCCGCCATGGACGCCATGGCCCTGCCGGAGCTGGACTATTTCCGCGAGCATTTCCTGCCCAGCTATTCGCTGACATTAGACGAATTGGAATGAAAACCGCGTCTCCAGCGCCCTGCCATCGTCAGGTCTCCTCGACGTATACCCGATACGCCGTCGTCGTCCTGCCATCGGCAGGACGCAGGATCCATCGGTTTTCGGCAAACCGCGCCTCCCGCGCCAAACCAAAAAACCATCCGAAAGGAGTATATAGTTATGAAAGCGATCGTTACCGTTGTGGGTAAGGACCAGGTGGGCATCATCGCCGGTGTGTGCAACACACTGGCGGCCAGCCGCATCAACGTTCTGGATATCAGCCAGACCATCATGGAGGGCTACTTCACCATGATGATGGTGGTGGACCTGACCGAGTGTCAGGCGCCCTTCGACGCCCTGCGCGCCGACCTGAAGGCCTACGGCGAGGGCCGCGGCCTGTCCATCCGCATCCAGCGGGAGGACATCTTCGACGCCATGCACAAGCTGTAAGAGGTGGGGAATATGCTGAGTCTGCAAAACATCTTTGACACCATCGCCATGGTGGACAAGCAGCACCTGGACATCCGCACCATCACCATGGGCATCTCCCTGCTGGACTGCGCCGACGAGGACATGGACCGCTGCTGCGGCAAGATCTACGACAAGATCTGCTCCCGCGCCGAAAAGCTGGTCCAAACCGGCTGCGATATCGAGAGCGAGTTCGGTATCCCCATCGTCAACAAGCGCATCTCCGTCACGCCCATCGCCATCGCCGGCGCGGCCTGCAAAAGCGAGGACTTCGTCCCCCTGGCCCTGACGCTGGACCGCGCCGCCAAGACCTGCGGCGTCAACTTCATCGGCGGCTACTCCGCCCTGGTGCAGAAGGGCTTTACCTCCGGCGACCGGCGGCTCATCGCCTCCATTCCCGAGGCGCTGGCCCGCACGGAGTTGGTCTGCTCCAGCGTCAACGTGGGCAGCACCAGGGCCGGCATCAACATGGACGCCGTGGCCCAGATGGGCCGCGTCATCAAGGAGACGGCCCACCTGACCCGCGACCGCGACGGCCTGGGCTGCGCCAAGCTGGTGGTGTTCTGCAACGCCGTGGAGGACAACCCCTTCATGGCCGGTGCCTTCCACGGCGTGGGTGAGGCCGACACCGTCATCAACGTGGGCGTGTCCGGCCCCGGCGTGGTGTACCACGCCCTGCAGGGCTGCAAGGGCCAGCCCTTCGACGTGGTGGCCGAGACTATCAAAAAGACCGCCTTCCAGATCACCCGCATGGGCCAGATGGTGGCCGCCGAGGCCAGCGCCCGTCTGGGCGTGCCCTTCGGCATCGTAGACCTGTCCCTGGCCCCCACCCCGGCGGTGGGCGACAGCGTGGCGCGCATCCTGGAGGAGATGGGCCTGTCCGTCTGCGGCACCCACGGCACCACCGTCGCCCTGGCCCTGCTGAACGACGCCGTGAAGAAGGGCGGCGTCATGGCCAGCGGCCATGTGGGCGGCCTGTCCGGCGCCTTTATCCCCGTCTCCGAGGACGAGGGCATGATCGCCGCGGCCCTGGACGGCACCCTGACCATCGACAAGCTGGAGGCCATGACCTGCGTGTGCTCTGTGGGTCTGGACATGATCGCCGTGCCCGGCAGTACCACGGCGGAGACGATCTCCGCCATCATCGCCGACGAGGCCGCCGTGGGCATGGTCAACAGCAAGACCACCGCCGTCCGCATCATCCCCGTGGAGGGCGCGGACGTGGGCGACACCGTGGAGATGGGCGGCCTGCTGGGCAGCGCGCCCCTGATGCCCGTCCACGAGGCCTCCAGCGCCGACTTCATCGCCCGCGGCGGCCGTATCCCCGCCCCGCTGCAAAGCCTGAAAAACTGATATGATCCGACCTGCGACAAGCTTCGACATTCCCCGCGCCCTGGCGATCTACCACAGCGCCCGGCAGTTCATGCGCCGCAGCGGCAACACCGTCCAGTGGGTCAACGGCTACCCCTCCGAGGCCCTGCTCCGGTCGGACGTGGCCGCCGGCCGGCTGTTCGTCATGGAGGACGCGGGCGGGGTGTACGCCGTGTTTGCCTTCATCATCGGCGACGACCCCACCTATCAGGTCATCGACGGCGCGTGGTTGGATGACGCGACGCCATACGGCACCCTCCACCGTCTGGGCAGCGACGGTACCCATACCGGCGTGCTGGCCGAGGCCGTGGCCTGGGCGTGGGCACGGTGCCCGCACCTGCGGGCGGATACCCATGAGGATAACCACCCCATGCGCCGCTGCCTGGAACGCGCCGGCTTCGCGTACACCGGCATTATCCGCGTCGCCGACGGCACCCCCCGCCGCGCCTACGAGCGCATATGACCCCCGTTAGCCTTCCCCCTGGGGGGGGTCCGCGGGTCTGACAGGCCGGTGGCCTGTCAGACCCGCAGACCGACCGACCCGCAGGGAGACAGGTGTCAGCCGTAGGCTGACGGATGAGGTGTAGCCGCGCAGCGGCGTAAAGCCCTCGTCCCGCCGCGCAGGCGGCGTCTTAAACTCCCCGGCGGCGTCAGCCGCCACCAACCAAAGCCGCCCTCCGGGCGGCTTTGGCGCGATTTGATAATCGCCCATTCGGTAGAAGAAAATGGCTCCTACCGTGGCGGAAGCAAGCGGCCGCGCCAGCCTCCGTGCCGGTGAGCGTAGGCACAGTCCTTTTGACCGACAGTGATAACCGGCGTACTTCATTCGCGAGTACATACTTCCAAATTCGTACACTCCGCGGCGCGCCAAGGGATCCTTAAACCGTAGGTTTAAGTGGTTTTCTTTGGTACCTTTCTTTTGACAAAAAACAAGACAAAGAAGGATATTTCCGATGAATAAACTTATGGATTGGATGAAAGGCAAATTCATGAAATATCATATTTCGGATAAGGAATATGATATGATTCAAAAAGATATGCAGGAGGAGAACAGAAACAGTTTGTTGTTCTTCTCCGTGATCACGATATTGTTTCTGATTGTTATGCTTTTAATTTCTTTTTGTTTTCCTGCGTTTGTAAGATATCGGTCAGCTTACATACTACTGATGCTTGTAGAGGGGCTTATATTAGCAGGTGCATATATAAGCAAAAATAAGAATCCGGCAATATTATTTTTTTGTATGTATGCTTTTGAAATCATGCTATATGTATTTGCCGTCATCTTAGGCGTATTCGCTCAGTCACAGGAACAAGCGGTTGCTATTGTTGCATTTTTGCTTACGGTGCCGTTACTTTTTACAGACAAGCCTTTTCGAATGATTTGTGGTATTGGCGTTGGTGTTGTCCTTTTTATCCTCACAGCGATAGAGATCAAAGACAAGTCCGTGCTTTTTATTGACATTGTTGATGTTGTAGTGTTTGGTTTTTAGGAGCCATCCTGGGCACCTATGCAATGAAAGTGAAATGCCAGAGATTACTGTTTGCCCGTAAGGTTGCGATATTAAGCGAAACAGATATGTTAACAGGTCTGCGAAATCGTAATGCCTATGAGCAAAGGTTACACGATTATGCATCACTGGAAAATTGTGAAATCGCAAGTGTTTATGTAGATGTGAATGGGCTTCATGAAATCAATAATACAAAAGGACATGCCGCGGGAGATCAGATGCTCCGCTATGTAGGAAGAACCATACAGCATGAATTTGGTGAAATGAATTCATTTCGTATAGGCGGTGATGAGTTTGTCGTTTTGCTTACCGATGAATCGGAAGATAGGATAAGAGCGAAAATTGAGCAAATAAGAAAACAGGTCGAAAAAGAATCTTATCATGTTTCTATAGGATGCTCTGTTGGAAACACATCAGATAAAAATATATCATCCTTGATTGCTGAAGCAGAAAAACGAATGTATGAAGATAAACGATTGTATTATCAGAATAGTGGCATAGATAGAAGAGCAAGAATATAGCTGCGTAAGCCACATTGTCAGCTTTTTTGTGTGGTGTGAGCTATGGATTCCTTCTCGAATATGACTGGAATATTTATGTCCTTGAGTTCTCTGATGTATTTCAGACAGTCCAGAGTGTTTCGGGCAAATCGGCTGATGGACTTGGTGATAATCATGTCGATGTTTCCGGCCTCGCAGTCGTCAATCATACGGTTAAAGTCCTCACGCTTTTTTGTGTTGGTGCCGGAAATACCATCATCGGCGTAGATAACGGCAAATTCCAGTTTGATGAAGTACAAGGCCATCTTCGAGCGCAACGCCGACCGTCTTGTGAACGCCAACACCATTTACGAGGGACAGGTCATTGTCCTGCCCGCGAAGTAAGCACAAGCAATCCACATAACGAAAGCATAAAAAAAGCCCACCTCGAAAAGTCGAGGTGGGCTTTTTTTCGTGTGCGCGGATTTGCTTAACTTAATGACATTGCCCGAAAGGGCTTTCTTTTTTACCCAGATGTACCGCTGAGGTATCAAAAAAGGAAAGTAAATGTATATAGCTTGAACGCAAAGCTTCATAGCTTTCGCGTTCTCCCGCCGTGGACATTTGCGGGGAAAATGTTGCAAATTGCCGTTGTGCAATTTAGCAAACGCCCCCGGCGTGCGAATTCGGAAAAGCAAAAAAACGCAGCAAAAAGTGCGAAAAAGGATTTCTGCTATATTTTTTAAGGAAATGGTACCAATACAAGTGAAAAAGTTGCATAAAAAAATTTTTGTACCTGAAATACCGTGGGATATCGTGGCGAAAAATACATTCTAAACGTATGGTACATCTTCCGCGGCTGGGGAAAAACCGGATGTAAATGCCACAAAATGGGAAGTTTTTTCACAAAAAAGTTGCGGGCAAAATAACGAAAAGAACCGGACACTTTTTCAGGCATGCCAAAAAAAAGTGTGAAAATTTGACGTGCGCGCTGTTTTTCTTTATAATATTTTAGGAACAAAAAAGAAGATTTCGAATTTCACAACAATTCGGAACGGAAAGAGAGAAAAACATGGAAAAATACCTTGTTTTGGCAACCTTTATGGGGTCTGTCATCGCACTTATCTTCGCCTTCGTTACCGGCAAAAAAGTGCTGAGTTTTGACGAAGGCACCCCGCTTATGAGCAAAATTTCGCAATCTATCCGTGCGGGCGCCAACGCCTACCTGAAGCGGCAATACACCGTTGTAGGTGTGTTTTTTGCCTGTATGATCGTGGTTTTGTGCATTATGGCGGCCTTAAAGTTGCTGACTTGGTTCGTGCCCTTCGCGTTCCTGACCGGCGGTTTCTTCTCCGGCCTGTCTGGCTTCGTGGGTATGCGCATCGCCACCAAGGCCAACTGCCGCACCGCCAACGCCTGCCGCGACGGCCTGAACCGCGGCCTCCGCGTGGCCTTCTCCGCTGGCTCCGTTATGGGCTTTACCGTGGTCGGCCTCGGCCTGCTGGATATCAGCGTGTGGTTCATGCTTCTGCGCTTCGTGTTTAAGCTGGAGGCCGCTGACATTACCAGTGCCATGCTGACCTTCGGCATGGGCGCCAGCTCCATGGCGCTGTTTGCCCGCGTGGGCGGCGGCATCTTCACCAAGGCAGCCGATGTGGGCGCCGACCTGGTGGGCAAGGTTGAGGCCGGTATTCCCGAGGACGATCCCCGCAACCCCGCTGTTATCGCCGATAACGTAGGTGACAACGTGGGCGATGTGGCCGGTATGGGTGCGGACCTGTATGAGAGCTATGTTGGCTCCATCATCTCTGCCTCCGCCTTGGGCGTGGCGGCATTCAGCGATCAGGCCTTCAAGGCCATGGCTATTCCCATGGTCATGGCGGCGGTGGGCATTATCTGCTCCATCATTGGCTCTTTCTTCGTCAAGACCGAGGAGAACGCCGACCAGCGCACGTTGCTGAAAGCACTGTCCCGCGGCACCAACCTGGCGGCTATTCTGATTGCTATTATCTCCTTCTTTCTGGTGTGGGCCCTGCTGGGCATCGAGCACTGGGGACTGTATGTGGCCATTCTCTCCGGTCTGGTGGCCGGCGTGCTGATCGGCAAGGCCACGGAGTATTACACTTCTGATACCTACAAGCCGACCCAGGAGCTGAGCAGCAAGAGCCAGACCGGCTCCGCTACCATCATCATCGGCGGTCTTGGCCTGGGTATGCTTTCCACGGCGGTGCCCATCGTGATCGTGGCGGTGTGCATCCTGTTGGCGTTCTTCCTCTCCGGCGGCGCAGCCAGCACAGGCATGGGCCTATACGGCATTGCTTTGGCGGCAGTGGGTATGCTGTCCACGCTGGGCATCACCCTGGCCACCGACGCCTACGGCCCCGTGGCCGACAATGCCGGCGGTATCGCTGAGATGGCTGGCTTGGAGCCGGAGGTTCGCAAGCGCACAGACGCGCTGGACTCTTTGGGCAACACCACGGCAGCTACCGGCAAGGGCTTTGCCATCGGCTCCGCCGCGCTGACGGCTCTGGCACTGATGGCTTCCTATATCGAAAAGGTCAAGGAAGTGGGCGCGAATGTCACCTTTGAGGACTTCTCCCTGATGAACCCCGTGGTGCTGGTGGGCCTGTTTATCGGCGCGTGCCTGCCCTTCGTGTTCGCAGCGCTTACCATGAACTCCGTGGGCCGCGCGGCCCAGAGCGTGGTGCTGGAGGTACGCCGCCAGTTCCGCGAGATCACCGGCCTGATGGAGGGCAAGGCAGATCCCGACTACGCGCGCTGCGTGGATCTGTGCACCAAGGCCAGCCTGAAGGAGATGGTGCTGCCCACCGTTATCGCGGTGGTGACGCCCATTGTGGTAGGTATGATCCTGGGTTTCAAGGGTGTGGTCGGTCTGCTGGCCGGTGCCACCGTTACTGGTTTCCTGATGGCTATCTACATGGCCAATGCCGGCGGTGCCTGGGATAACGCCAAGAAGTACATCGAGGCAGGCAACTTCGGCGGCAAGGGCAGTGATTGCCACAAGGCCGGCGTGGTGGGCGACACCGTGGGCGATCCCTTCAAGGACACTGCGGGTCCGGCCATCAACATCCTCATCAAGCTGCTGAGCATGGTGTCCATCGTGTTCGCCGGTCTGATCGTGAATTACGCTATTCTGTAACGGGAAAAGGGGAAAAAGAACAAGCAGCACCCCCGGCTTCTCTCTCAGATGCGCTAAGTAATTGATTTTTTTGAACAGGCAGGCAGTGGCGTGAGCCGCTGCCTGCCTGTTCTTTTGTTGTTTTTACTATGCGACTGTGGGACTTCCTCAGGTGAGGCCATCGCTTGGAGTGAGGAGGATTGGGCCACGGCAGAACTGCCTGCCGACAATCGATTTGACTATCGGGACGTTGCAGCAGCAGGCAAACGAAAATCGCCGTGCAGAGGTCGTGTGCAGCAGTGGCTTCAGCGCATTTTCCCGTGAAACGATTCAGGAAGATGCCGCCTTCTTGACTGCTGAAGAAGCACAGGTGATTGAGGTTGTAAACGATGAGCAGAATAAACCATGCACTTTTTCGGCAGAAGACGCGCTGAAGGATATCGAGCTTCTTCCCAGAATCCTGCGGAGTTCTTATGGTGCCTACTATCTGTATGAAAAAGCTGATTGGGATGCAGCGGCTGATTCTATGTGAGACTATATCCAAAACTCCACCGCGAAGGAATCCTCTACCAATGAGTTGGGCAGCGAATTGCTGCGCGCCTACAGCTTTGTGAATGACGACCATTTCCGCGCACAATGGCCACTCCACCATTGCTGCCAGCAACGGATATCTTTACTACAACTATTTGAAAGATGTCTTTTTCTGGCAGGATGCACGGGGCTATTTCGCATGGAAAGATGACCATAAATGGTATGTTACCGCGATAAATGGCAGCGATAGGCGAAGTGAGAATAAAGCGCAACTCATCAATTTGAGAGAGCTGCGCCTTCAATTCTTGAAAGGCATAAATAGAGAAGCAAGCCGCCGCAATGGACAGTTTGCTGCCTTGCTTGATTTCAACGGACAAATCGTCCTTAAGAGTTTTTGTTGTATTATTTATAAGCGCCATAAGGAGGTACCCCAATATGGCTGAGGAAAAGAAAGTCGTCACGCTGGACGATTTTGAGCAGCGTCTGATGGTCAGCGGCCTGATGGATTTTCGGAACGATCTTCTCCGGGACGAAAAGCCCACAGAAGACATTAACGATTTGATCCTGAAGGCCATTGATGCCCCAACAAAGAAAGAGAAACGGAGAGCCGACCGTGAGGCAAGATAAGCTCTCCAAGCAGAATGTGATCCTTTATCTTTGCGGCATAATTCCGGTTGTGTGGCTCGGCCTGTTGATCGCTCCCTGCTTAAAGGATGGATTGCCCGGACTGGTTCAGCAGTTCGGATCGGTGATGCAAAACCCATTCCAGATACAGCTTTGTGAGGACAGTGTAAAAACTGTCCTCACTTTGCTTTTGGTGTACGGGATCGCCATCGGCGTCTATCTCTCCACGGAGCACAATTGCAGACGGCGAGAAGAGCACGGATCAGCTAAATGGGACACGGCTGGTTCGGTCAACAAGAAATATGCCAACAAGGATAAGACGCAAAACAAGCTGCTGACGCAAAATGTGGCCATCGGCCTGGACGGAAGAAAGCACCGCAGAAATCTGAATGTACTTGTATGCGGCGGTTCCGGTGCAGGTAAAACACGCTTCTAGGCTCACTGCTCGGAACGCATCGAAGGTGTGCTGCTTATGCCGGTAATGTCTCACCTCCCTTCGCGCCGGAAGGCAGGTCGTGGTTTCCCCTTTCACCCCTTACTGGTTTTCCAAATGGCCCTTTTGGCCATTTTTTCGGAAACTTCTCAAAAACATTTTTTTCGCGGCTCATGCTGCGCTCCTTTCGTTCTGTTCGGGTGGATATTCCTTCCAGAACGGAGGACGGTGGGGAGCGGCAGCCCGCGGCGAAAAAGTGCCGTGGATGACAAAAAGCACCTATAAAGGCTCCAAAACCTTCATAGGTGCTCAATAGGCGCAATGAAACAGCAGAAAGGGCAGGCGGGCGCAGAAAACTGCTTTCATTCCGTATTGGTCCGGTTATGCGATTTGTGCGGCGGCAAGCCGCATCAGCGACACCTCCCGTACTCTTTTGTCATAGGCTGATTTCCTTTCTGCTCAAATCGGGTAGAAATGGCGAAAGGCGGTTGTTCAAAAGAGCAACCGCCTTTCCTGACGAATGAAGCCGAAAAGGGGCGCGGGGCTATTTGCCCGCGCCCCTAAAGGTGAGCCTGTTTACTTTTCGATGCTTTGCAGCGATTGTTCCTCACGCCGCCGCCTGATCTGCCATGTGGTCAGCGCAAGGCATCCGGCAAGAGATGTGCAGAGGGAGATCCCCCACAAGCCTAACACGCTGCTGTCGCCGGTCTGCGGGGCTGTGGTCACGCGCCAGCCTGCATACACGGTCATATCCTTCGTCAGATAAACACCGGAAACCTTGTTTTTCAGGCTGCGTTCGCTGTACCAGCCGGTAAAGGTGTGGCCGCGCCAGGTGGGGACATATTGGGTCAGGTCAACGTAGGCATTGTACGTTCCCTGCACACTGGAAATATCACTGCCGCCGCCTGTTTCAAAGCGCAGCGTGTAGTAGGTGACAGGCGGATAGTAGTAGCCGCCGCCGGTATATGTCCAGTGGGCGTAGACGGTGGTTTTGGCATGGAATACGGTATCCGTCGTGACCTTCGTACCGCCGTTCTTTTCGGTGTACCAGCCGTTGAAGCTGTGCTTGCTCCGGGAGGCACTGGGCAGCGAACTTAGCTTCTGATTGGTGGTGGTCATGCTGCCGACAGAGGGCGTACCATCGCCCGCGTCAAAGGTGACGATGAACTCGGTGGGTGCAGGCGGCGTGACGGTGCGCTCGTAGCCGCAAACATCGCAGGTCGTATCCGCGTCATCGGTGTAGACGTGCGCGGCTTTGTCCTTGATGCTCTCGGGCTTCTTCGGGCAGTCATCATCGGTACATTCGTGCCAGTGGCTCGTACCGTCCTTGCGCCAGTCGCCGTAGCTGTGCTCGTGGGCGGGAGGCGCGTCCTCCCACAGCGCCTTGACTGTGATGTCAGCGTTGACGGTCACGGGGGCATTCACCGGATACTCCGTACCGTTTATCTCCCATGCCTTGAACTGCTTTCCTTCGGGCGCAATAAACTCGCACTCCGGCAGATAATACTTGCTGCCGTGCAATACCTTCTTGTCGGGCATTGCGGTGGTGACCCCCTCGGGCAGATCCTCAGGCTCGGAGCCGCCGTTAGCGTCAAAAGTGACGGTATGATCGTTGCGCTTTTCAAACGCCGCGGTGATGGTGACGTCCTCCTCCGGCTGGGCGAAGGTATAGGTATCCTCCCCAACCGCAACGACGGCGGGGGTGCCGTTGATGGACAGTGCGCTGAGCATATAGCCCTCATCGGGGGCGATGGAGAGCATCACAGGCTCGTCCTTGTAGAACAGGGGCGTGCCGTCCCCGGCGGTTTCCGTGCCATTCACCACCGTGACGCTGCCGTTTTCGCTGTCCTCCACGGTCACCCTGTAGCGCGGCGCACCCTCCACGGTCACACGGATTGCGAAATTCTTCTTCCATTCCTCTCCCGGACGCGTGATAACATCAAGCCCCGAGCGGCAGCGTTCTCCGGTACCTTCCAGAATCACCGTGCCGAGGACGGTAAAGGTCTGCTCCCGCGGGGACTGCGGATCATAGTCCTCCGGGATCTCCCACGAAACATCGACAGGGATAAAACCGGTGACGTCAGATGCAAAAACCCCGATATTGACCTTGGAGAGCTCCTCTTGCAGATCCTGTTCCCTGGAAATACGAATCGGCCGCGCAGGCGTTTCGTCCCAATGGTACTTCTCCCGCACAACCTCCAGATAGTTCCACAGAATATCGATGTCATTGTAGTAGGTTTTGTTCCCGCAGGCGTCCTCGAGGAAAATGTCGTGATGGAGGGTCACGCTGTAATCTGCCGGGATCGTATAACAGCCGTCTTCATCCGGCGTCATAAGCTCAATATTCCCGCCCGGGTATCTCTCGTGCCATACCTTGACGGGCAGCGCGTCCTCTACCCTGAACCGCAGGTCGCCCCAGTATTCCCCTTTCGTCTCCAGTTCCTTGCCGGTAGAAAGATGGATGGCCTTCGGCTTTTCGACGTCGGCGATCAGCTTCGGCGTGGAGACATAGGTCGTTCCCTTGAGGTTTTCGGCTTTTGCGTAGACATACCAGCTGCCATTTGCGTCATACTCCGCGATGTCTATGGTGGCTGTGGGAATATAGACGATCCAGACGCCCGGCTCCGGGTCCGGGTACTTGTATTCGCTCCAGTCGATTTTTCCCTGCGCATCCAGCTCCTCCTGCGTGTAGCATACCGGTGAGCTGAAGTAGTGGCTGGGTATTACATCCGAGTTGATCTGTACAGCCACCGAATAGACGTTCTTGTCCGTTTTCTTGCTTACATCCGCAAGATAGTGCGGTTTGGCTGTATCCGCGTTGTATCCGAAGAAGTACTGACTCCGTCCCAGAATCAGCTCGACCCTCGGATACTCCGTGTTATACTCCAGCACGAGCGTCCGGCTTCTGTCGATCGGTCCTACCGGGAATCGTCCCATTTCTTTGTCATATGGAATCTCCGAATGATCCGCCTTGTCGGTCATTCGTACCGCCGCACCATCCGGCATCTTTATCGTGAGCACCAGATACTCGTTGTGCGCCAGCTCTGCCTCGGCGTATGTCGTCTGCTCATCCGGGCTTACGACTCTCACGCGGTGGCGCCGGTAGATCTTCACGGCCGCCGTGGCGGTGTTGCCCGCGTTGTCTGTCGCGACGACGGTATATTCCGCTCCCGCGTCATTGTTGCCGCCGTCGGGTGCGGGAAGAGAATAGAAAGAGTCTACTGCCTGCTCCACACCGTTGATGGTCACGGACTTGACGCCGGAGGACGCTTCGCCGCTCTTCGCTGGATCGCTCACGGTGAAGGTATACGCGCCCGGTCTTCCAACGATGACATCCTCGACGGTGTAGCTCTCGCCGTCATTCAAAACCTCCAGCACCGGCGCTGCCGTGTCCTTTTCCAGCAAATGATCGCACACGGCACAGTGCTTCTCCTGCACGCCCCAGTCACCGGGGATGTGCTTTCCGTTTTGCTTGGACATCTCCGCCGCCGGGTCGCGCGCCTGACAATCCTTATTCCTGCACGCCCAGATGTGGCATGACTGCCGGTTTACCCAGCCGAAGTCGTGATTTCCGTTGCAGGGGTCGTCGATCACTGTCATTTCCAGCACGTTGATCGCCCAGCCGTAGTTTTGTACATACGGAAGTGTCAGCAGCTGCATGTCGATGAGCCCATTCTCATCAGGGATCAGGGTTTCATAAAGGTTCCAGAAGTAAGAATATTCGTCATCGCGGCTGAGGGCGCGCGCCTCCAGCTTCAGCTGCACCAGCTTTCCCTTGTATGAGCCGATCCGGATCTGATCGTTCGTCGCGATCGACGGATCCGTCACGAGCTCCTCCGTATCGTAAACAATGTCGCCGAAGCCGATTGCCGACGCGCTCGAGTTGGTGACGCGGTATAGGGTCGACAGGTTCAGGGTAGCGTCGGTGATGGTGATGTTCTTTCCGTGGCACCAGCGGCCGCCGCCTATCGCCGCGCCGTAGTGTCCTGTCGCCGACACATGGCCGCCGGTGATGGTGATGTCATGAGCGGGAACATACTGACCTCCGCCGATGCCCGCGCAGTTGTATTGGCCGCGGGCGCTTACCCGTCCGCCGGAGATGACGATATCGCTCGCCGCGTTGATTCCGTCCATGTCCTGTCTCGTCGTCCAGCTGCCGCCGCCGATGCCCGCGCCGGTTGCCCCGCCTTGCGCGTCGATATTGCCGCCATAGATATAGATATGGCTGCCGCGCCCCTGAAAGCCTCCGCCAATTCCGGCCGCAAGCCTGCCGCCGCTGGCGTTTACCGTGCCGGAGTAGAAGTACAGACGCTCTCCGGCGCCTCCATGGATGGCGTTTCCAGAGTATCCAGAGTGTCCCCAGCTGCCGGCTCCTATGCCCGCGCCGTACTCGCCGCCGGTGGCATTGATGGTGCCGCCCCAGTAGTCGGGATTGCTCTGAGAGCCAAAGTGCATATTGACGCCGTGGCCGTACATATCCATGTTAAACATAGGGTCCCCGATATTGCGGATCGCCCAGCTCCCTCCGATGCCCGCCGCTCTGTAGCCGCCCTTGCAGGTCACCGTGGTGCCGGTGCGCGCCAGCACATACAGCTGCCCCTCGCTGCGGTTTTTCTGGATCGCCGCGCGGCCGTCGGCGCCTTGCAGGGAGCTGTTCTTGCCGATGAAATAGATATATGCCGAAGCCTTTTTGTTCAACTCTATGGCCGGCCCCTTGGAACTGGGACTCATCTCGATATTTACGCCGTCAATAAATACGTGCGGCGCGGTTTTATCTCCCTTGATGAATATCTTCTTATCCCATGCCCATGTGTCCCTGAGCTTATCGGGAACGGACGAGTAGATATAGTAGCTCCTACTGTCCTTAATGGATATGTCCGATGTCCGGTTGTACACGTCAATGCTCACGTCGTACTTTGGTATGGTATCCATCGGCCCGTCCGCTGCCAATACTGTTGTCGGAAGCATGGTCAGCACCATGCAGCACAGCAGCAGGATGCTGCGTATTCGTTTCTTCATTGGCTTTTCTCCTCCTGTTCGTGTCGGGTGAGCTTGTCCGCCCCGTCTTTTTTCTGGTTTTCTCTGTTTCTGAGCCGGAAGCACAGCGCGGTGATCGCCGCCGCCGCTGCAAAGGAGACAACGGCCACCAGCACATAGCCGCCCGCGTCCTTCCGCAGCAGCATCGCGCCGAACGCGCCCCATGCCTCCGGGTGCCCCGGCCCAACGACCGTGCCCGCTGTCTGCATCAGTGCCGCGCACAGCAGCATACACGCGGCGCTCAGTCCATAGATGCCGCGCCGCTGCCTCCGGCGGGTGTTTTCCCGCACCCGCTGCTTGACGAGTGCGACCCGTCTTGCGGTATCGTACATTTCGTTTGAACCCCCTTTCCGGTTTGTCTGAAACTGTGGTCTAAAAACCCTTTCACTTATATAGGTACAAAAAATCGAAAAAACTCTCACCCAAAACGCAAAATTTTTCAAAAAAATTTGAGAGCCGCCAAAAAGCAGCTCTCAGGGGGTGGATATTCGGTTAAGGCACAGAAGAAAAATGCTGTCCGGTATGAGAAAAGCAGCACACCCGATTGTCTAAAACCGGATGTGCTGCAATTACAGCGCCGCATATCTTATTCAAACATGGCTTCCAGATAACCGCAAAGGGCGGAGGACAGTCTGTTGATGGCAGCTGAGATTGCGGAGTATATCAGTAACATACGCAGCCTGCTCAAGGTGCTTTTTGTTGAGGTGAGGTCACACCTCGTCCTTTTTCCTCTGCCCCAAAAGCCAGGCTGTCATGTCCCGCAAGGTCTCCTCCAGCGGGCGCGGATGATACGCAAAGCATTCCGATGCTGCAGCATGACTGAATTGCCCGTTTGAGGCAAGAACAGCAACGGAATAAGGGGTGAAAAACAGCGGCTTTCGCTCCTTCGTGCTTCGACGTTCATAGTATGGAGCCGCCAGCTTTGCAAGCCCCAGTGGCAGGCAGATGGGGCGATACTTCAGCTTCGCAGTCATTCCCACGAGCTGAAGCATCTTGCGAATGGTGACATAGTGGCCGGACAAAATGTATCCTTTGCCGGGCTCTCCGTTTTCGGAACAGGCGAGAATGCCTTTTGCCACATCCCGCACATCCACGAAGTCATATCCGCCGCAAACGGCAAAGGGCAGCTTTCTGGAAAGAAACGATTTCGCCATTGAGGTGAAGCTCCCTCCCTGTATATCGCCCGGCCCGATGATACCGGAGGGGAAGACAATGCTGGCATTCAGCCCGCGCTCTGCCGCATTGAAGACAAGCTCTGTTGCGGTTGCCTTGCTCTTGGCGTAATCTCCGTCCACAAGCCCCGGGGAGAATTCGCAATCCTCCGTAATGATGCAGCCCTTTGGCTTTTCCGGTATGGCATGGACGGAACTGACATAGACCATTTTGCCCACATTACGCTCCATACATTGCCGGAGAACGCTCCATGTCCCACCTACATTGACCTGATAGAGCTTCGAACCGGGTCTGGACGCGACAGAGACGATACCGGCGCAGTGAATCACACAGGTACGGCTGTCCGCATCCGCGAAAAAGTCTGTCAGTGAGTTTTTCACACACACATCACCGATGACGGTGTGGACTTCTTTGGGGAGCAAATTGATATAGGGGTCATCATGCAGCACAAGCGCATGCACTCGTGCGCCGCGGCGTACCAGCGCTTCTACAACAGCTCTGCCAAGGAAGCCGGTAGCGCCTGTAACAAGATATTTATCATACATTAAAAAAGCCTCCTCAAATAAGCATACAAGTGTTGATTATCTTTCACAAGTACAGTATACTTGAGGGGAACGGCAGAAACAATCAGCACTTGCCATACGACCGAAAGAAAAGCAACACTTTCTGTCAAAGCGTTGCTTTTCTTTGTAAACTTTTTTTGGAGGAGCTCTATATGGAGAAGATGGATGCAAGGAAACGCTATACGCAAATGGTGCTCAAGCAGTCTTTTCTGAAGCTGCTGAAGGAAAAACCTGTAAACAGAATTACGGTGAAGGAGGTTTGCGCGCTGGCGCAGCTTAACCGTGCCACCTTCTATGCCCATTACAGCGATTGCTTTGCCCTGATGGAGAGCATTGAGAATGAACTCATCGATACATTTGAGAAATCCCTTCGCTATGTCAATTCGTTTGATGTGACGGCTCTGATCGAAGCCATCTACGATATGGTCGATCAGAATCAGGCGGCGTGTCGAATTCTAATTCTGGGGAATACAAACGCAACCGTCCTTATGCGGATGATTGCCCTGGCCAAGGCGGACAGCATTGCTTACTGGCGGAAAGAACTGCCCGGAGCCAGTGAGACAGAGCTGGAAATGATGTATACCCATCTGTCAAACGGTTTGATGCATGTCGTCGTGGAGGGCTATGACAAGTACAGCAAAGAGGAAATGGTCCGTTTTGTCAACCGGGTAGTAAAAGCCAGTCTTTCGCTGTTCCAATCGCCCCAAAGACCTCTTGCTTAACATAGGCCTTATGCTTGCGTGGTATAATAAGCTTTGCAAAACGGTCGATGGTCAAAGGAAAGAATGGAGAAAATCAGTCATATTTTATGAAAAAATGAGCATAAGAAAACCCCGGAAAATGCGGATTTTCCGGGGTTTTTGAGCTTTTGAGCTGTGAATTTGCGTCCGATTATCGCTTGGAGAACTGAGGTGCGCGACGGGCGGCCTTCAGACCGTACTTCTTACGCTCACTTGGCAGAAACCCTTGTATTTGCAACGACTTGCGGGTTTGACGAATGAAATTTGTCGTCGATTTTGTCTTTTAAGGTGTGCGTATGGTGCCTGCGGGGGATAGTTATGTGGTAGGATCGGACGGGAAAACCTCATTGATCTGCTTTGCAGACTCTGTCCGTTTTTCTGCGCTCTTGGCCTGTGCGTAGATTTTGAGGGTAACATCGGGATTCTTGTGCCCGGCATAATCCATTACCGTGCGAACATCGACCCCACTATAAATCAGGTTTGTGATATAGGTCTTTCGAAGCATGTGTGTTTTAACCGGGAAGTCAATGATATAGCGTACATTGGGATTGTGGGCAGCAGTCCGGCCTGCTTCCCGATTGACGGAATGAGACTTCTTTCCATGCTGTTTATAGCGGATATATTCGTCCGGTCCAACGCTGCGTCGCTTTATCTTTCGCCACATATTCCGGAACTGAGTCTCACTTAAGGGAAGTCCACTGCTATTACAAATGACGAAATCAGAGGCAACGCTCTTTTTGATTCCTTTCAAATGATTGAAAAGGGGCACTGGAATAGGTATATTACGGTGGCCAGCTGCGGTCTTGGTCACATTGGAAATCTCCGGACGATTGTGGCAAAAGATACATGTACGCGTAACCTCGATCTGCGGAGTGTCCGCATTGAGATCAACGCAGTCCCATTGGAGTGCCAGAGACTCCTCGCGCCGCAGTCCTGCATAAAGCCCCAATTTGACAAACGTTTCCAGAGGATAAATTCCTTTGATCGCGGCAAGTAGCGTGGCAACCTGCGCATCCGTCAAGTATTCCTCCCCTGTATCCTCTTTTTCGCGCCTCACGCGTTTAAAGGTATACTTTGTCGTTGGGTCAACCTGGATCAAATCACAGGTGAGGGCATCGGCAAAAATCTGTTTGATTAGCATAGAAGCCTTGCGATAAACGGACGCGGACTGCGCCTCTGCTACAGCCATAGCCTTCTTTATATCTTCGCCGGTGATGTCGATCAATCGCTTGTCACCAAGCACAGGGATGAAGTGTGTGCGGATGATCTGTTCATAATTGTTATAGGTGTTCCGCTTTAGGTCAGCGGACTTATCCGACAGCCACTCCGTTGCGCGTTCGCTGAAAGTTGGGAATTCCTTAATTTTGCGGCGAAGACGAATCTCGGCCTCCCGCTTTTTTACCTTCTCGTCGCGCTCTGCAATTGTTCTACCATAGACAGTGATATACTTTCCGCGTTCATCGCGAATGCTTTTATAATAGTACTCGATTCCATTTCGAACTACTGTCTTTTCTTTTCTCCGGGGCATCAATTACGCCCCCCTCTTTCCATTACCACCGCGAAAGCTGGGGCAAAAATCCGCTCTGCCGCGAGCCACGCCATCAAGCCGCTGTTCGATAAATTTCCTCAAATCCTCTTCGCGATAGCGGACGTTTCCCTTGCGCCGGTATTGGACAGCAGGAAGTTCCCCCGCTGCGCGAAGGCGGTCAAGATTTGAAACTGAGATCCCTAAGTATTTCGCCGAGTCCCGGCGATCGAGTAAAATGGGATTCATGGCGTCTCCTTTTCTAATTGATTTTTCCGAGACGCCATGATAAAATAACCTTGCACTGGTACTTGATGGCTTCTCGCTGTCTTGTATCCTGCACCTCCCGCCGGCAAGCGGGAGGTGCTTTTTTATTGGCCGAGGCTTTTCGTTCAGCCTTCCTGCTTCGTCAATGATAGCATTTCCACAGGCGTAAATTCCGAGACGGCCTTCCCGTACTCTTGCTTAAGGCTCTGATGGCTATCAGCCACTTCCTGTTTCGTAGATAGATGTATCTCCGCAGGCGTTGATTCCGGGCGAGCCGGCCCGTATTTTGTCGTTATTTCAGAGAAATAACTTGAAGACTATCTGTCTTCTCCTCTAAAATAACACAGGTGGCGATAAAAGTCAATATATAGATGTAAAAAAATAAATCATAACACTCAAAATGTTAATACAATCATTTCTGCCAAACGCCATTTCGCTTATCTTACGTTGACTTTTTTTCGTTTTTGTGGTACTATTAATCAAACAAATTGGGAGGTTTGTATATGGGTGAAGATGCAAAGATGCCAAAAGAATTGGAAAAATTTGAAGACTACTATATGCGAACGATGGAAATTACAGGAAGTAGAGATAATTTCCCCAAAGATCCTCAACTGGTAAAAGATGTAATCAACTTGTTCCTACAGCAAAATCCAAGAGTTTCGCAGGTGGATATTGCAACCAAATATGAACTCGCCCCAAGCCTGTTTTCTCGATTTCTAAGGACAGATAATGTAAAATCAAAAGCAGAATGGAATCGGGTAGCATATAGACTGGGGTTGGATATTGATTTAGCAAGGTATATAAGAAACGCACGAGAACTAATTGAGTTAATTTGGTCTTGGCAACAAATCTACTATGGTGAGCGTCTGACTCGCTTTATAGAAGGAACATTTGAAACGGCTGGCCTTATTCCTTATCCACCAAAGCACTTGGAAGATACGGAAGATTCAGAAAAAAGCTATGAGAATATGCGCTATTTTCTGATTAATAGCACAAATGAAGAAGCATGGTTCTTCTATTACTTCAAAGGCCGTGACACACTTGCCTCAGATGTTGTCTTCAACTTGCTATCCAACGAGAATACTTCGACGGTTCATATGATTATCATTCTTAATAGCGAAAACGCCTTTGAGGATGTAAAGCAAACCTTTCGCAGAAAGGATTGGAGAAATAATCTGCGCTATGCTTCTTTGACTGTTCTTCGGGTTGACGATGAAATTTCTACCATCATTAATGAGTATTCAGATGGAGATTTGGGGCTCAAAAAGCGGTCTGAGCAAGGAAGTGGCACGAGCACCGTGCCTTCCGCAACTCCGCAGTGACCCCAGCGGCCTAGACAGTCACGCTCAGGCGGGGAAATGTAACTTCGTACCCCCGCACCTGCCCCCTAATCCCAGCGTAGCATAATCGAGTATATTGTCAATACGTTCGGAAGGACAAATTCCAAGGAAATCACTCTCTATCTAAGGGAAGGCTACCTGCTGTTTTCGGCAAGTGGTCTTCCTTCATTTATTCAACCGATGCGGCCTATTCTCGACAACTGGCTCAATGCTTAACTGGCATCCCTGCTCTGACACATCAAATGCGTATTTACGTTTCGTGAGTCGCGCGGCGTATAGCAATTGCTTTCGCAGTCGCACTCAGCCCCTTCAGAGCCCCATAGTGTCATGCCGTGGGGGTAGGCGGGGTTCAGGCACACGGGGAGGCCAACGCCCATCACGCCCGTGCCTGAGTCATTACAGAGAAAGAGCAGCCATTCCTAGGAATGGCTGCTCTTTTGTTCGTTTTGCGATTGGTATTTCAGGGTGTCTGTGGGGTCGGGAGCCATCTACTTACCAATACTTGGGATACTTGCTGGTGCTCTGCTGCTTTTCGGCATACTGCCACCAGGGAACTTGGGTGGCGAAATCAGTCAGCTTATCCCAAAACTGATCGGCCAGCGTCCCCTTGTCCACGTAGACCGTGACAGTATAGGTCTTGCTGCTGCCATCCTCCATGGCGACGGTGTAGGTCACGGCATTGGTGAAGTTCACCGTCTCGCCGTTACCGGGCGTTAGGGACTTGACACCGTTTGTGGCGATAACTGGGGTCAGCTTCGTCACATCTGTGCCGCGGGGCATGGTGATGGTAATGGTATTGGTGCTGTTGTTCACCGCACCGGCCACGCCATTGATGGAGAAGCTGGTGATGCCCTTGGCGGTCGTTGTGGCAGTCTCCCACTTGCAGGTGATAGACACATCGCCCGCAGGCATGGTAAAGCGTCCGTTACTGATGGTTTTGGTTTCGCCGCCCGCTGTTTCCAGCGTATAGGACAGAGAACCAGACACCATCTGATAGCCGTTGTCGGGCGTTACGGTAACGATGATCTCCTCACCCGCATCCGCCTTGGTGCGGTTAGTGGTGATCGTACCACCCTTGGGTGCCCTTATCAAAATCTTATACGCGCCGGTATCAGGCGTATCAGTGCCACTGCCATAGGCGGGGATCTCCACCTTCAGGGGTGCGCTCTCACCACCGGCTGCGCTTACGACCACGATGTAGATGTCGCGTGCATCCTCAGTCAGATTGCTGAGGATGAAGGTTATCTCACCCGTGCTGGCCGTACCCTTAGTGGTGGATTTCATGATTTCATCCGCAGTGGGAGCTGTCGCGCCGTGATCCACCACCTTGTAGAAGTAGTTGCCTGCCTCGCTGGAGGTGAACTTCACGGTTGCACCGGTCTTGCTGGTGCGGGTAGCGGAGCCGTTGGACAGGGTGGGTGTACCGGGCGACGCAGCTTTCTGAATGGTAATGGTGTACTCCCGGGTAGGACCTTCGTTGCCTTCCGTAAGATCCTTCTGCGAACGCACGACGAACTTTGTGACTGTGCCCAACGTCATATTGCAGGCTTGTCCGTTCGCATTCCACGCCGCTGTATCTCCATCTCTAAAGACCTTGGCATTCTTGGAATACGTCAGCTTAAGAACCATATTGGCCAGATTGGATGCGTCCGCATCAGCCGGCAGGGTAACTGTAAATGCCGTGCCATCCTGATCGCCTTCAAAGGTATTACCGCTATGATTCAACAGTAGCACCGATTCCAGAACACATTCCTCGCTCAAATAGTTGGGGTCTTCCGCGAAGGTGGCAACCACATTGACGGGCTGACGATTGGTTGCCGGCATAACGAAGGTTGTCTGAGCTGCAGTGCTATTCGCAATAACAACCTGAGTGTTATCGGAACCATAAGTCGCACTCCAACCCTGGAAGACATATCCGAGATTGGGCTGCGCCTGCAGCTTGACTTCCGTTCCTTCAACTACGTCGTTAATACTTGTAGCCGCCTCTCCTGCACCGATCTGAGCAGTGGCAGTACCCATGCTCTCATCATTTACCGTGACATTCACATTACCATGGTCCTTCGCTTTAAAGATGGCTTTGATCTCATAGTCTGAGGTTCCGTCAACGGTAAAATAAGGTATCATGTAGGAACTTCCGTCTGCAGGATGATTCGATGCTACATATTCAGGAACTACTATCTCATTCTTTGTTACGTTTTTGATCTCCCAACTGTCCAGTTTAAAGCCAGCATTAGCTGTAGGGGCCGTATCAATATACGCAGAGACTTTCGCACCAGCAATCACTGTCCGAGTAACGGAGTTGTACTTGTGCTGTCCAGAGGTGGAATCGTATGTCGATGCAACCGTTTGCCAGTCTCCAATCTTTAATGCCACATCACCCGCATCAAAATTGTTTGCGGTCAAAGTGACTTGTGATCCGACTGCCACAAACACAGCTTTAAGTGAGACAGTCTCTGCCGGCATGTTGAACTCTAGATCCGCTTTCTTCAATTCAGGGTCGGACAATAAACCTGTCGGCCCTGCCACCACTTCCCAATGGTCGAACTTGGCATCGAATAAGTCATCAATATTAGCGAATCTGTACTTTTGAGGAATGGCCTTGACCACAACGGGATCGCCTTCTTTTGCTTCGCTGGCAGACGTACCGTTTACTGTGATCTCAGTTTTTCCCATCGGTGAAGTCTTGTTCCCGACACTGATTATATACGATCCTTCGACTGTAGCGGTAATTGCATAGGTTACTTCGCTCACCGCTGTGGCAGTCAGGGTCACAGTATACGTCGGACTGTCGGCCTTGCCGTCGTTGGCGGTGAACACCAGCGTGGTCGTCTCACCGGCTTTGGTGGGCGTGTAGCTGTAATTGGCATCCGCGTCAACAGGAGCGGCACCGTTCACACTCACCTTGTAGCTCAGGGGGTCGTTGTCCGCATCCTCGAAGATGTCAGCCAGATTCAGCGTCCAGGCCGTATCCACCGTGGTCGTAGCGGTCGCACTACTATCCACACCGGCCTTGAGAGCAGGCGCGGTGTTCGTATCGCCGCTTCCCGCGTCAACTGTCATAAGTAGGCTGTAGTAAACAATCTTACTATCACCGTAGTTAATCGCAACTTCCGTCTTATAAGCGCTACTCTTATAAGTCCCCGCAACATCCTGAACCATTTTCAGATTGTTTGCAGCGATAGTTCCTTCCTTCGTTACAACTCCGGAAAAATCAGTTTTTGCCACCCATATTTCAGTGGGTATCGTTGTGGCAGCCGTGCTTGTTACCGTGCCATCTTCTACAGTGACAGGAGGCTTAACTGTGATCTGAATCTCTCCCGCATAGGGACGATCACCACGGTCTGTTCTTGTGACGAGTTCAGAGTAATTATCAATGTATATACTCTTGATCTCCCACGCAGTATTGCGGTTTTTCGCCGTGTAGTCGTTGTAGACATAGGACTCATCTGCCAACTTGAAACTCGTTAATTGTGCCCACGTTACTTCTGCCGCTGTGGCATCGTCTGCCGCATACGCTTTGGGTGCGGTAACCGTAAGGAAGCTCATCGCCATGAGCAGGCAAAGGAGCAGTGATACTGCCCTTTGCCATTTCGTTGCTTTCATGGCTCTCTCCTTTCTGCTTAATTAAATCTGTGTCCGTAGCTGGTCTGGTGATCCGCTACGTCGCTGTTTTCTGCCACCTTATCCCAGAGCTGCTGGGAAATGCTGCGCTCAAAGATAACGGTGACGGTATAGTTTCTGCTTTCCGTACCCAGCGTTACGGTGTATATCGACTGGTTGCTGAGATTCACGACCTCACCGGATACCGGACTGACCACGGCTCCCGCAGGAACGGTAACGACCGGCGCGACCGCCGTGACATTCGTTCCCACCGGCAGCTTGACCGTGATGGTTCCGGCACTCTGGTCGATCTCACCCTCCACACCCAGGACGGAGAAGCCTGTGATCTTCGCTGTGCTGGTGATGGGCGTATCATCATCGCCTCCGCTGCTCTTGGCGGAGATCTGCTGACCGCTCTTATTCAGCACAGTGACGGTGTAGGTGCGGCTTGCCAAATCATTGTCGCCGCCCAACGTAAACGTGACCGCATTGGCAAAGTCCACAGCGATACCGGAGGTCGGCGAACAAGTCTTTCCGGTGAATTCGATGTCCGTGACCAGCTTGGTGCTGGTCAGCTTGGAATCGTCCACACCGGTGACAGTGATGGTGCTCTTGGCATTGTCGATGACACCATTGTACCATTCACCGACCGCCTGAACACGGAAACTGGTAATCTCCGCCTGCGCCTTGGATACGACCTTAATACGGTAGGTATTCTGTACCGTCTTATCGCCGGAAGTCACGGTGAAGGTCTGCCAGTTGGAGAAGTTCATCGCATCCTTACCATCCAGAGAGGGATCAACTGTCGCTGCATAGGAGATGCTGGCGCTGAGATACATCTTTGAGGTATCCACACCGGCTCTCACCGTAAGCAGGATCTCCGTTGCTCCATCGGACGCCTTGGTGACTTTCTTCTCCAGAATGTCCATTACGTTCAGTACACCGTTTTTCAGCTTAATGCTGCTGGCATCCAACTCGGCACCGGAAGCGCCCACATCACCATGATTCACGGTGACATAATAGGTCTTGGTGGTCTTTCCGTCCTCGGCCAGCACGGTAAACGGCTGCTTAACGCCTTCCACAAAGGTCGTAGGCAGACTCGGAGCCAGCAATGTCGCACCTTCCGCCATCGTCACCTTCGGAGTCAGGTTCGTCAGGGGCATACCGTTGGGCACCGTAACAGTGATGGTATTCTCGCCGCCTTCGCCGCCCTCGGTGATAACGCCCTTCTTTCCTTCGATCTCGAAGTCGGTGATGGAGGCATCCGTAGACAGTTCACGGGCGAAATCAAACCGGTGGTAATAGAAGTAGCAGGGAGTCCCCTGACCTTTCTCCAGGAATTTGAGATACCACATGGTGGCATAGCAGCCCTGATAGGTTGCCATGGCATCGTTGGTCACGCTGGTCGTATGATGGAAATAGCCGCCGTTTACGTTGACGAAGTTGTCCATCCAGTGCTGCAGCGCACTGTGACCCTGACCATCCGAGAATCGGGGATCGGCATTCCAGTCGATGCCCATACTGCAAAGGCCCATCATGACCCATGCGGCAGACTCGCTGTTGGTCGCACCCCACGCGCCAAAGGAAAAGTCGGAATTCATCTTTCTCAGGATGATTTCCAGGCACAAGTTCAGCTTTTCCTTTATCTGCGCACCATAAGCAGCATCATTCTGATAGGGTGCCAGAGAGTACATGATAGCTCCCACCATGTCAATGCCGAACTCGTCATAATTGCCATAGTCCAGAATGACATTGATCAGGTTCTCCCGCGTCCATCTGGCATTATCAGGAATGGTGTAGTTTCCCATATCCAAAGCCAGCAACGCAAAAATGGGGCCGTTGATGGTGTACTCACCGGAATAGTTGTAGAGCGCTGCGACAAGGTTGTCGATCTCGTTGTTCTTGCTGTCAATGTACGGTTCTCCATTGTTGTACTGCGAGAGCTTCGTGCAGTCAAAGCCGCGGGCAGTCAGCATCATGATGGTACGGTCAAACTCGGTCATTGCCACGTTTGTGGTTGTGTCCAGCTTCGCAAGCTTTGCGGCAATGTCGAAGGGGTGTTCGGAGGTGTTGTAGTTTTCTGGCCGGTCTTCATAGAAGCCGAGGTCCATCCACTCCCAGTCATCATTCGCTTCACTGCGATACCGGGTGATGATATTGTTACGAACCTGCTCAAGCTTGCCTATATACGCATTGGGAGCAGCCTCAGAGGATATCGCGACCTTGACCGTATAGGTTTTAGACGCCTTGTTCTGTGCCGTGACCTTATACTTGACAGGCGAGCTGAAATCCTGCACTTCGCCGGAGGCCGGAGAAACTGTGGCAAACTCGGAAATTTCGATGGTCGGCGCGAAAACAGGAGAGATACCCTTTGGCAGCGTCATGGTGATCTCAGCCGTACCTTCGTTGATCGTGGCTTCATACCCGCCATAGCGGAAAGACTTGATCTGCCGCCCCGTCGCTACCGGAGTGCGGGTGATCGTCACGATATAGTCCTGCTCAGCGCCGTTTTCTGCGGTCACGGTATAGTGATTTTCACCGACCTGAAGCTCTGCGGGCGTCTGTGTCACTTTCGCAAATTCGGATACCGTTATCTCCGGCTCTGCCGTGGTAAGGTCTGTGGCATACGGAATCGTTATGGACACACTACTGCCGGAGATCGTACCGACCGCATCGCCAATCTTGTAAGAGAGAATGTCATTCTCCACAGATTTTTCCGCCGTGACGAAAACGTCATATGTGGCCTCTGTCTCGTACTCCGTGTTGTAAACGACCAGTCCGATTTTCTTAGTAAAGTCGATCTCTTCGGTTTTATCACTTCTCTGGTCGTCAACAGTGTAATAGAAGCCTTCACCGGCATAATCCACCTCAGGGGACAACGAGGTCAAATCGATTCCGACCGGCAGATTCAGCTTGATCGTCCCGTTGCTTCCGTCCTCGCCATCCGTGATGCGGGCAGAGCGAACTTTACCATCAGCTGTTTCGATGTCAAAGGTAAGTACCTTTGTGTAAGGAGTTCCCTCTTCGACGTTGATCGTCCATCTTTGGCTCAGATTCTTTTTGAATCCGTATCCAGTAGTATCACTGCCATTATAATAGGTGCCTGTTGCACGGTCACCCGGTGTTACCGCAGCGATTACTTGTCCATCGCTCAAGCTGCCAATGTTCTGGGTGAATTGACATTCATCGTTGGTTTTTACCGTAGGCGCGGGAAGCTTGTTCCAATCGGTATCTTCCGGCAACCGAAGCGTTATTGTTTTGCTGGCGGTGTCGATCAATCCCCGTGATCCACCAACTGCATAGTATGTGACAGTAGGCTCTACAATACGGTGGTTCTCCAGATAATTCAGATAATACGGCGCGACCACATCCAGAAGCATGTCCAATTGCTTTACTTGATACTGCGAGATCTTATCACCTGAATTGCAGGCAGGTTTCTCCGTACCAGGCATCTTATAGGTCGTCCAGTGCTTGATGATATCAGCGGCGGTAGCCGTTGACCAGCCAGTACCTTCGACCCAATAACTATGCGTATCAGGCCAACTGATCTGGATGTCAAAGGCGATCTGGATCATATTGGCCACAATGCAGGCCAGATTGACATCACTGGGATGGCGGCCGCCATATTGTACTGATGCGGCATTTTGGGAGTCTACCAACGCGTCGAATACCTCGTCAAACTGCTTCATGGTCGAAACCAGTTTTTCCGCCCGGGCGGTATACGCCTCCAGCTTATCAACCGTTTTTTCCTCTTCAGCGGCATTCTCAACAATTGTGATCACAGGCAATACGACACTGCGATCTGACTTAGCATCATAGAAGCGCCAGAACTGTGTCTGGGAATAGTCCGCCGTTCCTTCGTTCAGCGGCTCGATACGGTAACGAAACGTAGTATCTTCAAAGCGAATACCGGTATCCGTCCAATTCGGTGCGCCTGTTGTGTTAGTAAAATATGCAGGCGATAAATTGAGGTTGGTCGTCCCCTCCGGTAACGTCAATTGTACATACGCATTATTGACTGTACCAAAGTAAGCCCCGCTGCTCCACCCATTAAAATGGACATAACCGCCACCTGCTATATAGCGGTCCTCTGCTAACTCACTGAAAACCGGCCATCTTGTATGCTGTGACTCCAGTGCGCTTACCGGCGTGACGCAGGAAAAGAGCATGATCAGAGTCAGCAACCACATTGAGATACGCCGAAAAACTTTCATTTTAAGGTTCCCCTTTCCGATAGATAAAATGAAGAGCGGGCGGGAGGGTTCCCCACCCGCCCGCTCTTCTCTGTCGTTTAGTGCCTTCTAATAAGTTCTATCGTCAGGTTAGAACCAATTGGAATAGTTCACCGTGAAGAACCACACGATACGGGTAGAACTGGTAAACGTCATGTTGTTGGCCGCCACCATGGGAATGGAAGACTTGCCGGTTCGTGTGTTAAGGCCTTCAATGTTTGCATTGTACAAGCCGTTGGCATCATTGGTATACATATAGCCACCCATGCTGCCGCAATCGTTCCAGTTCAGGTTGTTCAGCTTGGACAGGTAGGAGCCGCCGCCGAAGTCAGAAGTGCCGGTAAAATAGCTTTCACGTGTTTCCGGATCCTCGTTCTCGGTTGCCCATTCGTCAAAATCCTGCAGAACGGCCATGACGCTGGTACCAGCATCAAAGGTGTGCGGTTCAGCAATATAGGCGTTCCAAGCGGTCACGATTTCATCGACCTTGTTTTTAATGGTCGTATCACTATAATAGGTGGAATTAATGACCTCAGTCAAATCAACATCATAGTTGCGGATACCAGTAGTAGGATCTCTCTGAACGATAACAGACTGACCCTCGACAGCAAGCTGGGCATTGTAGGTACGGCTCTCGGTGTCGTTTGCAACGGTGAGAATATTGCCTGCAGTGAAGTTGAAGGTATAGCTTGCAGCAGTAACATCTGTGGCACCAGCGCCGGAGATCTTCGCGCCGTCCTTAAGAGTATAGGTAGTAGCAACACTGTTCAACTCCGTACCCTCAGGCAGAACCTTGGAAATGAAGTAGTTAATGAAAGTCCAGTTGGTGCTTCTATTAACAAAGTAGGTATTGCCCATGAAGGGGTTCTGAACATTGGCGCCATAGACATTCATGGCCGTTCCGGCCATCGTTACAGTACCCAAGCCAAGAGGATCGTTCGAATCAATGCCAACCTGACCGCTGGGCAGACCGGCCGCCAGAACATAATCGGTCGAGCCGATGGTAAGGGTATGTGCCTTATTCATCAGGTTCGTCGTGAAGGTACGAGCTGTGCCACCATCAATGGCGGTGCCATCCAGCTTAACGGTAGTGCTACTATCCTGCAGATTGACAGTAACCGCAGCGTTCTTCAGATCATACTCGGTCTTGCCAGTCAGCTGGGCACGGATGTAAGTGGTATTGCCGGTGTTGTCATCCGTCTCGTAGTAGGCAGTCGTAGACCCAACAAGAATGGAAGATACCTCAGCCGGCTTATCTGCCTCAGAATGGGTAGTGGGAGCAGACAGGCCATCGTTGACGGTGGTATCTGCGTGAACAACGGTCATCAAGGAGAACATCATGGCAAATGCCATGCACAGCGCTACAAGGCGCTTAGAAATGGTACTTTTCATTTCTTATAATTCCTTTCATGAGTTTTTTCTTTTAGTATGAAACATAATGTTGCTCACCGTCGTTAGCCCATTGGCATCACCTCCGTAATATCAGAAAAGCAAACATAGAACTTCCTACTATTCTACAGTCAGATGGTAGCAGCGTGTCGTATCCATGGCGTCAGCCTTTAAGATAATTACCGGCACTTCTTCACTCAAATCCACAATGACATTACTGCCATCCATCTGTACTATACAATTACTATCCTCTGAAATCGACCAATCGGAGCCAAGCTCCAGCGTCAGGGCAACATTCGTTTCGTCCTGAACCTCTGATTTCGGGATGGAAATGCTGAACAGCATTCCAGTTTCCTGCCCGCCCGGATTTTTCTCAGCATCGACACGGCATGATACGCCATTGATGCTTACTGAAGAAATGGCATCCGCCGATGTACCATCAGCTCCGGCAGGATCATCCGCCTGTTTTCCACAGGCTGTCAGCATTGATAGCAGTGCGATAATAAGCACTGTAAAGACAATTGAAATCTTTTTCATTGAACTATCCCTCATTCTAATCCGACCTGAAAACTGTAAGTCTGACTTAGCTCACCACGGGTGACTACCAGATCACGCTCTGCCAACGTCAAATTCAAGATGGGCCGCCCGCCCAGATCGTTCACGATGCAGGGACTATCCATGGACAGCACCGCATCCGGGGCGAGCTCCACATTTGCGGCACAGCGGGTAAAATCCGTGTCCGTCGGCAGCGTAATGGCGATCACATAGCGCGTTTCGCCATCCTCTGTATGGGTCTGGATCTCCGCCGTGCTGTTGCCGATCACGAAGCTACGGATCAGCGGCTCCTCATTGGCGGTATTCGCTTTCCCGCAGCCCGCCAGACACGGCAGGATGCAGAGCATTGCCAGCACTACACAGCATATCTTCTTCATATCGTTACCTCACTCAGAGCGGATGGCCTCGTTGGGGCTGATGAGCGTTGCCTTTCGTGCGGGGATCCAAGCGGCGGCAATGGCCACGCAGCCGGAAAACACCACGCCGCAGACCGCCAGCCACCAGGGCAGCACGCACCGCAGCTCACGGGACGCGAAGATCACCGGTATCAGCCACTTGGCGATAAAGCTCAGCACCAAGCCCGCCGCGCCGCCTATCACGCCCACGATCAGTGCTTCCGTCAGGAACATCTTGAAGATGTCGCTGCGAACGGTGCCCAGCACCTTCAGCACGCCGATCTCCCGCGTCCGTTCCGTAATGGACATCATCATGGTGTTTGCCACGCAGATGGCGGAGATCAGGACAGCGATGCCGCCCAGCGCGCCCAGCATCCCCTGGATTTGCCGGGACTGTGTCCGCACCGTCTCCAGCATATCGTTGAGCGAATAGGTGTTCAGCCCCGTGTCCCGGATCAGCTTGACAATACGCTGCACGTCGTTGACGTTCTTCACCTTCACCCAAACCAAGTCGTAGGTAGGGCCGTTGGCCTTTTCCTCCGCCGTCTTGGGTTGAGTTGTCGCGCCCATGTAATTGGCGTTGGCCTGCGTCATCTCCTGCAAGCGGTCGAAGGACATGAACGCGGCGGTGGCGAAGTTGTTATTCAGGGTGGAGCAGATGCCCGTCACCCGCAGGGTATAGAGATTGCTGGAGGGCAGTGCCCGTCCGTCGGTGTCGGCCTTCGGCTCGCCGGTCAGGCTGGAGGAATCGAAGGTCATGCGGACAGGCACCTCCAGCAGATCGATGAGGGCGTTGCCATTCTCATCTACCGCCAGCTCCCAGTCCTTCGCCTTGTTGGCAAGTCCGGCGGCCACATCGTCGGTAAACAGCACCTCCGGATGCAGGCGCGTGCCGTCCCCGGCCATAACGCCCCGCTCCGGCGTCAGCATGAAGTTTTCCGCCGTGGTCATGTCGATGCCGTAAACGCGTACCATGTTGACATAGTTGCCGGACACGATATAGGCGGACTGCTGATAGACCGGCGTTACCGCCTCCACACCGTCGATGCCTCGGAACGCCTCCAGTGCCTTGTCGTTCAGCAGCGCCTTGCGTCCGTAATCGCCGGTGGCAGGCGTCACATCGATCTTTGTCAGGCTGCCCAGTGCCTCGATGCTCTCGCGGTATGCCTGTTCATATCCGAGACCTACGGAGATCAGCACCACGATACACATGACGCCCACCGCCATGGACAGGGCTGTCAGCGCCGTGCGGGTCTTTCGCCGGAACAGGTTGGTGCAGCCGTAGCGAAACAGGTCTTTTGGCTTCATACATTCCCGTCCTTATTGCTTCCGTCGTAGGTCAGCGGCTTCTCCCCGATGCCCGGTGCGCCGCCGTCTGCGTCAAAGTCGTCGTCAAAATCGTCCAAGGCAGCGGTGTTTTCGGCACCGGGCCCGATCTCGCCGCGCTTATAGCGGATGATGACATAGACCACAATGCCGATCAGGATGAGCGCAAGGATCGCTATCAGCAGCCACAGCCACCAGCGGCTGCCTGTGCCGTCTTTATTTGCGTTGACGCTGTTGGCATCTGTATCCGCAGAGCTTTCCGCCACGCTCAGGGGCACAGAGATGTCCTGAGAATAGGTCTCGCCGTTGGCGTCCTCATACTGGAGGATCATCTTACCCACAAACGCGCCGATTTTGGAGAAGCCCACCGTTACATCGGCGCTGGTGGAGCCGCCTGCCAGCAGGTCACCCACATAACAGGGGGTGGAGGCGGTCATGCCGTCCGTGGCCAGCACCCGGATATTCATAGCCTTGGCGCGGCCCATGTTGGTCAGCGGCACGGAGATGGTAGCTTCCTTATCCTTGCTGAGTGTGCCGTACACCTCCGGCGTACCGGCCAGAACATCCATCTTCTGGCTGACCGGCAGCATGATGTTCTGCGCCGCCTTACCGGCCACTGCCTCGGTAGTCTCATAGGTCAGGTTGATGCCCAGCATGGCGGGGCCAACCTCCGCGTCCTGCTTGGCCATGATCTTGTATTTCAGGATCGTCGTGCCGCCCGGCTTGATGGAGTCGGCATAGGCGGTATCCGTGCCGCCCACGCACAGCGTCAGGCCGGGAGAATTGGTGAATACCAGGCTGGAGATGATTTTCTTGGCTGTGTCATATTTGGAATTGTTGATCAGGGTCAGGCGCAGCTCCGTCTCCTCGCCTGCCATCAGGCCGGATACCTCAGTATCGTCCACATACAGCTTATAGCTCTGCACCATCACCGACATGGCGGAGGCGTCATAGCCGTCGATCACAGTAAACTGCGTGGAGAAGGAGCCCTCCGCAGGGGCGCTGTTCTCGAAATAATTTGCCTTGAATTTAATGGACTTGTTGCCAGAGGTTGCAAAGGGCGACACCGTGAAGGTGTAGTCCCTGTCTCTTATACACATCTCCGAGCCCACGAGACTCCTGAGCATCTC
>ENA-OYYM01000045-OYYM01000045.1-human-gut-metagenome-genome-assembly--contig:-NODE-45-length-42839-cov-8.630119_pt1 | contig 42839 bp, 42 predicted proteins | sample MGYA00244065_ERZ653452 | MGnify/ENA primary metagenome ERZ653452 (study PRJEB26926, sample SAMN06165072) | human gut metagenome | biome: ENVO:00009003; feature: ENVO:2100002; material: ENVO:00002003... | reverse complement strand
ATGCTCAGGAGTCTCGTGGGCTCGGAGATGTGTATAAGAGACAGGTTCCAGACAGCGGTCGATGCCGGTAAGCTGGATATACTCCTTCCAGAACTCCAGGTTCACCCGGGTAAAGGCGTTGAACAGCAGCGGTGTGATGGTGTTGCCGCTGAGAAAGGTGATGCCCCGGTGGTAGCGGAACAGGGCCTCGGCCAGCGCATCCGTCCCCTCCTGCGCCGCCTGCTCCGCCTGGCGCTGTAAGGCCTGCAGCGCTGCCATGTCTGCCGGTGTGTGCCGCGCAGCCAGCTCCTCCATGGCGGGGCCCTCCAGATAATAGCGCAGCTGAAGGATACTGCCCGCCGTTTTGGCATCCGGGAGACCGCCATGGAAGTCCATGATGGCACGCAGCGTTTCCAGGCTGCCGGTCTGGGCGTAGTCCGCCACGGTGACGCCGCGGCGGGAGGCGATGTCCAGAAAGCCGAGACGATGCAGCTCCCGCAATCCCTCATGGACCACGGTCTTGCTGATCTTCATTTCATCCGCCAGCTCACGCTCAGTGGGCAGCCGATCCCCCGGGCGCAGCTCGCCGGAGAGGATCATGCCCTCCAGCTGCTGGATGAACAGCTCTTTGACGGTAGGGGCGACGATTTCACGAAAGGCCATAGCTCATGCTCCTTTGCTTTCTTTTCTGGTCCGACCAGGACCATATAAAAAGTTATCACACCTTTGGCGGAAAAGTCAATAGGATATCGGCAGAAAAGTTGGTATTATAAGTACAATAGAGCTTAAAATCACAATGCTGCTCCCCTATGAGAGAAAAATATCTCTGGTCAGAGCAGCAGATAACGGAGGAGAGAGACGATGCGCGACATCAATGGCAGCAAGCCTACCAGCTTCCCCCTGGACGAGGAAAAGCTCTCGTTCAAGATCCCCTGTCCCGACCGGCCGCCCCGGGAGAAGATCCTGAAACTGGGCAGCATGATCACCAACCGCATTGGCCTGAAGGCCACCGCTGACGACCCCGAATACTGGGGGCTGGATGCGCTGGTGACCGATGAGATGGCGGACGTGGCACTGAAAATGGGTGTCCGCAAGCCCAAGACCATCGAGCAGCTGATGAAGCTGACGAAGATGGAACGCGAGCCCCTGCAGAAGCTGCTGGACGAAATGGCCTGGCTGGGTCTCATTGAGTACAACTGGGAGAACCTGGACGGGAAAAACCCGAACCACGAGAAGCGGTATATCCTGCCCCTGTTCGTGCCCGGCAGCGCCGAGTTTTTGAATATGCGGCGGAGCCAGATCGACGCGCACCCGGAGGTGGCGGCGTTCTTTGAGCGCATGACCATGCTGCCCCTGGAGAAGATCACGCCGATGGTGCCCCCCGGAGGCGCGGGCATCGGTATGCACGTGATCCCGGTGGAGAAGGCCATCGAGACGGAGCAGGAGGCCATCGGGCTGGAGAAGATCTCCTACTGGCTGCACAAGTATGAAGGCAAGTACGCCAAGAGTATGTGCTCCTGCCGCGCCAGCCGCGACAAGCTGGGTGAGGGCTGCGGCGACGATGTGGAGAACTGGTGCATCGCCGTGGGCGACATGGCCGACTATGTGGTGCAGACCCAGCGGGGCGAGTACATCACCTATGACGAGGCGATGGCCATATTCAAGCAGGCGGAGGACAACGGCTTCGTCCACCAGATCACCAACATCGACGGCGAGCAGAAGATCTTTGGTATCTGCAACTGCAACGTCAACGTGTGCAACGCCCTGCGGACCAGCCAGATGTTCAACACGCCCAATATGTCCCGCAGCGCCTATGTGGCCGCGGTGGAGACGGAGAAGTGCGTGGCCTGCGGGCGCTGCGTGGAGAACTGTCCCGCCGGCGCGGTGAAGCTGGGCCAGAAGCTGTGCACCAAGGACGGCTATATCGAGTATCCCCGGGCCGAGCTGCCCGACGAGGTGAAGTGGGGCCCGGAGAAGTGGAGCGTCGACTATCGGGACCGCAACCGCATCAACTGCTACGACACCGGCACCGCACCCTGCAAGACCGCCTGCCCCGCCCACATCGCCGTGCAGGGTTATCTGAAGCTGGCGGCACAGGGCAAGTACCGGGAGGCCTTGCAGCTCATCAAGCGGGAGAACCCATTTCCTGCCGTGTGCGGCCGCATCTGCAACCGCCGGTGCGAGGATGCCTGCACCCGCGGCACCGTGGACGAGGCCGTGGCCATCGACGAGGTAAAGCGCTTTATCGCCCAGCAGGATCTGGACGCGGAGACGCGCTTCATCCCGGAGAAGGTCATTCCCAAGGTGGACGGCGAATTCAGCGAGAAGATCGCCATCATCGGTGGAGGCCCCGCCGGCATGAGCTGCGCCTACTATCTGGCGGAAAAGGGCTATCGCCCCACGGTGTTTGAAAAGGAGAGCCGCCCCGGCGGTATGCTGATGAACGCCATTCCCTCCTTCCGTCTGGAGAAGGACGTGGTGGAGGCGGAGATCGACGTGCTGCGCGCGCTGGGCGTGGAGTTCCGCTGCGGCGTGGAGGTGGGTAAGGACATCACCATTGCCCAGCTCCGTGAGGAGGGCTACAAGGGCTTCTATGTAGCCGTCGGATTGCAGCACGGCGGCACCCTGGCCGTGCCCGGCGGCGACGCGGAGAACGTGATCTCCGGCATCGACTTCATCCGCGGCGTACATCTGCGGGACGAGAAGGCGCTGAAGGGCCGGGTGGTGGTCGTCGGCGGCGGCAACATCGCGGCCGACGTGGCCCGCACCGCCGTGCGCTGCGGCGCGGAGAGCGTGAGCCTGTACTGCCTGGAGGGCTATGAGGAGATGCCTATGGGCGAGGAGGACCGCAGCGAGTGCGAGCGCGAGGGTATCGCCATTTACGCCGGATGGGGCCCCAAGGAGGTCCAGACCGAGAACGGCAAGGCCGCCAACATCGCCTTTGTCAAGTGCCTGAGCGTCAAGGACGAAAGCGGGCGCTTCGCGCCGGTGTACGATGAGAACACCGTGCAGATGGCCCCCTGCGGCACGGTGCTGTACTGCATCGGCCAGAAGGCGGAATGGAAGACGCTTCTCGCGGGCACCCAGGTGGAATTCAACCCCAACGGTACCGCCAAGGCCGATCCCGTCACCTATCAGACGGCTGAACCGGACATCTTCGTGGGCGGCGATGCCTATACCGGCCAGAAGTTCGCCATCGATGCCATTGCCGCCGGCAAGCAGGGCGCGATCAGCCTGCACCGCTATGTGCAGGGCGCCACGCTGACCATCGGCCGCGACCGCCGGCAGTTCATCGAGCTGGACAAGAAAAACGCGCTGATCGCCGTGGACAGCTACGACAACACGCCGCGCCAGCGCATCGGCTACAACGACGCCCTGCGTAAGACCTTCCGGGACGAGCGCGTGGCCTTCACCGCCGAGCAGGTGAAGGCGGAGACGGCCCGCTGTCTGGGCTGCGGCGCCAGCATCGTGGACCCCAATAAGTGCATCGGCTGCGGCGTGTGCACCACCAAGTGCGCCTTTGACGCCATTCACCTGCACCGGGAGCGTCCGGAGTGCAGCACCATGTACGCCTGCGAGGACAAGATGAAGGCCATTCTGCCCTACATGATCAAGCGGAACATCAAGATCAAGAAGGCGGAGCGCAGGGCCAAGAAAGCGGCCAAGTAATATGCACGAGCTGGGCATTGTTTTCCACGTGATCAAGACCGTGGAGCGCGTGGGCGCGGAGAATGACCTGACCCGCGTGGCGGGCGTAACGCTGGAGCTGGGCGAGGTGTGCGGCGCCATCCCAAGGGAGCTTGTCAGCTGCTGGGACTGGGCCGTGCAGAAGTCCGACCTGCTGCGGGGCGCACAGCTGCACATCGACACGCTGCCCGCCGTGACACACTGCGGCGGCTGCGGTGCGGACTACCCCACCGTGGCCCACGGGCGGGTCTGCCCCCACTGCGGCAGCGAGGATACCTGGCTGCTGCGGGGCAGCGAGATCAGCATTAAAGAGATAGAAGGTGCGTAGTATGGATACCTATAAGATCATCGAAGTGAAGGAGAGCGTGTTTGCCGACAACGACCGGGAGGCGGCACGGGTACGGGAGGCGCTGAAGCAAAAGGGAACGTTCCTGCTGAACCTGATGTCCTCCCCCGGCAGCGGCAAGACCACAACGCTGCTGCGGACCATCGAGGCGCTGAAGGACGAGCTGCGGATGGGCGTGATGGAGGCGGACATCGACTCGGACGTGGATGCCGCCGCTATTGCCGGCGCCGGGGTACGGTCTATCCAGCTGCACACCGGCGGGATGTGCCACCTGGACGCGGGTATGACGGAACAGGGCCTGCGGGAGATCGGCACGGACGATCTGGACCTGGTGGTGCTGGAAAATGTTGGGAACCTGGTGTGTCCGGCGGAGTTCGACACCGGCGCGGTGAAGAACGCCATGATCCTCTCCGTACCGGAGGGCCACGACAAGCCCCTGAAGTACCCCCTGATCTTCACCGTGTGCGATGTGCTGCTCATCAACAAGACCGACGTGCTGCCCTATTTCGACTTCGACATGGAGAAGGTGATCGAATACGCCCACCGGCGCAATCCGAAGCTGGAGGTCTTCCCGGTATCGGCCAAGACCGGCGAGGGCATGGACGCCTGGTGCGACTGGCTGCGTAAGCAGGTAAAGGATTGGCAGGCATGACAAAAGGCCCCGCGGCGAAAGCTACGGGGCCTTTCCTTTTTATGAACGGCGTCTGCAGGTCAAAAGTCGGCCTTGTAAATCCAGGCGGTTTGGTTTATAATACTATGTACTGTCAAAACGGCTGCGGAATGCAACGCAGAAGAACATAGAAAAGGTGAGAATGATATGGAACGAATGAGAATTGCCGCGATCTTCGCCGATCAGGAGTCCCTGGGCGGCAAGGACGTGACCGTGTGCGGCTGGGCACGCACCATCCGCGACATGAAGACCTTTGGCTTCATCGAGCTGAACGACGGCTCCTGCTTTAAGAACCTGCAGGTGGTCATGTCCGCCGAGGAGCTGGCCAACTATAAGGACATCGCCGCACAGAACGTGGGCGCGGCACTGATCGTCAAGGGCACCGTGGTGCTGACGCCGGATGCCAAGCAGCCCCTGGAGGTGAAAGCCCACAGCATCGAGGTAGAGGGAAAGTCCACGCCGGATTACCCCCTGCAGAAGAAGCGTCACAGCGTGGAATTCCTGCGCACCATCCAGCACCTGCGGCCCCGCACCAACCTGTTTTCCGCCACGTTCCGCGTCCGCTCCGCGGCGGCCTACGCGGTGCATGAGTTTTTCCAGAGCCGGGGTTTTGTGTATGTACAGACCCCCATCATCACCGGCAGCGACTGCGAGGGTGCCGGCGAGATGTTCCAGGTGACCACCCTCGACCTGAACAACGTCCCCAAGACCGAGGACGGGCAGGTGGATTACTCCCAGGACTTCTTCGGCAAGAAAACCAGCCTGACGGTGTCCGGCCAGCTGAACGCCGAGAACTTCGCCATGGCCTTCGGCGATGTGTATACCTTCGGCCCCACCTTCCGTGCGGAGAACTCCAACACCCAGCGCCATGCCGCCGAGTTCTGGATGATCGAGCCGGAGATGGCCTTCTGCGACCTGGCCGGTGACATGGATGTGGCCGAGGCCATGATCAAGCACATCATCCTCCGGGTGCTGGAGCGCTGCCCCCAGGAGATCGACTTCTTCAACAGCTTCGTGGACAAGGGGCTGAAGGAGCGTTTGGAGCACGTGGCGTCCAGCGACTTTGGCCGGGTCAGTTATACCGACGCGGTGGAGATCCTGAAGAAGAATAACGACAAGTTCGACTACAAGGTGGAGTGGGGCACCGACCTTCAGACCGAGCACGAGCGGTATCTCACCGAGCAGGTATTCAAGAAGCCTGTGTTCGTCACTGACTATCCCAAGGAGATCAAGGCGTTCTATATGCGCCTGAACGACGATGGCAAGACCGTGGCCGCGGCGGACTGCCTGGTGCCCGGCATCGGCGAGATCATCGGCGGCAGCCAGCGCGAGGAGCGTCTGGAGCTGCTGGAGAGCCGCATCCGTGAGCTGGGCATGAACCCGGAGGATTACTGGTGGTACTGCGACCTGCGGCGCTACGGCTCCTGCCGTCACGCCGGCTTCGGCCTGGGCTTCGAGCGCATGGTGATGTACCTCACGGGCGTCAGCAACATCCGCGACGTGGAGCTGCACCCCCGCACGGTGGGCAACGCGGAATTTTAAGCGAAAGCCAAAAGAGCACCCATAGGGTGCTCTTTTTATCTGTACGAAAAAGGCGCGCAGGGGGGCAGAAGCCTCTCTGCGCGCTGGCACCCCCGGCCAGACTCTAACTGGCGGCCTACCGCTTAGGAGTCACGATTATAACTTATACGTCGTCAATCGTAGTCCTTCACGACTCTCGTGGTACACCGAATTACACAGTCTTCAGGGGAGCAATTTCTTCATTCGACATTGTTGATACTCCGCTATATCTGCTGGTATTTCGTAGTGCAATTAGCAAAATGTTAGCAGTTTTACAGAGGAGTCAAAATCTAAATCAGTTGGTTCGATTTTGAATTATAGCATAGAACCATCGTGAATGGAAGTATTTTTTGGAGGTTTCCATGTCAGAATATACACTTGAGATCAAACAGATCGTAGACTATCCACGCTGCCGGATCTACCGACAGTTCGTACAAGCCTTGATAGCAGACCGGAGCATTCGCGTGAGCGGAGGCTCCGGTCTTTTTTATTTTGTCGTGCTCTGCTCCTATGCCAACTTCCGCACCTCATACAAGCGCATTGATGGCATTAGTTACACCATCTACCCCGGCGAATGGATCATGTCTGTGGAGGAATTGTCCCGGTATTTCCGCACACGCTTCCGCCGCCAGACCTTGGCCGCTTTGGAGGGACTGCAAAAGAAAGGGCTTATCAGTTTTCTTGTTCTCGGACATGGTAAGCTGGTCAAATTCAAGATTCGCGGGTGGCGGCGTCACAACACGATCCTCGACTACAATGCGCCCTGTCAGAAGGATACCGGCTTTTTCTTCTTCCCTGTCTCTACGGCCACAGAGCTGGTCAGCGCCGGTCACTGCTCGGAGATGGACGCCGTATTGGATCTATGGCTGAACACTGTCTATAACGATCCGCAGGTCCTCGGTTCAGACGTCGGGCCGGTGGTCTATCTCTGCAACGGTACAGGCTGCCCACTGGTCAGCTACGCGGAACTGGCATCCCGCTGGGGCATCTCTAAGGCAACTGCCGGCCGATACCTCAAGCGCATGGCTGAACGGGGCTATCTGCAACTGGCAGCATTCCCCGGCACACATGGCACCACGATCTATCTACAGAACTACCTCTCCACCATGTTCCAAATTTCTGACATCGTGGTGGACAAGGAAGAGATTGCCATGAGCTTGGGCATCAAGCTGGATCTTCAGGAAGAAACCGCCCTGACCACTGCGGCATCCAGCGGTTCAAATGAGGCCGGTAGCGTTTCAGAAATGAACCGCCATCGAATCGAGCGTAAGATGCGGGAAATCCTTGTGGCACAAGGGCTGCCGTGCGCTTCATGCCCCAAATCCAAATATATGTTATTACCATTATCCGACGACTGCAAGGTTACGATAGAAGGGGTGCCTCCGCTGCGCCGGTGGCTTCAACTGGTGGTCACCTGCGGTGACGCTCAGGAAGTCTATCACTTTGAACTCAGATTGCACCCGACAGGGATGCGCGGCGATAAGGAGGTCGAACGATGAAAAAGACTGCACAAGAACCCAAAGTGACCGAGAATCCCTTGTACCATGACACGTGGATGCTGTTGCGCAAGTACCGGGACGTGGTGTGGAGCCTGGAGCTGTCCGTGCAGCAGGTACGTCGGCAGTTCCAGATCGAGTATGGCAGCAGCATAGAGGAGTTTCTGGAATCCCTCTATGTGGCCGGCATCACCTTCGAGGGCTCGGCAATTGAGGATCATGCCCGCTGCATCGAGCGCAGCTACAAAATGCTGAAACTGCTGGATACCTCCGTGGAGCTGCTGCGGACAAAGCACAAGTACGGTGAGAGCTATTACTGGCTCCTGTACTACACCTACCTGTCGCCGCAGCAGTTGGCGAACACGCAGGAGATCATCGAAAAGCTGGAGCCGCACATTCGGGACATCAGCTACCGCACCTACTTCCGCAAGCGTCAGATGGCGATTGATGCCCTGAGTTCGGTGCTGTGGGGGTACTCTTCAAAGGAGAGTCTGGCGCTGTTGGAGAAGTTTGTGCCGGAGGGGTGAAGTGGATACATTGTATCACATTTCCAGATTGCGATATCGCTTTGGTAAATCATGTGGGCGATTGAAAACAGAATTCCTGTCACCGCGTAGACTTTGATGATTATGGCAAGCCTGATCTTAGCCCCAAAATTAAAGGGGAAAGAAAGAATCCAAAATATCCAACAGATTACATTCATTAAGAAGATTGCCGCAGATAGGTTATCTGCGGCAATCTTCTTCCTATTCAAAACTATCAAACTCTGTTCCAAAGGGTCAATGCTTGATTAACTTGAAATGGTATACCCGACTTTCAAATCATGATACCATTCATACGGAATAATATTTTCTTTCTGCAATCGTCCAACAACAATTCCCGGAGCAATACCTATTTTCTTTGCAAAGGTTATAATTGCTTCCTTGCTTCTACAATCAGTTTGGATAAAGGCATTATAATCGGCTACAGGTATCAAAATATCTCTAGCAAATCTATCTGCTGCAGCTTCTCGTTCAGGGTCATCTGTAAAATCTTGATTGAAAATATGCCCATCAATAACATGACATAATTCATGAAATAGACTAAACCAAAATCTATCTGCGTCTCGGCCTCTTACAGTAAGCCCTATAACAATATGATTTCCTTCGATAAATGTAGCTCCATGCAAAAAGGAGCCGCTGATGTGTGGAAGAAAAACAATTGCGATTCCACATTCTCCAAGAAGTTGCCTTAATTTGGGGCAAAACGATTCCGGATCTTCTAAAGTTAATGCACGTATATCGGAAAGTACACTAGATAGTTTATCAATATTAACCGGGGAAGTCAAAATTGTTCTAGAATCCAGACGCGCTTTTTGTGCCCACGCAGCGAGGGCATAATTGCTTTTTGAATTTTCACCTACTTTGCGATAAGCAATTCCTGGAATTCTAAGGATTTCTAACAATCCTAGACGCGCAACTTCAAAAAAACCCCTCAAATTCCAAACTTTTTCTTCTGCCTTTCTTGTCGGCGGAACCCAACCCAATGTTGCCATTTTTGAGTACGGAAATTCTTTAGCAATTGAAATGTCTTCTTCTAACTCATTTTCGTCAGTGGCTCTAGCAACCTTTTCACGATAGATCGCTTCCAAATTATTCCAAAACTTGGCAGGAACTCCGAGGACAGACTCCAAACGCAGTGCAACATTCTGGCTTAATTCCACTTTGCCATTGATAAGATTGCTGATATGTTTCTCAGTCATCCCCATTCTTTTTGCAAACTCTCGCTGGTTCATTCCGCGGATTTCTAACTGCTCGCGTATGGTTGCCCCAGGTGGTACCGCTATTACGCTTTTTCCATGTAGCATATCAGTTTCCTCCTTACCTCCTGAATGCAGTAACCTCAATGATAATCTTCTATTTCGAGAATCTTAACTATCTGTACTGTATTCTTTACTTTTTCAAATACTAATCTAAATGGTTGAACTAAATCCATCGCAAACTGTCCTTGCCGATTACCTTTTAGTGGATGACATCGGCCAATTTGAAACTGTAATAACATATCAACCGAATCGGCAGCCTCCAATTCCTCCATGCGCTGAGCAATTTTCTCCGCCATTTCCAAATTATATGTTTTCCTGGTCACAGAGGAGTCTGTGCAAATCTTCCCCAGTTTGTTCGATTTAAATGTTATTTTCAGGGCTTTCATCCCCTCCACTATAATTTACCTTGCAGGTTAATTATAGGATAACACTTTGTCATAAAACTGTCAACAGACTTTTACCTCAAAAGTAAAATAGTATACGGAGCATTAGTCTATATATACTAAGATTTTAGCTGTTAGTTGCATGCTGATGTGCAACTAACAAAAAACATCATAGGACGATGTATGCTAATAGCGAGGACTTTCAAGTCCTCGCTATTACAATGATGGTCAGCTCATTTGTGGCAGAATAGTATGACCGAAGTACGAGCTTAGAGGATCGTACAACAATATCTCTCCGTCAAGTGTAATGGCATCATCGGCTGTGTGAAACCGATGACGTATCGAAGGAACTCCAACAGTTTTGATTGTATGGCAGTTGAAAATGAACTTTTGGTGCCAACATGTAGAGGTTGACTTATGAAACATCTACTGCTGAAAGTTTAGGCCATATCCAAGTCATGCCGCCGTCGTGCGTATGAAGTGTCATGGTGCGGTCGTTTCCGTCCTTATCGAGCAGTATAATCGGATAGCTGCCGTCATTGCCGGAAAACGTTGGATTCTGCGGCTGCATATTGTACTGCGCGTATTCTTCCGGAATATCCAGTTCCAGCCGCGCCCATGTTTTGCCGCCGTCCAGCGTCCGCGCAATTTCGGGACCGTTGTCAAAGAAGTAGCGGTAGCTGATAAATCCAACTGTTTCAGACGCAAAGCCAGCGCCGATGACTGTGCCTGTATAAAGCGCGTTCGGGTTAGAAATACTCCACGTTTCGCCATTGTCCGTCGAGGTGCAGACGTTCGCTGCGCCTGTTCCGGCTGCGGGCGGCAGCGCAGCGACACACCAGCAGAACGTGCCGATTTCGCCGTAGTAGAAAGTGATGGAGTCCAGATAGCCAAAGGTGAAGGCTTCACTTTTCCTGTCACAACCGTGGAGCGCCGCAATCAGATCATACGGAACCGTTGCGATTGGCTCCTTGTTGTCCGTGCTTTCGTACAGTTCTATCCACGGCGTTTGTGAGTTACCAACATACCCAATCAGTTCTACGGTGTCCGAAGTTCGCAAAGTATTCTCTGTCTCGGATGTGGATGTTTCTGTATTTGGTGTCGATTCACAGTTTGTTTTGAGATCATATGCAACCTGTAAACAGTTATCTGCGAAAAGCAGTTTGCCGGTAGCAACTATATTGTCACTATTATATGCCTTCTGATCGACCAACAGGCAACCATCCATTTCATCCAGTCGGAGTGAATAGTCATATTTTCCGCGATCCTCCAACGTGTAGCTTGCGCCATTTGCATAGTCGTAGACAATAATACGACTGTCAATGATGCCGGAGCCAAAGGTGAGCGTGGAACATAGGTCAGGAAACCCATCACCGGTAAGGTCACAGAAATATGTATTCCAGATGGGCATTCCGGTATAAAGCTGCGTGACTTCGTTTCCCGTCACGGCATCCATCTTCTCCGGATACCAGCGGAAAGTCACGTCTGGATATTCCGGAAGTTCGATTTCAAGGTTTCCGTCCCAGTTCATTTCATCAGGCTTTTCAAGGTAGTCGAACCATTTCTCTACTGAACCTGTTGTAGAAGTGTTCGTCCCATAAAACAGGTGAATTGCTTCATCTCCGCTTCCATTATAAGCTCCGTTGACTTCATGCAACGGCAGCACTTCCAGATGAATATACCAGCCGTCAATATCCTTTAATCCGCTGGCGCTGTATGTCAGCACGCGTTCATAATCACTGGGAGTTCCGTCAGCCAACTGAAGTACGGAGTAGCCATCGGCACCTTGAGATAATTTGCGGATTTCTTCTTGTGGCATATACTTCAGCGCATTCAGATAATCTGATAGTTTGTAAATCTGATCCTGCTCGACCCATTTTGTGCGTTCCGTTATGTAATACTGCTTTTGGGTGTGAAACATTCTTAGCTGTGCGCTGTAAGTGCTGTCCGTATCTGTATAAAAGAAACGAATTGCACCGTCATTCGCCCATTCAAAGTCAGAAGTGAATTGAAGATCAAAATTATCCGCATTTACGCAAAGTAAAGAGCTGTCTTTCAATCCTTCAACTGCGGCAATTTTTTCTACGATTTGCGCAGGTTCCATATCGGACACGTTTTCACCGCTGATGGGAAAGCGCCGTTCTGCTTTTGGGTTTGTAAGAAAGCAAACTGCAACCACAGCGCAAATGACAACAGACACCAAAACAATCCAGAAGGTAGGTTTCTTATAGTTCATCACGGACTTTACACGCTCCTTTACTCCCACCTCACCAAAAGCAAGAGGACACGCCGCAATTACACGGCGGTTGACGCTGCAAGCCACAAGTGCCTGTGTATAATCAGCTCTTTGTTCATTGCCCATTTCCCTGATAACCTTTTCATCACATGCAAGCTCAATATCCCGGCACAGCAGTATATAGCTGAGCCACATCAGCGGATTGAACCAATGAATTGTCAGCAGCAGAAAACCAAGTGGCTTCCACCAATGATCCTTGCGGCGGATATGCGTCTGCTCATGGGCAATCACATGATCCATCTCGCGGCTGTCCATATGATACGGAAGATAGATTTTGGGTTTGATGATTCCCAGCACAAACGGAGAGCAAACATTCTCGCTTTGATAGATGTTGCCCCGTAGGATTACCGCTTCGCAGACCTTGCGGCGCAAGCGCCAGTAACTCGCAGCAGAATAGAGGAAAAGTGCTGCTACTCCGAAAAGCCAAATTCCCGTTAAAATCGGAATCCATATTTGCAGCGGATTTGCACTGGCGCCCGGTGCGGGCGTGAACGAACCGCTGATTACTGGGTTGATAACATGATTGAGAGCAGGAACACCCGTCTGGACAGAAGGTGTCTGCTCCATCATAATGGTTGGGCTGATTGTTTCTGCGCTCGGTATCAGGCTCAGTACACTTTCAATCGAAAACGGGAAAACCATCCGTGCAGCGACAATGCCCCAAAGCAGAACATTTACCCATTTGGGAGCTTTTTTCAAGCAAAACCGCAATGCCAAAACCGCAATCACAACCCAGCTTGCGGATATGCTCATATTGACGATTTTCAGAAAGAGTTCGCTCATATTGCTTCCCCCTTTCGGATCCGGTCGATCATCTGCTGCACTTCGTCAAGTTGGTCATTAGATAAATCCTGCCGTTTGGTAAAGGCAGCGATAAAAGCAGGAAGAGAGCCTTCAAACTTCTTTTCCACCAGTTCATCGATCTCACACGCCTGCGCTTCATCCTTTGATACAAGAGCGGTTACAATGCCATCTTCATTTTTCAGTACGCCGCGTTCCCCAAGGCGCTTGATAACGGTATAAGTCGTGGTTCGCTTCCATCCCAACTGTTCCTGACACAGCTTTGTAAGCTGCGCAGCAGCGATTGGTTCATGCTCCCACATAATCAGACAGAACCGATATTCACCCTCATGAATCTTTGGTATCTCCATATTCAATCCCTCCATGTCTACTCCGGTAGACTTTATATATAGTCTACACGATTAGACATTCAAAGTCAATAGAGTTCATAGAAAAGTTACACAGGCAGCCGCAGAAAAAGCGGCTGCCTTTTTATCTGGACTTTGCCAAATCGCCCATGTCCAACCGTATTAGTCGTGAACGGCGGGCAGGATGGTTTATCTCAAACGCTTTATTTGCAGAAGTGGCCAAAAAGCGTTTTCGAGATTGTAGTAAGGGTGGAGAAAAAGAAAATCTCAGCGGTCAATGTTCCCAATGGTGTTACCGATGTTCCCATTGGTACATCGTAATCCTGCCGCTGCTGCGATACCATAAAAGCAGAAGAAGTTGCAGCGACGAACGGCAGGTTATGGCTATTCGTTCACAGAATATTTACAAATACATACCCTGCTTTTTGCCGAAAAAATGTCCGTTGTAAAGTGAAGGGAGATTTGGAGCAGCAGAGAGCAAGATTCTACCGTGGTGCCAGATTTCGCATTTCGCGCGTTCTGTCCCATCGGAATCTTGTTGGGGAGTGCCTTCCCCAAACCCTGCTATACGCAGCCTGACGGCTGCGGCAACCTCGCCCAGCGACAGAGCTTTGCAAGCTCTATCGCCGCGCAAGGTTTTGAAATCGCCCGAGCTGAAACCAGCTCCCACAGCCAGCATAGAAAAGTTTTTTCGGAGACTTTGCCCTTTTTGCCTTTTCTCGCTGCCTACACAATGAGGGGGGGGGAAACACACCGCAAGCTCAATGAAAAAATCTTTCCGGCATACGCAACAAACGGCAGATTCTTGTCCGTTGAAAAGTAGAAAGGGAAATTTTCTTGAAGCTGCACCCCCTAATTCGCAAAAAAATTGTCCGTTGTAAAGTGAACGGGTAAAGCATTGGGACAAAACCGGGTGCTGATTCACTTAGTTAGGTGGAGAGGTTTTCAAAAATTTTTCCTCCGGCAGTACCAAGTTTTCGAGAAAAAATGTCCGTTGTAAGTTGAGAGGGGCTTCTAAGCCGGAAAGCCCTTCCCGTGCCGGAGCCGGTAACAGTTTGACCCCGGCGGCACGGTGTTCCTTGACAACCGAATAGCTTTTTCAGGCAACAAGCTCTCTGTGATAGCCGAGCCGAAGGACGCGCCAAGACCTCCTGCATGGGAGCGAGCGAGTAACGCCAGCTTCGGGAAAGCCGGGTCGTTCCCGGCTGGCGATGACAGCAGAGGGCAGCTACTCCCCATCCGGGATCGTCCGGGCGTGATAACAACCGTCGCAGACCATCCGATGAAAGGCCGCATCAGTAAATTGCGGGCGTGAAGCGAGTGCCGAGAACGTCAGGCAGTCTGAAAAGGCAGAAGTTATAAAGTAAAGGGCTTTCCGTTTTGGAAAACCCTTGTGAGTTTGAGCCGGTAGCAGGGTGCAAATTTGCCCTGAAAACGGCGATAAGTGAAAGGAGATGAAGCCAATGCCCCGCAAAAAGTATGACACGCCGCATCGCAGCCGTGTTGTCAAGACTCGCATGACCGAGGAAGAATACGCCGACTTTGCCGCCCGCCTTGCGCCCTACGGCATCAGCCAGTCCGAGTTTATCCGCAGAGCCATTCAGGGCGCAAGCATCCGTCCCGTTGTCACGGTTTCCCCGGTCAATGACGAGCTGCTTGCCGCGATTGGAAAGCTGACCGCCGAATACGGCAGGATCGGCAGCAACCTCAATCAGATCGCCCGTGCTATCAATGACTGGCACAATCCCTATCCCCAGCTTGCGGCAGAGGTGCGGGCTGCGGCTTCCGATCTCGCCGCTTTGAAGTTTGAGGTTCTGGAAAAGGTAGGTGAAGCCGTTGGCAACGTTCAAACATATCAGCTCTAAAAACGCCAACTACGGCGACGCTGAAAAATACCTGACCTTTGCGCACGACGAGTTTACCATGAAGCCCACGCTGGACGCAAACGGGCGGCTTGTACCGCGAGAGGATTACCGCATTTCCACGCTGAACTGCGGCGAGGAAAATTTTGCGGTTGCCTGTATGCGCTCCAACCTCCGCTATGGCAAGAATCAGAAGCGCGAGGACGTCAAGAGCCATCATTACATCATCAGCTTTGACCCGCGGGACGGCCCTGACAACGGGCTGACCGTGGACAAGGCGCAGGAGCTTGGCGAGAGGTTTTGCCGGGAGCAGTTTCCCGGTCATCAGGCGATTGTCTGCACCCACCCGGACGGGCATAATCAGTCCGGCAACATCCATGTGCATATCGTCATCAACAGTCTGCGGATTGAAAATGTGCCGCTGTTGCCCTACATGGACAGACCCGCCGACACGAAAGCCGGATGCAAGCACCGCTGCACCGACGCGGCGATGGAATATTTCAAATCCGAGGTCATGGAGCTGTGCCACGAAGCCGGGCTTTATCAGATCGATCTTCTGAACGGCAGCGCAAACCGCGTCACCGAGCGCGAGTATTGGGCGAGGAAAAAGGGACAGGCTGCGCTGGATCAGGAAAACGCCGCCCTTGCCGCAGAGGGCAAGCCCACCAAGCCGACACGCTTTGAAACCGACAAGGAGAAGCTGCGCCAGATCATCCGAAAAACGCTGAACGAATCGTTCACCGTCGAGGATTTTACGCAAAAGCTCCTGCAATACGGCGTGACTGTCAAGGAGAGCCGAGGACGGTTTTCCTATTTTACCCCTGACCGTACAAAGCCCATCACGGCGCGGAAGCTGGGCGACAGCTTTGACAAAGCCGCTGTGCTTGCCGCTTTGGAGCAAAACGCCCTACGTTTTGAGCATACCCTCACTTCAAATGATGCTATTCCGCTTGACCGCACCCTATCTTCAAACGAGGGTGCTTCCGGCAGGACTGCCCCGAAGCAGAGCGCACCGCAAGCCCCCTCCATTGGGCGCATGGTTGACCGTGAAGCAAAACGCGCCGAGGGCAAAGGCATCGGCTATGACCGCTGGGCGTCAATGCACAACCTCAAGGCATGGTCGAAAACCTTTATGTACTTGCAGGAGCATGACCTTCTATCCCCGGATAAGCTGAGCGCCGCCGTGGATGCCGCCGGTGCAGAAGCACGGGAAGCACGCAGCCGTTACGACGCTGCCGCTTCTAAGGTGACAGACAAAAAGGCGATGCTGGAAGCGATGGACAATTACCGCAAAACCTATCCCGTTATCAAGGAGTATCGTGCGATCCGCAAGGAGAAGGACAAGCAGAAGTTCTACGCTGCACATGAAGCGGATTTTATCATCAACGACGCTGCCAAGCGCCAGCTTGACAAGCTTGGCGCACCCAAGCAGCTTCCGAAGCGCAGGGAGATCGTTGCGGAGATTCAGTCCCTCGTGTCCCAGAAAAACGAGTGCTACAACGATTACCGCGAGAAAAGCGACCGGCTGCATGAGCTGATGACCATGCAGCGCAATTATCAGATGGCGATGCCGCAGCCGAAGCGAGGGCACAGCCATGAGCAGGAACGGTAAAAAGCAAAATGCCGCCAGAAACGGCGGCATTTGCGGACGGTCAATCCGTCTGATCTTCGCTTGTTTCGGTCAGCAGCTCTATGAACTCTGCCGGGGCGTACACAGGGATCGGCGCTTTGCTGTAATCCTTCGTGTTCCGCGTCACGATGCAGTCCGCGCCGGAGCGCACCGTCGTTTCGACCATTACGGCATCCTCGAAATCGGAAATCTCTGCCGAAATCGCCTTGCGGATGTCCAGCGCTGTAGTGTCCAGCAGCCCGAACAACGCGCAGAGCTTTGTCAGAACGTCGCGAGTTGCTTTGTCGCTGTGGGTCTGCCGATGCGTCAGATAGTAAATGTCCGTGATGGCTTTCGCCGTCAGGAAGCCTTCAAACTGCCGGTTGGCGCAGAGCAGGAAAATCGACTGCGCATCCTTGCAGAACGGTTCGCGGCTTTGCAGCGCGTCCACGATGACGCAGGTATCAATGACAGCTCTCATATCCGGTTCAGCCTTTCTTCCTTCGCTTCCTCCAACGTCACATCAGCCGGAAGAATCCCGAACAGGGACTTGGCAATGTCCACTCTGTCCTGATGGGGGTTGGAGAGTTTGGCGACAACCTTGCCGTTGCGGGTGATGAAAATGTCCTCCGTCGCTGCAAGCAGAAGATACTTTCCGAGATTGCTTTTCAGTTCCGTCGCAGTAATCGACATGATCTGGTTCCTCCCTTCGTGATTTGGTTCATCCTTATTATATCTAAACCAGACGAAATATGCAACAGATTCGTGCGAAATATTTTGTGAACCGTCCGATAACTTTCTGTGACCGAAACGGAGCAAATGCCCATCCCAAAAGCGCACAGAGCGCGCCGAAGGGACTTACCCATACCGCAACACCACCCGTTCCCCAAACGGAGCGTACAAGGCGAAAAAAGCCCGAAAATGATACCGAGATTTACAATTTGACCGTCTGCCGGAGCGCGACGCTTTGGCGACAGATAGGAGCGTGAAAATGCCGAGAATGAAAAAGCAGCGGCGGCTGGAATGGTCGTTCTTCCTCGACCACCGAAACCGCATTTCCTACAATTCCCTTTGCCGTGGGTGCGTCCACGGCTGCAAGCAGAGCTTTCGTGCAGTTGTGGTGCTTTGCCCGCATTACTGGTCGAAACGCTGGAAACCGCCCGATTGAGGGCTGTCACGATTCGTTATACCCCATTTCCCGCGAAGGAGGTGACATTCCATCACCGAGTACATGAGAGCGGATACCCGGCTGCCGCCGTATCTGCCATATCCCCGTTTCCTGCTGCAAGCAGACCTGACCCAGACGGCGAAGCTGCTGTACGCGCTGCTGCTTGACCGGGCAACGCTCTCACAGACAAACGGCTGGCTGGACGAGGGCGGCAGGATTTATCTTGTGTTCCCCATAGAGAAAATTGCCGCCGCGCTGGACAGAAGCCCTATGACCGTGAAAACCGCTCTTTCCGAGCTGGAGTGCGCGGGTCTGATCGAGCGGCGCAGAAGCGGCTTTTCCAAGCCAAACCGCATCTATGTGAAGCTGCCGCCAGACGGACAGAAAACTTTCCAAGTGACAGACAGAAATCCGTCCTCCATTGGGACAGAAAGCTGTCCGACTGATGGAAAGAAAATTGTCCCTATGACGGAAAGAAAACTGTCCCCTAACAACCTGAGTAGTAACAACCTGAATCAGAATCACCTGAGTAGAGAGAGTGAAGCGCCTGCCGCATACGGGCGATACAAGAATGTTTTTCTGACCGACACCGAATACGCCGAGCTGCTGCGGGAGTTTCCCGACAGGCTGGACAGGCTCATTTCCGAGCTGTCCTCCTACATGGAATCCACAGGCAGAAGCTATCAGAACCACGTTGCCACCATCAGACGGTGGGCAGAAAACGATAAAACAAAGGGTGTCCCCAAACAGGGCATCCCTGATTACACCTGTAAGGAGGGAGAAAGCCTATGAATGATTTTACCGATATTGTTTCCAAAGTGATGGAAGTCCGCCCCGGCGAGGGCGATTACACCGGCGAGGACGGCTTGCTGTACTGCGGCAAGTGCCATACGCCGAAGGAAGCCTATTTTGAAGATGGTCACATCGCCCTGCTCGGACGTGACCGGCATCCCACAAACTGCGCCTGTCAGCAAAAACGCTATGAGGAACAGCGGCTGGCTGATCGGCAGCGCAAGCATGAGGACACCGTAAAGGAGCTGAAAAAGGACTGCTTTGATACGCCGAAGCTGCGGGACTGGTGCTTTGAAAATGACAACGGCGCGAATCTACAGATGAAACACGCGAGATTTTACGCCGACAATTTTGATACGATGCTCTCTGAGAATATCGGCTATCTGCTCTGGGGCAGCGTCGGGACGGGCAAGAGCTTTTTCGCCGCCTGTATCGCCAACTCCCTGATGGAGAAAGAAATCCCCGTCCGCATGACGAACTTTGCCGCCGTTCTCAATGACCTATCCGGCAGTTTTGAGGGCAGAAATGCGTACATTGCCCGCCTGTGCCGCTATCCGCTGCTGATTCTGGACGATTTCGGCATGGAGCGCGGCACGGAATACGGACTGGAACAGGTCTACAACGTGATAGACAGCCGCTACCGCAGCGGCAAGCCCCTGATCGTCACCACCAATCTGAGCCTTGACGAGTTGCAGCATCCGCAGGACACGCCCCACGCCCGCATTTATGACAGACTGCTGGAAATGTGCGCCCCGATCCTGTTCACCGGGACAAACTTCCGCAGACAGACCGCACAGAACAAGCTGGATAAACTGAAAACGATGATAAAGGAGAAGGAGTGCCTATGAACAATACCGCCACCGCAACCGCAAAAGAAACCGTGCGCCGTCCCGCGCCCGCCGCTCCTTCCTCTGCCGGAAGGATGACCCGCAGGGTGGGCAACACCACCTACCGCGTGACGCTGCATTTCAAAGAAAACGGCAAGGAGGATATGAACGATAAAATAAGGCGCCTGATCAAAATGGGCTGCGAAGGTTGAGAAAGCGAGGAATTACGATGAAAACCCGGAAAAGTTTACATTGTCCGCTTTACTGCGGCAGGAAAATCGGCTATACTGTAATTGCCACAAATGAGCTGGCTGTCTGAAAGAGGTATCGTTATGAACAACAGACAGCCACAGGAAAAAATCACCGCCATCTATTGCCGCCTGAGCCGCGACGATGATCTTGCAGGGGACAGTAATTCCATCATCCATCAGAAGGATATGCTCACGCGCTATGCCCGTGAACGGAATTTCCCGAATGTATCGGTCTATTCTGACGACGGTTGGAGCGGCACGAATTTTGAGCGTCCCGACTGGAAACGCCTGATTGCCGACATTGAAGCCGGTAAGGTGGGCATTGTCCTTGTAAAAGACCTCAGCCGGGTGGGTCGTGATTACCTCCGTGTGGGCTTCTATACGGAGGTCACCTTCCCGCAGAACGGCGTTCGCTTCATTGCCGTCAACAACGGCGTGGACAGCGCCAATCAGTCCGAGAATGATTTCGCTCCCTTTTTGAATATCATGAACGATTTTTACGCTCGTGATACCTCCAAGAAGGTCAGCGCCGTATACCGGGCAAAGGGCAACAAGGGCGAACACACCGGCAATCATCCCATCTACGGGTATCTGAAAGATCCGGAGAACAAGCAGCGCTGGATCATCGACGAGGAAGCTGCCGCTGTTGTGCGCCGTATTTTCCGCATGGTCATTGACGGCAAGGGTGTGTATCAGATTGCGGATATTTTATCCGTGGAAAAGGTGCTTTGCCCGTCTGCCTACCTTGCCGCAAAGGGCGTGGGCAACCGCAGGAACAACAAGTTTGAAGATCCTTACCGCTGGTGGGGTACGACGGTGAGCTATATTCTTGCCCGTGTGGAGTACATGGGGCATACCGTCAATTTCAAGACCTTCAAGACCTGTTACCGGGACAAGCACCGCAAGCAGGCTCCCAAAGAGGACTGGAAAATCTTTGAGAACACCCATGAAGCCATCATTGACAAGACTACATGGGAAACCGCGCAGAAGCTCCGCAGGACGATCCGGCGCGGCGACCGCAATAAAGAACCGAATCCGCTGACCGGGCTGCTCTATTGCGGCGAGTGTGGTGCAAAAATGTATAACGAGCGCAGCGATGGGGACGCATACCACAAGACCCCGAAGGACAACTACGTCTGCGCTTCCTACCGAAAGAAAACAACCTCCTGCACCATTCACTTTATCCGCACCGAGATTGTCCGCGACCTGATTCTGGACGCGCTGCGGAATGTAGCGACCTACGCCAGAGCCAACAAAGAGGATTTCGAGCAGCTTGTGATGCAGACCACCTCCGACGCGAGAAAGCGCAGTCTGCAAAGCGGCAGAACGGAGCTTGACCGCATCATGCGCCGCACAAACGAGCTGGACATGCTGCTGCAAAAGCTCTATGAGGATTATGCCCTTGGACGTTTGCCGGAGAAGCGGCACGCAAAGCTCTCCGCACAGTATGAAGCGGAACAGGCACAGCTTGAGCAGCGCAGCGCCGAGCTGATGGAGCAGATGAACGCGGAGCAGGAAGAAAGCGTCAATGTTGACCGCTTCATGGAGCTGGTAGACCGCTATACGGACTTTACCGAGCTGACCACACCCATGCTCAATGAGTTCATCGACAAGGTGATCGTCTACGAGCGCAGGAAAATCAACCGCTATCAGTACGACCAGCAGATTGAGATTTACTTCAATTTCATCGGAAAGGTGACGCTGCCGGAGGAAGAAACGGAAGCCGCGCCGGGAGCCCCGAAAACGCTTCATGTTGCCAGCAATTCAAGCTTTGCGCCCATTGGGGACTATCTCTCTGCGCAGACCGTTGAGACGATTGCGCTGCCGTTCTCCAAGGTGGAGGAGCTGACCGGCAAGCCTCTTTGCAAGTCGGCGTACAAGTATGCTTCCTATTGGTATCCGGCGCAGGACAGACCACTTTCCAATACCATCTACAACGCAGGATATGACGTTGACCGTGTGGATTTAGCCGCCGGGATCGTGTATCTGACAAAAGCCGCATAACAGAATGAACACCCCGCACCATGCGTTTATAGGACGCATGGTGCGGGGTGTTTTTGCGTTTTTAAGAAGACGATTGCAAACTGGAAGTTGTCAGACTGTATAAGCATCATCCGGCGTATTCTTGAAATTCCGCTTTTCCAGCCATTACCTTTCTTCTTCGTTTTCCGGAATATCAATTCGCTCAATCTTGAAGATAACGGAGCGTGTACCGTCATTGCCGCCAGCAAAGCGGCAAAGAAACATCCCGGCAATTTGTCACACCCCGTTCAAAGAAGTATGATATAATTTTTTTGAAAAAACTTCTCTTTCATTTTAGTATTTGTCGCTAAAACCGTAGTATATGGGTGAAGCCGGAAAGGAGGTGGCGCAGTGATTGATGATGAAAAAATTATTGAGTTGTTTTTTGAGCGTTCCGAGCAGGCCATACGGGAATTAGACATTAAATACGGAAAAATATGTCACAGCCTTTCGTACAACATTGTAAACAGCAGACGGGACGCGGAGGAATGCGTCAACGATGCTTACTTAGGCGCGTGGAATGCGATCCCCCCGGTACACCCCAATCCTTTGTTGTCCTACATTGTGAAAATCGTTCGGAATATTTCACTCAAAATCTATTGGAGAAAGGAAGCAGCCAAGCGAAGCGGACACTATACGATTGCCTTAGAGGAAATCGAGGGCTGTATCGCAGACCAGAAAACCGTGGAAGATGAAATTGAAGCCAGAGAGTTAGCCCGTATCATCGAAGCATTTTTGGATACGCTGACCGCAAAAGAACGCGTTATCTTTATGCGCCGCTACGCGTATGCGGATACCTACGCGGACATAGCAAAATGCGTAGGTATATCTGAAAAAAATGTATCAGTCCGACTTACCCTAATCCGCCAAAAAATGAAGCAATTTTTGATTGAAAGCGAGGTGTTCGTATGAACACGAAATTGTTTTCCGAAGCCATTAGCGAAGTCAGCGATAAGTATTATGAGGAAGCCGCAAACTACCATTGTAAAAAATATGGGTGGATAAAATGGAGTGCTATGGCAGCATGCCTTGCCGTTGTGCTTTTTACTGCTTTTTCGATTCTTCCTGATTATTTCCACCAGCAAGGGACTACACCGCCGGATAATCCGAACGGAGTTGTTGCTGATAATTCTAATAACACTACCAATGATAATACAACGCCCGCAACATCTGAAATCCATATTAGCATGGACAATATTTCCTTCAATGAGGTTGGGGCATTGACGGATGCCGCGCGTATATGGCGCAACCCGGAGTTATATGACCATATTCAGTGGGATAAAAACGCTGTAATCGAATACTATGGAAAGGACTTGAATCCTGCATATATTCCAGATGGCTTGACCGCAGCCATTGGCAACGGCACTGCACGGGTTATTGTAGACAAAAGCGGCAATATTGTAGAGGACACGGTTAGGCTCAATTTCTACCATGACTATTACGAAGATGGCACTCCGAAACTGACGGAAGATGTAGCGGCAGTCAAAGGATTTTCTATCACGGCTTCAAAAATTGGCATTTTAAGTGATTGTATCTATCTTCTGCCAGAAAATGAAGTGAAAACTTCTGACATTGACGGAACGGCAGTTACCTTTGGGTATCGTTCCATGCCCTGTGGTCCGTATAACCCTGACACGCACGAACCGTCCGGCTATTTTGATATGTATGTGGCTGAATTTGAATATGACGGTATCGAATATCAGATAGTCGCTGAACAAATAGAAGCAGAGGAAGTTGTAAAAGTTGTATCGTCTATCATCTGCGGAGAAGAAGTATTCGTTGATAAGTAATTGACACCAAAAGAGAATATACCACAAGGGACAGCCGAGAAATCGACTGTCCCTTTTTCTATGCCTATGAGCAGAAAGGAGCGACCAACCATGACAAAGCCAAGAGAGAAAACCCGCGAGGAGCTACTTCGTAAAGTATTTACATTTCCATTTGAAAAACCGTCTTGACAATATTCATCGGAGTTCCTATGGTATTTCTCGGATTTAACACTTATCCCGTGTTAAATGTGGGTCGCGGATTTGGCTTCCTCCCGCCACAACATTGGCACGGTTTTGCGATTTCGGTGCAAATCTGAGTGTGCTATACTAAGCATGCCCAAAGATGCCAAAGCCCACTTTTACGACACAGAACACCATCCTTTCGAGGGTGGTGTTTTGTGTTTCCGGGCTATTGGGCAGTTTGCTGGGGACGACCTTCAGGGCCACCCCTTTCCACATTTTTGTATCACAGGAGGTATCACGAGTGAAAAAACATGACCTGACCAACACACATCTCCACAGGAAAAGTCCCGGCAAGGCACTATACGCGGCCTTCGTGGGCGTGACCATGGCCGCCATGCTCTGCCAACCGGTCTTTGCCGCGACTGTATGGGAGAAGGCCAACGAGATCATGAAGGACGTCTATAACCAGATCCTTCTGATCTCCACCATCGCCGCCATTGTCACCGCGTCGGTGGCTCTGCTGCTGATGAACTTCTCCCGCAGTGGCCGCACTGTGGATGAAAGCCGCGCATGGCTCAAGCGTATCATCATCACCTGGGCGATCCTCAACGGTCTGGGCTTCATCATGTCCTATGTTACGCCCTTCTTCACGGATGGCAGATGGAACGGATAACGCCTCACTGCCCGGTTGAGAAAGGAGTGTTGCTATGGGCATATTAGATGGTATTGTAGAATGGATTGCGGAGCAGGTCATGTACGGTCTTGACCTTATCAACACCTCTGTACTGGGTGCGCTGGGCTGCAATATGAGCACCTTCCTGCGCTATTTCCCCGCCGCGGAGACAATGTACCACATCTTTGTTGCGCTGGCTATCGGCATGATTCTGCTGAACCTGATCTGGCAGCTTTTCAAGAACTATGGCCTTGTGGCCGGTGTGGAGGCGGAAGACCCGGTAAAACTGACGATCCGCTCTGTGCTGTTCATTCTGCTGACCTATTTCGCAGATGAAATCGTGGAGCTGATACTGAAAATCGGCGGGACACCCTACGCGTGGATCATGTCGTCTGAGCTGCCCACACTGAACTTTGCCGACTTCAATTCGGTCATACTTACCATCCTTGGGGTCTGCGCCAACGGCGCGGTGGCTCTAATCGCCCTGATCCTCGTCCTCATATTGGCGTGGAACTATATCAAGCTGCTATTTGAGGCGGCGGAGCGTTATGTGCTCCTGGGCGTTCTGGTATTCACGGCACCGGTGGCTTTTGCTACGGGCGCGGCGCAGAGCACCTCCAACATCTTCAAGGCGTGGTGCCGGATGTTCGGCGGCCAGATATTTCTGCTGCTGATGAACGCATGGTGCCTACGCCTGTTCATCACCATGGTGGGAACCTTCCTGGCAAACCCCTTATCCCTATAGGAGACGATCATGAATCAAAAAACGAAATACACCACAGGGATCGTGTTGTCCGTACTGGTTATATGTGCGCTCACAATCCCTGCCTTTGCTCTGACGGAATCGGATGTGCAGTCTCAGGTCTCAGCCTCCGGTAAAGAAGGTGTGGCCGGAAACCTGTTCGTCTGGTTTCTGTGCGCAGTGGCATTTTTGAAGATCTCACAGAAGATCGACAGCTTCATGCAGGGCCTTGGCATCAATGTGGGTCATACAGGCGGCTCTATGCTGGCAGAAGCGATGCTGGCCGCGCGGAGCATCGCTGCCGCCCGTGGCGTCGCCGGACGAGGTCGAGGCGGTAATGCAGGGCGAGCCGGAAGCACCGGTGGCAGTGGCGGTGACAGCAATACCTTCCTGCAAGGCGGTCTGGCCGGTGTTGCCAATCGCAGCTTCTATAACGGCGCATACCGAAACGCCACCGGCACAGGCAGCGGCGGCGTTGGCGGCATGGCATTCCGTGCCTCTATGACCAAGGGCGGCGATATTGCCAATAACGTTATCAGCCGGATTGCCACCGGCGGTGCGGGATCTGGGGATGTCATGTCCGGCAATATGGCGGCGGACGCTCTCATGTCCTATATGGGCTATACGGCTCTTGGTGAAGGCGCGGCGGATATTCCGACCTTCTCCAATGTGGAGATCGGCGGTGGGCATATCACCGGCACGGAGACCTCTGAGGAAGAACCTGACGGTCGTGCCTTTGCCATGTACAGCACTGAACAGTATATGGAGCCAAAACGGGAATACACCACCGTCACCACCGTGGATGGCACAAAATGGTATAGGCAGTACGCACAGGACGTAGTGGAGAAAAAGCCCTATCAGAATCCGGATGGCGGCATTTCCTATCGTGAGAGCCTGATCCGGCGCCTGCCTGACCCGCCTCGCAGAAAGGACAAGACCTGATATGACCCAGCAAGAACGCAACGGTCTGAACGAAGCCGCTGAGATCAGCGTACACGCTGCCGGCGCTGTGCGCGGCGCCATCAAAACCGGAAAAGCGGTAAGCGGCGCGGCAAAAGGCGCTGCTGCTGCAGGCCCTTACGGTGCGGCGGCAGCGGCACTCTGGACACATCGTAAGGCAGTCGTCGCCATCATTGCCGGTCTGCTGGCGATCCCCGTCCTGTTCATCATGCTGTTACCCTCCCTGATCTTCGGCGGACTGACACAGACAGGCTCTGAGGGAAATCCTGATTCTCCGATTCTCAACGACAACACCGCCATTGTGGAGAACATCAATCAGATCTCGCAGGCGATCAGCGACTTGCTGGAGGAAGGCCTGGAGGACGTTCGTACCCGTATTGATGCAGATTTTGGCGCTTCCAGTGCCGACCAGAAGGAGATCGTCAACCCCTATGAGAGCTCCCCAGCCTATAATGCCAACCGTTTCATCGCCATGTACTGCGCCGCCAAGGATCAGGACTACGCCTCCATCTCCCTCAAGGATATGGAGGCGCTGATCCGCAAGGCCAAGGACGCCCTCTACACCTTCACGAGCACGGAGGAGTCTCGCACGACTACGGTAACGGAAACGAATACGGATCCCAAAACCGGTAAGGTCACGGTGACGGAAACGGAAGTTACAGAGATATGGAAGATATATATTGCCGTATGCGGCACCGGCGGCGCGGGCAAGACCTTCCTGATCCTGCTGATGGCACTCCGTATGCGGCGTATGGTTATCATGGCACCGGAGATGGTTCGGGTGATCTCGCCTGATCCCTCGGTGTGCAAGACATGCAAGGTCTATCTCCTTACAATGCAGTTTACCACAAGCTGGGATTCGGGTTGCATTACAGAGCTGTATGCCGACTATGATATGGCGCGTTTTGCTATGCTGAAGGGCATCCGCGAAGAACAGGCAGAAGGCTGCGTAAAGGATTGGGCAGAGAGGGATGCTCTGGAGGAGGAATGCTGCACAGATTTCTATGAGGCGTGGCATCGAGATAAATACTCTGAAAAACACTTTACCGCATCCATTGAAAAGCTGTCCCTTACATTGCCACAAAGAATTATAGAAGCGGAATAAAATTATGATTGAAATTATTATAATTTGGAGTATAATAATTGTAAAGGTGGTGATCGCATGCATGTATTTGTTGATCGACAGCAGGAGATGGAGACGCTGCAAAGTGAGTATGAGCGGAATGGCAGCGCACTTGTCGTACTGTATGGACGCCGGCGAGTGGGAAAGACTACGCTAATATCCGAGTTTATTCGGGATAAAAACGCCCTGTTTTTCCTTGCGAGTGAAGAGTCCGAAGCACAAAACCGAGCGGCATTCAAAGAGAAAGCGGCAGAATTCATTGATAGTGAGCTTCTGCGTAATGCGGATGTCAAGAGCTGGGACGTGATATTCAAAGCAATCGTGGATGCCAAGTATGACAGCAAGCCCGTTATCGTACTGGATGAATTTCAGTATCTGGGCAAGGCAGAGCCTGCATTTCCTTCCATATTCCAACGGATATGGGAAGAAATACTAAAGAAGCAGTCTGTTATGGTCATCCTTTGCGGATCCCTGATCTCCATGATGGAGTCTCAGACACTGGCCTACGGCAGCCCTTTATACGGAAGGCGAACCGCGCAGATCCGGCTCAAGCAGATCCCGTTCGCCTATTACCATGAGTTTTTCCCTGGCAAAACCCGCAGAGAGCTCATTGAGCTATACTCTGTTACAGGCGGTGTCCCCAAGTATATCGAGTTATTTTCGGAGAGTAGCGATATCTATCGTGCTATCCAGAAATGCGTACTGAACCGCTCCGGCTATCTCTATGATGAACCGCATTTTTTGCTGCAGCAGGAGGTCAGTGAAGTCGGCAGTTACTTTTCCATTATCAAGGCGATCGCAGCCGGAAATCACAAGCTTTCCACGATTGCCGCTGTGTTGGAGGTCAAGTCAACGAACCTGACCAAGTACCTGAAGACCTTGATGGATCTGGATATTCTGGAACGAAGGGTGCCTGTCACAGAGGGAAATCCCGAGAAGAGCAAGCGCGGCCTTTACAAGATCAAGGATAACTATCTGCGGTTTTGGTTCGCATTTATCTATCCCAATATGAGCTTTATCGAAAGCGGGCATAGCGGTATCGTGATGGATAAGATCCGCAAGGGCCTCACTACCAGCCACATTGGCTTCGTATATGAGGACATCTGTGAGGAGCGGATGTGGGAATTGAATGTCAATAACACATGGCCGTTCCAGTTCTCCAAGCTGGGCGGGTATTGGGATGCCAAGAATGAGATCGACATTGCAGCTCTTGATCCGGAGGGCAAGAACCTGATTCTGGGAGAGTGCAAGTACTGGAAAGAGCCAGTTGGTCTTAATGTCCTTCATGCGTTGGAAACTAAGGCCTGCGATGTCGCATGGGAGCGGGATCGGCGGAAAGTGTGGTACGTCCTGTTCAGCATCTCCGGCTTCTCGGATGAGCTACGCAATCATGCCGCAACACGGGACGATCTTCTTTTGATCGACGATGGAGAAAGATAGCTGATCGACCAGCCGGTTCAATATCTTCAATGCGCTCCAAAATTCTTTGAGGGAATTAAAGAAGTTCTGACAAATATGTATAAAACAGACGTGGAGATTTCCACGTCTGTTTTTCTATCCTGTTGCAGTAATGCGTATTAAAGTCGTATAAACACAGTATAAGCACAAAAGAGAAGGAGCTGATCTTATGTTAGTCTGCGTAGACCACGGAAATAAACAAATTAAAACAGCCAGTAGGGTATTTACATCCGGACTGGTAGAGAGCGATACCCGTCCCCCTTTCGGTGACAACATCCTATTTTATCGGGGAAAATACTACACGCTCTCCGACCAGCGAATCCCCTATACCCGGGATAAAACAGAGGACGACCGATTTTTTATCCTGACGTTGTTCGCCATCGCTTACGAGATCAACACGGCGGGCCAGTATGTCCCGGATCGGCTGATGAACATTCAGCTTGCCGTTGGGCTGCCGCCTGCGCATTATGGAACGCAGTATAAACGCTTTGCCCAGTATTTCCTGAACCGCGGTGTGATCGGGTTTGAATTCAATGGGAGGAAATACTCCATCTGTATCACGGAGGCGGTCTGCTTCCCGCAGGCGCTGGCAGCTACGGCTCCGGTGTTCAAGCGGCTCCAGCTCGGCACGGTTGCCAAGGCCACTGTGATCGACATAGGCGGTTTTACTGCCGATTATCTCTCCCTGCGCTATGGCGCAGCAGACTGGGCTTCCTGCGATTCGCTGGAAAACGGCGTCATTACACTCTATAACCGATTGCTGTCCAAGATTCGTGCCGACCATGATCTGCTGCTGGAGGAAACGGACATTGACTCCATTCTCACAGGTTGCAGTACAGAGTACGGCAGTGAGATCCAAACACTGGTAGAGCGCGGCGCGGAGTCCTTCGTGGCGGACCTTTTCCGTACTCTGCGGGAGCGGAAGATCGAGCTGCGTACCGGCAGGGTTATTTTTGTAGGCGGCGGCTCTCTGCTGCTTCGGAAACAGATCGAAAAGTCCGGTAAGGTCGGTACGGCCATCTTTGTGGAGGAGATTGGTGCCAACGCTGCCGGGTACGGTCTCTTGTATGCGGCTACGAAGACGAGTAGGTGATCCATATGGGCGAAAAGAAGGATTCCTTCAGATATACCGTCCAATTCAATGCCGGTGACCCAAGCCACCAGCAGGTAGCCGCGATCTTGAACGAGCAGGGTCGGCGCAAGGCACAGTTCCTGGTCAACGCCGTGACCCACTATATGAATTGCCCGGAAACACCGGAGGCCGCGGCTGCGCCAAGGATAGACCGGCAAACAGTGGAGCAACTGGTTCGTGAGATACTGTCCAATATGCACCCGGAACCCGTACCCGCAATGGGCGAGGATATGCCCGGCTGCGATCCGGCTATTACGGCCTCTGAAGACATTCCCTTCGATGCTGCGGCCATGCTGGGAGAAGATGGTTTCCATTCGCTCATGGACTCATTGGCCGCGATACAGAAGCCGTGAAAGCGGCAGGTGATCATATAGACCATACATCGGCATACATAAATTGCCAGGAGCCAGACTGCGCGTATTACGCAGCCTGGCTCCTGACCTGTAAGGAGACAATGGTCGAAAGTATCTTAACTTACATCCAGTATATCTTTGCTCCAGAAATTTGAATTTTTGAATCCGAAGGAAGTCTTAACAAGTGTACAATATTCAGATAGTCAACATACCCAGTCCCCACATGAACAAGGCTGAAAACACAGAGAACAGTGCTTGCAAAAGCATAAGTGCGTGGAACAATCATATATGCAATTAGCGGAACAACACCTAAAATTAGCGATGGAAGCATATTAACCACGATAAACCTATTTCTTGTCATCAATGATGTACATGTCGTTCCAAGTCCCTGCGTCGTGTAGAACATAATGACTTCACTACCCGCTGGAAAACTTACGGCATGGATGAGTTCATGAACAGGGAAGAAAAGTAACGCAATCATAAGACCTATCATCCAATCAACTCTTGAAAATGCGACCCCTCCAAGATAAGTTTTTTTGATATAAACACAACAAGCAAACAAAAGAACAATCGGAATAAGTATGATTGCAGACTTGCTTGTTACTTCCGGCAGTTCTTTTGCACCAACTTCAACATCAACAATAGGAAGATTTTTCCCGTCATACTTTCCAATCCATTTAATTTTCATTGTCATTCTCCTCACTTAACGGAACGAAGTGACGAAGCATTCTCGGTCTGGCAGTTTTCTCCTGCTTACCGGGAATGAAGCTCCGCAGGACGTGCGATACTCCCGATAGGAGAGTATGGACGTGCGGCCTTTAGTTCCTAAAGGGAGTTTGAAATTCCTGACAGCATATTACCACTTGCCCTTTTTCAGCCTTCCGCCAGCCAGAATACCGGCAAAGAGGACAACAGCAGTCAATGCGGAAATCCAGATTGGCGAAAGCACCCATATCCAGTGCCACTTAATCACGCCTGACAGCTTCAGAACAATGAATACAATCGTCAGGATGGATACGATGCCAAGCCCGCCTTGCTTTGTTTTTGTGTTCATAACAGTCCTCCTGAGAATGAAGTTTGACGTTCTTTAACTCCAACGGTCACCTAACTTGACAGCCGCCCCACTCCACTGCCGTGAAGCCGGTGCGCACCGGGGCGGTGAGATTCTGAGCGGAAATATCCACGGCGCTCTCAAGCGGCTTCCACGCCATAAATACCCGCAGCAGCGTATCGGGTGCTGGCTCAATGGATACCTGCGCCGATTGCGTATAGCTGTCGGACTGAAATGCAATGAGATTGTAAGGATTCTCTTTCATTAGCGGCAGCCAGTAAACGATAAATTCGTTTGCTTCCTTCCGGGTAAGTCCCAACTGGTTCAAGGTGTTCTCCAGAAAAGCGGCGGTGTCGCTTCCGGCTACACAGAAGCCCTCGGAAAAATCATAAGCAACGCTGTTTACGCCCTCCCAATAAAGATAGTTGTACGTTTGTCCGTCGGCGTCTGTCAATGTGCCGTCAGGACTGGCAGAAACCTTCCAGCCGTCATTGTAGGCAGGATATGTGCAGGTCAGTTCTCCGGCATAGTTCAATTTCACAGTGACCTCAGTTTCCTTCTCCGGGTAAAGATAAATGACAGGCTTCGCGTCGTATTGCTCAGCATCGGAGTTCTCGGCAACTTCCATGGTGGGCAACACCCAGACCGTATAACGCCCCCAATAAACCTCAGATGAGGCTACTTCATTTCGGCTCCCATCAGTAAACAGGTAGCTGCTCCCAGCCTGTTCGACAAATTCCATCCCTGTTTTTTCCTGATAATACTCAAGCAGCTCCGGGCATTTGCCACGCTTGGAGATATAGATGCCCTTTGCTTCATCCACCGCTACATAGGGATTCTTTTCAGAAATCCGGGCAGCCGCTGTAAGATAAGGAATGGGATTGCCGCGCTGAAAAATTACAGCCCGGTTCAAATAAACAACGGATGCCGCAAGCACTACAAAAGCTACGAGGAGCGCAATCCATAACTTCTTTTTCTTCATACTGTTCACCTCCAAGAATCAGGTCGGTTTCTTTTGCTTTGTCGGCGGGCAGAAGGATTGTTCAAATCACTTATAACTATCTAATATAATTATACCATGCAAAGCGCGAACTTTTCAATTCCTGTCTCCATACAAATGTGCAACTTTTCTATGAACGCCGTACTTTTTCGCCGCTTCGCTTGCCGTCTTGCGGCGTTCCTCGCTGTATGGGGCAGACAGTGAAAAAGCGCAACCGATTTTTGTCGATTGCGCTTTGTGAATAGTGTTGCACCACTTTGTCTTAACTATATCTCGATTGCAGTGAATAGGAATTGCCATCTTTTGTCATTAAAAATCCGATAGGGCTTGCTTGATAGAGAATGTCAATCCACTCCCCATTACTCGGTCCGACAGGGCTTAATATTCCCTCGTATTTATAGGAAACGGAGATTTCCACAAGCCATGTGTCAGGGGAGATTTCTTCCTCCCTCAAGGAATAAATTGCAGCAGTTTCCGCATCAATCTGACTTGTCGGCATAACAGATACAGAAAGGTTTTTATATTCCGTTACCTTAAAGGTTCTTTCCTCGCTGTCTGTTTTCAAGTCCTCCATGAACAATACCGCAAGTTTCTGTGCAGCTTCTTCTGGTGAAAGCAAGCCCGGTTGTCTGGAATCCACTACGCCAGCATCTGTATACCAATATAGGGTTGTGTTTTCGATGGTCGTTGAGTAAGAACGGATAATTGCATATGCAGCAGCACACAGCAGCAAGAGAGCTGCGATAAGTGCAGCAATTAAAAAACCTTTTTTAATATGCCCGTGTGTGCCAGTTTTGCTCATATGGTTGTATGTTATTGCTTCTGTGATATATTTATCTTCCAACTTGTTCATTGCTTCGGAAAAATTCTTAGAGTTCATACAAACACCTCCCTCTCCGCTAAATACTCTTTCATTTTCTGACGGATACGGGTCAGCCGGACGGAGATATTTTTCTCCGAAAGTCCTACAAACTCGGCTATGTCTTTATAGCTGTCGGCAAACCAATAGCGGCGCATGAAGATAACGCGGTTTTCGGCAGTCAGCGTATCCAAAAAATCCCCAATGATACGGGCCAGCTCTCTGGCTTCGATCTCTGCTTCTACTGTGTTAGGGGCTGCTATGCAGGCTTCAATTTCCTCCATAGCAATCGCGTAATGGCTGCTTCGTTTTGCTGCTTCCTTTCTGTAATAAATCTTCAATGAAATGTTCCGAACTATTTTACAGATATAAGTCAGCAGTGGATTGGGGCGCGCCGGGGGAATAGCGTTCCATGCGCCCAAATAGGCATCGTTTACACATTCTTCCGCATCTTGCCTGCTCCCTACGATATGGTAGGAAAGATTGTGGAAGTCTTTTCCGTATTTTGTGTCCAGTTCCCGTATGCCTTGTTCTGAACGCGCGAAAAACAATTCAATGATATTTTCATCTGTTATCATCACATCGCCTCCTTTCCGGCTTCACCTATATACTACGGTTTTAGCTGCAAATACTACATCAAATCTCAAACTTTTTCAAAAAAATTATACCACATCTTTTTGAATAGTGCGTGTCAAATTGCCAGAGTGTTTTTTCGCCGCTTCGCTGGCGGCTCTCCGGCGTTCCTCGCTGTATGGGGCGGTCAGACGGAAAGAGAAACGCCCCTTGCGGATTTCAAACTCCATGCAGCCCGTTTCGGGGTCTGCGTCGGTCTGGCGGCACTCGCCGGGGTAAACTGCGGCGTAGGCGGCAAGCTGTTTCTTTAAGCCAGCACTTTCAGACCGGTAGAAATCGCCGCTCCCGCATGATATGATAAGCTTGAAGAAAAGTTTTCCTGTCCACGCAATGAATGGCTATTTTTGTTGTCTATATAAGTGAAAGGCCTTTACGCAGAAAGAAGGGAGGGCGCAATGAAAGACCATGAGATCATAGAATTGTACTGGGCGCGTAACGAGAGCGCGATTACCGCCACCACAGAAAAGTACGGGAACTACTGCCATACGATTGCATATAACATACTGCGTAACAAAGAGGATGCGGAGGAATGTGCCAACGACACATATCTCGGCGCATGGAATTCGATCCCGCCGCAGCGTCCGAGCCGTTTGTCGATCTACTTAGGGAAAATCACGCGCAACCTCGCTCTGAACCGTTATAAGCGGTATACTGCCGAAAAACGCGGACACGGACAAGTAGTCCTCGCGCTGTCTGAGTTGGAAGCCTGCGTTCCTTCGGAAACGACTGTGGAGCAGACCATAGAAGAAAATGAGTTGGCTGCCGCCATTGACCGCTTCCTGTATGCAAAGCCCAAGCTGAACCGTAACATTTTTGTCCGCAGATACTATCATCTCTATGCAATACGGGATATTGCGGACGCATACGGAATGAGCGAGAGCAAGGTGACGTCTTTGCTTTTCCGTATGAGAAACGAACTAAGACGATTTCTTGAAAAGGAGGGAATTATGCTATGAAAACCGAAGTTCTTCTTCGTTCGATCGGAAAGATCAATGACGAGCTTATCGCTGACGCGGAAAGCGAAGCAAATACCAAAAGAAAGCCCGGCTGGGCCAAGCTTGGAACAATGGCTGCCTGCCTTGCACTGGTTTTCTGCACCGGCATCGCCACACATGCCATCCGAAGCAATGCGACAGCAGGCACCTTCACAATGGATGTCAACCCCAGCGTGGAATATACGATTGCCAAAAGCGGGAGCGTTAAGAATGTCCGCAGTCTGAACAGCGATGCGGAAAATGCGCTCAGCGATGTTGCGCTGGGAAAGCAGAGTGTCGAGACCGCTCTAACGCGCACGGTCGCTGCCTATGAGGCCTGCGGATATATGGAAAACGGTGAAGCGACGGTTCTGATCTCTTTTGATTCCCGTCTTGATGCGAACGCCGAGCTAAAGGCATCGCTCTCCGCGGAGATCCAGCAGGCCCTGGAGCAGACCGATGCCGTCGGCACGCTGGTTTTCCACTCCGAACTGACGGAAAACGCCGAAGCAGCAAAGATCGCCGAGGAATTCCATGTCTCCCTTGGCCGCGCCGACTGGATCCTCACCGCAGCAAACAAAACCGGTCTGCCCACGGACGAGGTTGCCCGCATGTCGTTGGACGAGCTTCTTAAATTCCAAGAGGCCTCCGGCATTGCTTCTGTCAGTGTATCGAAGTTCATCTCCTTGGAGGAAGCGAAGAAGATTGCACTGAGGGACGCGAAGCTTGATGAGCTGACGCAGAAGATCGTGTTCACCAGAGAGGAGCTGAACCGCAATCAGGGCAAACCCTGCTACCTGCTGGAGTTTTACACCGGGACGAATCAATATTTCTACCAAATCGACGCAAAGAGCGGCAGCATTATTTACGCCGGGAAGTATATCACGCTTTCCGAAGCGAAAAAAATCGCCCTGGATGATGCCGGATGCGAGGATAAAGTCAGCTTTACCGAGGAAACCCTTGTGAGCGGCGGCATCAAAACGCCTTACTACCAGCTCGTCTTTGCCGATGCAAAAACACAGTGGACATACCGCATTGATGCGGTGCTGGGCACTGTGTTGGAGAAGCAACAGAAAGAGATCGTGACAACGGACTTCATCTCTTTGGAGGAGGCGAAGGAGATCGCCTTGAAGGATGCCGGACTTAATGAAGCTATACAAAAGAGCGTGTTCACCCGAGAGGAACTGAACCGCAATTCAGGCAAGCCCTGCTACATCCTGGAGTTCTACACCGCGAAGAAGCAGTATTCCTACAAGGTGGATGCGGTATCCGGAGACATCCTCGAAAAGAACATCGAGTGGCGTTCCCTTCAGGAGAGCGAGCCTGTTTCGGAAACAGTTCAGAGTTCTGATTCCAATCAGCGCAGAATAGGTTAACCCACGATATCCCAGAACTGATCGGCCGGCGTCCCCTTGTCCACGTAGACCGTGACAGTATAGGTCTTGCTGCTGCCATCCTCCATGGCGGCGGTGTAGGTCACGGCATTGGTGAAGTCCACCGTTTCACCGTTACCGGGAGTTAGGGACTTGACGCCGTTGGTGGCGATAACCGGGGTCAGCTTCGTCACATCTGTGCCGCGGGGCATGGTGATGGTAATAGTATTGGTGCTGTTGTTCACCGCGCCGGCCACACCGTTGATGGAGAAACTGGTGATGCCCTTGACAGTCGTTGTGGCCGTCTCCCACTTGCAGGTGATGGTCACATTGCCTGCAGGCATAGTAAAGCGGTTACCGGTGATCTTCACCGTTTCACCACCTGCCACAGCCAGCGAGTAGGTCAGAGAGCCTTCTGCCATCTGATAGCCGCTGTCGGGCGTTATGGTTTCACAGTACCCGTATGAGGTATATGTATCGCTGCCAGCAGCAAATAGCTGACAACACGGCATGAGCGCAATGCCCTCAAACCGGCATTAAAATGGATGCGGCCGCGAATTCATTGTGCTCGGTATGTATTACCCCAAGAAGAGAAGCGTAAGGTAAAACTGTAGGAAATGACCGCATATTCATCATAGTCACTGAAGAAAAAAGAGGCAGGGACGAGTGCTGATAGCTCTCGTACCTGCGTCTTTTGTTTCATGGTCTGGCTCCGGTATAGTCCATGTTGAATATATGCAAGCGTTGTCTCAGGCAAATGATAAGACATCCACTTTCTGCCTGCAAACAGTGTTCACAGCGCAAAGGGCGTTGGCACTTTTTCGTTTCCGCAACCGGTGTATGCGCTGAAATGTCCATTCGCAGCGAAGATCTCTTCTATTTGTAGATCGCATCAGACACGGTGAAAGCCCTCTTACCTTGACGCCGTGCAATGCGGATAGTCCCGCAGCCGTCCGGTGTACAGCCGGGTGTGGGGCAGCTTCAGGAAGTGGATGGGCTGGACGACACGGGCGCGCAGCTCACCCGCGCCGCGCACCTCCGCGTGCAGCAGCATATCCTCCACAAATTCCGAGCAGTAGTAGCGGTTCGAGCGCTTCCAGAGGATGCGGAAATACGCCAGGAGCAGGCCGCCCAAATTATAGGAAAACTGCTCCCGCCGCGCCCACATGGCCTCCAGCGTCGCCTCCAGCGCCGCGTACCGCTCCTCGGTGATCTCCACCGCAAGGATGATGGCGGTGGTATCGGAGAAGCGGCGGAACGTCCCCGCGTGGGGGGATTCGATGACGAAGCCGCCCCAAAAGGGGTTATAGGGGTGCCTGCGCCCGAAGGAATACATCCTCGTCAGATCCTGGGACAGGCTGAGGGAGGCGTGGTTGTACTCCGCGCCGGTGATCCGCTTCAGAATACGGGACAGCATCGTACCCGTTTGTGTGATGACGATAAAAATCTGTTTGTGCGTTCCGTTCATAAGGCTCCTTCGCATGCCGGACGGCCTGTGCGCCGCCGCGATGAGTGGGTCATTTGCGGCTCATTCTGACGGCTCTCCCGTCAGAAAGGTGCGTCTATCTTATCAATCACGGCGATGGATGTCAAGGCGGTTCTGTGTCAAGACCACCTTGAAAAGTGGCGGCATACCGACTTTGTGACAGTTTTGTGACACTTTCTCCGCACTTTTGCGGGGGAAGTCAGAGACTTCTTCTGATATGATACAGACAAGGTTGATACACGACCTGAATACTTCAAAGAAGGAGCGTAATATACCATGAAAAAGAAAACAGTTTGGAGCCTTTTACTGGCACTGGCAATGACGGTTACAGCCATCGGAGCATCGACTGCGGCATTTGCCGCTGCGCCCAATCAGGCAGAGCCGCAGACCCTCATCGCTACCGAAAACGAGGATGCCATTTGGGATCAGATCGAGGCACTGGAGGAAAAAAGCGATGCCGTATTCCAGAGAAATGAAGCACTGTGGGACAAGGTAGACGAGGCCTGCAATGCCCTGCCTGATGACTACGATTTCGAGAACTTTGACGAGGCAGCGTTCATCCGCAGCATGACTACGCTGACGGAGGCGGAGAAGGAAACCCTTTTGAATGACATCAAGGAGCTGAACGAGCTGGATGCCCAGATGGAGAAGCTGTATGGACAGCTGCCCGCCTGCGACAATATGCCGCTTTACGAGAAGGCACTGGAGAAGGCCGATCCCAAGGTGCTGGACGAGATCGACACCCTGGAGCAGGAGTATGACCGCCTCTGCGAGAAGAACGCCGACCTGTGGGACAAGGTGGACGAGGCGTACTTCAACCTGCCGGACGACTACGACTTCGACAACTACGATGAGGCCGCCTTCATCCGCAGCCTGAGCTTCCTGACCGACGCGGAAAAGGACGCGCTGATCGCTGACTACAACCGTCTGGTAGAGCTTGATAACCAGCTGTGCAAGCTGTACGACACCATTTGGGGCAATACCGGCTGCGAAAGCGGCATCTGCCCCTTTTGACGGCAAAGAGTTTTTCTGATATGATTAACTAAATACGACGCCGATGCTGCGCCTGTGCGCAGCATTTGGCGCTGCTTTCTAGGAGGTCACCATGGGACATTCCATCTATTTGGCGGACGATGAAAAGAGTATCCGGGAACTGCTCCATAGCTTCCTCGCAAGCGACGGATATACCGTGCGCTCCTTTGAAAACGGCGACGCGCTGCTGGAGGCATTCCGTCAGGAGCCTGCGGAGCTGGTCATACTGGACATTATGATGCCCGGTACGGACGGCCTTGCCGTTTGCCGGGAGCTACGGTCTGTTTCCGATATTCCCATCATCCTGCTTACGGCCAAGGACAGCGAGCTGGACTACGTTATGGGCATCAGTCAGGGCAGTGACGATTACCTCACCAAGCCCTTTCGCCCCACCATACTGCTCATGAAGGTGAGAGCCCTGCTGCGCCGGGTGGAGATGGACAGGGGGAAACCAGCGGCGGCAGTAGATGAACTGCGCTATGGGGATCTCCACTATTCCGCTACGGAAAATGCCGTCCTTTGCGGGAATACACCTGTTGCGCTGACCCAAACCGAGCTGCGGCTGCTTAGCTATATGCTGAAGCAGCCGGAGAAAGCCTATTCCCGTGAGGAGTTACTTAACGCAGTATGGGGCTTCGACTCGGAGGTGGAGACCCGCGTGACCGATGAAACACTGCGCCGCATCCGAAAAAAGCTGCTGCAAGCGGGCAGCACTGTCAGCGTAAGCACCATATGGGGCTTTGGGTATAAGCTAAAGGAGGCGGAGCGCACATGAAGAACATCAAGCTGCGGATCGTGTATCTGATCCTCGGTGCGGCACTGCTGCTCTTTGCCCTTTTCATGCTGGCGGTGAACGTTGTGATCCCCGCCCACTTTGTAAGCGAGGCGGAAAAGGCGCTGCGCAACGAGGCGCAGTATGAGAATCGCACCATTCCTTACACCTATGAGGGCGAGGTGTATGATGACGATTGGGACGACGGGGCGGAGGAGCATTTCTTCACGCCCAGCATTGTGTTTCTTGAGCTGGAGAACGGCTACCAGCCCAACACATGGAGCCAGGACACCTATCGGCTGGAGAAAAAGCTGCTGGCGTATTGCAGTGAACGGTCTGTTGCACCCAATCGATGCCACGACTTCAAGGCAGACAAGCACCACCTGATCTTCATGCCTGTGCAGGAGGACTACGGCAATTCGGAAGAACCGTATTCTTATATCATGTACATAGACATCGGGCCCATCACCCGCTATATCGTGACGCTGAACTGGGCGTTCTTTGCGGTACTGCTGGCGATCTCCTCCGTCATGTGTCTGCTGGGGTTCCGGTTTGGCCGTGATATTGAGAAAGAGGCGGAGCGGCAGCAGACCTTCTTCCAGAATGCCTCCCACGAGCTGAAAACGCCGCTTATGGCGATACAGGGCTATGCGGAGGGCATACAGGCGGGTGTAATGGATGCGGGCAGCGCTGCGGAGGTGATCCTGGAGGAAAGCGACCGCATGACGGAGCTGGTGGAGGAGCTCTTGGACATCTCAAAAATCGATATGGGGCGGCAGCAGCTTACCCTTTCCGAAACGGATATTCGAGAACTGCTATACGACAGCATACGCGCCGTGGAACCGGCAGCCGCTGCCAGCGGCATCACTATCGTGCCGGACTTCCCCGAAGAGCCCGTTATAGTCAGCTGCGACGATACCCAGCTGCGCAGAGCAGTCACCAATATCCTATCCAACGGCGTACGCTATGCCCGCAGCGAGCTGTGCCTGACCTGCCGCGCGGATAAGCGGCACGTGACCATCCGGATACAGGACGACGGGGACGGCATCGCCGAAGCGGACCTGCCGCACATCTTCGACCGCTTTTACATGGGCAAAAGCGGAAAATCCGGCATCGGCCTTGCGCTGACGAAAGAGATCGTTCACCTGCATAAAGGAATGATCCGCGCCTACAACGGGGATGGCGGCGCCGTGTTTGAGATCACGCTCCCGATGGGCAGATAAATCAGAGCGTTTCGGGGAAGACAGAGAAATGTAAAAGCATTTTGACAGAGAAATTTAGCCTTGTAAAAGCGTTTTGATAGACAGCGCTTTTCGCATAGGGCATAATCCAGATGAAGTTCATGTTGGGAGGGCAAGCGTGTGGATATTGGAGGCAAGATAAAAAAGTCAAGAACGGATGCGAAGATCACACAGGAACAAGCGGCACAGGCTCTTGGCATCAGCAGACAGACAATATCGAATTGGGAGAATGAGAGATCCTACCCTGATATTGTAAGTGTGCTTAAAATGAGTGATTTGTATAGTGTCAGCCTTGACTACCTCTTGAAAGGAGAAGGCCCTATGAAAGACTATCTGGATTATATTGAAGAAAGCACAAATGCAGTAAAGGGCAAGACAAGGTTATCAAAGCTGCTGTTGGTTTTGTCCTATCTGGTAATATGGGCGTTTAATATTATGGCGTCATGGCGCTTTTCTGCCGGAAGTATTACGGAAGCACAGGCAGGCGGAGTCCAGTGGCTTGTGCTCCCGGCCGTCACGATCATTCTGTCTCTTTTGATCGGGAAAAACAATTATTGGGGAAAGCACAAATGGCTGGTGCCGATTGGTTTTGGCCTTATGCTCATGCTTTCCGTCTATGCGAGCTATGGCATGAGAGAAAGCTTGATCTTTAATCGGGTTGATTTGCAAACGCTCAGCTTTTTCTTTATCGGAACGATTGCTTCGATGATAGGGATGGTGCTTGGCCATGCGCTTTTCGCAGACGAAAAAAGCAAAGAAAAGAGCAAATAATATATGCTTGCCGATACATGAACTTTAATGGGCTGTTTTTGCAACAGCCCATTTTCAACGTTTGAGAATGGGTTTTCGCGCAGAACCCGGAAGCATTTAGAATAGTAAGGTCGTGCATCAGAAGAAGGGGCTTTCAGGCATGTGCCTTGACGAAGGAGATCATCCATGTGCACAAGGGTACGATCCGCGCCTACAACGGGGATGGCGGCGCCGTGTTTGAGATTACGCTCCCTCCCGGTGGGCAGATAAACGCAGATGTCGTCCACCAAGTACAAGGCCTTAAACGCCACAGTTTCTTTCGCGAAGCTCATCGCTCTGCGACGATTCGCTATCGGTGCAGTTCCTCTGCACGGTGGCAGGCAACAAGGCGGCCAGCGACAGGGCGCAGCTGCGGCACTTCGCGGCGGCAGCGCTCTGTGGCGTAAGGGCAGCGCGTGTGAAAACGGCAGCCGGGCGGTGGGTCAGTGGGACTTGGCAGCTCCCCTGTCAGAAGCGGCTTTTCCTCAAAGCGTGTGGCTGGGTCAGCCTTGGGGATGGCGTTGATGAGAAAACGTGTATATGGGTGTAGCGGTGCGGAATAAACCTCTGCCGTGTGCCCGATTTCACATAACCGTCCGAGAAACATTACGCATATCCTGTCGGAGATGAAGCGTACAACGGACAGATCATGGCTGATGAACAGATAGCTCAGCCCGCGCTCATGCTGGAGCTGACGAAGAAGGTTGAGTATCTGATTCTGCACCGAAACATCGAGTGCGGAGACCGGCTCATCGCAGACAATGAGTGCCGGGTCGAGGGCGATGGCGCGTGCAATGCCTATCCTCTGGCGTTGCCCGCCGGAGAACTGGTGGGGGTAGCGGAAGAGGAACTCCTCCGGGATGCCGACATCGCGCAGAAGCGAGAGCACGCGTTCGGTCATTTCCTCCTTTGTGTGGCAGAGTTTGTGCGTTTTCAGCGGTTCCGCCACAATGTCACGCACGGTCATGCGCGGATCAAGGGAGGCGTAGGGATCCTGAAATATGAGCTGCATACGGCGACGGTATGGGCTGAAGTCCTTCTCGCGGAGTGAGGTGATATCCACTCCGCCGAATGTTATCTCGCCGGAAGTTGCCTTTATGAGCCGGATAAGCGTTCGTCCAAGTGTTGATTTGCCACAGCCGGACTCACCCACAAGGGCAAGCGTTTCACCCTTGAATATCTCAAGTGACACGTCGGAAACGGCGTGTACTTTTTTCCTGTTTTTCAGAGTGAACTCCTTTGTCAGCCCCTTGGCCTCAAGCAGAATTTCGTTCATAGGCGCACCTCCTACAATAATAATTACGGTTTAAGGCGCGGCAGCCAGCCGCGTCTTTTTCCA